>Ga0307946_1000548_pt1 | contig 20658 bp, 11 predicted proteins | sample OrgLakmetagen230_FD_203153 | JGI IMG/M metagenome (GOLD analysis project Ga0307946, IMG submission 203153) | Saline water microbial communities from Organic Lake, Antarctica - #230 | ecosystem: Environmental > Aquatic > Non-marine Saline and Alkaline > Saline | place: Antarctica: Organic Lake...
AATTCTGTGGCTGCTTTATCCTTTCCTCTTGGGATAGGACGCACATAAGGCTGGTAAATATTAACTATTCTATCCTTTACACTATGAATTTTGTTTTCATACATATAGACTTGTTGCTCATAAAGGTGCTGAATTACCCAATATAATTTCTGGTCTCTATCAGACAATGGGAATGTAAAGGGGTATTTGTTTTCCAAATCTACAAACATTCCTAGCTTTTGTGGTTGCTCTCTTTGTTCTTGAATTTGGTTAAGTAAATTTTCTATATAACCTAAATTACGTTTTAAATAGCTAATTTGCTTTTTAATAAATTTACGGATTACTTTTTTAGACTTCCTTCGTTTTTTAGAAAAAACGAGGTATTCTGTTCTAGCTATTCTACGATAATCTCTAGGTTTAATACCTGTTGCTACTTTTTTACAAAGCAAGTCTATCATACGCTCACTTTCTTTTCTTGCTGTATTAAGCAGTCCTGCATCAGTAGGGAATACTATTTTTTGATTAGCTACCGAGGCATCAATTTTTAACTTACCCTTATTGTTAGAACTGCAACAGGGCTCGTTAGGATTATTATCCTTATCGTTATTATTGTAAATCATCTTATGCTTTGTGGGCTTTAATTGATCTGCTTTCTCCATGATTAAAACATTCCAAGAATCAAAACTGCTCGACCCTATACGTTTACGTATATCTACAAAGACTGTAGGATGAAAAGGTATTTGAGTTTGAAAACTTTTTAACCCACAAAAATATTGCAAATAGATATTTTCACTAATCATCTCAACACAACCTCTATCATCTAGTCCTAATTTGTGCTTTACGATGATTGCGGCTATTACCATTCTTACGTCAATACTTTTACGTCCCGAATTTGAGTGGAGACTCTTTGAATAGATCTCTGCCAGTGCGTCCCATGGAACAAGAGCTGACAGTTTTACCCAACGATTATCAGAAGATAATTCTCGATCAAAAGGATGCGAAAAGCCATCCAAAGTAAGTTGATTTGCTGGGATATATTGTATCATAACTGCAAGGATTTATACAGTAATTTACAACAAATAGTGCAGTTATAAAAAAAATACGGAGTGTTTTTAACGCTTAAATATCTGTAATACAATAGCTTAAAATAATTATCTTAGAAAATCAGCAAGCCTTATTTAAGAAGAACCAATTGGATTGGCTGCACAAATATCTGCCCCTGTCCACCAGGATCCCTTCCCACGATACCTTCGGGAGGTTCTTTGTCTCATTGAACCAAAAAGGTTTCAGCAAGTGTTTTATTGATTGGGCAAGCGAACTTTCCTCCTTGACCAAGGGAGAGGTCGTGACCAGTTCCTTTTGAATGCGCAGCAGGGTGTCGGCAGAAGGCGATTCGATGCCTTTCAGCTTCGAGAGTTCGCCGGTAAGGTGCTCGGTGATGTCCTCGGCACATTCCCCTCCGCAGAGCACCATTGAGAGGTAGGAGTGGAAAAGATCGCTGTAGCCATAAGTTGCTGTAATACCACTGTTGTCAATCATTTTGCCCATATGGTCATAGATACCAGCGTTGTGTAAAATTTTGTTGATAAAATTTAAACCGCCAAAAGATTATAAGTTATTTTGCGAATATGTACATTTCATCTACAAAGTTTTCACCCAAATAGGTGAAAATAATTGAAAGGGAAAAGTCTCTGAAGCATTGTTTTCATTGACTTTTACACTTTCTTATTAACAATGGCTTGCGGATTTAAGGTAATAGGCAATTATATCCTTTGGTTGACGCTCACGGTATTAATTTTTTACAGGAATTTCATTGAAATAGTGTGCCTCCAAATAAGCTACTGCCGTGCTTACAAATGCCACCGCAAAGGCCTGCCTATTTTCTGCGGTATCTCTAAGTCCGGTGCGGTTGCACTCCACTTGTATGCCATCGATGGTCCCACCCTTGAAAGAACTGTAATTAACGGTGTTATAGCCTCCGCTAAAATAATTATCCGAAGCCAGTGGAACAGGATCCACGCTCGAGGGTACTGCGGCAAAGCCGGCTTGGTCCAATAAGGTACCAAAGGCATTGTCTCCTTTTAAGATATCCGTATGTGATGCTCCTGCTGGATTGTCTTTTACTAAGTTTCGAATGGAACTTACTTCTAAAAGTGCTGGACTATTCAAAGTTGCATCCGGTAGGCCAAGTTCATCTTCATATAGAAGGTAACCCAGTTCAACCCTCTGTTTTGGATTGCCATGTCCATGAAGATCAATAAACAAGCCTTTTTGGAATTTTGTGCTTATGGATACCATGCTATTCTGTATTTGTCCATGAAAAAGGTCCCAAACGGCTTGGGCATTTTTATCACCACAGGTTGCGTCCTCTCTATTTCTATTAGCATCCATTTTGGAGCGATGCATCTTATTGATAATCAAATAGGGCTTCTGACCAGCTTTGGCAAACTCATCCATGATGGTCTGGGCCAGTTCTATGGTAAATTCGTCCATGACACTTACGGCATCATTGCAAGTACGATTTAAAATTTCACCCGGTTTCAGATCGCCTCCATGGGGTACACTTAAAATAAGCGGGATGTTGCCACTTTCAAAATCTACATATTCTTGGGCATCGAAAGGGACTGAATCATCTAGTTCAGGCTCATCTTTGTCTTCACAGCTTACTAATGTAATAATGGTCAATAAGAAATAAAAATGTCTAAAAAATGGAATAATTGTTCTTTTCATAGGTATTTTCAAATTATGATATCTAAATAATCCTTTATTTAAACTTCTCAAGTTTCGCATCCCGAAAACATTGAATTTATAAAAGGATAAAAACAAAAAAAGTAGCATACAAACCTTGCTTTACTGTATTTTTATAGTGCCAACACAAAAAATATAATTATGCTACCTCCCAAAGATACTACTAAAACCCAAGAAATAAAAACACTTTTTCAGCAGACTTGGAAACAACCAGAATTTTTTGTGTAGCACCTCAAACTGTTCAAATTTTCCAAATCCTTCAAGTTGTTTAATTCCGTCAAAAAAGCGGTATCCCCTTTTGGAGTTGATGAAAGTTTTGCTAGTGCTCCCTTTTATGAATATAAAGGACGTGGGTTCAATGTTTAGCGATACAACGGTTTCTTGCCGAAGGCAAAAAGACAGCTATTACAGGGCATTGTCCAATCAAAAATTGGATTAGCGCAACCTATTGTTGCTATTTGTCAAACGGTACTTGGATCTCGATGATAGGTTTAGTGCGCCCCAAAATGCTTTTAAGTGTTTGATATTTGATAATAGCGACCTAAAAAAAAAGGCAGGAAATAGAGGGCATCTCTAAAATATACAACCATGTGTCCCAGCGCTTTATCTTTGGCTATAAGATCTTGATGGCTGGTTATTGGAAAGAAAGCGTGATGATCCCCTTTGATTTTAGCCTACACCGAGAAAGCAAGGACAGCAAGACAAAAAAATACAGCCTATCAGAAAATGAGCGCAAAAAGCAAAAAACCACAAATAGAGGCAAAGGGCTGACGGTCTGCAGACGTTTTGCGGAACTCAACAAGAAGAAGACCGATGTTGTTGTCGAAATGTTCAAAAGGATCAGCCAGCGCAAGATTCATGAATTTATATACCACTAGGTGCAGTAGAAGGAATCCAATAATGTATGGGATCTTCTATCCCTTCCCGATTGGTTTCATCTGAAATTGTTCCCCACCATAAATAATTTTTGGCCAACCGTAATTAGTTTCTTTTTTCAAAACATAAAAAAATTAGGGATCAATTTTTTTATGTTTTTAGATACTTCCCATACCAGTCAAGGTACCGCTGATACCTGTCTACCTGATAACTTAATACTCGCAGCCCGTGAAACTGATTTGGATAAATTATAAGTTTGGTGGGAACATTTAATGTTTTTAAAGCAGCGTACATTTGTTCGGTCCCTACAGAAGGTACATTAAAATCATTTTGCCCCACCATAAATAAAGTTGGGGTTTTAATTCTGTCTGCTTGAGTAAAAGGATATGAAAGTTTTAAATACCGGTCCAAACCTTCTTTGGTCCAAGGCAGTCCGATTTCTTCATTCCACTGTAAAAGATATTGATCGATGCCGTACATAGAAAGCTGCATAGCACTTCCGGCACCGCTGCAGGCCGCCTTAAATCTGGTATCTGTAGCAATGGTATAATCTGTGAGGATTCCGCCATAACTCCAGCCTCCAATTCCCAGTCTATCCTTATCTATCCAGCCTTGATCTATCAAGTAATCTGTAGCCCCCAATAAATCCTGAACTTCCAGGTTGCCCCAGTCGGCATAAATAGCTTTGCTGAAATCTATGCCACGGCCATTGCTTCCCCTATAATTTACGGCGGCAACGGCATAGCCGCCTCCAGCCAGTATTTGCCGGGTGAAATCGAAAGCATAATCGTCCTGCGAAACAGGTCCTCCGTGAATAAAGAGTATGAAAGGTAGCTTTTCTTTTCCTGCGCCGGCTGGTTTATAAAACAATCCGGAAACTTTAGTCCCGTCCTTACTTGTAGATTGAAATCCTTTAACGGTAGCCAATTCCACGTTTTTAAGCCAATCTTCGTTTATGTGTGTAATTTGGTTTAATTTATCATCGATAAGTGTATAAATATTTTCAGGATGTTGTGGATCGCTCATCATTGTTAACCATCCACCTCCATGCCGGCTTTCCAATTCTGAAAAACTTCTCTCCCCCTCAATAACTTTAGTGATTTTTCCTGAAGAAATCTCAATTTTAGAAATAAATCTTTGTCTGTCATCCTGTACCAAAAAAGCTATGTTTTTGCTATCTGGAGACCAGCGGAAATTTCCTACGGGACGATCTAGTTGCTCGGTAAGTAATTTCTCATTACTTCCGTCAGGATCCATAATAGTTAAAATACTATTATCATAATTAATGAAGGTGTCATTTCCTGTGGATCGTAAATAGGCGATGTGTTTACCGTCTTTGCTGTACTGTGGCGATCCTTCTTCTCCTTTCCAACTGGTAAGCGATTTTATCTCACTTCCTATTTTTGCTTCAATGGAATATATCCCGGAATTGTTGTTGCGATCTGGATTTTCTGTTCTGTTACTTACAAAAACAATATTTTTTCCATCGGGGGACCATGCGGGAGAAGTTTCATTTAATTTCCCGGTCGTTAGCTGTTCTAAATTTTCCGAAGCGATATTTAGCAGGTACAAATGGGTGTTTTTATCTTGAATATACCCCTGAATATCCTGTTTAAAATGATATCGATCAACAACAATGGGATCTTTTACCTTTTCTTTTTTCTTTTTCTTATCCTCTGCATCTTTCATTACCAATACAATTTTAGAACCGTCCGGCGACCATTCGTAATCTTTAAGTTCTTCTTTTGTCTTGGTGAATTGCTTCGCCTCACCCCCTCTCCTATCCATTAACCATAACTGATTAGTATCTACACTGTCCACTTTTTTTGAAGACAAGTAAGAAATATATTTACCATCAGGACTAAATTTAGCATTAGATTCACCTTCTGAAGTGAACGTTAATTGTAAACTGTCTTTCCCATCCCAGCTGGCCAGGAATAAATCTGCTTGTTTTTTATTTTCCGTAGAATCAGGCGTGGCGATACTGTACAAGATCCATTTTCCATCGGGAGATATTTGAGGGTTGGAGACAGATTTGTAATTATATACATCACTGGGAACAAGTTTTCTACCATTTTGGCCTTGAAGAAAAAAAAAGCCTAAAGAAAGCGCAATGGAGAGTACTATTTTTTTCATAATTGACTATTTGGTTAATGGTGAAAATTTACGAAAAAAAGTCGGAAGGAAATCATTAATGTTCGATAAAAAATAAAACCAGTGAATAATCCTCGGGGCAAGCCCACGAGGCATTTTAACGAATAATATAATATTGATGAAAACCTTAGGTTTTCAAACTTTCCTCTACAAACGAGGCAAGCCTCGGAGAATTAAACCTAATAGGGATTAAATTTCTTTTTTTATATAGTTTATTATTAGTGCTCTAATTTTCGAATTCTCTGTTTTTACAAAAATAAGCTACCAAATAAATGACGGCTGTTCTCTTTTTGCTTTGTCAATTATCCAATCCTTCTCTGGATTTTCCAAGAACTTCATCAGGTTGATGTAATTAAAAAGAAGGATCTTGCAAAAGCTGACTAAATTTAAAAAGGCCCAACTTCGCTTGAGTCTCTTTTTTATCACGGCCAATAGCAGGTTGGCGATCAGAACGCAATAAATCTGTATCTTTATTGCGTTTTTATTGTCCCCCAAGAAATATTTCAATGGAAAATTCTGTTATAGTTGCTTGAACAATAATTCTATTTGACATCTAATTTTGTACAAAGCGGTGGTCAGATCAGCCCGCAAGTCAAACAGATTGGTCAAAAATTCAAATTCTCACTTGTTTGCCCGGTCATAAAACTTCACCTTTCGTAATCTTAACTGTGTTATTTCTTTGTCTTTTTTTACATCAATTTCAATAATTTCATCTGCTAAAACCCCGTTATGGATTCGTTCTCCGATTTTTCAATACTTCGATATGAAGCATTATCTTTTATTCAGGTAACAAATCCTGTTCTATGAGCGGTAAAATGCTCAGATGCCTTGTAGTCATTGTATCCTTTGTCAAAAACATAAATAGTGTTTTCATCACATTTTAATTTCTCTAAAAAATTATTATCGTATGTTTTTGCTTCGCTAACCAAACCAAGCTGGGTACAGTTTCATCAGCATTGACAACCGTATGTACTTTAATTCAGCCTTTTCTTTTTCTACTTTTTGGATTTCTTCCAACACATTCCATAATATCCTTGAACAGGCTAATTGTAGAGCTATCGAAAATCTTGACCTGCTTATTTATAACATCTTTGATTCGGCTGTCCGAAAAAAACTACCATACTGCTTAAGTAATTGATGGTAGATGTTTTCAAAGACCAAAACATCCCTTTTCCTGTTTGCATCAGATAAAGTGCATCGTTTTGGAATATGATTTAACTGAAAACTGCTCGTTTTTCCTGACAGACCAAGCATCGCCCCTGATATTTCCCCGAGTGAGGTGCACTTTGAAAATGAACAAAAAAGCATACTTATCAAATGGTCTTTTGTGGTAAATCACTGTGTGTAACGGTCTGATTCACATTTTTTCACTTCTTTTCGTATCATTGAATCATCAATTAAAGAAATCATCTGCCCGAAAACAGATTTATTGGAAAAATAATTACCTTTAAACATCGTATTTAATGTGTTGCAACTCTAAATTACGATTCTTTAGGAGAAACCATTTTTTTGGCTTCTCTTTTATCGGACAACAATGAAAAGGAATATGAAATATTTCTTCATTGATTTTTTTTAATATTAATAGATTTCGATCTCATCCGATTGATGTGATACTGGGTAATAATGTTGTTTGTTTAGTTTACAACACATTTGTATAATCCGTTAAATTCATTAGATTTTGGATAACTAACTGGTTGAGAAGAAATTTGATTAATTTTGTCCGTAAATTTTTGAATAAATCTATCGCGAGTTTTAAAATTCCATTTTTCAATTAAATACTCAGATAATCGAAGAAGTTTGAATTCAGCGAGTTCAGATAGAAATACTTTCCTAAAGAAATTTTCTTTAGGAATGCTTCATAAGAAACTCTTTTCCCCTTTTCTAATTCCTCAATTCCTCTTTTAATTTCTTTTTTTCACGTAAACTTAATTCATTCCAAAAATCAGATTCCTCTTTTTTACAAAATCAGAAACTTTTTGAATAAATTCAGCGTGATTGTTCTCCAAAATAATTTTAAGTAATTCCAGTTTCGTCGCTCGGATATCTATTTTTTTTTCTTTAAATCAAATTTACGAAAAATATTATTCAAAGCGTTCTTTCCGTATGAAGACCAACTCTGGATAAAACCAAGTTTTTACCTGCTTAAGTCCTCATTATTCACCATAAATATCGCATTTACGAAGAACAATTTCCCATTTTCCCAGAAAGCCCTAAACAGCGGATTATCCACCATATAAATGAATGTTCCTCTCCCCATAGGTTCAACTCCAAAAGTCATTGAATTTTGAATTGCTATTTGAGCTTCACTTCCTGCAAATCCAGAAACTATTTTTGGGTCATCCTGCAGGTAAGCCACATTATATCCGTCATTTAAAAGACTGTAACTGTCACTGCTCAATTTTAGACTGTAGTAATTATCTCCGTACCCAAAAGCCATAGGATGAGTTTTGTCAATTTTTGTTTTTACAATACTTCCTGTAATAATATCTTTAATGCTTTCGCGTTCCCTCTGATTGTACGAGATAAGATTCGCAGTGGTATCCTTTACAGTCTCAGATTGATTTTTCTCAAGATCAAAACCTTCCTTTCCTGCAAAAGTACTAACGGCATTACCAATTGAAATCACTTTACCACCACTTATAACCCAGGAAGTAAGTTCTTTCAACATTTGATCATTAAAAAGGCTGTTGTAATTTCCGTCCGGAAGTATAAGAACATCCAGTTTATCCAGATCAATCCCGTCAAAATACTCTGTGCCTATAGAGGTAATGTGATAATTAAGTTCCTGTTCAAAGAAATACCATATCTCTCCATAATTCAAGGAAGAGGTTCCTTCTCCTCTTAGAACACCAATTCTTGGGGTGTCGATGATCTTTACTTTAGAAGAGCCAAAATCTGGCCCACTAGTAGAAAATCCAGAGGTTGCACCAGTTAGCTGCCGGTTGTATTCATTAGCCAGTTCAATAAGCTTTTGATCAAAATTCTCTACCTTCCGGTTATCGCTTTTGGTGATCACCAGGCTTCCCCTATCAAACTTTTGGCCCTGATTTTCAAGCGGGATTTCACTAAAACGCACTTTAATCCCTTCTTTTAAAAGCGCAGTCAGAAGTCTAGCATCCTTCATACTGTCCCAATCTGTTATATACCCTGCTCCTGAAGGATTTGCAGTATTTGAAACACGTTGTTCTGCTACGGCTTTCCTTCCAGATATTGTTTTAGTACTTGCTACAGCATCCAATCCGTAGGCATAAGGAAGGCTCCAGGCGGTAATATCATAAGTGAGGGAATCTCTGAGTTTTGTCGAAGGTTCAAAAAGAACTTTTACCATTTTACCTTTTGGTTGACTGGTATTGATCAGTAATGTGTTTTCCCCGGCCACAAAATCTCCGTTTTCATTCCGGTAGGTATTTCCCCTGATTTTTCCTTGTTCGGCAAAAGTGTAATTAATTTCATGTTTATCGAGCAAATCTCTCAACAGTGCAATTTTATCTGCATCTCCCTTAAGTGCATAGCTTTTAAATTCCATGTTTTCATTGTCGTAGAATTTGTTGAAAGCATCATTAAGTTCCTGTACGTGGGAAGCGGCGACTTCTATGGTAGAAATTCCGGTGGTATAGTGATGGGCAACTCTTTCTACAAGGGTCAATTCATAACCTTCCCGGGAATCTATACCTAAACCGGCGCTTCCGCCACCTGCCTGCTCATAAGTCATTCCAATTGCTCCCAGGTAAGTAGGATAAGTATCTCCATAACTGGGATATAGAAGGTCAAATTTTTCCTTTGTGAAATACAACCAGCCTTCTTTATCAAAATATTCAGCATGATTTTTTCCAATTTCAGTTTGGAATTCCCTTTGAAAAGGAGTGATCACTTCGTGAAAAGGTTCGGCTGCAGGTGCAAAATAGTAAGGTTCATTGACACCCTGTTCATGGAAATCAACATGAATATGAGGCAGCCATTGATTGTAAATCTTTAGTCGATTTCTTGTTTCCACCTGAGTTGCCCATGCCCAGTCACGATTAAGGTCGAAGAGGTAATGATTTGGCCTTCCTCCGGGCCATGGTTCATTGTGTTCAATCGCTAAGGGCGAAGGATTATAGGGATTGGCTTTTACCTGGTTATACCAGTTTACATACCTGTCCCGGCCATCAGGATTCAGACTAGGATCTATAATTACTACTGTATCATCCAGCCATTCCTGTTTTGAAGTAACAAGATCATAAATGGTGAGTATTGCAGCTTCTGTACTGGAAGCTTCATTCCCATGGACATTGTAACTGAGCCAAACAATCGCTTTCTCTTCGGAATTGGCTGCAGTTCCCACAAGAACTCCAACGTCTTTTAAATGATTTGTTCTTATCTGTTCAATATTCTGAAGATTTTCTGCTGAAGTAACAACTGCATAAGTCAATTTGCGGCCTTCATTGGTTTTTCCATATTCCTGATAGGTTACAAGAGGAGAATTTTCAGCAACATGTTGAAAATAATCCACAACATCTGCATGACGTGTAAATTGAGTTCCAATCTTATATCCCAGGAATTCTTCGAGAGATTTTAAGTCTTGTGAAAAAATAGGAGAAATGGCTAAAAATAGCAGAGCAAGCGGGGAAAAGACTTTTTTCATATAATTCATAAAATGGATGGATAGGATAGTAAAGTTAGCATTCGGCATGGAATTAACCAAAAATTAGTGAATAAAATAAAATAGAGTGGTTAGGTATCTTTACGTTTAGACATTAGTTCGATATTAAAATATTGCGTTGGTTCGAGTGAAATTCTGAAAGAATTTATACCGAGAACAATGGTTTTCGTTGAAAAACCTATTCTCAATAGAATTTTTTTAAAGACTGAACACTCTTTTTTTTCATTTTTACAATTCGGAAAAAGGTCATCCAGGTAGACTGGAGCTATGAATTCATTAAAAAAGCCATCCAAAGAAGAATGATTTTAATAGATAACTTTAGTATCAAATTAATTTCACGGTCTGTTGAAAATAGTAATTCTATAATACCAAGCAGGTCTTTATGATGGTTTTGTTTTTTTTCTACTCTTAATTGGTATAACCCGGATTTTGTTCCAAATTAGTATTCGCATCCATTTCTCTTTGAGGTATTGGCAAAACCAAACTATTAGCATCAAAAGCCAAACCATCTATAGATTGTTTTAAGCGTTTCGCGTCGTGTAGTGCAAATCCTTCAAAAGCTAATTCTCTTTTTCGTTCCTCGAGAATTTCTATAAGTGTAACAGAAGAAAGAATAGGTGCACCGGCTCTTTCACGAAGGGTATTTATATCATCTACAGGAGCTGCGCCTAAAGAACTGTCTAATCTAAAGTTACTCTCTGCACGTATCAAATGCATTTCAGCCAATCTTAAAAATGGAATAATGGCAAATTGATTTTGCCATTTAGTGGTAGATAAAGTTCCGTTTCCTTCATAAAAAAATGAACTTCTATCGTCCTCTTCATCATTAAAAACTTCGAAATAAGGTGCTTCAATAGTAACATCGCCCGTTAAGGATCTACCTCCAAATTCCCTGGTAGCCCAATATTCATTCATGTCATTTAACCCATCCTGTGTTGTGATTTGCCATGCAAAAATATCCTCGGTAGAATCCCCGTCATTATTAAAGGCTCCGGCAAAATCTTCTGTTAAGGAAAAAGGACTATTTTCGATTACAAAATTGGAAGCTTCCAATGCCCTCGGGTAATTTCCCTGCTGAAAATAAACCCTTGCCAATAAGGCTTTAGCAGCAAATTTGTTGGCGTAAAAACTTGCTATCGGGTTGCTCTCAGGTAAATTGGCTATAGCATCTTTTAAATCTTGGATTACAAAATCATAACCTTCTTCCACAGTGTTTCTGGGGGGGAATACTATTTGTGAGGCGTCACTTACTCCCATAGTCACGATGGGTACTCCCATTTGAGAATTTCCACCTTCTGCTTTGTATGGTAAGGCAAAGAAGCGTAATAAATCAAAATAAACTGCTGCTCTTAGGAATTTTGCTTCTCCTTGTACTCTGGCAGCTTCCTCTTCCTCTTCAAATTTCTCCAGATTTTCTAATATTAGATTTACCTGATTTGAAACAGCATAGGAGGTTATCCAATAATCTGCGACAAATCCATTTCCTGTGGTAATTTCTTTTCTATTGAACTCTGCAGGGCCTTGATAGGTTCCTCGCCAAGCCAATTCTTCCGTATTTGCAATTAATTCTGAAGCTAAATTATAACTTCCAGCAAAAATTTCGTTTTGACCAGCAAGATCATAGGTCCCAACCAAGAGATTTCGAATGTTATTTGCAGATCCTAAGGCCGCTTCCGGAGTGAGAGATTGTTCAGGTTCCAAGTCTAAATTATCATCACAGCCGGTAAAAGTAAAGGCCAGTAAGATGATTACAAGGTTATATGTTTTTATTGATTTCATTTTTTATATTTTTAAAATTCAAAATTTACTCCTACGGTCATGGTTTTGGCAGGTGGGGCAGAATAAAAAGCATTTCCTACATTAATGTTGCTGTTTGCATCAACATCGTAAGTAGATTCCGGATCAAAACCGTCATAATCTGTAAAAGTCAATAAGTTTATTGCTGTAAAATAGATTCGTAAACGGTCGATATTAATTTTTTTTGTAAAACTTGACGGAAGGCTATACCCCAGTGTAATATTTCTAAGCCTAATAAAATCTGATTCTTGTAGATATCTAGAAGAACTTTGCGTTCCGTTGGCACCAAATAACCTTGCCTCAGGCACATCTGTTATGTCCCCCGGTTCCTGCCATCTATCCAATTGGTCTGAAGATTGATTATCAAAATAATCTGCGCTGGCAGATTGAAATCTTCCTCCGGTATTATAAATGGACGATCCCCATTGACCCTGAAAAGTAAACGAAAAATCTACATTTTTATAATATAAATTATTTGTAAAACCTGCGATGATATCCGGGAAAGGGCTACCTAAAACAACTCTAGTAGCTTCATTAAAATTGTTTGTTAAACTTCGGTCTCTGGAGCCATCATCGTTAAGAGTGTTTCTTACAAATAATGCATCCCCATTTTCAGGATCGGCCCCTGCAAATTCTACCATAAATAAAGAACCAAGAACTTCTCCTTCCTGGACTATGTTTTGTGCGGAGATAATATCTCCTCCAGGAAGGTTGGTGACTTCATTGTCATTGTATGCAATATTGAAAGATGATGACCATTTTAGATCGTCACTAACAATATTTTTTGTATCAATTACCAATTCTAAACCGGTATTCTGAATTTCTCCCACATTTCTGGTTATGTTTGTAAATCCTGAAGTGGAGGGGATAGGTTCATTTAACAGTAAATCATTTGTTGTTTTATTGTAATAATCAAAACTCCCCGAAATGCGGTTTTTTAAGAGACCAAAATCGACGCCAATATCATATTGAATGGTGTTTTCCCATTTTAGGCTAGAATCTCCGAGTTGACTGGGGTTTAGTGCGGGTCTTCCGTTGTATGAAGCTCCCCCGAATAAACTCCTGGAAGCAAAATTCCCAATATCCGCATTTCCAGTAACTCCCCAGCTAGCCCTTAATTTGAGCAGGGAAAATGTTTCGCTATCCATCAAAAAATCTTCTTCTGAAACGATCCACCCTCCAGAAAAAGCGGGGAAAAATCCGTATTGCTCATCTACGCCAAATCTTGAACTACCGTCATATCGTATGCTTCCTTTAAGAAGGTATTTGTCCAGGATGGTTAAATTGGTCCTTGCGAAATAGGATATAAAGGTAAAGGCGGTTCTACTGGATCCTCCACCTACAATTTCCGCAGCACTGTTCACGGTCCTCAAATCATCTGATGGGAATCCCTGGCCTTGCACAAATTGAGCTTTTCTTTTGTCATCTTCAAAAGACATCCCTGCTGTGGCCTCCAAGTTTGTATTTTCACCTAATAAAGTATAATAGGTAAAATAATTATTTATAACATATTTCTCATTTTGAACGCTTTGCGTCTCAGCGAATCCTCCAACAGATTGAGATTCGGTTAAACGACCGTCAAAAGTTTCAGCAGTTTGAACATTCAAATCATAGCCAAGTTCAGATCTAAAACTAAGGCTTGGAATAATTTGGTATTCCGCAAAAACATTTGCATTAAGTCTCCAAATACTGGTTTTGTTTTCAGCATTTACCTCTTGATTTAAGAAATTGTAATATAAAGTATTAGGATTAGGGAGCCCATTATCTAAATAAGGTCTTGTAAAAGGGATTTGCGCTATGGATTGTAAGGGTGTTGCAAATGAATTGTCGTTTGCTAACCTGTTTATCTGCGTTTTTGCAATACTAGAAGTAACACCTAATTTAAATTTTTCTGAAACCTGATGATCTACATTACTTCTGAAATTATAACGTTCAAGATCATTTCCGCGAATAATACCTACTGTGTTATTATAGCCTAAGGAAAGAAAAAACTGTGTTTTTTCAGATCCCCCTGAAGCATTTAGGTTTAAATCGCTCACAGATCCATCTACAAATGCAAAATCTTGCCAATCTGTGTCAACCGAACCTTCACGCCAATCTACTTCGTTTTCAGCAAAAGAATTAAAATCGGCAAAGGCATCTTCTTGTGTGAAGCCAGCGTTTAAATAAGCTTCAGTAAAGAGTTCCACGTATTCTTCCGTATTTAGAAAATCACGACGATTGGTTTCTTCGCTCCATCCGTAGGAAGTATTTAACGAAATTTTTGTTGCTCCTGATTTTCCTCTTTTTGTGGTTATTAAAACAACCCCGTTACTTCCTCTTGCGCCATAAATAGCAGCAGAGGAAGCATCTTTTAAAATTTCTATGGAAGCTATATCGTTAGGATTTAAACTTATAAGCGGGTTGATAGGAGAATCATTGATGTTTTCATCGCTGTTAATCAAAGGGATTCCATCAATAACATATAAGGGGTCTTGAGAAGAAGAAATTGTAGAAACTCCACGAACCCTTATTTTTATTCCTGATTCCACCTTTCCGTTTACCTGAGTTATCTGCACTCCTGCGGCTTTCCCAACTAAAGCGCTTTGCAAACTAGGTACTGGAACTTCGTTTATTTCATCTGCAGAGATCGAGGCGATGTTATCGGTTAAGGTTCTTCTTGAGGAAGTACCATATCCTACCACCAGGACTTCATCAAGTACGGAAGCATCTGTATTTAAAGTAACATCGATGGTGTTTTGATTTGCGACAGGAATTTCGGTTCTGGAATATCCAATGAATGAAAACACCAAAATATCTCCCTGGGATGGTTCAATAAGGTAATATCCGTCAAAATCTGTCTGCACTCCTGTAGAGGTACCTTTAATAATAATGTTGACTCCTGGAAGTGGTAGGCCGTTTTCATCAGTAACGGTTCCCGTCACCGTTTGCTGTTGTGCAAAGCCTATTTGCACAACAAACGCTATTATTAGCGTTAAAATTCCATGTAATTTTGGCTTCATATTTTTTATTTTTGGATTATATTATACAAATGTGCTAAATATAAGTTAATAATGTAACACTACTATCCGAAAGTTTTGACTAAAACTTAGAAACTCTTCGTTAAGTACTGTTTTTGTTGATACTATTTTGGTTTATTGAGAAAAAAAGTCGGGTTTAAAGACTAATTCTCTTTGGTTGATTACTTTTTTTGCTCCTTCACTCACCTGATTGCAAACATAATCGATGCTTAAATAGAAAACCAAACAGACTCTTATTTTTTCTACAAAGTTAGAGAACGTTTTTACTTTCTTAGCGACGGTTCTGTTCATGAGTTCTAATAACAAATAATTGAGGCTAAGTTCTAAAAAGCATATTGTTTATCGCAATATTCTTGAATTGCATCCAAGCGGTATTGGAAGTGAAGGCTATCGCAGATACCGTAGCCATTCTGTTTGTTGAGTTCTTTATCTTTTCAAGCACCAAGAACCAGTTCAGGTAATTCTGCAGGTATTTTGAAGCGACCCCATTGAATGAATCAATAAATTTTCTCAGTCGCATATCCATATTGTTGACATTTTGGACGTGATATATTTTATCCACAGTCCGCTGCCCTTTCGAGGCGTTGAATTTTTTGTGTTCAAGGGTGTTTGCTTTTGCAAATGCACCATAGCTCCTGTGGCTATCGCTGCAAAGCACCTCTGCCTTATCGAGCTTGCCCTGTAGCACACAATCTAAATCTTTCTTGCTGATGCGCCCCCTTGTTGCCACCTTGAAATCTTTATTCCCAGATCTGTCACAAGTGGCCACTACGGCCACTTTCTCATCGCTTATGCCTGCTTTGCCTGCCTTTGCCCCTCGCTTTCTGGGCTTTCTCACCAAATTGCGGTTCCCTTTTTCTGAATATGCAAAGAACAGATCGTCACTCTCGACAATGCCTTGGAACTCATCTGGCGAAACACTCGCAAAGGAAGTGAGCAATTTGTGTCGCCAATCAAAAGAGGTCTGTATGGAAATCCCAGTTTCTTTGGCACTTTTCCTAATAGTATAACCCGATAAGAGGCAGTATAGATATTTGTTCACCTTATCCTTCTTTTTCAGGGCAAACCAAAATTTGCCCGTAGTTTCGCTAAAGTTTTTCCCACAACCATTGCAAACATAACGTTGTACGCCCTTTAGTTTGCCATTGGCTCGTATCCTGTGGTCCTTGCAGTGAGGACAGGAAATAGCTTTTAGCTCATTATTGTCCATAACCTCTTTGTCCTTTAAGGTCAAGGACAACAGAGTGGAAACAATCTCTTGTTTGACACTGATATCGCTATTAACGAAATAATCTCGAAAATCTTCTGGAATCATATCAAAATGGGTTTTGAACAAAGATAATACATGTTTATTTTAGAACTAAGCCATAATTGATTAAGGGAACATATATTTGAGATTTGACTGCATTTTCACTCGTGCCTAAAAAGGTTTTTAGAGGTCAGTATTTAAATTTATATCTTTGAAGTCAATAGAAACAGAGATAACATGAATATTTTTAAGGGCCAAAACCTCCTAGAGTTCTCTGATTGGTTCAAAACGGATGAGGATTGTAAAGAGTATTTGGCCGAGATCAAATGGGAAGGCGGTTTTGAATGCCGTAAATGCGGCCACAAAAGATCCCAGGTTAGGAAAGATTTCTCACGTACTTGCAATATCTGCTCGCACCAAGAATCGGCTACTGCAAATACGCTTTTCCACAAGGTTAAGTTTGGTGTCCGCAAGGCTTTTTTCATTGTCTTTGAGATGGGTACCAGTACCAAGAGCCTTTCGGCCAGTTACGCTGCCGTTCGTTTCGGTGTTACCGAAAAAACAGCCCGTTTGTTTATGCATAAGGTCCGAGAGGCAATGGCGAGCAGTGGCGACCATCCTATGGACGGTAATGTCCACGTTGATGAATTCGTCCTTGGCGGACGGGAGAAGGGACAGGTGGATAGAAGCTACAAGGCCAAGAAAAAGAAGGCTATAACCGCTGTTGAGCTGACGGATGACGGCAAGGTAAAAAGGATGTACGCAATGCGCATCGAAGACTTTTCCGCTAGATCCCTGCAATATATTTTTGTCAACCACATTAGTCGTGGTGCGAAAATAACAACCGACAAGTGGAGAGGGTACAGGCCGATCGCGAAGGCTTATGACATCACGCAGATTGATAGCAACGGCGGGCTGAATTTCAAAGCTATGCAAACTATGATCCATCAAATCAAGTCTTGGATAAGGACGACCTATTCTTGGGTAAGCGACTTTAATATAAATAGGTATTTCAATGAGTCTTGCTTTAGAATAAATCGCTCACAGAGAAAGGCAACAATTTTCAACAACCTAATAACCAAAATCGTCAAAAAGGATAAAGTATATCACAATCAAATTATATGCAGCTAACCACTGACCTCTAAAGGTTTTTATTTGTAAATTTTGTTTCATTGCTTTAAAACACTTATGCAAAGCTTTACATAAGTGTTTTAAAAAAGCCAAACAATTGTTGGGGCTTGGCAAAAGCCAATCGACCAATTTTAATATGCAGGTAGCGCAAACAACCATTACTATGATACAATACCTTATGATAAGCCTGAAATACAGGATGGAGGCCTACGAAACAATTGGAGGAATGTTCAGGGAAATCAAACAGGATTATATCGAACACAAGCTCAATGAAAGGCTCTTGTCAGCAATCAGTGAAATATTGAGCGTTTTGGAACTTATTACCGACCATATCGATTTTAATGAAATCATCCATAAATTGATACTTAACAGCGATTTCCTAGCGTTTTTAAATAAAGAGCCAAAACCTATAATCCCTCAATTAAGTGCTGCTTAGAAAAAAGTGCGAAACTTGAGTTCATAACTAAATATAATTGATGCTGTCATTTTTTTTTACGATTTTATTAAGTCAACTTAGATTTTATACTTAAGATACTGGATTATCTTAGCTAAGTTGTTTCAGCTTTTGGCTCTATTAGATTATGCTTCCTTAACCCTATGTGTTATTGCATGATTTGATATTAATTTTTGATAGAATATAATAAATTTTTTTTCTTAATTCACAATCAAACTTTTCATATATTAATTTAAGCTAGCAATTTGTAACTTTTATTAACACAATACTTTATTAGGTTTTGTTACTATTTTCAAAATACTTTAATTCATAAATCTTTTCCATTATGTCAATAAGACAAACTTCCTTAATATTTGGTTTCAGACTATTATTTTTCACATCAAATCTTAGGTTTATAGCAATACTAATATCACCCTCATCTAAGTTTAGATATTTGTAATAATCATTAAAAGAGCTATTATTTGATATTATTCTATTTTGAATTTGAAAATCACTTAAATCTAATTTTTTATATTTCATAGAAATAATATCACTAGCATCCGAAAGTTTCTAGCAAAGAGTAAAAAACCTTCTTTTAGCCCAGTGTTTTGGTTCATTATTTAATTTTAGCCAGAAAATAAGTCTGATTCAATATTCATTTTGGTTTGGGTTTTTAGTGTGACTTTTCGCACGCCCTCCCTGACCTCATTACAAACATAATCCAATGACAGGTAGTGATACAGGCAAAATCTTATTTTTTCGGTTAAATTTGAAAAAGCAACTGGCTTTTTAGGAATTGTTCTTTTTATTAGCTCTAATAATAGATAGTTTATCAAGGCCATAAAAATTTGAGATTTTACTGCGTTCTCACTTGTCCCCCAAAATGTTTTTACTTGTAAATTTTGTTTCAATGCTTTGAAAAATAATTCAATATCCCATCTTTTTTTATATAATTCCGCAATAGTGTTGTATTCCCAGTCTAGTTGATTGGTTATTATTGCTATCACTTTATTTTCATCTTCTTTGTAAACATGAACCAATCTTAATGTATGCTCTGAAATGCCCACTTGGTTAGCCTTTACCGATGTCAGTTTTATTATTTCATCTTTTAAAATATGTTCATCCTTTTTATCTGGTAATTCTAATTCCTCTAAGGTTTGGTAAACTGTATTGGTTTTAATTCTAGTTACGAATACATTCTCTGCTTTTATTCTGTTTAACATTAATTCAAAATCAAAATAAGCTCTATCCTCCACCACAACTGTATCTTTCGGATAGATTAATTGCTCTAAACCGTATCTGTCATGCACCTCCCCATTGGTAATATTTACGACGTCTGGAATCATTAATTGACAATCAAAACTCGTGTGTAATTTGATGGCTCCTTTGGCTGTCCGAAACTTTGCCCAATCAAACATCGCTAGACATAAGGATATGGTTGAGCTATCTATTAACTTAACCACCTTACCCTTAAGTTGATCTATGATATGCGATTTGTTATGTTGTTTTAGTGTCGATTTATAATGGCTAAGCAAACGATAGTATAAACTCTCAAATACATGCCAATCTCTATTCTTGTTGCCGTCACTCATGGTGGAACGTGCAGGACTTTGACTAAGTCCTAGATCTTTAATGAAAATTTCACTTACACCAATCCCTGCCGATATATCATTAAGGCTCTGACACTTATTCAGCTGTCCGAAAGTTAAAGCAACAAATTGATCGTAAGTTCTATATTTACTAACTCCTTTGTCTGTTTTGTAGGTATTGGTACAACTTTTAAAAAGCCAACTTGGCACTAGATCTAAGATTTGGCGGATTACGGGTTTATTGTTATTTTTGTTTCGCTTGAAAAGTCCCATATTTGAAAAGTTTTTTGTCGAACTCAAAAATAAGGGATTCTAAGGGCTATTTAAAATCACGACTTTCGGATGCTAGTGAAATAATATGTAAAGAATTCAAATCAATTTTGTGGATATTTTTAGATAAAAAACTACTAATATTATTCTTAATAAGATCTTTGATAATAAGATAATTTTCTAAAATCCCATCATTTATTAAATAATTTATTTGTTCTAAATATCTTTTAGCTTTATAGTAAAAACCTTTATCAAAAATCTGTGGAATTTTCATATCACTACTATAATAATGGTTAAATGATTCAGCAATATACGATGATTCAAGAGGATAAACTTCTTGTATAAATTTCAATAGATAGTTATGTATTTTTTCAATTCTAAGCATAAACTCATATGCCTTTACTTTCTGTTCTCTAAACAAATCAGGAATATTACCATCAACATAATCAATTTCTTTTTTATAGTCGGGATGTATTGCATTAAAGTCAGGTTTGATTGTATTTAGTGAACTAAATATATACATTCTGTTTTTATAAAATTCAACACATTGTATTGAATCTTCAATTGTATCAAGACTAAGTTTTTTATTTTGAATTTTGAATTTTTGAATTATTTTATTTGTGTAAATCTCATATTCATTTTTATCATTTATTTTAAAATTTTCTAAAAATATTTCTTTTGCAGAAAGTAAACACATTTCTTGAGTATCTTCAAAACCAACATTAACAATTAGAAAAAATTCCATATGAGGTTTTCCTTTTTTATCAAGA
>Ga0307946_1000572_pt1 | contig 20039 bp, 18 predicted proteins | sample OrgLakmetagen230_FD_203153 | JGI IMG/M metagenome (GOLD analysis project Ga0307946, IMG submission 203153) | Saline water microbial communities from Organic Lake, Antarctica - #230 | ecosystem: Environmental > Aquatic > Non-marine Saline and Alkaline > Saline | place: Antarctica: Organic Lake...
AGACCTCCCCCCCTCACATACTCGACTTACTTGGTTCTTTCTCTTTGAACATTTAGAATTGTGCATCCCCCAAAATGCACGCGCTCAAACACACACACACACACACATACACACACACACACAAACACGCAGCAGCCACACCACACCCACCAGTCCTCCTCCTTTGACACCTCCACATTCGTCTGGTTCTCTCCCTTCTTGTACTCCAACGGACAATCCAGAAGCAGCACGCGTGGCTTGTGCACCTTGCGGCGCATGCGGCCTGGCACCACCACATCCTTGTTAAACATCACACCTGTGCACCAGGTGTGAGTGAGAGCAACTTGTCTTAACACAGGCCAATCATCACAAGCGTGCTGCTCGGATCACCACCACCTCCTTCGCATTGCCACCTTTGCATTTGCAAGCCACCTTTGCGTTTGCAAATGCGTGTGTTCGCCTATCTTGGCTCACGAATGTGCTTGCAAGTGTGAAGGTCACCCCCCACTGTAACTATTGTAAGTGTGAATGACACCCCCTCTTCTCGTGCAGAAGACAGTGAGACAGCGCACCCTGCTGCCTGCACGTCATGAAACAATGCAGGCAGTCCAACGGTGTGGTTGGTCGCTTTGTCAGACACACAAAGGCAGAACTCCCTGCCAGAGACTCACAGCGCACCTTTTAGCACTTTGCAGTCCTCAATGGTACCCCCTGGGATCTTCTCCACCTTGGCATAGTTCTTGATGTCAATCTCACGTTGGCCTTGGCCTACGTCCATGGCCACCGTCTGCACGGCTGTAAGGGCAAGCTCCTGCACAGACAAGCGCATGTCACCAGTGGGTGGCACTGTCTTCTAAGCTACAAAGGCAAGCGCAGACAAGCGCATGTCACCAGTGGGTGGCACTGTCTTCTAAGCTACACAGGCAAGCGCAGACAAGCGCATGCCACCAGTGGGTGGCACTGTCTTCTAAGCTACACAGGCAAGCGCAGACAAGCGCAGTTCACCAGTGGGTGGCACTGCCTCTTTAAGCTACAAAGGCAAGCACAGACAAGCGCAGTTCACCAGTGGGTGGCACTCTTAAGCTACACAGGCAAGCACAGACAAGCGCAGTTCACCAGTGGGTGGCACTGTCTTTTAAGCTACAAAGGCAAGCACAGACAAGCGCAGTTCACCAGTGGGTGGCACTGTCTTTTAAGCTGCACAGGAAAGATACACGTATTAGGCAATTTCCTAGCAACACTAAAGGAAAGATCCTGAACCCTCAAGCCAGCTTCCAGGACAGGGCCAGGGTTGTTGTATGGACATCAAACATGGAGGGAATGGCATGATGTGAAAGGAAGTCACCAAGTAAACAGACAGACAGCACCATAAGGGCATCAGCAGCTCGTGAGCTAGGCAGCCTTATTCTCACACACTACACACACTCAAAATGCATACACGCATGTGCAACATTGGTGGTGCACAAGCAAACACGCATGCACACAAACACACACACACACACATTATCACTCACCGCCATGAGGGTGCCAAATCGGTGTGTGAACTTTGTGGCCACACAGCTGTTCACCACATTCAGCATTTGCTCCTTGTTGTTGGTGTCAATGGGGAAGGCCACGCTCTCCACAATCTTCACAGCATCTGTTAAAGCCTGCAGAACGTGCATTTTTGCAGACCTTTAAAACACATGTAGAAAAGGCGCGCATGGGCCATGTCCTGTGCGGACTTGGGAGCACTGCCTCAAGCCCATACATGCACGATTCCATTACAATGACATGTTGCAATGGTAACAACGATTCCATTACAATGACATGTTGCAATGGTAACAACGATTCCATTATAATGACATGTTGCAATGGTAACAACGATTCCATTACAATGACATGTTGCAATGGTAACAACGATTCCATTACAATGACATGTTGCAATGGTAACAACGAAGCTATGACTCTCCAAAGTCGTGCCATGTGCATGAGGCCTAACATGACGCGAAAAATGTGGAGGTCACCCTACCAAGACTTATAACTGACGGACGATATAACAATCACAACACACTCTCCTTTGACTTAAATAGCATGTCCTTAACTACAGCTAGATATAAGATATATCACGTGCTGAAATGCATGGCTTATGCAAGGACACAAACACAAACTCCGATTGGTCTGGCATCCTGCAACCTAATCCCTGCACTGTTATCTAGCGCACACACGCACATACGACCTAACTGTTCATAAATCAACGCCTCGGGAAAACATGTTCCGTGATGCCAAGATCTCTCCTCTCTCTTGCAAGCTGTCTATTAATACCGACAAGCCGCAGGGCTGGGGGCTTTCTACTACACGTCATCTGCTGGTTATTACACGATGGTGTGTGCAAGCAAAGACGCACTTCATTCAACCTCTCCCCCATATTTAGTACCCCATTATTACCCCTTCATTCATTCAACCTCTCCACTTCATTCATGCAGCCTCTCCCCCATAATTCGTACCCCAATAGTACCCCAACCAGTCAACACCTTACCTTGGCGTAACCCTTGACAATCACGGTGGGATGCAGGTTCTTTTCCAAGAAAGGCTCAGCTACGTGCAACAGCTCCCCAGCTGCAGTTCGGACAGGGAATACACGTGAAAAATATAAATAAATGAGCGATTCAGTTGCATTGTAGGTCCTTTGCGAGGCTCTGTGTCTTGCACCAGGTCCCATCTACCACTGTTGCATAATGATTAGTGAAGTGGTCCTAGCGTGGCTTGGCAAATTGTACAAAACGCACACGCACAGAAAAATGCATCCCTGAGTACGTACACAACACCTCTTGCACAAAGTACATACGATGCTTAATGAGGCATGCATTGTCAATCTTTTCGAAGGGGGGCATCAATTGTTTGCTTAGACTGTTTGTTCTGCTGCTCGGCACTTGTTCCATTCGTGAGAGCCATTCTTCCTCACCTAAAATGATGACGGAGGTGGTGCCGTCCCCCACTTCTTCGTCTTGAGTCCGGCTCAATTGAATCATGGACTGTTTGACATGGTTGCAAGCACTGAGGTTGTAAGTCTGCGGTGATTCATATCTGCACCCTACCAAAACATAAACCCTGGAGAAAAAAAACATTCATTTTTGTGCTAGTGCTTACACTGAGCACAATCTATGACAGAAGGAAACGTGCAAACTGACGTGCTGCTCCCTAACTGCAAGGGCGCAAATGCCTTCACCTGAGCACCATCTATGTTAAGTTGGGATTGGCATCTTAGGGGGGGCAAGGTACAAATGCACCAAAACAGAACGCAAATGTACTCTGCTCCTGCGTGTCACATTCAACACAGGAATTGTACGGCTGCATGGTTGTCCTCACCTTTGCTGCTGGGTGGGTGACATCAATTTCCCGAAGAATGGCGTGGCCGTCGTTGGTCAGCACGATACCTATGCATGCGTATGTGTGTCAGAGTCGTTTGTGTGTGTATGTGTGTGTATGTGTGTATGTTTATGTGTGTGTGTGTATGTGTGTGTTGCTTGTGTGTGTGTGTGTGTGTGTGTGCGCGCGCGTGCGCATGCGTGTGTTGGCTTGTATGTGTGTGTGTGTGTGTGTGTGTGTGCGTGTGTGTGTGTGTGTGTGCGCGCGCGTGCGCATGCATGTGTTGGCGTTTGTGTGTGTGTGTGTGTGTGTGTGTGTGTGTGTGTGTGAGAGAGAGAGAGAGAGAGAGAGAGAGAGAGAGAGAGTGGGTGAGTGCAATGGGTGTGATGGAGGAAAACTTGCCGACACGCAGGAAGTCCATACAGAAGGATGTAAAAGTTACTGCAATGGCATGGTTAACTGACGGGACAAAACATGCCCCAAGCAAGTCAGGAGGAAAGGGGGGATCAATTACTGGCTTGCGTACCTCCGTTGGGGTCCAGCAACATCTTCAGCATGGATCTGGGGCCCAGCGTAGTCCTGATAATGTCTGCTACTGCCTGTCAACGAACAATTACCAAGCAGTGAGGGACTCACAACTTTGTTGTGGGTCGTGGGGGGGAACAGGAGAGGGGAGCATGACAGACAGGGACTCAAAATTGATTCACATCGCTCCCTCACGCCACCCCGACCGACCACCATCCCCAAACGGGCAAGTATTGTGCGTGCTACTCCTCTGGCACCGTGTGCGTGTGTAAGCGTGTCTACCTTGGCTGCCATGATGTTCCCCAGCTGAGCTTTTCGGCCCTGCTCCCTCTTCGTGTTGGCATTAAGAACTGTCACAGGGAGCTGCATTGCTGCTTTGATAAGCAGCCTAGAAGAAGGCAGGGACTTCGACCAGAGCGCGGCCCAGTGGCGACTGAAGGGCTTTTCAAAAAATTCAGTTATATAAATTTACACGCATAACTTCAGATTTCGAACTTCACTTTTCGAACCAATTCTTTGTCGAACTTCTAGCAGTTTTCAGCTTGCAGCTTGCCAATATATTATGGGGAAATTCATTCATGGTTGAGTGCATGCTATACACAAACACTAGTGCAACGAAATTTCTGGCAAATGCTTACATAATCGGCATTAGATTTTAACAACTTTATGATTGGAAGTTGGGTATTGTACATGCCCTATAATTGGGGCTGCTATGCACTTATATAGAGGAACATAGGTATTACGAACCTCGAGGGGCGCGCCAGCTGCAGCTGGAAGGGTAACGACCACATGTTGCTGGCCTGGGACCTGTACATGATATCATGGCGATCACTACGTAACCTAGTATGCTACCTGCTGTGGGGGCATTATTAGGCCCTGATCGGCTAGTCCCGATCACGACGCCTACCCTCATTGCTGCAGGGGCCTGCATTTTTCTGTTAAAAGGCTGTGTAACAAAAGGCTGTGTGATATGAAGGCCCTCTTTTTCAGATCATCAGACCATCGCGCTCGGCTAGAAATTTCCTATTTCTGACCCAGATCACCAAGTCATGTCGGTCGGCACTTTTCTGTAGCGACGCATGCATCCTCCAAATGTCCAAACCGGTATCTCAGGCATAGCCTATGTCTAATGTTACATTATATAAGCTGAATATTTCACCTATCCCAGTAAGTGTAATCCCGCTACAGCCCTCTTAAGCTGCCTTTGCCCTAAAGAGTGCTTGCAGGGGTTGACTGATAACGATAAGGCTGTTGCCAGACAAAAGTCCTACCTGGAGAATGGAAAGAGGAAAGGCTTTCAATGGGGACCAAGAGGTTGGGAGGCAGGGGACTGCACACCATAAGACTTAGGACCTAGTTTGTATAATTTGTGCATATGTGCTATTACAGCATCGAGATCTGAGAAAATGGAGAGCCTTTCTGCTGGAGGCCCTGGCTGGCAGCTGCTTAGTTTATGGTAGGCAAGCTGGAAGAAGGGTTTCCACACTTGCTGGTCAGAAAACGGATGAGTTGGGATGGGCGTAATGTGGATATCGTAAAAAACGAGAAGAAAATATTATACGTAAGGAGTAATAACACCACAAGCATGGGTTGAGAAAATGGAGACGGAGCTGTTAAACAGCAAAGTACTCACGCTACCAGGCGGATTGCCTTCGAAATAAAATAAATAGTTTTACCTTCAGACGTTCGGATGCTGTATTGGCTGTGAAAACAAAAAAGCAACAGACTAGCAATGAAGGGGGGTGAATTCTTAGGGGTGGCAGAGGGCAACTGAGAGAGACCAGGAGCGCCTCAACAGCGCCGCCAGCCATTATCAGATCCACCTTCCCCAGACAGCATCGACCCAAAGATCTCAGCATTCTTCTACGTGACATTCACCTCATCGAGGTCAAATACTGTGAGGACACTCGATCGCAAAACCAGCTGAGCGCCGCACAGGATCAGCATAAAGGCCTCTGCTCCACCCTTAAGGAGCCTCTGCACCATCCTTTTGGGAGTGGGAGGCACCATCTTCAACAATCACACGCTAGAGCCTTTTAAGGAGCTGTGTCTGGATTCTCAAAGAGTTTAGAAACTTGCTTCCAAGCTTCATGTTGATTCCGTCAATTACGCTGCCAAACTTGTCCATACCAGGCGTGCCCTTTCCAGCACTATTATCAACTCTCATCAGGAGACGGCTTCAGGTCAAGCCTGCACCCCTCCTGATCCCCATTGACCTTTTTTCCTGTTGGTGGAGGAGTTTTACAGTACCCGGTACCAAAGTGGCTCCTTTTCCTTAATTAATGTGGGCAGTGGGAGTTTTTCACTGCCTGCGTAGTTTTTTCTTTTCAAAGGGTGCACGAAGCTTAGATGTACTTGCCCATCTTCTTCCGCTGTGCTCCTCAACGGTGTCTTTAGCCGCAATCCAGTACAGGTGTGTGTATGCAAAACCGTCTTGAGCTGGAGGCTTAAAGTAACGTCATGATCACTGTGGTTCAAGGCAGAGTGTTTGGCAACTTACCAAAGTGGCTCTTTCCACTCAGACAAAAGCAGATATACTGCCAGCCGTCCAGATACTGTCACAGCAATCGCTCTCATCTCCGCAAAAACGAAAAGGCAACAAGTCAATATTGGAGGGGGGTGGGTTCTTTGGAGTGACAGTGTGCAACTGAAGAAGACCAGGAGCAGTACCTCAGCAGCACCGCCCGCCAGCCATCAGCAATTCCACCTTCCCTTGACTAAACCGGCCCAAAGATCTCAGCATACTTCAATGTGACATCCACCTCGTTGGGATCAAATACTGTGAGGACACCAGATTCCAGAACCAGTCGAGCACCGCGCAGAAACAGCATGAAACCTCTGCACCATCCTTCACGGAGCCTCCGTTACCCTCCACACCATTCTTTTGGGAGTGCTACAACACAGAAAACATTTAAAAAGTAAGGCAAAGCAAATTGCGAGATGGAGGCCCAATGCAGCAGCGGGCCTTTTGTTGCAGGAAGCGTGCAACGTTCAGCTGCAGCGCTACGCCACTTTGATGACTGGACAACACACAAGAACAGCATTCGTTCCAAGCATGGCCTGCCATGGACTTCGTTAATTTCCTCCGTGACTACCACCCCATGGCCACGCCCCGCAACTAACAATGCTACGATGTATTTACCTCCTCGGCTGGCTGACCTTTGAAGGCCCCCTGTACCTGAGAAGACACCTAGACAGCGCCGCCGAGCCGCTTAAACAGCAGCGGCGCCAACTCCAAGGCAAGGATATCCTATCCGCATCGATGCGGACTTGGCTTCTTCATAGTAATTTCGTACAATCAAAGCGCCTTTGCAGGTCACAGGCCAGGTTGGAGTCTCTATTTCCTTGCTCGAGCGGACTACAGTGTTGGATTTCTGTGGAAATGGTGCTCGTTTGCTTGGTTATTGTGGCTGGACATCCCTGGGAGCGAGGAAGAAGAAGACTGGGGTCTTGTCTTTTGCTTCCTTGTACTTACATGGCTGGTGCTTGCTGACCTGGGCTCTGCCTGAACAGTTGTGGCTTTTCTCGCTTTGCTTCTTGTAAGGTTGCACATCTTGGGTCGAACTGGTGTGTTGTGGCTTTCCGTCAAACTAAGATTTACGTCTTAGGTTTTGCCTTACTAATTATTCCCAGACGTCATCATTTGTAAGCAGCTGCTTTTCGTTGTTTGCCACTTTTTTTGTTAGCTAACACTCTGCCATTTTCACTTTATTACAGTTACAGTTTCGTTTGGCTCTTGAGGTTTTACCTTGTTCTCGTTGGTTGAGCAGCCATCCCAGGCAGATAGAATGCCTATGTAGCCAAATTAACTAAACTACAACACTCACACTGGAGCCTTTTTAAGGAGCTGGGTCTTGACTCTCAAAGAGCTAAGTTTTGAGACAGCGACATGGAATCATTGATGATCAAAGTAACTCAACCCTCTGTGACCTGTGTGTCAAGTACACTGATGATATCTAAGATGAGCAGCATGTCCTCTTCCACTGCGTCAATCCTCACGTAATTTCTCTCCGCAGGAAATATGCATCTCTTTTTCCCCCAACAGGAGCCCACGACATGTCGACTTTCCTAAGCCAGAACAATAACAAGCTTTATTTTTTTCCTGTGTGAACTCATTGCTTTTTATAAGCAGGCTAGAAGTCGCACTTCTTGACTGAAGGTGAAGGCCTTTTATTGGTAAAACTTGTAAACCTTGCGACGAGCTAAGAAATGTCTGATCAAATCACCGTCACTGCAAAGTAGAAGACTCAGCACAACGACTAATGTCTGAGTAAACGGTCCCAGCTCCAGGAAGGGACAGTGATGTGGCAACCAACTGAAGATGAGTAGTAGCACTAGCAGAGATAGGCTCACACGCACACGAGTATGAGCAGAGAGCGTATAGACGTGGATGTACAGAACTGGTAGAACTAATAAGAAGCATTGGTAAGACCTGGTAGAACTGATAAGAAGTGATTAGAAAAGAAAAGAAAATGAAAAGACTCCGCTGGTAGTGATGACACAGCCAGCATGATTAAGGGAGGGGGTTGCTTAGGTGCCCGCAACAGGCAACCCCCCACCATGCAAACAATCGAAAAGAAATTAATGTGGGTCAGGGGGGTTGTGTGCCGTAGCACCCAGACCAAATTCTTGACTGTTGTTGCTTGTGTTATATTGCAGTGCATACCTTGTTTTTATGAGTGCAGATGCATGTCTGATGGAGTGTTCATCATTCAGTTTGTGTGTCAGTTTTTTTAATCCTATGGTGATCCAGATTAAGGTCTGCCAAAGGTTTGTCTGTATAGTCTTTGTAGATGGTCCCCATAACTTCAACGAGGATCACGTGGAGCTTGACTTCCCTATATCCTTGTCTGTTTAGGCTGGCAATAAGCATGCTGTGCTGTGCTTTTGATTTTTGGATTTGGGGATCAAGCCTAGTGTCTTCACAAAATTCAAACTCAATCAGGTGAACCTCCCACTGGTTTGGATTCAGTTTCTTGTCTTCAGCAAACTGTTAAAATTGTGGGTTGCGGGTGGTTACGCGAGAGGAGCACACAGTGCTAGGTAAAAATAGAATGGCGTCAGGACGAAAAGAGGCTTTTACAGCATGTGCTGTTAGTTTTGGTAGCAACCAAGAGGGCAGTGATTAGACTACTACTAAGAAGTGATTAGGCTGGTAGTTAAACTGGTGGCTAGAAGAGCTGGTAGTTAAGAGCTGGTAGTTAAACTGGTGGTTAGAAGAGCTGGTAAGAACTGGTAGAACTAGTAGGCAGCATAGACGTGGATGTACAGAACTGGTAGAACTGGGAAAGAAAAATGTAGCCAGAACAGAGCCCGACATTGCAGCACGAGTTCAGACAGGGTTGCCGACCAAGCCTGAGTCAGCTGCTCTACTCCCTCGCAGACAACAACGCGTTTACAACGGGAGCGGCCTCAGCTTCAGAGCACGGTGTGCTCGCTCAGCTTCTCTGCTGTTCTCCAATTTAATAATGTCCTGGACCAGACCTGAACCTCACATGAACATAATTACTAACGACGTCCTGGGAAATCACACACGCATCGCCCTCCCACACAATGCAAGAAAACGGGGATACAAGCACTGGCACCTGCCATTCAGGCCAACAAGAGAGGGGGCACAGACCCTACAACGAATTGAGAAGGAGCTTCTTTACACCTGAGGTGCCTTCTTCACACTGTACAATTGATACGCTTGATAATACTGATGAAGGGCTGGCTCACTAAATAAAGGACGGGTGTGTGCTTAGATGAGACGTTTCGTTTTATGTCGACGCTTGCCTGAGCGCAATACCTGAACACGAACAGCAGGGCATTCCCTGTGAGAATGTCAAGAAGAAACATCATTACATCTTGACTGCAAGGTGTTGTTGGTTCCAAGGCAGTAATAATTAATATATGCTAATTTCAATTTCGCTCTTTATACACGATTGTACAGTCTTAGCCAGGCAAGTGCTAATTCAGAGTTCATCTAGCAGCAAGGCCCGCAGCAAAAGAGTGATGAACCAGACCATGTTTGATGTCCCAGACCCTCTCGTTGTGCATGTGCTGCTCCTCACACATGAGTTTATGTATAATGTTATTTGCCTCCCTCATTCTTGATATCCTCAGTATGACAGATGTTCAGCAACATGAAGTTCATGTGCCCAAAACACACAGATGATGATTCCCCCTCGTTGATTTAATGTGGGCGGCTGGTCTTGGCAGATGCATGTTTTTGGTTATTTTTACTGGTTTTATTCAGTGCTGCATTGTCACAATTAGCATAGTGCCTTTTTCCCTTTCCAAGGTTTTTTTCTGTAGGTGCTACAAGTCTGGTTCTACTAAACAAGTATCACAATGTTTACATGTTTTACATACGTAGCCTAGCAGTCGCACGTTTTGATTGATGGCTTTATACGTAAACTCTTGGTCCAAAGGCGCCCCATATTATCATTAGGACTGGCACATCTAGCTTATTGAACAAGACCTACAAAAACTCTCAACTGTCAACCAACTACTGCTTGTCACATGATTCGTCGCTGCCAACGTATAAGCGTGACAAAATCTTGCTCCATGTAAATTCTGTCAACTACGCTGCCTAACTTGTCCATACCAGACGCGCACTTTCCAGTACTATGATCATTTGTCATCAGGAGACGGCTTCAGGTCAAGCCTGCAACCCTCCTGATCCCCATTGACCTGTCTTTTCCTTTGAAGTGGAGCTCCTTGGTACCCTGCACCAAGGTAACTCCTTTCCCTAACTAATTTGGGGTTTGTGCTGCCTGTGTAGTTGTTTCCTTTGTCTAATTGCCGCACATGAAAGTTTTGGTAAGCCGTCAAATTTTTCCTTCAGACGAAAGGCAAGGCAATGTGTCATAGGCAAGACACATCACACAACAAGTATCGGTAAAGAAAGTCCGAATTTAAACAACCTTCACCGTATTGCGGGGCAAAGAAGCACGCTGAAGAAAAAAAGATGACAAACGTCTGACAGCTTGGGCTGTATTTTTTGCCAAGGTATGCGCACTTCTTTAGGCAGCACGTTTTAATGTAATAACCACCAGGAATGCGTTGTGATGTGCATATCCACACCCAGGAAGTATTGGTTTTAGCACAAAGATGAGGGACAGTGTGCATACAGACGAATGCTCTGATTGCACTCACTCTCAGATTCCGTCCGAGATGAAGGCAGGAGTGAAAGACCTGATACTTCCTGATTTGATGGGATAAGCAGCAAAAGCTTTGTTCAAAAGAAGGGCATCCTCTTGAAAGTTGCTGCTGCTAAATAATGCTGTTGCTGCTGCTACTGCTATCATTGAGGGCGAGGAGGAGGCATGCCTGGTCGAGGAGGAAATGGTCCGCCGGGGAAGCCAGGGGGTGGTCCACCAGGAAATCCAGGAGGGGGCATGCCTGGGAATGGGCATGTGCGTGTACATTCTGCATGCGTACATCCGTGCGTCTATGCATCGCGCTTGCATGCTGCTTGTTACGCGCAAACGTGCCTGATGCGTGTGGGCTGGTGTGATTTGTGTGTTATGCATGTGTTGTGCATGTGTATGAATGTAATGTTTGTTGTGCATGTGTGTATGTATGTGCGTGTTTGTGTATGCGCTCGCATACATGAGAGTGCACAGCATACCTGGAGGTGGCATCCCTGGACGCATCATGCCAGGGGGGGGCATACCAGGAGGAAACCCTCCAGGGTAGCCAGGGGGTGGCATCCCTGGACGCATCATGCCAGGGGGTGGCATACCAGGAGGAGGCACTGTGTGTGTGTGTGTGTGTGTGTGTGTGTGTTACTGTGCTCATAGGCCTGGTTGCGTTTTTTGAACATAAATTTGCCCCTTTCCAATCGGGTTGGGTTGGCCACAGGTGTAACGTGGTATAAGTATTATCGATTAAAAGCCAATTCTCTGTATTACTGGGTACATATACCGCACGTAACAATAGGACGTGACTGTGCAACTTCAGTTTGCATGACATAGCAGCGGTTCCTGACGCACCCCACAAGATGCACTTGCGTTTTCACCTCCAGTATTCACTAGACTCTGTCATTTCCTTCAGCTGAGCGGGTCCAAGCTATATTTAAGGATATCCTTGGAGGGTCAGCCAGTTTTGGAAGGGCGCATCTCAAGACCTCGACCTTACTCCACAACCCTAAGCACAGGGTCCCCAATCCCAAAACTAATATTAAGCTCAGGCCAATTACTTTGATGATGGCATCAAACACCAGGTGTCCTGGAAATGCCTTTTGTAAACCAGCTCTATAGCCACTAACACCGCCAATATCACGCGGTATATTTTTGGAGCTAGTTAAGAAATAGCAGTACCACAATGACAGTAAAGTGGAACTTAAGCTGCCTCAGAGCTGAACGCCCATCAATCTCTTTGATGTACAGTCACTCCGTTTTTTGCTGCAAGATTGCATTATGATATTTTCTCTAATTGCTGCATAGGCTGTTCTATTCAATTGCTCGGCAACGTCGTTGAGCCAAAAGAAATAGGTTGTGGGTTACAATTAGGGATGGGTAATACGGCGTAGGCGTATTATACGTCGTATCGTATTTATCACGTATTTAACCGTATTTTTCAAATTGCTCCGTATGATACGATTTTGGGCACTTAACGAATTTTGGAGCCACAAGGCCCCCCGAGCCCCCCAGAAGCACTCCCAGGCCCTCTAGAGCCCCCCAGAGGCACTTCCAAGCCCTCTAGAGCCCCCCAGAGAAACTCCCAGCCCCTCAGAACGTAGCATGATCACTTGCTTATTGCTACCACAACCCAGAAGGTGGTGCCTGTAGCGTAGATGAATTGTGCAACAGCTGCATCCACACAAGGTCACTCCCCTCTTGCTGCAGGTGTCCAATGACTGTGTAGATGCTGCTGCTGATGTGCTTGCTGTAGTCCTGTGCAGGTGCCTGTCTTTTCCTGCATGCTCCTCGCGTCGGCAATTTCTCCCATTCCTAGCGAGCGCTGCGACTACGCCCTGAGGTTTCCTGCCGGGTCAGCTTTGCATGCTGCTACACCTACGCTGGGATTCTGCCTCATGAAGTGCTCGCGGATGCGGGGGGCACCGCTGCTGAAATCTCGGAATTCTGGCATCTGGCATCGGCATCTGGCATCTCGTAAATCTGCCCCTTTTGTCCCACAACAACACGATGCCACTCAGGGTCTTTACCAGGAGGCATTGTAATGTTCTGGAGGCTGGGGGGACAATTCGTGGTGGTTGGAGGGTGGTTGGTGCAAGCCCAGGGTACCCCACAAAATAGCATGAATACGTTTTCGTATTATACGCGTATTGCGTATTAATAGCGTATTATACCGTATGGGACGTCTCAGAAGTCCGTATGACCCATCCCTGTCTATTCTCAATCAAGAGTTCCAAGTTGTGCTGCGCGTTTACCTCCCCTCACTGCTGCTCCATGCTCTTAATCAATTACGCTGTCATTGTTCCCGCTCTTGCTACTGCTGCTGCTACTTGTGTGCGTGTGTGTGTGTGTGTGTGCGCGTGTGTGTATGAGTGTGCGCGCGCATGTGTGTGCGGGTATGTGTTTGCATGAGGCATGCTTGCATTCCCAACATTCTACATGTGCGCATGCCCCTCTATTTCCTGCAATAAAACAATGCAAAGCCTTCTTTAGCTCTTTTTATTCTTTTTGCTCCATTGCCGCTGCCAGTCGTGCTTCACGGGAACCTCCCGACAGGTGCAGCTGGGGCCGATAGGGCTTGAGGGGGAGGGGCAGACAGAGCTGGGGCAGGCGTGCTGGGACTGCTTCCAGGCTTCTCATCACTGCGCTGCCTCAGCAACATTAATTTCGCTACTGCTCCTCACACAGCCCCTTCCGCTATAAGTTAATTAAACGGCTGCTTTTTGCGGTTCATCACCCCCCCCATTCTTTTTGTATGGTACACCGTGTATAAGAAAATTTGAAGTCACTCATATTTAATTTATTCTACAGCCCTTGAAGAATTGAGCACGCATGACCCAGTTTTTATAACGCCAAAAACATTGGATGGTTGGGGTGGTAGGCGCGCTTTAGGCCAAAAATGTCATATATTGGCCTTTTTCAGTGCAAGATTGGGTTCCATTACCATAATCACCAGTACAACTGTTAATATAATGCAAATACATGCATATACAGAAGCAAAAGACGTGCTCATAAAAAACAGGCGCAAGAAATAACAACATTTGACCAAAAAGAGCAAAGGGACTGATTCTGCTGGGATTTGAACCCGAGGCTGGAGTGTACCACCTGCAAACACGGTCCTCTATGGTGAAATACGGCGGAAATGTTTATGTTCCATTTATAGTCAGCCAAACCCTACATACGAGTGCTTAGAGTGTGACAGTGAAACTTGCATGCTCAACCTGTTGAGCAACGCGTCTGCTTGCCAACAGTTTTGTAAGTCCTCTGATATGTACCTCAATAGAAAGGGAGGCCAAGATTGCCCTCTACCGCCAAAGTTGCACGTTCCCCGGTGCCAAATCCTGGACATGTCCTTGTAGCAAACGCAGCGATTCCGCTTCGATAATTTTTTTGGTCCTCTCAACAGGACTCAACCCGCAACCAGGAATTCCCGGCCTGCATGTTCTTGGCCTCCCTTTTTGTTGGATTTTTGTATCGAAGGACTTACACACTGATATAAAAAACCTCATAACAAAATGCTTGGCAGTTCAATGAAATTACTGAGGAACCTCTTTTTTTCATCTGGCCTGCTGCAGTAAAAGTACTGCTGCGTCATGGTGCTTCATTGGAGGCTGTGATAGCTCCACCCCGTGTGGAGAACAGCCCGATTCGATGTGCTGCTGGCTCCAATGCTTTGCACATAGCTGCCCTTATTGGCAACATTTCTGTGGCTAAGCTGGTGCTGGAAGCTCAAGAGGTGTGTGATGAAGGCAGCTGGGTGCAACCTTCTCTCCATTCTGTAAGCAACTGCAGCTGAGGAAGATGTCATCCTGATCAGCTTTCTGCTTATTATTATAATTAATTAATTAGGGGATCGACAAGCACATAGTCCACATTGCCATTCATTTGCAGGCCACTTCAGGGCTGGAGCTGCGGTCACACGTGGATGCGCATGGTATGCGGCCCCAGGAGTACGCGCAACGTGCCAGACACCCGGTCTTGTTGCACCTCTTGGACGAGCGGCTGCCGGTCCACCTCCTGCGTCAGATCTGGCTCAACTACTCGCTAGACTCAGGCTTACCAGCACGGCACCATACTCTAGGTGGGACTTGTTTTGGGTCAATGCCTTGGTTGACAACAAGTATTAGGTTTGCGCACCATCGCTACAACATTTCATACCATGCACTCACCCTATGTCATCTCCATTGCCTTATTGTTTCAGCCTCCATGCTGCAAAAGCTCAAGCTCATGTTCAACTTGGAGGTCATTGCCATTCAGCGCAAGGTTTCAGTCACAGAGTCCACCAGTGCTGCAGCCTCACATCAGCAAGAGCAGCCGCCAGCGCCGATGCAGCAGCAGCAGCAGCAGCAAGGTCAACAATCAAGCCTTGCTTCAAACAACCTAGATGCAAACTTGGACGGCATAGAGAGGACAGACATGGATATTTTCCAGGATTTATTGGGTGAAGCAGAAGACATCCCTACGCCTTCAAAAGTGGGTACCACCACACATAGCATAGAGGACAGGAAGGCATCTAGGCCTCTCATTCAGCAGCAGCAGCAGCAGCAGCAGCAGCAGCAGCAGCAGCAGCGAGTGGCACGGCGCCGGTGGGTCCATCAGAAGGAAGAAATCAAGGGACTGTTAGTGGCCGTCACGCATCTGCACGAGGCACTGCAAAATATGTGCAGTAGAGAGGCAGCAGCAGTTACAGCAGCTGCAGCCCATGGGGTCAGCTGGCCTCCTTCTCCCTCGCCTGCACACGAGGCTATCTTAGACTTCATCCTATCCACGCTCATCACGCCTCGTACCGTAAGTGCAGTGCTGCATGCAGCCAAGAAGCTGGTCTGCGCGAGCGTCATGCATGCGAGCAACGGGTTGGGTGGAGACAGCAGCAACCTGGAAGCACCTCCCAACGATACTGAAACCCAGCACAGCATGGCCCTCTTGTTGACAGCATTCCGGGCTGTGGAGACTTGCCTGCATGCATCAAACCAGGTGTGTCGAGAAATCCTTGAGCATTGTTTATGCCAGCCAAATGAAGATAGATGTTTTGAGCTTGAGCAAATTTAATATTGAATTTGATGATGCGTACTTGTTCAGTCCAGTGCTCACATACCATCTTAACATCTGCAGCTACAACAGAAAGTTTGGGGTGAATAGCAAAACTTGCATTCCAGAAGGGATATAAACATGAGATTTGTGAGCTCCGGCCAACAATAGGCTCTCTAAAGTTTAGAGTTTTTCAAGGTCCGACTGTCAAAATCGACTAAACTTTGGCAATTATACGATGTAAACAGGCCCATTGATCAATCAATTACTTGCAGTGACCTAGGAGCAGTACAGATGTGCATGTCTGCATGTTAACACACAACGTGCATACCATACTAATACTGGTCATTTTAAAAGCATTTTTTTTAGTCTTGGACAAAGACGCAGTACAAAAAGAAAACAAGAATGATTTCCAAAAATCTTGAATGTAAGAGGAGGCAGCTTTATTGGGTGTGAACTGATGCGCGCACGCTATTGCTCTGACCACCTCTTCAGTGCACAATCTAGCCAAACGCACTTTTTACTTCATTTATGTGAGTTGAACATACACTATAAATTTGGTGTTACTTGCTGGTAATTTGGAGACACTCGTGATGACCTGAAGTAACTCCCATGACAACCCTCAAGGCGTGTGTCATGCGTGTCCATAATCAAGCACAAAGCAGGCCTGCTTGATCAAATAACCCAACAGGTCGCTGGTGTTGGCTTGCTGTAGATTCCAAAATAATTCAATAATTTGTCAGAGTGCCCAGTGAAATTAGGTAAGTAAGACTTTTCCCCTAAAGTTTTGAGACCCCTTGGATACCCAGCCTCCCGTCTTGTCTGCTCAGAATGGAATATCTGATACCAGGCAATCCTTGACAAGAAGAATCCAATTGCGTATTTTTTGCTAGGATTGACACCTGCAGGCTAGAATTATAATTCTTGACGCTTTCTGAGGTACGAATCACTATCGTCTTTTTTGTAAATTTGGTAATATTTTTGCTATTTGATCCGCCACGTTGGCAAGATATATGGGAAGCTGATGTACTTCTAGATGCACATTTCAAGTCACACAGTTGTATAAATACATGTATTTAACATTTCGGTACTTTGCAAAATAAATTTATGTATTGCCTCTTTAAAATGTTGACCAGATTTCAATTTGTATGGGGAAAAGTAGATAGATTAGGCTTTAAAATTGTCAGATTTGAGTGGGTCGGGGGTGAAGATATTTGGCAAAAAACAGATTTTCCATTAGTGAAATTGTGCAGATGCTTGCAATGGCTGTTTTATTATGCAGGCCTCGCAGACGTCAATGCTCACTAAAGACAAGTGTGGGAGCGTCGCTAGCGACGCTAAAAAATTGGCGAAGCCCATCACGCGCGCAACATGTGCGTGCATATGCATGTGTGTGAGTGTGTCTGTGTGTGTGCGCGCGAGTATGCGTGTGTGTATTTGTGTGTGCGGATGTGTGCCTGTGTGTTTGTGCGTGTGTATGTGTGCTCGCATGTGTGTCTGTGTGTTTGTGCGCGTGCATGTGTATGTGTGTGTGCGCGATTGTGTGTACACACGCGTGCGTTTGTGTTTGTATGTATGTGTGTGCCCGTGCGCATGCGTGTGTGCGTGTGTGTGTGCGTGCACATGTGTGTGTGCAGGCACGCCTGTGTGTGTCTTGCTGCCCCACAGATGCTGCAGTGGTGTGCATGGTGCTATGCTGGAGTAGCATTTTCTGAAACAGGCATGAGGATGTGCTGCTTCTGCTGTTCCCTGTCTGTTGAGAGGGCAGGTGCAAGCACGGTGCCCGGACTGGCCAAAATGTCTGTTCAGCAAGCAGTGCACGGCAAGCACCTAAACCGTGCGCTCCATGCCTCGCGAACAGTTTAAGCCAACACCGACTGCGTTCCTAAAGGGTCCTGTCCAAGCAAACTTCCACGCGTAATGAACATCTGACTAGACTAAAATTATACAGCCTATTGAATTGTTTTTTTCTACTTGCATGGTCGACCATGAATTTTGCAGCTGGAACACAACCAAGGGCCCCCAATGCAGCATGCGCAGCTGGGGAAGTGTGTTGATGGATACTGTACCATCAGGAAGTGGTCCGGGGGCCTGGCTGAGGAATCCTAGGCAGCTTCCTGGAGCTTACAAGCATAAAACGTGTCTCTTAAACTTTACACACAGCACCCCAGGTTCCCAGATTTCATCTGCCCCAGTAAAGGGTATGGTTAGAGGCACATGTCAAGTCTCAGCCCGGGAGGTGCTTGGGTGAGCCTGGGGAGGCCTGTGTGAAGTGTGGTGAAGATTTGACAACGCTAGGGGCTCACGCCCCCACGAGGGGGGCTTCGCCAAAAAAACAGCAAACCAAGCAGGCAGTATGGTTTCACAGATGGTACATAGCATTACATATTTGTTTACGTTCACTCATACACTACAATAATTCCTCATGAGGAACCTTGTATTAAGTCCACCTTCCTGCTTGCACTCCTTTCTGTGCAGTTGACAACACCCACCCTCATTGACAAAGCAGACCGTGCTGCAGCTTCTGCTGTGGCATGTGGTGCAGTATCCCCACGCAGCGGCGCTGCAGCCAGCAGTGCAGCTGCAGCTGCTGTCGCACTGCCCCCCCCAGCCACAAGCACACCTAGCGTGCCATTGCATGCAGCCACCTGCCTTAACCCTGCTGTTCCTCCAAGCATTTCAGGCCAGCCACAGCTGGACAGCCATGCTGAAGTGCCTGGCCAGCAAGAAGACCTCAGACCAAGGTCTTCCACTCCACAAACAATGCCTGCAGCACAGTCGCCTTCAGCACAAAACCCAGCAGCGGTGGCAACAGTAAGCGCACTCACGTCAGAGAGTAAGCCTGAGCTTTTCCTGGAGGCAGGGCCAAGGAACGCAGCTGTAATGGACCTCGCAACATGTGTTGATGATGCAAGAGGGCTGCCACAGCATGACCAGCCATCACACTGGAGTTCCAACCTCCGCACTCTCATTTCGCAACTGCAGGTGGGCATGAAGGCGTGACGTGCTGCCTTACTTATGCAAGTTTTGGTCATGCGCAAACTGAGCAAAATACATTTGCTCGTATATCCAAGCTTCCCAGCTTTATCTATGGAGAGGGCTACTTTCTATTGACCACGCGCAATTACGCTTTCTGTCTGATTTCGTGTGTTCTGTACGCAGTGGGATATCAGTGTGCAGCGTCACAGAAGACGTCAAGCGCATGCTGCAGCCTCTGCTGCCCGGTTTACTACCAATCCACAACCGATCTCCCCCCTCCCCACTTTGCCAGAAGCCGCCGCACCTGCTGCTGATTCCTCTACCTCTCTATCAAATGGCAATTCTACGCTTTCTCCTCCTTGCTTTTTCCTTCCACCGTCAAATGGATCATCTAGCTTAAGCCCTCCTTTTCAAATAGAGCCCGGCTTTGGTGCAGCTGCAGCTGCAGCAGCAGCTTTAGCACAGGCTGCAGCGTCAGGCAAGCGAAGGGGCTGTATTGGGTTTCAGTTGCATTAGCACTTCATCATAGAACAACCTTGTTGCCGGAATCTTAGAAAAGCTCTTCATGCCGCTGCCTACAATGCTTGCCGTCTCCTTGTATCCCAGTCATTCTGCACTGGTATTTTTTCCCCTTGCTTATCTGAGCACAAGTCACAACTTAACTCTCCCCCTACTTACTTTTCAGCTGGCCGGGAAGATATTTTAATTGAAGGCCAACGTGCTCTGCGTTTAGGGCAGCGCTCTTTGCCTCATCAGGTCAGCAGCTCCTCCCCTACACTAGGGGACACAGCGACCATGCAGGTACGCAAGCGTTTCTCTGCAGTAAGCACGCTTTGAGGGCTTTATGCCAAAAAAAGGGATTGCTACATCCAGTGAAAAGGTCGTTTCTGCTGATAGAAGCTTCACATGCCGTCGTGTCTCAAAGGGTAAGGGTTACACAGTCGTGTCTCAAAAAGCATTGCAACTTGAGGCTTCTGCCAAACCAAGGGTCTCTGTCCTTGTGCGTTGTGAGCTGCAGGGTGAATGCATGCCTGTGCCCCAGGCGCCAGCAGGCGG
>Ga0307946_1000590_pt1 | contig 19637 bp, 20 predicted proteins | sample OrgLakmetagen230_FD_203153 | JGI IMG/M metagenome (GOLD analysis project Ga0307946, IMG submission 203153) | Saline water microbial communities from Organic Lake, Antarctica - #230 | ecosystem: Environmental > Aquatic > Non-marine Saline and Alkaline > Saline | place: Antarctica: Organic Lake...
CGGCGTTCGCCGGTGTTCTTGTCCTTCCAGTTCTCGGATGTGGCGATGCGCAGGTTGCAGACCTTGCCGCCATTCTGGAACGTGCGCACTTCGGGGTCGCGTCCCAGATTTCCAATGATGATCACCTTGTTGACAGAGCCGGCCATCGTGCCCTCCTTGAGTAAAACCGTCCATGCGTTGTCATGGTTACACCATCGCATGGGCGTGAAGGAAAGGTAAAAATGGAACCGGAATGCGCAGGATCCGGCTGCAAACCGGGACAGCCCCAAAAATGGCTCGAAATTCCGGCCGTGGCGCGTATGATGCGCGTGGGACAGTGACAGGGCAGAGTGGACATGCGCGGACTGAAATGCGCCATGATGATGGGGGCGCTTGCATTTCCTTTCGGGGCGCAGGCGGATGTGCTTTCGACACGGGGCCGGGTCGACACCTTCAAGTCGCAGACCGGGGTTCTGGATACCCGTGCAAAGCAGCAATACAACAATTCGGTCAGGCTTCAGCCGAAACGCTTCAAGGCCCCGACGATGTGGGACGATCTGTCGCCCGCCTTTCGCGGCAGCTACCGGGGCCCGTATCTGGCGGTGGCGCGGCAGGCGGCGCGGCGCTACCGGGTGCCCGAAGACCTGTTCTTGCGGCTCGTGCAGCAGGAATCGGGATGGCGCGCCGATGCGCGCTCTCACAAGGGGGCGATCGGGCTGGCGCAGCTCATGCCCGGGACCGCGCGGGTGCTGGGTGTGAATCCCCATGATCCGCACCAGAATCTGGAAGGCGGCGCGCGCTATCTGGCCGAGCAGTATCGCAGCTTCGGGTCATGGCGGCTGGCGCTCGCGGCCTATAATGCCGGGCCGGGTGCGGTCGCGAAATATGGCGGCATCCCGCCCTTCAGGGAAACCCAGAATTACGTGAAGGTCATTCTGGGCCTCTGAGCGGGTCGCCCGCGAACCCGATCTTGTGGAGGTGGATCTCGTGGGCGGGGTGCTTTTCGGCATTCACCAGTCGCCCGGCGTGATGATTGTAGAGCCTGCGCCAGTAGGGCTGGATGATCACGCCGTTCTCGCGCAGAATGGTCTGCAGTTGCGCCATCACATCGCGCCGCGTGTCGGGATCCGAAAGACGGTTGGCCTCGTCGAGCAGACGGTCGAATTCCGGGTCGGAAAACCCGGTCTCGTTCCAGACCGCGCCGCTGCGATAGGCCAGCCCGAGCACCTGGACATCGAGCGGGCGATGGTTCCACTGCGTGCCTGAAAACGGATAGTCCAGCCAGTTGTTCCAGAAGGTGTCGCCGGCGACGATGCGGCGTTTGACGCGCAGACCCGCATCGCGGAGTTGTGCGGCGACGGCGTCGCCGGTGTTGCGCTGCCATTCGTCGTCGATCGTCACAAGCTCATGTTCGAAATCGACAAACCCCTCGGCGACGATCTCCTGCCGCGCGCGGACGGGATCGTGCGGGACCGGTCCGATATCGGCATGCGCGGGATGGATCGGGCTGACATGGTCGTTGCGCGCCAGCGTGCCGCGCCCGGCATAGCCCAGTTCGAGGCAGATCGCGTTATCCACGGCCAGCGCCAGCGCGCGGCGCAGACGGGTGCTGCGATAGGGGTTTCGCGCCGTCATCTCGGCGCGTTGCGAGGTGCGGATCACCATCGTGTCGGCGCTCTCGACCCAGGTCGGGGTCCAGCCGATGGCATTCATCGCGTCGATGAACTCGCCCACGCTTTCGTAAAGCAGGTCGATCTCGCCGGCCTCGGCGGCGGCAAGCCAGTCGGACGGGTTGGTGCCGTAATCGAGAAACTCCACCCGGTCGAGCCACGGGCCGCCGAACACGTCCGTGCCCCACCAGTCATGATCGGGCGCGCGTTCGAGGATGCAGCTTTGCCCGACATCGAGACTGACGGGGCGGAACGGGCCGGTGCCGATGCCTTGCGTGAAAGGATCGCCGGCATCAAAGCCTTGATGCACGATGGCGGCCGGATAGTCGGCCAGGTTGGCGATCAGCGCGATGTCGGGACGGGTCAGGTGCAGCGTCACGGTCGACGCGTCCTCGACGGTGATCGCCCCGGCGCGGGCCATGCCCGTGGTCAGGTCGATCAGCGCGGTGAACCGGTTTGCCATGGAATTTGCCGGTGCCGTGGTGTCGCACCAGCGTTCGATATTGTGCGCCACGTCGCGGGCCGTGAAGGCATCGCCATTGTGCCAGCGAATGCCGGGACGGACATGCAGCACGTAGCGCGTGGCGTCCGCGCTGACCTCCCAGCTTTGCAGAAGCATGCCGCGCAGGGTTCCGTCGCGTTGATACTCGACAAGATATTCCAGAAAGCCGCGCGTCTGGTTGGCCTTCGCGGTCCAGTCGAAACTGCGCGGATCGCCGAGAGAGTGGACGGTTTGCTGGATGCGCAGGGTGCCGCCGCGGGCCATCGCCGCCTCTGCCCGCGCCGGTCGGTCGAGCCCGCCCAGAAGATAGGCGCCCGCCGCACCGACGCCGAGCATCGTGGCGCGTGTGAGAAACTCCCGTCGCCCGATGCGCCCGGTCCGAAGCTCCGTGACGAGGCCTGCGGTCGCGGGATGGTGCGGCGGAGTGTGCTGTGTCATGGAACGCTTTCGACGCCTGCAGGCGCCCCCCGGTCATCGGCTGTTGCCCAGTGAGTTACCCCGTTGATTAGACAGGCCCGGGGATGACAACGCAACCCGTCACGCGCGCGCAATCCTTTGCATCAGAGCGCGCGTGCCACTGTCGGGCGCGTGGCCGCCTTGTTGCGCAGGGCGGACGGGCTCTGGCCGGTATGGTTGAGGATGAAGCGCGAAAAATACGCGGCGCTGCCGAAGCCGAGGCTGGAGGCGATCCGACCGACCGGCAGTTCGCTGTCTTCCAGCATCTCGCGCGCGGCGTGCAGGCTGCGCTCGGTCAGCAGTTCGGCGGCGGTGCGGCCCGAAATCTGTTTGCAGACGCGTGTCAGATGGGTCGGCGTGACCCCGAGCGCGCGGGCGTAGACGGCCATCGACCGCCCGTTCATGTGGTCGCGCTCGATCAGATCGGCATAGGCCGCGACCAGTTTCTCGCCGGCAGCGGGTTTGCCGTCACCGGGATGTTCGACCATTGCGCGCCGCAGCCACACGCTTAGACGTTGGGCCTGCGCGGTCAGCGCCTCGTCGAGAAAGGCGCGTCCGCCGGACTGTTCGCGCTGCATCACCTCGAAGATCGTGGTCAGCTCGGTCTGGCCGGCCGTGTCGCGGATGCGCAGGTGCTGCACCCGGTCGGGAATCGTCACCATGCCGTCGGGCGCTATCTCGCAGACATGGCCGAATCCCGCCTTGCCCAGATCGAGCGAGAACATCGTCCCCGCCGGAATCAGCAGCGCGTTGTGCACGCCGATCCCGCGCCGCACCCCGCCGATAACCGCGATGCCCTGTCCGCGGGTGATCCAGACCAGCGCATGTTTCCTGCAGGAATGTTGCAGACCGATGCGCCATGTCGCGCCGCGCGCCCATTGCACGACGGTCATGACCTGCGCGTGTTTCATCGGACGATCGCCTCCGGGTTGTCGCATTTGGACCAGCTTTCGCACGTATGCGCGGTTTTGTCAGGACGAGACCGCGAAAAATCTAAAACGCGTCGGCGGCGACCCGCCGCCTAGAAATCAGCCGCGGCGACCCGCCGCCTAGACATCAGCCGCGGCGACCCGCCGCCAGCTTTGCATGCGCGCGCGAAACCACGTGCGCTGACGCTTGGCGAATTGGCGGGTGGCGATGGTGGCCCCCTCGCGCGCCTGATCGAGCGTCGTCTCGCCGCGCAGATAGCCCGCCAGCTCGCTTGCCCCGATGGCCCGCGAGGATGGGCGCGCCGGATCCCAGTCCGCGAGATTGGCGCGCACCTCGTCCAGCGCGCCGGCCTCGAGCATGCGGTCGAAGCGCCGCGCGATCCTTGCGTTGAGCCATTCGGTGTCGGCCTCGACCAGAAGCGGCTGGCAGGCCGCCAGCGGCAGGAGCGGGGCCGGTGTCATGTCCTGCCACGCGGCCAGCCCGCGCCCGGTGGTCTGTTGCACCTCCCACGCACGCTGCACGCGCATCGGATTGCGGGTGTCGATCCGGGCGTGGGTGTCGGCGTCGAGCGCATCCAGCAAGGCGTCGATCCCGTCCTCCCTGAGGCGCCGATCGGCCTCTTGTCGTATCCTAGGCGGGGTGGCGGGGATATCCGCCAGCCCTTGGGTCAGCGCGGTGAAGTAAAGCCCGGTGCCGCCGGTGACGATCAGGCGATCGCCCGATTGCAGCAGGCCCGCAATCTCGCGCAGCCAGTGACCGACCGAATATGCCTGTCGCGCGCCCACATGACCATAAAGCCGGTGCGGGATCTGCGCCGTGTCCTTCGGGTCCGGGCGGGCCGAAAGGATGTGCCAGTTCGCGTAGACCTGCAACGCATCGGCATTGACGATCACCCCGCCCTGCGCGCGCGCGATGGCCAGCGCGAGGGCCGATTTTCCGGTCGCCGTCGGCCCGGCGATCAGGACCGGGCGGGCAGGGGAGATGTCGTGCGGGATGTCCATGCCGCAGATCTATCCGAGATCACGAGACGTGACGAGACACGGCGCGGCAGTTTCCCGCGCCACGCCTGTTTCAGCGATTGCACCTCGCGGATATTTGGGACATTTTGCAGCCAACTGACCTGCTGCGGAGATCCTGCATGACGCCTGTCGACACCCAAAAGCCGAGATTCAAACGCGTCATGCTGAAAATCTCGGGCGAGGCTCTGATGGGCGATACCTCTTACGGGTTGCACCCGCCGACGGTCGAGCGGATCGCGCGCGAGGTCAAGACCGTGCATGATCTCGGGGTCGAGATCTGCATGGTGATCGGCGGCGGCAACGTGTTTCGCGGGTTGCAGGGTTCTGCCCAGGGGATGGAGCGGACGACCGCCGATTACATGGGCATGCTGGCCACGGTGATGAACGCGCTCGCGATGCAATCGGCGCTGGAGAAGCTCGGGGCGTTCTGTCGTGTGATCACCGCGATCCGCATGGACGAGGTGGCCGAACCCTATATCCGCCGCCGCGCCGTGCGCCATCTGGAGAAAAAGCGCATCTGCATCTTTGCCGCCGGCACGGGCAATCCCTATTTCACCACCGATACCGCCGCGACGCTGCGCGCCAACGAAATGAACTGCGAGGTGATCTTCAAGGGCACCAAGGTGGACGGCGTCTACGACAAGGATCCGCTGAAACACGCGGACGCCAAGCGGTTCGACAGCGTGACCTTCGACGAGGTGCTGACGCAGCATCTGAACGTGATGGATGCCTCCGCCATCGCCCTTGCACGCGACAACAACCTGCCGATCATCGTCTTTTCGCTGGACGAGCCGGGCGGCTTCAAGGGCATCCTTGCAGGAGAGGGCACCTATACAACCGTACATGGTTGAGACTACACAGGGGCCCAAGGACCGGGCCACAGGAAGGACGAGAACGACATGGCGGACGATATCGAAATCGACACCGGCGACCTTGAGCGTCGCATGGACGGGGCGATGAATTCGCTCAAGACGGAATTCGCGTCGCTCCGGACGGGCCGCGCCTCGGCCTCGATGCTGGAGCCGGTTCAGGTCGAGGCCTACGGTCAGATGACGCCGATCAACCAGGTGGGCACCGTCAACGTGCCGGAGCCGCGGATGGTCACGATCAATGTCTGGGACAAGAGCCTTGTGAACAAGGTCGAAAAGGCCATTCGTCAAAGCGGCCTCGGGATCAACCCGCAGATGAACGGCACGATCATCATGCTGCCCATCCCCGAACTGAACGAGGAACGCCGCAAGGACCTGACCAAGGTCGCGTCGCAATATGCCGAACATGCCCGCGTGGCGATCCGCAACGTGCGTCGCGACGGCATGGACAAGATCAAGAAGGCCAAGGCCGACGGCATTTCCGAGGATGACCAGAAATTCTGGGAAGACGAGGTGCAGGCGCTGACCGACAGATACATCAAGAATGTCGACGATGCGCTCGAGCACAAGCAAGCCGAGATCATGCAGGTCTGATGACGAAAGGCGTGCAAATGGCGAAGTCAAAGCTGCATTCGGCCGGACCGCGCCATGTGGCGATCATCATGGACGGCAACGGTCGTTGGGCGCAGGCGCGCGGGCGACCGCGGCTGTTCGGCCATCACGCCGGTGCCCGCCGGGTGCGCGAAATCGTCGAGGCCTGTCCCGAACTGGGCGTCGAATATCTGACGATGTTCGCCTTTTCGACGGAAAACTGGAAGCGCACGCAGACCGAGGTCGCCGGGCTGATGACCCTGTTCCGGCGCTACATCATGAAAGAGATGCAGGCCTTCGTGCGCGAGAATGTGCGCGTCCGGTTCATCGGCGACCGGCCCCGGCTGGATGCCAAGCTGCACAGCCTGATGGACGAGGCCGAGGCGATGACGGCGCATTGCACCGGCATGAACCTGACCATCGCGCTCAATTACGGCGGGCGCGACGAGGTCTCGCGCGCCACACAGCGGCTGGCGCGGGATGTCGCCGCGGGCAAGCTGCGCCCCGAGGATGTCGACGAGGAAACGCTGCCGCGATACCTTGACACCTGTGTCGTGCCCGATCCTGATCTGGTCATCCGCACCTCCGGCGAGGCGCGGATCTCGAATTTCCTGCTCTGGCAGTCGGCCTATGCGGAATACGAATTCATCGACACGCTCTGGCCCGATTTCACCCGCGAGATCTTTGCCGATGTGCTGGCGCAATACGGTGTGCGCGATCGCCGCTTCGGTGCCGTTTCCGCATGAGCGGGGGGGCGCGGTGGTCCGATCTCGCGCCGCGCGTGATCTCCGGGCTGATAATGGCGGCGGTCGGCGCCGGCGCCATCTGGGCGGGTGGTCTGATCTTCGCAGCACTCCTTTGCGGCATTGCCGGGCTGATGGTCTGGGAAGGATGCCGGATGTTTGCCGCCCCGGACGCCATGCGCTCCGGGATCGTGGCGTCCGTGATGCTCGGCCTTGCGCTGTGGCTGCCGGGGATCTTCGTTTTGCCGCTGCTGCTTGCCGCCGCCCTTGTCGCGGTCGGCACGGCGGCGCGCGACCGCGCGCCGTTGCTCGCGGTGACGGTCTGGGTGCTGCTGGGATGTTACGCCATGGGCCTACTGCGGGCCGAGGCGGGGGCGATCTGGATGCTCTGGCTGGTGTCGGTCGTGATCGTTTCGGATGTCGCGGGCTATTTCGCCGGGCGCAGCCTTGGCGGTCCGAAATTCTGGCCGCGCGTCAGCCCGAAAAAGACATGGTCCGGCACTGTCGCGGGCTGGCTCGGGGCCGGGGTGATCGGCGCGATCTTCGCGTCACCGACCGGGGCGGGGCTGGCGCTCGTGCCCGTCTCGATCCTTGTCGGGTTTGCCGGACAGATGGGTGATGTCGCCGAAAGCGCAGTCAAGCGGTTCTCCGGGGTCAAGGACAGCTCCAACCTGATCCCCGGCCATGGCGGGGTGCTGGACCGGTTCGACGCGATGCTGGGCGCGGCATTGCTGACGCTGATCCTTCGGGCGGTCGGCCTGTTGCCGGGGGTGGCATGAAACGCGTGTCCATTCTGGGGGCCACCGGGTCCATCGGGCAAAGCACGATCGACCTGATCCGACGCGATCCGACGGCCTATGATGTCGTGGCGCTGACCGGCGGGCGCAACATCGCGCAACTGGCGGCCGATGCCCGCATGCTGGGCGCGGAAATCGCCGTGACCGCGCATGACGATCTGCTGCCCGAGCTGCGCGCGGCACTTGACGGGTCGGGCATCGGGTCTGCTGCGGGGCGCGCCGCGCTGATCGAGGCGGCGTGTCGGCCCGCCGACTGGGTCATGTCGGCCATCGTCGGTGTGGCGGGGCTTGCCCCCGGCCTCGCGGCGCTGGAGCAGGGCACGACGCTGGCGCTGGCGAACAAGGAATCGCTGGTCACGGCGGGGCCGCTTCTGCTGCGCATGGCCCGGGCGCATGGCGCGCGCATCCTGCCGGTGGACAGCGAGCATTCGGCGATCTTTCAGGCGCTGGTGGGCGAGGACCGCGCGGCGGTCGACCGCGTGATCATCACAGCCTCGGGCGGGGCGTTTCGCGACTGGCCGCTGGAGCGACTGGCGGCGGCGACGGTGGCCGAGGCCTCGATGCATCCGAACTGGGACATGGGCCAGAGGATCACCATCGATTCGGCCTCGATGTTCAACAAGGCGTTGGAGCTGATCGAGGCGCGCGAATTCTTCGGCTTCACCCCGGCGCAGATCGAGGTGCTGGTGCATCCGCAATCGCTGGTCCATGCGCTGGTGGGGTTCTGCGATGGCGGGCTGATGGCGCATGTCGGCCCGCCGGACATGCGCCACGCCATCGGCTACGCGCTCAACTGGCCGGCGCGACGTCCGCTGCCGGTGGCGGCGCTCGATCTCGTGGCGGCCGGCCCGCTGGAATTCCACGCCCCGGACGAGACCCGCTATCCGGCGTTGCGACTGGCGCGCGAGGTGATGGAAGAGGGCGGTCTGGCCGGTGCGATCTTCAACGCCGCGAAAGAGCGCGCGCTGGATCACTTCATCGCCGGGCGCATCCGGTTCACCGACATGAGCGCCATCGTCGACGAGGTTCTCTCGGCGCTCGTCGCCACGCCCGAGGCGCGCAATGACGCCCCGACCCTTGATCTGGTGGCCCATATGGACCATTTGGCAAGGCACTGCGCCGATGCGGCGTCAGACACGCGAATACTCTAAGGACAGCCCGTGGATCTTCAAACACTCCTGCCGCAATTCGGAAGCGGTGCCGTGACCATTCTGGCCTTCATCGTGGCGCTTTCGGTGATCGTCGCCATCCATGAATACGGCCATTACATCATCGGGCGCTGGTCGGGGATCAAGGCCGAGGTGTTCTCGATCGGCTTCGGGCCGGTCCTGTTCTCGCGCATGGATCGCCACGGCACCCGCTGGCAGGTCGCGGCGCTGCCATTCGGCGGTTTCGTCAAGTTTCTGGGCGATGCCGACGCGGCCAGCGGCAAGGACAGCGCCGCGATGGCGGCAACCCCGCCCGAGCGGCTGCGCCAGACCATGCACGGCGCGCCGCTCTGGGCGCGCACCGCGACGGTGGCGGCGGGGCCGGTGTTCAACTTCATCCTGTCGATCCTGATCTTCACCGCCGTGATGATGGCCGGCGGCAAGACCGCCGATCCGCTGACCGTGGGCGCGCTCAAACCGCTTCCGGTGGAGGGCGTGACGCTGCAGCCCGGCGATGAGGTGCTGGCCATCGCGGATGTGCCCGTGCCCGACATGAGCGCGGGTGGTATCGGTGATGCCTTCCTGCGGGATCTGCCGGCCGAGCCGCTGCTCGACTACGAGGTGCGGCGCGAGGGCCGGCGCACGACCGCGCAGGGCCCGCATCCGATGCCGCCCATGGTGGGCGGGGTGTCGCCGCAATCGGCGGCCATCGACGCGGGCCTCAGGACCGGCGATGTGATCACCGCGGTGAACGATCAGGACGTTTACGCCTTTTCGGAATTGCGGGAGATCGTCGAAGGCTCGAACGGTGCACCGCTGGCGCTGGAGATGTGGCGACCCGATAGCGGAGCCTATACCACGACCCTGACACCGCGTCGCGTGGACGAGCCGCAATCGGGTGGCGGGTTCCGGACCCAGTGGCGCATCGGGATCGCCGGGGCCATGGCGTTCGAGCCCGCGACAGAGGCGCTCGGGCCCATTTCCGCGATCGGTGCCGCTGTCGCGCAGACATGGCAGATCATCACCAGCTCGATCTCGGGGCTGTACGCGATGATCACCGGTGCGATCAGCAGCTGCAACATGTCCGGCCCCATAGGCATCGCCGAGGTCTCGGGCGCGATGGCCAGCCAGGGCGCGCAAAGCTTCATCTGGTTCATCGCGGTGCTGTCGACGGCGGTCGGCCTGCTCAACCTCTTTCCGGTGCCGGTGCTGGATGGCGGGCATCTGATGTTCTACGCCTACGAGGCCGTGACCGGCAAGCCGCCGAGCGACCGTGCGCTGCGCGTCCTGATGACCGTGGGGATGACGCTGATCCTGTCGCTGATGCTCTTCGCCGTCTTCAACGATATCTTCTGCCCATGACACCGGCGGCGGATCATGGTGGCGGCGGGGGATGACGTGACAAGCCTCAACCGTGTCGTGATGCAGAAATCCACGCGCCGCTGGTTGGCGGCGCTGTCGCCGGAAACATTGGATGCCGCCGAAATCTCGGGCAAGTTCGGGCGGCGCTTCACATTTCGAAGCTATGCGCGCTTTCGCTATCCCAGGCACGATATCTGTGCGGGTCCGTTCCGTGACGCGCAGGGCGACGTGCTGCGTTTCGATCTGATCCTTGCCAATCAGGTCTGGGAACATCTCGACCGGCCCCATGCCGCGATCCGTCATGTGCGCGAGATGCTGCGCGCGGAGGGCTGGTTCTGGCTGGCGGTGCCGTTCTTCATCCCGTATCATCAGGATCCGGTGGATTGCTCGCGATGGACGGCACGCGGGCTGACCAACCTGCTTGTCGAGGCCGGGTTCGACGCGGACCGGATCACCGCGCGGCAATGGGGCAACCGGGCCGCGGCCCTGCGCAATCTGGAGCCGGAGTGGCCGCCGGTGCACGATCCCGAAACCGACGATCTGCGCAATGACCCGGCATTTCCGATATGTAGCTGGGCCCTTGCCCGGAAATAGGCCCGGCGCGCCCGTGTGTGGCACCGGTTCGGGAAAATGACTTGGACCGATGACGCGTCACGCCTATTTGACTCGAAACACACCCGTGGGGGGCAGCATGGCCGATCTCAAGAATATCGAAGTACGTGGCGCGCGCGAGCATAACCTCAAGAATATCGACGTGGACATTCCGCGGGATCAAGTCGTTGTCATCACCGGGCTTTCCGGGTCGGGCAAATCCTCGCTCGCCTTTGATACGATCTATGCCGAGGGGCAGCGGCGCTACGTCGAATCGCTGTCGGCCTATGCGCGCCAGTTCCTCGACATGATGCAGAAACCGGATGTGGATCACATCAGCGGTCTGTCGCCTGCCATCTCCATCGAGCAGAAGACGACGTCGAAGAACCCGCGCTCCACCGTTGGCACGGTGACCGAGATCTACGACTACATGCGCCTTCTCTTTGCCCGCGCCGGCACGCCCTATTCCCCCGCCACCGGCCTGCCGATCGAGGCGCAACAGGTGCAGGACATGGTCGATCGCGTCATGGCGATGGAGGAGGGCACGCGCGGCTATCTGCTGGCCCCCATCGTGCGCGACCGCAAGGGCGAATACCGCAAGGAATTTCTGGAACTTCGCAAATCCGGCTTTCAGCGGGTCAAGGTCGATGGCGAGTTTCACGAGCTGGACGACCCGCCGAAACTCGACAAGAAGTTTCGCCACGATATCGACGTTGTCGTGGACCGGATCGTGGTGAAGGAGGGGCTGGAGACGCGGCTTGCCGACAGTTTCCGCACCGCGCTCGATCTCGCCGACGGGATCGCCGTGCTGGAAACAGCCCCGCGCGAGGGCGATCCCGAGCGCGTGACATTCTCCGAACGCTTCGCCTGTCCGGTCAGCGGCTTCACCATCCCCGAGATCGAGCCGCGACTGTTTTCGTTCAACGCGCCGTTCGGGGCGTGTCCCGATTGCGACGGGCTGGGGGTGGAGCTTTTCTTCGATGAGCAACTGATCGTGCCGGACGCGGCGCTGCCGGTCACCAAGGGGGCCATCGCGCCCTGGCGCAAGGGCAAGAGCCCGTATTTCACCCAGACGATCAACGCCATCGCGCAGCATTACGAGTTCGACAAGGCGACCCCGTGGAAGGACCTGCCCGCGCATGTGAAACAGGTGTTTCTCTATGGCTCGGGCGAAGAAGAGATCTCGTTTCGGTACGACGAGGGCGGCCGCGTCTATCAGGTCAGCCGCGTCTTCGAGGGCGTCGTCCCCAACATGGAGCGGCGCTACCGCGAGACCGACAGCGCCTGGATCCGCGAAGAATTCGAGCGCTATCAGAACAACCGCTCCTGTGGCACCTGTGGCGGCTACCGCCTGCGCGAAGAGGCGCTCGCGGTGCGCATCGCCGGCGTGCATGTGGGACAGGTGGTGCAGATGAGTATCCGCGAGGCCTATGACTGGTGCGAGACCGTGCCGGCCAACCTGTCGCAGCAGAAGAACGAGATCGCCCGCGCCATCCTCAAGGAGATCCGCGAGCGGCTGGGATTTCTCAACAATGTCGGGCTGGAATATCTGACGCTCAGCCGCAATGCGGGCACGCTGTCGGGGGGCGAGTCGCAGCGCATCCGGCTGGCCAGCCAGATCGGATCGGGGCTGACCGGCGTGCTTTACGTGCTCGACGAGCCGTCGATCGGGCTGCATCAGCGCGACAACGGACGGCTTTTGCAGACGCTGCGCAATCTGCGCGATCAGGGCAACACCGTGATCGTCGTGGAGCATGACGAAGAGGCGATCCGCACCGCCGACTATGTCTTCGATATCGGCCCCGGTGCGGGGGTGCATGGGGGGCGCGTGGTCAGTCACGGCACGCCGGATATGGTGGCCGCCGATCCCGCTTCGGTCACAGGGCAATACCTGTCGGGCGCGCGCGAGATCGCCGTGCCGGCCAAGCGTCGCAAGGGCAACCGCAAGAAGCTGACGGTGGTCAAGGCGACGGGCAACAACCTCAAGGATCTGACGACGGAGTTTCCGCTTGGCAAGTTCGTCTGCGTCACGGGCGTGTCGGGGGGTGGAAAATCCACGCTGACCATCGAGACCCTGTTCAAGACCGCGTCCATGCGGCTGAACGGCGCGCGCCACGCGCCCGCGCCTTGCGAGACGATCAAGGGGCTGGAGCATCTCGACAAGGTGATCGATATCGACCAGCGCCCCATCGGGCGCACGCCGCGCTCCAACCCCGCGACCTATACCGGGGCCTTCACGCCGATCCGCGACTGGTTCGCGGGGCTGCCCGAGGCCAAGGCGCGCGGTTACAAGCCCGGCCGGTTCTCGTTCAACGTCAAGGGCGGGCGCTGCGAGGCCTGTCAGGGCGACGGCGTCATCAAGATCGAGATGCATTTCCTGCCGGATGTCTATGTCGAATGCGAGACCTGCAAGGGCGCGCGCTACAATCGCGAGACGCTTGAAATAAGGTTCAAGGGCAAGAGTATAGCGGACGTTCTTGATATGACGGTTGAAGAGGCGCAGACGTTCTTTCAGGCGGTGCCGTCGATCCGCGAGAAGATGGATGCGCTGATGCGTGTGGGGCTAGGCTATATCAGGGTGGGCCAGCAGGCGACGACCCTTTCGGGCGGCGAGGCGCAACGGGTGAAGTTGTCGCGGGAACTGGCCAAACGCTCGACCGGGCGGACGCTTTACATTCTCGACGAGCCGACGACAGGGCTGCATTTCGAGGACGTGAAAAAGCTGCTGGAAGTGCTGCATGAGCTTGTCGATGCGGGCAACACCGTGATCGTGATCGAGCACAATCTCGATGTCATCAAGACCGCCGATCACATCATCGATATAGGGCCCGAGGGTGGCGATGGTGGTGGCGAGCTTGTTGCCGTGGGCACGCCCGAACAGGTCGCCGAAGAAACGCGCAGCCATACCGGGCGCTATCTCAAGGACATGCTGGCGGCGCGGCGGCGCGTCGCCGCGGAGTAACTGCGTCAGTTAAGAACCGCCGCTGCCGCTCCGATCAGGTCCAACACCTCGCGTGTTTCGCGATTGACACGATACACGCGGTCTCCGACCCGGTAATATGTCTCGTCGGGGTTGAGGCCATACCGTCCGGGATTGCGCAGGATGATATAGTCACCGTGGATCCGATCTCCCCGATGATAGATGCCCTGCTTTTTTGCCAGACCGGAGGGCTGGCATCCGTTTGCTTTCTTTGCCAATCCGGGCGGGCACCCCTTGGGTTGCGCCTGCGCGGGGACCGCCGCGACCAGTGTCAGGCCCATTATGGCCAGAATGAAAATGCGTAACATGGAACCTCCTTCGGGGATTGTAACATGTGCATCTGACGATCCGGGCACAAGCTCACCCGCCACCCCTGCGCGGAAAGCCGCCCTGCTTGACCGGTGCCGCGGCGGGCAGGCACCCGATCACTTGAAGTTCCGGCTGTCCTTGATCTGGTCCCAGGCCCAGACGACCTGTTGCAACTGTTCTTCCTGGCTGCGGTCGCCGCCGTTGATATCGGGATGCAACACCTTGATCAGCGACTTGTAAGCCTTGCGCACATCCGCCTTGGACCAATAATCCTCGGCCTCGAGGATCTCGACCGCACGACGCTCGGTCGGGGGCAGTTTGCGGCGACCGGTGCGGGCCTTGCCGGGGTTCTGCGTGGCGTTCACCCCCAGAACCTGATGCGGATCCTCGATGCCGAGCCGTGCCCAGGCCCGTGCCTCGGGGTCGTTGAACTTGCGGGTCTCGCGATCCCAGACCTTGTCCTTCGACGACTGGGCGTTCAACTCCGCCTCTGTGGTGCCATCGAAGAAATTCCACTTCAGGTTGTATTCACGCACATGCGTCTGACAGAACCAATAATAATCGTCCAGCACGTCGGGGGCCTTGGGGGCGCGATACTTGCCCGGATCCTCGCAGCCCGGATGGTCGCAGATTCTGGTCGACGTCTCCGACGCGCCGGACATGCTCCGCCGGCCGCGCGGGTTCTTCTTTTTTGCCGACGAGACCGACATGTCGAAACCGAAGGGGTCTGTTTTGGACATGGAAGATACCTTTTCAAGTCAGGTCGCAGAGTGTATCGCAAAACGCCATGAATTGAAGGGGTCATTGCAAAAAACTTCCCCGGTCATCAGGCGTTTGCGCAGTCTTCATGGCGGAGTGATCCGGGTCAACCGGTTGATTTGTCGCGCAAAGACGCAGGTGATCAATTCACTCGCGCGGCCCGGATGTGCCAGGCGTTCGGGCAGAGGGCATGGTGGCCGCATCGCCGTCGGAGGCCGGCGTCGCAGAGGGGTCGATCGACCGGATATCGCGCTGGAACACCAGCACCGAGCGATAGACCGTATGGCTGGAGGTCAGGCCCTGACGCTCGACGCTCGGCAGAATATCGCTGCGCAGATACTGCCACCCGTCGCGCGCCATCTCGTTGAGCGCGTCCTCGAAGCCAAGCGCGAACTGCCCCTCGGGCGTCTTGATGCCCGGCGCCTTGCGGCCGCGTGTCGGGGCCGGGATCACCTTGTACTCGATCTGTGACATGCGGGCCTCCGGTTGTGCTCGTTCCGCAGCCCCGTGAGGCCGGGAGATGCGCGTCCCGTCACCTTCCCGGCCGCGTATCGGACCGCGATGACGGTGCTATTTCGCGCCGGGGCCGATGATCATGACCATCTGGCGCCCTTCCATCTTGGGCATGTTCTCGATCCGGCCGATATCCTTGACGTCTTCCGCGATCCGTTCGAGCAGATCACGTCCCAGATCCTGATGCGCCATTTCGCGACCACGAAAGCGCAGGGTCACCTTCACCTTGTCGCCGCCTTCGAGAAACTTCAGGACGTTGCGCATCTTGACGTCGTAGTCATGCGTATCGGTGCCGGGGCGAAACTTCACCTCCTTGACCTCGATGACCTTCTGCTTCTTGCGCGCTTCGGATTCGCGTTTCTGCTGTTCGTACTTGTACTTGCCGTAATCCATGATCTTGCAGACCGGCGGATTGGCATTGGGCGAAATTTCCACAAGATCGAGCCCGACCTGTTCCGCCATCTCGAGCGCCGTGCGTGGGGTGACGACCCCGGCATTTTCGCCATCGGCCCCGATGAGGCGGATTTCGTTGGCACGAATTTTGTCGTTGACCCTCGGGCCGGTATCACGCGACGGTGGCGCGTTGTGAGGTCTGCGAGCTATGGTATCGATCCTTTGATGGTTTTCTGGGCCAGTCTTCGTTGGACTGGCAATCTAGACGCGGGCGGGGCGGCTTTCAAGCCGCAAAATCGGCTGACTTGGGCCTAAAGGCGCGCTATTTGCCCCTTGCGGGTTTCCTTTCATGGAGCCATTTGGCACAGATGGAAAAGAGGGCCGCAGCGATGATCGCGCGAGCCCGTCGTAATTTGGGAGACGGTTATGAAAAACCTGATTTGGATCGTGCTGGCCGTGATCGTTCTTGGTGGCGGCTATCTGCTGTTCACCGGCAAATCGGTCGAGGACGTGATGGACGATGTCAGTGGCGCGACGCAGGACGTCGAAGCACCTGACACCGCCGCAGACACCGACGGTACGCAGAGCGATGACACGGCTGACGATGTTGCCGACGCGGTCGATGATACGGCGAACGATGCCGCCGAGGCGGTCGGGGACACCGCAAGCGGTGGCGCCAGTTTCGCGGAAGACACGGCCAGCGACGTCTCCGACGCGGTCGAGAGTGCCGCAGCCGACATGCAGGACGACGCCGAAAGCGCCATGGACTCCGCGGCGGAGACCGGGAACGAGGCTGCTGAACAGGCTGAAGAGGCCGTCGACCGTGTCCGGGAAATGGGCGAAGAGGCCGCGGCGGAAGCTGAAGAAGCGGCGCGGTCCTCGATAGAGCGTGCGCAGGAAGCGGCCGGCGGCAGTGAGGAAGACGCCGCTGCCGAAGCCCGCGAGGCGTTCGAGGCCGCGACGGGCGAAACGGCGGGCGAAAGCGCGAATGATGCGTCTGGTGACGCCGCACAGGGCGATGAGGGCGCAGCCTCGGGGTCCGACTCCGGCATCTCGGCGACATCGACTGGAACGGACGAACAGGTACCCGAGGTGTTGACCGTCGAAGGCTTCGACATGGAAGGTGCGCGCACGCTTCTCGAAGAGTCGAGCCTAGGCACGACCACGCAGGAGCTGCTGCTCGACAGTCTCGAACGTGGGCAAGACAGTCCCAGCATGCTCGAGAATTCTCTGGAATCGGTCCAGCGCGCGCTCGGGTACTGATACCCGGACCGTGAAAGCGTCAGAAAAAACCCGCGCGGGACGGATATCCCGCGCGGGTTTTCGTGTTGCGTGGCTGTGTGTTCAGTCGAGAAACGCCTTTTCCACGACATATTCCCTCGGCTCCGAATTGGCCCCTTCGCGCAGCCCGTAGCCTTCGAGCAGTTCCTTGATCTCAAGGTTGAAGGCCAGGTTGCCGCATACCATCGCGCGGTCGGTCTCGGGCGCCAGTGGTGCCACGTCGAGATCGGCGTAGACCTCGCCCGAGCGCATCAGATCGGTGATACGCCCCATCTTGGGGCTCTGTTCGCGCGTGGTGGTGGGATAATAGCGCAGCTTGTCGTGAAAGCCGTCGCCCATCAGCTCGGCCAGCATCTCGTCATTGCGGATGCTGTCGATCAGGTCGCGGCCATAGTGCAGCTCGCCGGTTTCGCGGCAGGTATGCGTCAGGATGATCTCGTCGTAATCCTCGAAGGTTTGCGGATCGCGCAGCAGCGACGCGAAGGGCGCGATGCCGGTGCCGGTGGCGAACAGCCACAACCGCTTGCCCGGCAGCAGCGCGTCATGCACCAGCGTGCCCACCGGTTTGGGGCGCAGGATGATCTCGTCGCCCGGCGCGATATGCTGCAGCCGCGAGGTCAGCGCACCGTCCTGCACCTTGATCGAGTAGAACTCCAGCTCGTCATCCCACGAGGGCGAGGCGATGGAATAGGCGCGCAGAAGCGGCTTTTCCTTGCCGGTCTTCGCGTCCTCGGACATCAGCCCGATCATCACGAATTCGCCCGAGCGAAAGCGCAGCGAGGCGGGGCGCGTCACTCGGAAGGAAAACAGGCGGTCGGTGTAATGCGTTACCTGCGTCACGGTCTGCGCATCCGGCAGCGCGACGTTGCGGGGCTTTTTCGCGGTGGCTTGGGTCACGTGTGTCATCTCGTTCATGCTTTGCTTTGCCGGTCATCCTTGACCGACACCCTCTCATAGTCTTTGATCGGCGTCAGGTGAAGGCGGTAATCAGCCGCGCAGCCGCGCCTGATAGTCATGCGCCTGCCAGTTGGCCCGGGCACGCCATTGATCCTCGGGCTGACGACGGGCGAGATCGTCGGAAATCTCCACCTCGTCGAAGCCGGACCGCCGCGCCATCGCGTATTGATCGGCAATCACGTGGCCGCGCGCGCGCAGGCGTCCGGTATAGCCCATCAGCCGCAATTCCCGCGCGATGGTGAAGCCGCGGCCATCGGCGACGGCGGGAAAATCGACGCGGATCATCCCGACCCCGTCCAGCCGTCCGGCCAGCGTGGCGGGATCGGTGTCGTTGGGCAGATCGAGCGCCGTGGCACCTGCACCCGCCGCGTCGAGCGGGGTCATGGGTGTGGTCCAGTCATCGGGCGCAAAGCCCGCGTCGGTGACGATGACAGTCATGCTGAAACTCCTTTTCGCACCATCCGGCCGTTGACAAGATGGATGCCACATTCGGTTTTGTCCTGACCGCGCCAGCGGCCCGATCGTGGATCCTCGCCCGGTGCGACCTGCGTGGTGCAGGGGATGCATCCGATCGACGGATAGCCCTTTGCGACCAGTGGGTGCCGGGGCAGGCGATTTTCCTCCATATAGGTCTGCAGATCGTCCCGCGTCCAGTGCGCCAGCGGATTGACCTTGATCCGGCGCGCGCCTTCCTCGATCTCGAAGAAATCGAGCGTGGTCCTCTGGCCGGTCTGATACCGCTTGCGCCCGGTGATCCAGCCATCGAAGCCGTCCAGTGCGCGTTGCAGCGGCACCGTCTTGCGCAGGGCGCAGCAGCTATCGGGATCGCGCTGATGCAGGGTGCCATCGGGGTCGTGCGCCGTCAGATCCTCGCGCGCCGCGCGGATGATCCGCACATCGCGCAAGGCCAGCCTTTCGGCCAGCTCCTGCTGGTAGACCAGCGTCTCGGCAAACAGCATCTCGGTGTCGATGAAGATCACCGGCGTGGCGCGCCGGGTGACAGAGATCATGTGCAACAGCACCACCGATTCGGCCCCGAAGCTCGACACCAGCGCGAGCGCGCCGGCATCCGCGTCGCGCAGGCCATGCTCCAGCACCGATATCGCCGAGTGATGGCGATACCTGTCATTCAGCGCGCGCACCCGGTCCTGCAGATCACTCTGCGGCATGGGCATGGGCCTTTTCGTCATAAAGCGCGGATTTGAACGGGGCCATCCCGAGACGGGTATAAGCCTGCAGGAAGGTCTCGTCGGACCCCTCGCGCAGGTCCATATAGGCCAGGATCAGGCGTTCCACCGCCGGCACGATCTCGTCATAGGCAAAGCCGGGGCCGGTGCGAGCACCGATCGCGGTGCTTTCCGAGGCGTCGCCGCCAAGCGTGATCTGGTAGTTCTCCACCCCCGCGCGGTCGAGGCCGAGAATGCCGATATGCCCGACATGGTGATGCCCGCAGGCATTGATGCAGCCCGAGATCTTGATCTGCAATTGACCGACATCATGCTCGATCTTGAGCTCTTCCAGCCGGTTGGCGATGCCTTGCGCCACCGGGATCGAGCGCGCGGTCGCCAGCGCGCAGTAATCCATGCCCGGACACGCGATGATATCCGAGGCCAGCCCGATATTGCCGGTCGCCAGACCCGCCTCGCGCAGCGCGGCATGGACCGCCGGGATATCGGCGAGTGCCACATGCGGCAGCACGAGGTTCTGCGCATGGCTGACGCGGATGTCGCCATGCCCGTAGGTCTCGGCCAGATCGGCCACCACGCGCATCTGATCGGCGGATGCGTC
>Ga0307946_1000605_pt1 | contig 19249 bp, 24 predicted proteins | sample OrgLakmetagen230_FD_203153 | JGI IMG/M metagenome (GOLD analysis project Ga0307946, IMG submission 203153) | Saline water microbial communities from Organic Lake, Antarctica - #230 | ecosystem: Environmental > Aquatic > Non-marine Saline and Alkaline > Saline | place: Antarctica: Organic Lake...
GACATTGCAGCCTCCTATGTTGAAGAGCGACTGCAATTATTTTACCCGAACCTAGGTTCCTGGCTCTCTAGGGCTGTGGAAATCGTTATGGCAGAGGCAAGCTTCTCTTGTTTTAACCCGTAATTTCGATCCGAGGTCGCGACACAAATATTGGGTGACATGGGTAGCGCACTGGTAATCGCACTACCTTCCAGTGCCGCTAGTGGATTGGCCGAGACGGTTGAATCCTGTGCCACTGAGCGAGTAACGATGCCCGACGGAAAAAAGTCAAATTACGGTTTCGAGCCCTCGGCCCGGATTATTCATGAAAGGGTGGTGAGGGTAACGTCAAAAGGAAATGGGTTGAGGTGTTCAGCGACGCCGGTTAAAAAAATCCCGCAGCACCCCGTTCACAAAATCGGATTGGTGAAGGCCCTTCTCCTTGGCCAGTCTTCGAATCCGCTCCTTATTGTCATCATCGACTACGATCGGCTTATAGGTCTCGGGATACGCCCAGGAGCATACTGCGCACTGGTAATCGCACCCCTGGCACGAGGAAGCTTTATTCGTGTTGCACTGACCGCAAAGAGGCTGCCAGTTCCATTCATCGTTTGTACCGCCGCGTGACCGCGGTACACGGTGATCTGGGCTAAGCGTCACCTCGGGTTCCTGGGCACCGCAGTGAGAGCATCGAAAATTTGAGCTCTCCTTGATCTTTTTCCATAGTTCTGGCGGCGGCTTCTGGCGCGGCTCTTTCTTCGGCGCGACCTCCAGCGACATGAGCTGATATCGCGTCCCCTCCTTGTCTATGGAGGTGAACCCCTCCTCTCCCTGAAGCTCGCGCAGCCGCCGGAATACATCCTTGTAGGGCCCTTTGCCCTGGCTTTTCCGATGAGCGTCTACGGCTGCACGTATGTCTTTCTCGGTAAGATGGGGGCCGGGTATGCCGTGCCCCTCTGGCCAGAGCGCTTCAAGTATGACAGCGTAATATTCCCGGTTCGAGGGGCTCGAGGAGACGAAGCCCTCTATCTGCTTATCAAGCCACTTGCGACGCGCCTCGTCGGATATGTTCTGCATATCCGCCGGCGGCTTGAGCAGCGCCTTGCTTGATCGTGCCTTTACCATGCGTAAACCGAATCTCCCCACGTTGACATGAAGCATGCACCCTATAAAATAAGAATTTCAATATGCTGTGTAATTTCGTATGGGAGGGACAAGATGCGCGCGGCTTCATTCTTCGCCGGCATCGGTGGTTTTGACCTCGGCTTTCAGAGGGCCGGGATAGAGCCATCCTTTCACTGCGAGATCGACCCCTATTGTCAGACCATCCTCAAACGTCATTGGCCGGAGGTGCCCCTTCATGGCGACATCCAAACCCTCGAAGCGGAAGACATCCCTGAAGCTGATCTCTGGGCGGCCGGGTGGCCGTGCCAGGACCTCAGCACCGCGAACACGGGGCGAGACGGACTTCGCGGATCTCGAAGCGGTCTCTTCTACCAGTTTACGGGGCTTGTTAGAGAGCGCACTCCGCGGTGGATTGTCCTTGAAAATGTGCCGGGCCTCCTCAGCTCCCATCAAGGGGCCGACTTTGAGGCAGTTATCGACGAAATCGAAGAGATCGGGTATCTGGGGGTCTGGTTTACGAGCAACGTTCTCAGCGCGGGCCTTCCCCACAGTCGAGAAAGGGTATTCATTGTCGGAAGTTATCAGTCCGACCGTGCACACGAGTTCTATTCTGACGGCGGCGAACTGCTTAGGGATCATCCGGCGAGAGAGACGGAACGGCCGCGGCGGAAAGCTCGATCCCGTGTTCAGGAGGAGTTTATTTCAGACGATCCGCTTCTGGTTCAGCGTCGCGGAGGCTTCGGGTTTACCAAAGCAAGAGGCTATAGCCCCACGCTACGTGCCCAAACTGGCGGCCATCAGGGAGGCCACACAGATCGACCAATTCTATGTGGCCAGAAACTTGACCTGGAACGAATGCGAGAGTCTAATGGGGTTCCCCGAGGGATGGACGGTCGCCGAGGGCGACTCATTGGCAACGCGGTAGCGCCGCCCCTCGCTCAGTTCATCGGAAGACGGATCCTTGAGATCGAGGCGGGGCGGCTGGATGAGAAGCCCCTCGAAAAGGCTACCGCATAGAGAAAGGCCGGAGCTCTCACCCCGGCTTAACCTTAACCCCACCATTTTCTTTCCACTCGCCCCTCGCTCGCCCTGGTGTGGGCCCCTTTTCGCCTGCCTCATCCGCGCCCAAGTCCTGGAGATCAACATCTTCGCGATATCCGCGCCGTCGTGCATGCGGCTCATGAACGCGACCTCGAGCAGCGTCCGGCACCTCCCGGCTTCCACTCCTCTATAGAAGGACCCGTTGTCACCTCCGGCCTGATCATCGGGCTGGATCAGGCCCCGACGACGCCAGAGCCGGTCACCGCCACACCGTCCCACGACAATATCCGTGGTTCCGGCTATATGGCTATTGGGTAGTTTGCTGTACAGGCTACGCGGTTTGGGCTATGCCAACGGCACTGATCCGCAATCGTATAAGGCACTTGTGAGCCTCTTTTGCCGTGATAGAATCAGTTGAAGCGAGGCCATATGACAACAGTAATTACCATCGCAAACCAAAAGGGCGGCGTCTCTAAGACCACTACCACCCGTCATTTGGCGTACTTTCTTGAAAAACGGAAGCTGCGTGTGTTGGTGATCGACAACGACCACCAGGGCAACTTGACCCAGTATTTTGGCTACAATCCGATGGCTGAAGACGAGGTGAACGGGTCGATGTTTCATGTGTACACGGGCACCCGAGGCATCAAAGAAATCGCTGTCGGGTTCAGCGAATACATCAAAGTTGCTCCGGCATCACTATCATTGGCCGAGGCTGGCGCACAGCTGGCCTTTGAGGTTGATGTAAATGGCATGCTGAAAAATGCGCTCTTAGAGGTGATTGATGAATTCGACGTGGTGTTGATTGATTGCGGGCCAAACCTTGAGAGGCTGCTTATCAACGCGCTCATGGCGTCACAATACGTGCTTATTCCAACCAAGACTGACGCTATGTCCACCTCTGGCATTCCTGCCTTGGTGACAACAATCAGCAAGGTACGGCGGTCTAATCCGAGCCTTGAGATCTTGGGCGTGTTGCCAACAATCTACCACCGCAACCGAACCGCAGACGAAGCAGCCTTAGCAATCTTGCGGGAGCAAGCCGAGGGTGCTGGTGTACGTGTGTTTGATCCAATTCCAGCCGCCACCAACTACGACAAGGCAGCAGCAGAACAACGGCCTGTATTTGAGCTCTTTCCTGACACACCGGGGCGCGCCGAGTACGAACATTTAGCAGAGGTAATCAGCAGCCTATGACCAATAAAACAGCCTTATTCGGAGCCCTTGATAGCGGCCCGACCATATCTGACATTGCGGTTTCTGATATTCGTCCTGATCCGGATCAACCTCGGAAAACTATTGATTCAGAGGCATTGCAGGAACTGGCAGATTCCATAGAGCAGCACGGCCTGGTGCAACCAATCGTGGTGCGCAAAGATCCAGACGCAAAGGGTAAATTTCTGATCACAGCTGGCGAGCGGCGCTTTCGCGCAGTTGGGCTACTTAACCGGCCGACGATTGCGGCCATTATACGAAACGAAGGTAATGCGGCCGTCGTGTCGATCATTGAGAACCTACAGCGGGTTGATTTGTCACCGATAGAAGAAGCGGAGGCCGTGTCACGGCTCATCAATGAACAGAAGTTGAGCCAGTCAGAGGCTGGAAAACTAGTTGGAATGAAGCGCCCTACCCTCAATCAGCTGATGAGCCTCAATAACCTACCATCGCATATCCGTGAGGGTGCGCGCACGGTGGATGTGTCCAAAAGCATTCTGATTGAGCTCGCGGTTTTGACCGACCAAGAGCAGCAACTGAAACTGTGGGCACGGGCCAAGGACGGTAACCTAACCGTTGCAGAGATCCGGAAGCTGCGGAAGCCAAAAGAGATCAAGCAGGCAGCGGACAAGCAGGGTGTTGGACGTCCAACACCTATTAGAAAAGCCATGGGCATGATCGATAAGGGTGTGTCTGCGCTGCAAGCCCAACCGTTGAGCGAGGATGAGCGAACTGAGATCCTTGAACTGATCGATCGGCTCAATGCGATCACGGGAACTAAGGACAAAACCGATTAGTGTGTTCCGAGGTAGACGACCCGTGCCAGCCGGTTGGTTGCACCCCGGTAGCTACGCTGTCTTGTCATTAACTTTCTCTGGCCAAGCGAGACCCTGGGCTTTGACCGCTCGCCTCAATTCGAAGACAAACACACTGACTAAGGTGGTTTTCACGTTACCTCGGTAGTCAGCTTTGGCAATGGCCAGCGCATCACGGATCACGTGCTCTGGATACAACGTGCAGAGGTACACAATGTAGCCACGGCGAGGGTTCCCTGATTGTGGTTGTCCAAGGATGTCTGCGATGACCTGATCTGCCAAATATTCCCCAAATGCCACTTCATTGACCGGCTTGATGTACGGTCGCCGCTTGGGCTGTACGCGGGGGATCTTCCGGGCAACTAGCTTCCAATCAGTGTCGTCTACCGTTGGTTTGATAGAGAGGCTCAGCTTGCCGTGAACAAGCTCTCGCCCATCCAAATCAGCCACCAGCTCTTTGAGTTTTGCGTGACGGATGCGGCGCGATTCGTACCGCTTGCCGTGGTACCCGAGGTCGATGGTCAGTAGTTCAAAACAGCGCCGCTCGTACTTCGGTTTGTCCGACAGATAGAGGTCAAGCTGTGTGTACAGGCTCGCGCTGATGTCATTTTTCAGGGCAATGAACGTTTGATAGTTGAGTGGGCGGACGTGGTTCGCCAACATGTTTTTTACTAGTTCTGGGTGGAGTGTGTAGCGATGCAGTTGCCGGAACGCATCCTTCTTTTGCCGTCGATGTTGAGCAACATATCGACCAGATGAGATGATTTTTATTGGGTCGGTGTACTCATCGTAGTCACCGTTCTTGTGTTTGAATGTAAACGCAAACTCAATCTTGGTATATTCAAGAATTTCTAAGTGTTCGGAGATCAAGCTAGAGGTGTATTGGCCCTGCCAGCGCTTCCCAATGATATGGGCCAGCTGACGGCTGGAAAACTCTATCTTGCCATCTTCAGGTCGGCCGAGGTTTTCCCACAATTGCACGAGGCCAAGGTACACTCGCAACGTTGTGGTAGTTGGTCGCTTACGATTGGCCAAGGGCACAATGTTCAGCGAACCCTCGATTTGCGTACCGTCTTTGTATTTGATCACACGAGTTTCGTGTTTCTCTTCGTACAAGTCTCTCGCGTATGGCGACGAGAAGATTGAGTTAGCGTTCTTTCCTATGTTGTACTCTGGTCGCGCAACCTTGGGCGGCGCGAATAATTCCAGTTGAATATTCACTGGAACAGATGCGCCGTCATCGTCTGTGTATGTCTCTGGTTCTTCGTTCATGGCCTGGGTAGTTTGCTGCACACAGCCAGTGCTACCACATTGGGTAGTTTGCTGTACACCTGCTCCGCCACGATACCATGAGCGCTTGGGTGGTTTGTTGTACACAGCCTGTGGATAAGTTCGAGCGCGCCCTGGGTAGTTTGCCGTACACCACCTGGGTAGTTTGCTGTACGCTGCTGGGTAGTTTGCCGTACACCCCTACTGAATATTACCGTTATTTATCAGTCTCTTAAGGGGAATTTGTCGAGATGAATACTTAATACTAAATACCTAATATATAAACACTTACGCATTCGCGACATGAGGGATTGAAAATTTCCTTTTTTAACGAGTTTAGGAAGATCAATCATATGATTGATACGAGTGGTTGGGGGGTTGTCACTAAGAACCACCCCATGCGTTTCGGCTAAGCCTTGAAACGAAACGATTTCCCCTGAATTGTTGCCGCCTCTCGCGAGGCGACCAAACGGTTGTCGATCTATCAAACACCTCCACCACAAGGGATTACGGGCCTGATTGCGCTAGGGAGGGCGCACCGACGCCAGCCGTTTGGTCGCCTCACTCGCTCTGGCAATCGTGCTCGGTTCCGGCTTCGCCTCCACCAGCACGAGCCAGAAGCGGTGGGCAACAATTCAGGGGGAAATTTAGTGGTTGCCCTAACGGGCAAAAAAGAGGCCCTGCGAAAAGCAGGGCCACATGAGTTACCGGCGAAGCCGGTTGAGGATGGCTTCGTCCATGGTGTCAGGCTTGACACCATCTGGAAGCATAATGGTTTTGACGTACACGTGTTGAGAAAGCAGTTGCGTTGCGGCGGGGATCGCCGCCCTACCCGCTTCATCCCCGTCGAGGATCAGTAGCACATGAGTGAACCTAGCCGCTTCGATAGCCTGGGCTTGAGTGACTGACACACTGGTGCCCATCAGCGCCACTGCTGGGATACCCGCCTCGTGGAGGCGAAGCACTGACCAGAACCCCTCGACTACCACGATGAACCGTTTTCCAAATTGAGCAGCTCGATGGAGGTTGAAGAGTTCTAACGACTTTTCGAACCCTTTGGGCTGCTTATACTTGCCCGCATCGTCGGGCACGGGTGTGGCCGCATAGCGACCGACATACGCCACCAGTTCACCCTGGACATTGTGCAATGGGATCGCAATCCGATTACGCATCATGCCCCGGCTGCAGTAGCCGATACCAAAGGCTGCGGCTTGCTCAGGTGATACTCCACGATCTGTGAGGAATTGGTGGTTGGAATCGAGTGAGAGTGCCAACTCAAGCACCGGGTTGCCTTTGGGTTGGCCTGGGATGCCCGCTGAAGCGCCCTGTGTTGGCTCTGAGGCGCTTGCAGGGGTCGAAGGCGACCGTTTCCCCTTGTTGCAGGTTTTCGCGGCCCTGTGGCCAATTTTGGGCTTCGCGGGGGTATCTTCGACTTTGCGGTACGCGGCAGGATCTTCGCCGATTATGGCAAGTGCCTGTTTGGCGGCTTTGAACGTGTCGCGTTCGCTGTATCCTTCCATCAAACGGATGAAGTCCAGCACGTTGCCTTTGGCAGTGCAGCCAAAGCAATTGAAGTTGCCTTTCTCGCGGTTGATTGAGCACGACGGGGTGCTGTCTTCATGAAAAGGACAAGGGATCTTGATCTGTGGCCCTGTCCGGTTCGGTTGTAAGTCATAGTGGGCGAGCACGTCATCAAACGAGACGCGTTCACGCACTGCGGTAAAATCGAGTAAGCCGGTTTTTGCCATGTGATCCTCCATGAGAAGTAAATCTAACTATCTGAATTAATTATATTTATTTCTTGGGATTATGGTAGTTGACAGGGTATACTTCTAGGGTTTGGTTCTGGTGGCCGCGGTGATTGGTTTTGTTCACTATACGCAGACTTTGTTGCTGGCAAAATCGCCGCGGCCGAAGGCGAGGGTGTGGTGGATTTGCCAAGTGTCGGACGTCCAACACCCCTGCCCGTTTATTCGATGCCTGACGCCCGTTCTTCGTACCCGCAGGCGGCACTGCCGCCGATGGTAGCTGTAACCACCCATGTTACCCACGCCTTGTTAGGGGAAGCCGATCAGCAGTGCCCACACACGCACGCTTGCCGATTGGACGTTCTGGCCGGAGAATGGGCTTGAGGTATGGAACATCAATCCTTGTTGGTGGCGCGCGAAACGTCATTGCATAATCCGGCATCCTGCCACCTGTATCCCGAAGTTCGTTCGGGGCATGTGTTGGTGTTTGGAGCCCCTACCCCACACAAGCAGTCGCTTTTGTGGAATATGATGGTGCAAGACATTGCCGCTGGTGCTGGCGTTGCGGTGATCGATGTGACGGGTAATTATGCGGATCGGCTGCTAGACGCGATCCCAAACTACCGCGCGCACCAAACCTTATTGTTCCAACCATTCGATCAGACCCGCGTGGTCGGGTACAACCCATTTCGGGGAGTGCCTGAGGCACACCGACCGCGAGTAGCGCAAGACATCATGGATCTTTTCAAAGCCATCTGGGGGCTCGACTATGATCGCACCCCCCTGTTACTTGATCTGCTGCGATCATCAGCACGCGTGCTGCTGGATTGTCCAGACAGCACTATGCTGTCGCTTTACGCATTGCTTACCAATGCTGAGTTTCGCACGCGCGCTGTGGCGCATTGCAAAGATCCTTTGACCCGAAAGTTTTGGGCGGAATTTGCCGCCTGGGATAAGCGTGATCAACGAGACAAGCCGCAGCCGGTCTTGACCCGATTGCGGGCCTTTTTGTCCGATCCGCAGCTGCGCAATGTCCTGGGGCAGGTGAAGGGTGCGCTTGATCTGGAGCGGGTGGTCAATGAGCGCCAGGTGTTCTTGGCGGACTTGTCGCGGGCCACCCTTGGGGCTGAAACCAGTCGTCTATTTGGATGCTTGTTGGGCACTCGTTTGCAGTCGATCTTGGCAGCGCGCACCGGTGGCTGGCCATTTTATATCTACATTCCAGAGGCGCATCTCATGCACGCCGAGGTGGCGGCGGCGTTATTACAAACTCCATTGCCGAACAGTGGTGCCGTTGTTTCACTAGACCAGGTAGCTGGATATGCGCCAGAGATCCGGGCCAGTTTGCTTGCGCCGCAAACGTTGTTGGCATTTCGCATGGCGGCTGACGATGTGCGATATGTCGCTCCACGATTTCCAACTGCACAGGCTGAGACGTTGCTGCCGACTCTATCACCCGACCGGATGGTCATGTCCGGATTTAAATACGAGTTGCAGGCGCTTGATGCTGTGCCGGTGGCCTATCGGTCTCGAAAGAGAATTGTGCGGCGATCCCAGCAGGCGTTGGGAGTGCCGCGCGTCAGTATTGAGGGCAAAATAGAACGGTTTCTGGATGGGTTGTAACGGGGGTGTTGTTCGTGTTCGCGCACGTGGTTAAATGCTGCTGCCGGTTTTGATGTAAAAGTCTGGTGGCATCGTTCTAAATCGTCCGCCTTCAGGCGCCTTCAGGCGCCTTCGCAACCGCAGAGACCTAATGAGGCAAGTGATACTTGATCGGCCGGCTTGAACGACTTGAGAGACAGAGATCACATTTTGAAGGTAAAATTACCTTTTCGTATAATCTCTTTGCCGGTCAAAGTTGACTCATAGCCGTTTTCAGCAGAAAAACGTTCCAATGTCGCATGTCCACCCTCAAGCAGTAGGTTGAGTTCTGCGTCGGAAGAAACTTGAACGGTGTAACAGCCACTTTGATCGTCAACACATGCTGGAGTCTTGCGACCAAGAGGTTCACTGCCAAAAGCTGCAGGGGCGAACACGACAGATATTAGTGCTGCCGCGGTAAGTGCCATGAACTGTGTCATTGATCAAACTCCAATTGGGCTATGATGTACTGTCGTAGGTGAGGTGCTCAGTTGGAATTATCTTTTCATACGCACGAATGTGTACGGAGGAATATCATGACCAGCACGGATCTCAATTAATTCATTGAGATTGTTCAGCTCAATTATCGACAGGCCAAAGACCATGAAGTACTCAGGAGGAGTTGGGATTTCCCGAGCTTCACAGATTCCGCCAGACTTGCAAGCACTGCTTCCATAGACAAATTTGATAGATGATACCTTCTGCGTTTCTTCTGCAAACGCAGCAGGGTTTACGGCGACAGTAAGAACGGCTGCCAACACGGTGGAGGTCAAAAGTTTTTTCATGGCTTTTCCCCGTCTTTGGTTAGCGACGATATTCTGTCGCCGTTGAGTGTGGCGAGGCCACGGATCAGATGCCGAAAACTTTGCTTGCAAAGTAGTCACCTATACGTCGTGCACCGTTAAACGGCTTGAATCATGCACCAAACGGATGTCGGTGCAAGGGAAAAGGCGGTGCTCCGCCCGCCCATGGAGTTCGCGTTCGCTCACGCAAGTTTCCCATGAGCCAAGAGATTGCCCGCTCGATCTGCTTTTCAGCATACCGGCCTACCTCAGCCGTCAAGCCGCTACGCTATCGCTCCGGGCATTGACTGCCGAGCCTCTTTGCCGGTGCCGTCAGGGCAGACAACCGGTCAGTCCGGTTGTCGGTCGAGTTTATCAACCACCTAACCATTGAGCCTATGAGCATATACTCAATTGAAGCCTATCGAGAGCTGCGTGGGGCAGTGTCCGAAGCGCTGTACCGGTTCGCTGAAGGACGGATAGAGGAGCACGAGGCGGCGAGGCTGATTACCGATATCAGCTTTCAGCACTGGCAGCGGGGGCAGCGAACGCAAAAGCGCCTCCACCAAGGGAAGCGCTTCTAACGACATAGACAGCTTACCATAGCTTCGGCTGTTTGGAAAATCCTCGCTTCGGCGGGGATTTTCTTCTGGCTCATGGGTGCCCACCCAGCGGGCACCGCCTTTTCCTTGGGGTGTTGGACGTCCAACACCTTGTGCACTTCGGGGTGATTTTTGGTTTTTTTGTCCGTTATACTGAGGGAATGGAACGGGCCTTAGTAAAACCAAAGATCGTTCGGCGAATTGTGCTGACGCCGCGAGATGCAATGATCCTTCGGGCCGTGCATCGGTTTCGCTTTTTTACCACCGACCAAGCGCAACTGCTGACGGGTGCAGCCAGTCGCAACAAGCTCAATGATCGATTGGCTAAGTTGTGGGCGCATGACTACCTGGATCGTCCGATAGATCTCACAAGAGCCACCTTTAGTCATGCTGACAAGCGGCATGTGGTGCATGTGTTGGGGCAGCGAGGGGCAGACTGGTTAGCTGAAAATGATGGCGTGAAGTTCCCGAAGGGGAAGGGGTGGAGGTCTGCGAACGCTGACTTGAGTAATATACAGAACTTGGCACATACAATTGGTATGGTTGATGTGATTTTGCAGATTGATCGCGAAATTGCAGCTGCAGAAGGTTTGCGGTTCATTCACCATAGCGAGCTCATTGCCAACGCGTCTGAGTGGCCTAAAGGGGTGAAAAAGTACCATCTGCCAACGCGCGTGCAGATAAAGGGGAAGCTAGAAAGCCGAGGCACCAACCCCGATTATACCTTTGGTATAGGCAAGTTTGCAGATGGGAAAGAACGGCAGGCGTTGTGCTTTTTGGAGTATGATAACTCTACAGAAGATCTGTTCAAAACTGACCGGATGGCGTCGTCTATCGCGCAGAAACATGATTGCTACAACGATGCCTTTGAGCGGAAGTTGCAGCTGGAACTGTATAACTACAACAATTTTAGGGTGCTGTTTGTAGTCAATGGTGGGGAAGATCGGGTGATGAAAATGAAGGACGTTTTCACCAAGAGAATTGGTAACGAGAAGCGGGCAGGGGTGTTTTTATATACCACGCATGACGAGCTTAAAGCCCGTGGTATATTGTCTGATATTTGGATTGATGGGGCAGGACGCCGCAAAACGCTAATTTGACAGCCCGACGACGCTACACGTTGGCCATGTTAGTTAAATTAGGGTGGGAAATCGTAAAAATACTCCGCACATGTGCGGAGTATAAGTTATCGCCCAGTTTGGGCTGTCGGTGAACGCACGCAGCAGGCCCAAGCCTTATCAGCCACCTCTTCGCCGTAGTATTTTTTGCAAAGGGTACGCAGGCGCTCCTTTGCTACAAATTCCAGCTCTGACACCTGTTCTAGTGTGGAGATGAAATCGTCGATAGAGAGGTTTTCGGTTTGATTTGTTGCGTCTACGACGCGCTCGGCAATGGCGATAAGACCATCGCAAAGGAACGTTAACACCTCGTTGAAATGCTTGTCGTGTTGTTCAGTCGTCAAAGGAACCATGCTTACTCCCATTTTCTGCTGACCTGCGATCCTCGCAAGCCAGCTTGAAAATGCGAGTAACTACCTCATAAATAACATAAAAAATCGATTTTGTAAATTTCACACCGTAGTTTAAGATGTGATGAAAGGCACAGATTGGTTTGGAGAGCGGGATGGGTGATGAGCGTCAGACAGGTTCTAGGGTGCCACAAGAGCAATCATTGAGTTCAAACAGAAAGTCGGTGCTCCAAAGCACAGCAGAGCGCTTTGGGCGAACCGCCCAGGTGAAACTTGAAAAAATCGACAATGAATATCGCCGGGAGCGGGTGATTGGGCAACAACTGGTTGGTGAGTTCAAAGCGGCTGAGGCAGAGGCCCAGCTACAACATGACCGTCTAGAGAACATAGAAGAAGAGAAGGCTACTCAACGTCAGGCAGTGCGGACAAGGCGACTAGAGCTTGACACTCAGGGAAAGCAAGCGACAGCCGCAGCTGATGATATCATAGGTGAACATACGCGAAGCAAAGAGGAGAATGCGGCGGGTGAAGCTGAGGCTCGCAATCGACGTTTAAAGGCAGAAATCGAGGAAAAAAAACTACGAGAAAAACTGGACAGTATGGACTCCACCGTTGATCCTGAAGGTCAGAGAAAGCGCTTGGTCGAGATGGAAACCGCGGAGCGAGTCAAATTGGTCGAAATCGATGAGGAATTGCAGGGGCTTCTCATGAACGACGGCGACCAATCGGCATTGCTGAAGAGAACGAAGCAAGCTGAACGTGTCGGCATCACACAAAGGCTGGATGCGATCTCGACACGCATCTTGGAGATGGACGGCTTGTTGTAGTGAGTAGGTTCGATGTGTCGTTAGGGCAGGGGGCCGATGGGCCTCTATCGATGTCAAAAGACGCCCGTGATGTTCACCTGCATGTTCTGGGTTTGTCGAGGCAAGGAAAAAGCTATTTTTTAGAGCATTTGATCCGGCAGGATATCACGAACGGGGCAGGGGTGTGTGTCATTGATCCCCATGGAGAACTCTACAACAATCTGGTTGCTTGGCTCGCTGCAAACGATTTGCACCGATCACATCGGATTCATCTGATCAATCCGGCCAACGGCGACTGGTCGGTTGGCTTCAATCCCTTAAGCCGCAGTGATCAGTATGTTTCGGCACGCGTTGGAGCAATGATCGACGCATGTCAGAAGGTTTGGGAGGATAGCGAAAGTACCGGCTACAAAACCTTGGCCCGATTGTTAGATTTGGTGTTTTCAACTCTTGCGGCACACCGTCTAAGTTTGCGCGAAGCGCCACTGCTTACGACCCTGCAACACAGATCGATCCGTCAGCGAATGGTAGCCGCAACGAACAACGCGGCTCTGATCGATGGCTGGGCTGAGTTTGATCATTTGCGGCCGTCAGAGTTTGTTCAACAGTTTCAAAGTGTGCACAATCGGCTGCATGAAATGACCCAGGCGCCCGGCATTGCATCAATGATTGGGCAAACTGACCACGTGATAGATTTCAAGGCCTGTATGAACAACGGGCACATTGTACTGGTCAATCTCGCACATAAAGGAATGATTAAGCCTAGTGTGGCGAACACGGTGGGGGCATTGATCACCGCAGACCTTTTCCACGCGGCTCAAACGCGTGACATTGATACCGCGAAAGATCAGCCATTTTACTGCTACATTGATGAATGTGGGGACTATCTCAATGAGACTGTGGTCAAAGGATTGGATCAGACTGCCAAGTTTGGTTTGCACTACGTCCTGAGTCACCAACGACTATCCCAGCTTGGCCAGCGCAGAGATGACCCAATCAGAAATGGTGTCATGGGAGGGGCTCAGTCCAAAGTTGTCTTTCTAGAAGATGATTTGGACACCGCTCAGGAGTTGGCTGATCTACTCTTTGGAAAATCGTATGATCTTGAACGCCCAAAACAGGTTCTCATAAAACCAACTGTGGTGGGTTATTCTCGTGAATGGCTGGAAGCCGAAGGAGTATCAAAAGGAGCGTTTTCAGCATCGGGAGAAAACACTGGTAGCGGAATGGGGCTGGCACAGTCTCTATCTGACCAACCTGGGGCCCTTCCTGTGAATATTGAAACCAACAGCGAAAATGCCTCTTCGTCGTCTAGTTCTGGTAGCTCGTATGTGCGAAGCCAGTCGAAGCATGAAGCCTTGGTGCCAATTATGGCCGATTTGCCCACTGGAGTTTATTCTCTTGAAGAGTTGCGACATTTGGCAATGGTTGATGTGAGGTTACTTCAAAAGCGCCAAGCTTTTGCATATGCAGCAGATGATAGAATTGCGCGACAGTTTGTAACGCCGGATGTCTATCCAGCTTTGCCTACATCAACTCAAGTAGCGGATTTTTTTTCAACTATATCTACAAGGGAGCCCACCGCAAACGATCCGGTTTACGTAGAAGAGGCGGTAAATGAGCGCAGAGATTTCTGGACGCAAGTAAGCCTGCCAGTCGTGGATGCGCCTAATGATTTCTTTGAGTGACGGTCAATCATCACGCTTTTTCTGCATCTCAGCTAAGCGTGCCTTTGTCTTTTCAAGTTCTTCAAGTTCCCGCTCTAACTCAGTCCCTAGGTTCGTCCGTCTGACATCGTCCTCGTTGGCATATGAGCGGGAGTTAGGGTCAGTGTCATCAACACCGTGGCGGCGTCGCATCTCAGCGTGGAGAGTTTGTTTCCGTTGGGAAGAAAAAACCAGTCCACTGATGTGATACAGAGCTGTGAAGATAACGGACAGGCCAATCAGTGTTAAAATACCGGCAGTTCCGATCGTTGCCGCAAGAACTTTGCGCGAAGTACCCCGAGCGCTAACGGTGTCCGGATTTGATACTTCATCAAATGTGGGCATGTCTCCGCAACCCCGACATAGCTCCCCTCGTTGCCCAGATACTGGCACCCAAGCTCTTCTTAGATACCAACCGTATTGAACGACCTGCTCACGGTTACTTGTGATCGTCACATCGTGGTGTTCGCCTTTTTGGCATAGACTTTCTGGTGCTACCCGTCGCCACTGGGTTGAGTTATCCCGCGACCAAGGCTTTAGGAAGACAGAAACGACAACACTATCAGGCCCGTACTCAGTGCTCCATGCGAAGCAATAGAAGTGGTTCCCATTAGTTTTACCAGATATCTTGTGAGACTGTCCCTCCCTCAGCGACACCTCCGCAGCTCTTAGTCCACTTTCGAGTTTTACAGCTTCGACAACTCCAGGGTCTCGTAAAAACCGACCGGGATTTTCCGTTAGTCGCTGGCCACTAATGAAAAGGATCGCGGCAACCACAAGGATAAGACATCCAATAATTCTATGTTTTTGCATGACGCTTGTATCTATTTATTTTTGTTTCATGTTCTTGAGTTTTACTTGTAGTTCCTTTATCCTCTTTACGGATGCATTGATCTCTTCGACCAATTGCTGTTCAGCAGCTTCATCCTCCGCTAGCTTCCTCTCTTTCTCTCGAAGCTTTTGGTTCTCACGTCTTGTTTGCTCAATTAGTCCCTCTAAGTCTTGGATGTCCTGTTTTTTTCGGAAAGATGATGTTTCTTGCTGCCGGTACGACTCTGTCGTCTTCGCGTCGAACGTCGTTTCTTCATTTGCGGCTCTTTTGATTTCTTCTTTAACCCTTCTGGTTCGGGTAGACGGAAGAAGCGTGTTGAGCATGGAAAAAAGTGCGTAGGCGAGGAAACTTGGATGTCCAAGTGCAAGCACACCGAGCCCCGAACCCATTATCAGCAGACCAGTTTGAAGCTTGTCACGATTGTATGCTCTTGCTTCGGCAGGGCTGAAATACTCCTGAACAGGCGTCAACGGCTTGCGATTACAGTTGTCGTAAGCAAACGTGTCGCATAACCCGGTCTGGTATCCGGTAGTTATCGGTTGAGGATGCCCCTTTGCGGGATAGAAAAACAGTACACGGACGACCTGCCGTGTTGCACTGGAAATACTTATTTTCGGCGCCTGCTGCTGTAGACATCGGCTGCGTGGTGCATTTGAGAGGACTGGATCACGAAGTTTAAAGCTGCCACTGTTGACACTGTCATACACGTCCATCGCCCAAGTGGTTACATCAATTGTTTGCAAACCATTGGTTGCTTCAAACAGCATACATGTCGTTGTTTCGCCTTTGTTATTAAAAACCAGGTGGCTCTGCTCCAATGTTACCCTTTGTCCTGGCATGAGATGAGTTTCGTACATGTCGAGAGATACACGATTGACCATGTGCACCCAGCGACCAGGTTGAACGAAGTCAGATTTCGGTATGGCATATAGAAATCCAACAATGAGCAATATGCCTGCTAGGACAGAGGCCAACCAATTTAATTTCAAGAAATTGCATCCTTACTTAGCTGCGACAGCGCCGGTCTGTTATCTTCAGCGACAATTGCCCAAGTGGCAAGCTTACCTCCTGGAATGGGCACCAGATCACCAATTACGCACAAAGTATTGGTCTTCCTGCTGATAGCGTCAGTGGAAAACCTCGCTTTGGCGGGGATTTCTTGTTGGATCATGGGTGCCCACCCAGCGGGCACCACCTTTTCCTTTAAAGGGTTTTTACGACTGGAATTAACCATTTTTAAGGCTCTGCCCTAGCAGCGCGAATGTATCAGTCTAGGTATGTCACTACGCCAATGGTTGATTGCGTATTGCTACTACTGGTTTCGAATAGTGTTACCAATGCGGTTATGCCTGAATCAAAGAATACTGTGTTTGCCGATTGAATCTGATCATGGTTTTGTGCTTCGGGAAGAGAACTGAGTGCATCAGCTATCACGGCAAGTTCAGTGTTAACTGTGAATTGACACGAAATAATGTCAAAGCCGGGGGCAACGACTGATCGAATTTCAAACTTTTCAGATTGATCTCCAGATTCAAACCCAAGCACGAAAGTGCCTCTACTGCCTTGCGTGGCACTAGTTGCCCTTGTTTGCTCCATCAATGTCAGTAGCTGTGGATCACTGTATTCATTATTCAGGCATGCCCACGCAAACTGGTCTGCAAATAAGCTTTCTTCAGCGGTAGCGGTGTGAGCTAACACAGAACATGCAATAACGAGTGCGTTGATTTTCATAAAAGGCCCCTATAACTGACATTTCCCAAGTAGAATGCCCTTTCTTCCACTTTGTAGATGTTTTGCGTGCCGATCAAGCGTTTTGGGCAAGCCGTGCCCTCTCTCGCTGATCTGTCGCGCGGCCTAAGCGCGATATTTGCTTTTCGCACCGGAGGCCTTGGCTTGGGTATCAAAAACCCCTTGGAAAACCCCAAAGGTTTTGACAGGTTTTGGCCAACCAGCCGGAAGCTGTCGTTGTTCCGCTTTCGGTTAAAAGCAGAACCCTTTTCCTCTCGCTAACCCGTTAAAAATATAGGTTTTAAACACCCAACGCTCGCATCGGTTCTGCTATAGGTCTATAATGGTTAAAAGCGGAACCAGATATGACCAGTAAACCCAAAGCAAAATCAGCCTGGAACAAGGGCAAGATCGTCGGCCCGAAACCGGCTTTGACCGCGCGCCAGGTGATGACGATCCGAGGCGTGTTGGCCGAGCGCGCCCCTTTGCGCGACCAGGTGCTGTTCTCGCTAGCGATTGATAGCTGTCTGCGGGGGAGTGACCTCGTGCACCTCAAGGTCAGCGATGTGATGCTCTCGGGTGAGCTGCGTGACAAGGTGCGGGTGCAGCCGTCGAAGACCAAGGCGCGCAGCCAGGCATCCATCGTCTTTGAGCCGGGTGGCGACACCCGTAAACTTTTGGGGCGGCACGTCGAGGCAGAAGACCTGCTTTCGACTGATTGGCTGTTCACGAGTGTTCAGCGCCGGGGTGGCCCGGAGAAATCCCTGAGCGAACGCGCCTACCTCAAACTGGTGAAGAAGTGGGTCAGCTACGCTGGCCTCAACCCAGAGCTCTACGGCACGCACTCGATCCGCCGATCACGACCAGCGTATCTCTATCGCAAGACAGGGAACCTGCGCGCGTGCCAGATCATGCTGGGGCACAAGTCGCTGGCGTCAACGCAGCTCTATCTTGGCGTTGAGGAAGAGGAGACGTTGAGCCTGGCGCGGCAGTTTGAGTTGTAGGGAAAGCGCAGTGATATCTTCTTTCCAAGACCAATTAATCGGCGGTCGGTTCACGCGTTGCAATCCAGTGCTTAGCTGGCAGATATTCGCCAACAAGGAAGTCTTCAATGTCCGGGTTGGCGCGTAGAATGTCTTCATAAGTCAGGCCGTATACATCCCCCTCGTTAGCAGTAAGGAAGATGGGATTGTTTGAACTATAACAGCTCAGCTCATTGAACAATTCCTTGTCTGCACAGTCTTCGTTCACGAGAGTGAAGCCAGCTGCCTTGAAGGCAGCAATGTTGTCCTCCTTTTCGCCAGCGAACGCATCGGGGACGAGTGCGACGGCAATTGCGGCTGCAAGCACAGCAGGCGACGCGACCACCGCTACCTGAGAGACAAACTGGCTGGAAAACGCTCCATAACTTTGAACCCTGTGCGACAAAATGCTCCGCGAGAAAATACCCAAATTTTTAAATTTTGTCTCAGGGCATCCCATTAAATACCCTATCCATTGTTGATTTGACCAGTTCTCCAGCGCCATTGCAAAACCGGCTGAACTCTGCAGGTGATAATTTATCTAGTTCCTCAGACGCTAACTGCGCGCCATAGGACATTGCCAAATCGAAACTATTTATGCTAACGTGTTCTTTGGCAGTGATTAAGCGACCAGCCCCAAAGGCCACAATCACATTCAAGTTAAATTCGCTGATAGCTTCTCGTTTAGAGCATTCGATATAGAGATTTATTATCTTACGCTCATCTGCAATATTTTCAAAGTTGTAATCATGAGCCGTAGCTGGTCCGGCCATTATTGAGATCCCAAAAAATAGCATCTTCACTGTTTTCATTTTTGTCTCCACAATTATATTACGAGATTTTTTCGCAACAATTAAGCTTTAAGTACAGCTCTTCTATCCCCAGACTGATCAACCCTGGTGTCTCTGTGGCGGGCATGCTAACTGAGATACCCCCGTATTTCTGGACCAGTTCTTCACTGCACTATCTCCACATCACAAAATTCCGGCACGAACATGTACTTCGGAACACGGTTGGTTGCCTGAACATACCCATCCAACACACCGCAGGAAACCGGCGTGATCAACTGAACTGCTGATCCTCTGAGTCGCCGCACCTTCCACTGATCAGCGCGAAAGATACCGTCCGCTGCGTACATCCGCTGACCCGTTGTCGCATAGGTCACACGATAGATCGGGTACAGGAAGCCTTGAGGGCTTGCATGTATGTCGATGAAGCGCGCGGTTGACCCCGCCGGGAGTTGTGCAAAAGCGCAGCTGCCGCTCCGCAACGTACTATCGTTGCGCAGGAACTGCTGGGCGTTCACGACCTTATCCAGGCTGGCGGTCATGCCGTCCTGCTCAAAGCACACGAGCTGGTAAGGGCGGTCTTGAGCCTGTGCCGCGGTGGTAAGGCAGAGGCCGATCACAAGGCTGATCTTTGTGAAAAATGACATGTATGCCTCAGTTGCTTTGAATGTTGTCTTCTGAG
>Ga0307946_1000606_pt1 | contig 19240 bp, 23 predicted proteins | sample OrgLakmetagen230_FD_203153 | JGI IMG/M metagenome (GOLD analysis project Ga0307946, IMG submission 203153) | Saline water microbial communities from Organic Lake, Antarctica - #230 | ecosystem: Environmental > Aquatic > Non-marine Saline and Alkaline > Saline | place: Antarctica: Organic Lake...
TGTGTGTGTGTGTGTGTGTGTTTGTGTGTGTGCATGTGTGCGTTTGTGTGTGTGCGTGTGTGTGTGTGCGCGTGTGTGCATGTGTTTGTGTGTGTGTGCGTGTGTGTGTGCGTGTGTGCGTGTGTTTGTGTGTGTGTGCGTGCGTGCGTGTGTGTGCGTGTGTACATGTGTGCGTTTGTGTGTGTGTGCGTGTGTGTGTGTATGCGCGTGTGTGCGTGTGTGTGTGTGTGCGCGTGTGTGCGTGCATGTGTGCGTTTGTGTGTGCGTGTGTGTGTGTGCGCGTGTGTGCGTGTATTTGTGTGTGTGTGTGTGCGTGTACGTGTGTGTGTGTGCACATGTACATCCCCCTGCATACACAACATCACAGCACTCAAAATAGACCTGACCACGTACACAAGCACGCACAAGCTCCTTCTATTCCTAAAAACACGCATAATGCGCCACTAATGCCCACACGCACACACACATCCCAATATCGTACCTAGACACGCATAGTGTCACAGCGTCTGACGCAGACGTGCGAGTGCCAGTGACTGCGCACACACGCACACACACATTCACACACATATCCCCATCCCATACCTAGACACGCATAACATCACAGCTTCTGACGCAAACATGTGAGTGCCAGTGACTGCGCACACACGCACACACAAACACAAACACACATACACACACATATCCTCATCCCATAGCTAGACACACATAACGTCACAGCGTCTGACGCAAACATGCGAGTGCCAGTGACTGCGAGCTCCCTCACGCAGGTGGCTGTGGTCTTGGGTACACAGTGGGGTGACGAGGGCAAGGGCAAGCTGGTGGACATCCTAGCTGCGCAGTACGAGGTTGTGGCACGCGCACAGGTGAGGGTAACGAAGGGAGCTGTACGGTTCCGTCCAGCTGTTGCCTTTGCATTTGTTTCTCTTCCTTTGCCCTGTGCCTTCTGCACACAATGCATGCATGTGTGATGGAAGTTCCAAAGATTCAAACACCAGTGCAAATATCGTGCCCATGCGGCGGTCTGTGCAAGCTCTGGGTGTGCTCGCGAATTCAAGGCTGAGGTAATTAACTTGAAAAATACCGGGGTTTGTTGCCCGCATCGAAAGAGAACCGGCGTACATGCACGATATTTGCACAGGTAACCAACCATACCGGGGTTTGCGAATCCGTCCTTGTTAGGGGCCAAGTGTCACACACTGAGTAGCAATACGAGTTTATTTGGTCACACACACACACACACACACACACACACACACACACACACACACACACACACACACACACACACACATGCATGCGCACACGCGCGCGCACGCAAGCACACACATACACACACACACACACACGCACACGCATGCACGCACACACACACACTCACTCATATGCATGCACGCATACACACGCACAACAGCACACGCACGCACGCACACACACACACACACACACACAAACGCACACACACACTCTCACGTACACATCCGTGTACGCATACGCGCACGCACAAGTACATGCATGCGCGGCATGCAAGGACGCTCATGCACGCAATTACACAAATATACACGCACATGCACATGTGTACATGCATATGCACACACACACACACGCACACATACACATACAGGGAGGTGCCAATGCCGGGCACACCATCTACGACGCTGCAGGCAACAAGTACGCGCTGCATTTGGTGCCTTCCGGCATCCTCAACCCAGACGCAGTGTGCGTGATCGGCAATGGTGTGGTCGTGCACCTGCCCGGCATGTTTGGCGAGATAAAGGCCTTAGAGGCCAGGGGTGTACAGGTGCAGGGGCGCCTGCTCATCTCAGATCGCGCCCACCTGCTGTTTGACCTGCACAAGGAGATCGACGGCCTGCGCGAGGCCGAGCTGGCAGGCACAGGCAAGCAGATCGGCACCACCAAGCGCGGCATCGGGCCAGCCTACTCCTCCAAGGCCATCCGCAACGGCATTCGCGTGGGCGACCTGCAGTTCATGGACACTTTTGCGGATAAGCTGCGCAAGCTGGCCATGGACGGCCGCAAGCGCTTTGGGGAGGAGTTCCACTACGACGTGGAGGCGGAGATCAAGACGTACGCAGAGCTGGCAGAGCAGCTGAAGCCCTACATCACAGACACCGTGGAGTACTTGAACGTTGCGCATGAATCGGGCAAGCGCATTCTCATCGAGGGCGCCAACGCCACCATGCTGGACCTGGACTTTGGTACCTACCCCTTCGTGACCTCCTCTAACCCATCCATAGGAGGCATTGCCTCTGGGCTGGGCTTGGCGCCCAACAAGTACGAGGCCCTAGTTGGCGTGGTGAGTGGTGGGGATGGGGGTGCTAGGGTTGGTCGTATGATTTGTACCCCATAGATACGAGGCCCTCGTCAGTGTGACGAGTGGTGGCGCGGGGGGGTCAAGGTGGTTTGATGTTTTGCAACCGACAGATACGAAGCCTTTATCAGCGTGGATTGTTGTTGGACTAAGCTGGTTGTGTGATATTGCCCCTGGCGATCTTTGATGTACCTTTGCCAAGTGATTGTCCTTTGAAAAGGAGGAAAAGAGGATGAGCATGAGAACAAGGTGGGAATTTGGATGGGGAAGCAGAGTAAAACATGACTTGCGCTCATAGCACTTAGCCTTTTGGTGAATACAACGCACGGACTGCTGTCAGGGCACAAACGAGGGAGGTTGGATGGCGTCTCCGTTTCCTTGATAGACAGGCTGAATTTGGCTGCTGTTGCCGTCGCTGCTCCTATTGATCCATCTATTTAGAAGAGCACATCTCTTATAGGCTGCCCTGAACAAGAGGCGCAGTTTACAAGCGCTCTGTCGTGCCATCACAGATCACAGAGTTTCCTGCCTTGCATTTGTGTGTCAGGTCAAGGCATACACCACGCGCGTCGGGGCTGGGCCCTACCCCACCGAGGTGTTTGGTGCCCCGGCAGACAACCTGCGAGAGATTGGCAAAGAGTACGGCACCACCACGGGTCGGCCACGAAGAGTTGGGTGGATGGTGAGTGGACGGGGAGGATGAGACTGAGAGAGTGCGCGCTGTTTTGGGGTGTGCATCTGGGTTCCTTTGTGTGTGCGTGCTTCTTGGTTCCTTGGCGTGTGCATCTTTATTTTGCGTGTGCATCTGGGTTCCTTTGCATGTGCTTCGTGTTCCTTTGCGTGTGCTTCGTGTTCCTTTGCGTGTGCTTCTTGGTTCCTTGGAGTGTGCATCTTTATTTTGCGTGTGCATCTGGGTTACTTTGCGTGTGCTTCTGGGTTCCTTTGCGTGTGCTTCTGGGTTCCTTTGCATGTGCATCTGGGTCCCTTTGCGTGTGCATCTGGGTTCCTTTGCGTGTGCATCTGGTTCCTTTGCGTGTGCATCTGGGTTCCTTTGCGTGTGCATCTGGGTTCCTTTGCGTGTGCTTCTTGGTTCCTTTGTGTGTGCTTCGTGGTCCCTTGGTGTGTGCTGTTAGTTGTTATGGTTATGTTGTTACTTGACTACTTTGCCTTGGTCTGGAGGCAGCAAGGGTTGATGCTTTACACTGAGCTTGGTGAGGGTTACAGTCAATTGGTCAGAGCCGTAGATATATATTGACTGTTACTTTTCTGAAACAATTGTAGTACATTCATGTACGTATGGTTCTGACCAACCCTTATTAAAGTACCATTGCTTTAAGATCAGTGTGGTCAGGTACCGACCCTTGCTGGCTCCATAGCATTTCGTGTGCTGCTAACGTAAGATCACTGAAGCTTATCAACAGAGTTCTAATACCAAAACAAACAACAAGGCACAGACGCTTTAAATTACAGACATTGAAGTAATCAGATCCTTAAAGCAAAACCCCCTTGACAGCGCGGAGGCGGACTGTGGCGGAAGGGTGCTTGTGATGTAGTAATTAACTCCCATCTCCACACATCACCTGTTTAAATATTAAGTGATGTGATCGATTCAGATTTATTATACACGTGCCCAAAGCATCCTTCACTTAATGAGTGTCACAGATTGTACAGTTGTAAGCGATACAGAGGAAGGAGGGTAACCGCTTAATAAGCAATCATGCATCCCGCCTTGCTTTATAAGTCTATACACTAGTAAGCAGGGATGCTCCAATGCTCCAACTACAACGCAAGGCCAGCCTGCACGGTCATTGTAATATACGCCTAAATCTGTTAGCAAGCAAGCATATCAGCTCCTCTCTATTTGCTCCCACAGAACACACATACATGTGCATACACTCACGCATACACACTTCTTCCCACAGGACATTCCTGCCTTGCGCTATGTGTGCCGCATCAACGGATTGACGCACATCAACCTCACCAAGCTCGACGTGCTGTCTGACCTTCCACAAATCCTGGTACGGAAGGAGTGCAGAGACAAGCACACACACAAGTACACACACACACACACACACACACACACAAGCATGTTAGAAAGAGCCCACGAGTCAGCTGTTACGAGTTGCTGGTCGTCAGCTCTAACGGCGCTTTCAAGTCTGCATGCTAACTTCATCAAAACAAATTCGGGCTAGCCATTCTTGCCTGCTGCTGCAGCACACCAACCATTTATCACTCCTTTTGTGCGCTGCAGATTGGGACACAGTACCGCAGCAAGACAGGCGCCGCCATAAACTCGATGCCAGCAAACTTGGAGGTTTTAGAAGAAGTACAGGTGAGTGGGTGGTCTGTTTAGACTTGCTTCTGCGCTGCGAAAAAGATACCAAGGGGGTTCTGTTGAGGCCTGTCCCACAGTCAATGCTTAGCGATGGCCTTAAATATCACAAGAGACAGGTTGAGATGAGCAAATGGTGTGTCGTGTCTAGGGTTGGCCAGAAACGTATATATACACCGTATATGACCGCATATTTGGTGATTTCCCTGCCAAAATTACCGTATATACACGGTATATACCGTTTGTTTACGATCACTTCGGAAATTAATTAATTATTTGGCCAGAAAACGAAAAATTTTATTAATTCTTGAAGGCCTCTCCGAACTGACTTCGAAGTGATAAATTAATTATTTGTAGTGATTTTGAGGGTAAAAATCGAAATGAGCTCCAAGCGCGCCAGTGTGAACCCCCTGGCCGGGTTCTTGAAGCCACAGCTTCAGCCTCAGCCACAGCTTCAGCCATAACTAACAGCAGTAGCAGTGCACAGGCAGCATTCACAGGGGGGCTCTCAAACTCAAAAACTAATTCCCGACAGGGCCCTCCCGAAGTGCCCTCGAACTCAAAATATAATCCCCAGACTCCCTCACGAACTGAAATCGAAAATTTAATTAATTATTTGAAAGTGTGGTCACGAACTGATCGTGAACGAACGGTATATGGTTTTAGCCAACCCTAGTCGTGTCTGTTTCCACGTGACAAAAAAAAAGTATGTACCTGTTAAGCCCTGTTGCATGGCTGAAGTCTGGCAGTAGCCTTGTGACACAAGAAATGTTTAGGTGGTTTGTGCACAAAACTTGGGCAACCGATTGCTTGCCTTTCGTGCGCCCTCTTGCGCACACACTAAATCTGGGCAACCGATTGCTTGCCTTCGTGCGCCCTCTTGCGCACACACTAAATCTGGGCAACTGATTGCTTGCCTTTCGTGCGCCCTCTTGCGCACACACTAAATTTGGGCAGCCAATTGCTTGCCTTCGTGCGCCCTCTTGCGCACACACTAAACTTGGGCAGCCGATTGCTTGCCTTTTGTACGCCCTCTTGCGCACACACTGCACACCTCACGCGCTGCAGCCATGCCCACTGTGTGAAGTGCACTCTCGTGCTTTAGCGCACTGCGTATAGTGCACACACGTACAAACTTAACTGCCCGCAAGTTCGTGTGCTGTGTAGGGTTGTCCATAACGGTACATATATGTACGCTGTATATGACTGTATATTTGGTCATTTTCATTTTTAATACTGTAATTACACCGTATATAAATGGTTATGGCCAACCCTAGTGCTGTGAGGTCTGCACGTACCATAGGGACTGCCTGCAATTACACAGTCGCCTGCTGAGTGTCCTGCATATAATACTGGAACCGAGACTAGGTCAATAGCTGCACACACGTGCGTCCTCGATCCTTCAGGTGGACTACGAGACCGTGTCTGGCTGGCAGTGTGACATCAGCAACGTGCGCAAATGGGAGGACCTGCCCCAACAAGCAAGGGACTACGTGCAGCGCATTGAGGACCTCACAGGCATCTGGTGCAGGTGGGTTTGTAATTCAGTGTCTGCATTGTTGCTCTCTCTCGCTCTTCTTTCCTGCGTGTCGAGGGATGTGAGTGAGTCGAAGAGTTCTTTTTGCCTTGAATTCTCTGAAACTTTTGTAAACAAGGTTTGTAAGCAAGGCAATGGGCAGAGCTAACCATGTACATGCATCTCTGCATATTTTTGCATGTACTTTATGTTATACGGTGCACGTACGGCATTTGTAGCAGAAAATTGATGTGAACAATGTATATTTGCGGCTCTGTTTGACTTAAGCTGTGTTCTTTTGTTGGCACACATGGACCTTGCTGGTGTGTTGCAGCTGTAAGCTGTATTGGTTTTTGGAGAGGAAATTAAACATCCAAGATCTAAGCACCTTTCTCGCTATGGCCCTAAAACACCTGTAAGCCCGTGATTTCGTATGTTTTCTCCTCTGGCTGACTTGACTATTCTTGTCTTTCTCGAACAGGTGGATTGGTGTGGGTCCTGGCAGGGATGCCATCGTCATCAAGCCCCAGAAAGGCAAATGCTGATAGCTTGCGCAACGTGTGTGAGACTGTCAGTAGGGCAAACACTGACAAGCTCGCGCAGCATGTGTGTGTGTTTGTGTGTGTGACTGTGTCAATAGGCTGCTTTCGCCATTGGTTTTGTGGTAGCTTTTAGGAGATGGGGTCTAGTATGAAACTGCCCAGTGGTGGGCTTTCCTGAAAGGATTGTGGGTGTAGAAGTGTTTCAGTTGGTCTGACGTTAACAGGAGTAGGGTGTTTGTGCTTACTCATGTACACTAAAAACTCCAACGCTCGTGCTTGCGCCTTCCCTTTCGCTGTGTGATGAGAATGGTGATTTATTTATCCAAAGTGTGTGCAGACGCACTTGGAGGCCTCGCGTACAAATCCAACATATGTTTTGACAACTTGGAGGCCTCGCGATAAAATTCAGGTATTGATGTTTTAGACGGCTTCAGCACCTTTCATACCATCGTGATTCATTGGATTATGGAACTGAAGGAAAACAGCTAGCATGCCTCGTCGTACCATATGAGGAACGAGGCACAACCTCCTGGGACTGGATTTGTGAACAATTTGTGTGGGCTTCATCTGAGGTTATTTTGAAGCCTTCAAGATCATTTACATTACTCAGTGCTGAAGGTGCTGCTCTCAACGCGCATCATTGGCGGAAAGTAAGCAAATGCTCTGACCTGGCAACTGCCGCGTCCCAATATGAACCTAGCAAGGCTTACAAGGTTTACAAAGAAAGGCCTTCAGTCAAGAAGTCCGACTGCTAGCCTGCTCATGAAACGCGATTAGTTCATGGAGAAAAAATTAAAGCTTGTCATTGTTCTGGCTTAAGAAAGTAAACACATCATAAGCTCCTGTTGGGGGAAACAGAGGTGCATATTTCCTGCAGAGAGAAATCATGTGGGGATTGGCACGCACAGTGGAAAAGGACATGCAGCTCATCTTGGATATCATCAGCACCACACAGGTCACAGGTGGGGGAATTACTTTGATTTCGCGTCGCTCTCAAAACGTAGGGTGTGAAGGAGCAACGGGCACATTTTACAGGAGCCGTTTAACTAACCCACTGCATAGCTTAAGAGTTCAAGGTCTACCATGACACTCATGAAAAAGAAAAGAAAAGAATTATGCAGATAGTAAAAACCATTCCCCACATCAATCAAGAAAAAGGACGCACTGTAACTAAGCGTATATGCATGCATTCAAATTCACAACGAAAATCACTCAATCCAGATGCGACATTGAAAGCAATTCCCCATAATATCTGAGCAATTATCACGGTGCAATGCAGATCTCTGCACAGGCAACCGATCCCCATTGAAATGAGCTTCTTCTTTCTCAGCCTCTAGGTGGGGGGGAAAACGCAGTTAGTATCTATACACTAGCTACCGGTATGGATTAGGAAAGGATGTCTGCACCACCCAATAAATGTAAAGACAAACAATCCCACCTGGAGAAAAAAAATAAGAGAACCTTTTCAGTGGTAATCGGGTGGTTGGGAGGCAGAAGCCTGCACACCACCAGGAGTATTGCTCAGATATTTGTGGGGAGTGTGTTCCAGTGTCTTTTCTCATCTGTATGATTTTTGTTGCGTATCTGATTGCCTGTAGGCTTTATTGGAACCCTAGGACACGAAGTGTCTAGGGCTTATGGATTGCCAGAGAAACTGAGAGTTTTATGGCTTAAAAAAGTGGCCCTTTTAGCTTTTAGCGTACAATGCTTGAGTCACCAAATCGAGTAAGAAGCTCATGCTGAGAAGGATGGTGCTTTCCGATTGTCGAACAGTGTTTTATAATGAGTGCTATGTCATGTAGACCAGTAACTCCGAGGCTGTGGAGTGGGTTTCTTGTGAGGCTGCTGTAGATGGTGCCTGTTGCTCCTAGCAGGATGGTGTAGAGGGTTTTACGATATCCGAGTAAGCGAGGCATTAGCAGCTTATGTTGTTCTCATGCCTTTCCTGCATGTTAAGTAGGGGAAGTATCTACTCAGTACTTATTTTGATTATTATTCGCGTTTGTTTGATAGTACGGTATGTCTTTTAATTTCATAGCCAGGGGGGATTGGCAGCGCCATCTGCTAGGTTATCACGGGCATGTCACGCCCAATCGTTGGCAGCGACGTGTGACAGAGCAGTAGATGTGCTGAGTCTTATACTTTGCAAAGACCGTAATTTGATCTGACAGGCAACTCTTCTTGCATTATTGGCAGATCTATTTTAATCCGTGTTTGTTGGGTTTCGTTTGGGGCATGGTTGCTGGATCGGAGCAACTATGTTTGCATTTGGCATGCTAAACTTCGGCCGCTGTTGCGCGTTGAAACTGGAAGGTAAGAGCCAGGTTGAAAACATTCTTATCTGTGTCTCCTCAGAAGGGTGTATAATGCCTCATTATACTGTTGTTGCACGACTGGAGTGCAGTGCCTAGCAACGTCTGCTCGTGCTAGCAGGGAGGCATCTAGTTGGATCGCTTCTATGATCATTTGTCCAGCAAAAGCGTTGTGCCTGTTTTTTAGTACTATTTTTGTTAAATTGGGATGGCTGCAACCTGACAGCATGTGGCAGGTGCCGTCTAGAATTTGGTAGATGGGGCAGGTTGGTGGGCCTTCTCTATATGGTTGCACTGAACGGCACGATTTTGGTTGTCTATCAATTCTGTGTGGCAGAGCATGACATTCTCTTTTCTCCAGAAATCATTCTTGCACTTCTCCAAAATGTGTTACCCATGTCTTTCTCGACATTGTCTTCCTTGATCATTTCTGGTATTTTGTTTTGCATCTTGTGGACTGATGATTTGAAACCTTATTTGATTTAGGACCTAGTTTGTGTTGGACGTGCATGTGTGCTTGCACAACATCGAAATCTGGGAAAATGGAGGACCTTTCTGCTGGAGGCCTTGGTTGGCAGGTGCCAAAAGTATCTGGTATGCAAGCCGAGGGAGGGTCTTACCCCTTCAAAAGTGCTCAAAAGTGCTTAAAAACGTTCTAACCACTGTAACCACGGTATTTCAACCACTGACTTCCTCTCTTCACTTGTTTCCAGAGCAATCATGCTACAGCCAGCAAAGTCCTCAGCTGCTACAGATGCTGTGGTGAGTTTGAAGGAGTGGCTGCGATCAGATGCGCACGCTGCATTGCTTCACTGCTGTGCTGTGGGTGCCTATGAACTGGAAGCTGCTCACTTGCAGCCGTCAGCAGCACATGCTTCTGGTGTTGCTGTCGGATCCGCACTGCAGCACATTTCCCCGAGGGAATGTCCTTGGGTGTTGAAGGGGGCAAAGGAAGCTGTTGGTCCTGCGGTATGCTCATATTTCGAGTTGAGCGTTCCTTGGGTATTGGCAAGGTTGGCGTTCCTGCTAGCTTGGGTGCTGGTCTGGAAGCTTCAGGAAGAATGCCTCTTTTAATCCAGCTTCTGGCAGCGGCAGAGTCTAGGATGGAGCGGGCAGAGGGCCTGCGGCAGCAGAAATGTTTAAAGAAGCAAAGGTGTTTCAAAGCTGTGAGGCTCAGAAAAGGCGCTGCATTGGCGAGTCACACACACACACACACACACACACACACACACACACACCAGTCTATACGCGACTTGTTTGCTTTGAAGATGCAGGTATCTAAATTATATAAAGCATCTTACAGCATTGTACATTGTACAGCAGGCAAACTGTGATTTCAGTCACCACATGCCTGGGAGAGGTTGGTTATTACGCTAATCACGCTAATACATAACACTCAGTTGAGGTTGTTTTAACTAGTCTGGTTTAATGAGCTTGAGGATCCCGTTTATTTAGGAACGTGTCAAGCAGGGTACCTTTGCGCTTGATCGATGGATGCGCTTTGTCATACACTTTGTAGTATGATATCAATATCATCTAACATACTAAATTATATCTCATTGCTCATTCAAAAAAAATACGTTGACCAGCTGGTGTATTCAATTTCGATTTGCCTAACCCTGAGCAACTTTCACAGAGTTTACAGAGTTTACAGAGTGAACCATCAGTCAAAACGTGCGGCTGCTAACCCTAACCCTACACTGACTAACCCACCACTGCTAGGACTAACTAACTGCACTAACCCTAACCCTACACTGCTAGGACTAACCCTGAGCACGTCTCACCGCTTCAAAGGGTCCACAGACAGCAACCTCATGCACACAGACACCAGCTCACGGCTGTAACGATCAGAAGGAGGTGGATGAATCACAGCACCTTGTGACATCTTTGTTTTGAGCTCCTGCACAGATGGCCATAGGTATCAAGGTGTGCACGGATGTTTGATCCAAGTCTTGCAGACGTGCCTGCAATATTGGATCTGGAAATTGTTAGTCTCGCTTATTGCCAAAATCCACACCCAAACTGCTGGGCCTAATAAGGGAATCCAAAGTTCTTCAGACTATGGTCTAAGCGATTGGAGTGTGTTGCATCCCTCAAGCACACTTTGTGCTGCATCGCTCTTAGTTCCTAGGTGCCCTAGCTGAGCATTATGCGTGAGTCAATTCATGATGCTTAGTGAAACGAAGTGAGCGCCTTGCACAGTGGGGACTAAGGGATGGGAACAGAGGGAGGAAGACAAGCACGGCTCAACCTCGATGCATCGTATTGGGATGCTGGTGCCTCTATAGAGATAAAGTAAGCAAGCACCTTGGAATGGCATATCGACCTAAACAGGGACGCACACGCACAGATGGAGACGCAATGTCCTTTTTGTGTAGTACCTGTAAACCTAATAATCATTGAATAGCGTATGCACAACTCTTTGTTCCCTTACTGTTGCACAACGCGCCTTCCTCTTGCACCACAACGCACCTGCACAGAGCTGCACTTGCACAGAGCACAGCACTTGCACAGATAGAGCACTAGCACTTGCACAGAGCACTTGCACAGATCACAGAGCACTTGCACTTGCACAGAGCACTTGCACAGAGCACAGAGCTACACTTGCACAGAACACAGAGCTGCACTTGCACAGACAGAGCACAGAGCACTTGCACAGAGCACTTGCACAGAGCACTTGCACAGAGCACTGCACAGAGCACAGAGCTGCACTTGCACAGATGGAGCACTTGCACAGATAGAGCACTTGCACAGAGCACTGCACAGAGCACTGCACAGAGCACAGAGCTGCACTTGCACAACACACCTGCAAAGAGCTGCACTGCACCGGGGATCTGAACGTCATGAGCTCGTAAAGGCATGCACCTAATGACCAGTAGTCACTGCTGAAGGTGTATGAGCGTCCTGCAAGCACCTGCGGATGCGAGTTGCGCTTACAGGGGTGGAGCTAGCTGCACAATGCATGCTTGCAAGGAACAAGAGCACAGCCCATTTATTACAAATAATCCCGCAAGCACTTTAATTCAGCAGCACTGCTATATTGTGCCCTGGGCTCTCTCTTTAAATAGGCACAAGCACAAAGGGCAATGACTGAAGCAGGTTTTATCTTTACAGTAAGACGGCTCAAGCTTCCATTGAATCATGTCATCATGTCTGTAGGAGCTGCGCTAATTACCTCAGGGGACATGTATGTTGGGGTGCCCACTTGAGTGGTACAAGTCGCAGCTGTCAGTGCTTTAGCCACACCTGCACATACACAGTACGCAGCTGTCATACAGGTCGCAGCTGTCAGTGCTGTAGCCTTGCCTAACTTTTCCAAACATAGTGGAGACGGCATGAAAGGAAAGCTCACGTGAAAATACTACGTCGATCAGTCCCAGGTTACATCAGCATGCGAGTGGGATCATCCTGGTTTTGTAACTATATGTGACTGCTGCCAATGTTAGTGCGTGGTCAAAGTGTAGAGCATTTTGCAGTGCAGTCAGACACAAGGTGGTGTAGCACCCTGGCTGTCCCTGTGTGGGATGTGGTGGCGGTGAGTAGCACAACTGGACAACAACAAACAACAGTAGTTGAAAAAGCACGTTGGAAGAATCGACCGCAAAACTTTTGGCAGCACAGACATCCGCCCCAAAAGCCTCTTCTGTTTTCCTCTCACCCAGGTCTCCGATCTTGAGCAGGTCACCCTCGCACATAAAAATGTTTGCTGGCTTCAAGTCACGATGTATAATGTGCTTGTCGTGCAGTGCTGACAAGCCCCTGGAGCAGGTGCAATTGAGCAGTGGATATACTCTTTGTCCTTATGCAAGCAAAAGGCAACGGTTAAATGCAAGAGAGATGCAAGATATACAAAGCGCTGATGAAAAGCCATTTTTTGCATCAGGGCACGCACACGCAGGTTTTAGAAAATTCCACTTCTTCCAGCCATTATAGTCCTTTATAATACGCTACTCACTGGCACATTTGTAACAACAGCCTCCAGCAGCAATCTTCAGGGATGGAAGAGATCTTGCCCTGTGCCCCCCGCGTGATGTAGTACCGCAGATCCCTTTTGGGGCAGTACTCCATGATGATGTTAAGCCGCGAGCCGGACAAAAACGCTTCCTCATACTTCACCTGGTAAACATGAAAGCGATGATGATTTGCTGTCTTGTCTTTAAATAGATGTTGGGGAAGAGTTAAAAACAAGTGTTGTTTGTTGCGTTTGTTCCCCCTCTGTTTTCTCAGGGTCGTTTGAAAGAGGCAATCCGCCAAGGAGCATGCTTGTTTTCCTTGACTCTCGCCTTCCTGATACAAAAATGCTAAAGCTTGAGGATAGGTGCAACCTTCGTAGTTTTCCCAAGTTTAACTGCACTGCAAGGAATATTTCACGTATTGATCTGGTAGTGGTTGCATCTAGAATAACTCAGCATGTCCACGCTCTTTAGAGGTCATGACTTGTCATGATACAACATCATTTGTTTCTATTATGGAAGGGCGTGCTTGGAGCAATGACAGGGCTCTACGAACCTTTGGAAAGATGGACTGCAGCATCTTATCGAGTGACACAATACTACAGGAGAGCTCAAAATAAATGTACATACCACGTTAGGATGTCTCACGGCCAACATCAGCCTGTGCGGAAAGAAAAGAGGGTTTCTGTAACATATCACATGTGATCGATGCAAAATCCCATTCACGAACGTATTAGTAGATTGCATGCCGCTAATATATTGATCCTTTCAGCCTTCCTGGAGCTCAGTTTGTCCGTATTCCGGACCCCTGACTGGTCGTTGTTTAGCTGAAGTGCGACACCTTGATTGATATGCATCCCATATCATTTCTTCCACCTGCCTTGTTGTATGTGCATCCACCAAATAGATGATGGTCTGTACCACCGAGGTAGCTGTACAGAGACAAAATCGGAATGTCCATTACCTGATTTCGTTCAAGACGCTTTCAGCTTCCTCCCGAGTTTTAACTTTTTGTGTTTTGCAGGCATACTCTATGCCATCTCGGGTAACACGCAGCACGTGGCCAGACGAACGTGGACAGTATCCTAAAATGCTTAGGACCTGCGTTTTGGGGGATGCAACGGGGGGTTCAACACTAGTGAGTACTCGTCCGAGGCACTCACTATTGAAGAGCGAAAGTTTTGCAGTTGATGGCTCACCTCAAACCTCTCAGGCATAGTGTTGTGCTTCAATCTTTGATGGCTGACATCAAGCAGGGTGGACAGCGGGAAAGAGGGTCGACGAGGCAGGTTGGTTCTTGTACAAATCTTTGATGTGGATCGACTAGCTGAAAAATATTGTATTCATCGATTTGTGATTTGGTCTCTTTTTGCGCTGACAAATCTCAGAGTAATCTCAGAGTAAAATGCTCAAATTGCAGTTAATCTAGTCATGGCTATTTGGCTATTTATTACAGTATATTTTAAAAACCCTTGATTGCTACCGTAAAACTTGTCGAGTGGTAAAGACGTGTCCTCTCGTGTATACTTCGTAGAATGCATGTACGTTGAGTGAAAGCAGTTTGAAAAGCGAAAAGTGAAATGTGAATATGGTGCCACTTCAATAAAAATTAATACCAATAATGGCACATCAATGCATTTTGGCCTGCATTCCTTTTATGTTCATCAAAGGAATGCAGGCTAAAATGTCGGCCAATATTGCATCTTCGGTTCAGCAGAGGAGGGGTGCCAGACCGCGTCGTGCTGAGCGGAAGCTGCTTGACGCCCTCGTAAAAGTGCCTTTTGTGAAGGGTGTCTACTACAGCGCAAATGCGTGAGTTCATCCTAGGATGGATCAGGCCATTATATGCCCAATTGCTGTCTCGTGCATCGATGACATCATTCATGATTCATGATGCATTGCACCCTCCTCTCTCCTCCCGCAGTTGCATGCACCTCATACATTGGCAACCTAGAGTAGTAGTGTGCATGCCAGCAGCTCTCTCACCGCCAGCATCAATTACTCCAACTGTGTCATTCTGCATTGGAAGCACAAACCTGTGATGCATCGGAAGCACAACCTGAGTGCATGTGCGCACGCAACAGCTCCGCCTCGTACTTGTCACTTGCACAAAAATCAAGAACGCGCAAGCTCAATGCTATAATTCTGCATCACTTTATTTTCCTAACGCGCACACATACACTCCAATGAAAATAGAGACATTGGTATTTACCAATTGCGTACACACTGCTGTGCACATTGCAGGCTTGGTAACATCTTCCCTCCACACCCAGAGGCCAGCGAGGCACGGCCATAAATCTCAACAAGTGCAGGTGAGTGTAAAATGACTTTGATCTGGAGCTGTGGGTCCAGCTGAGGTTGAGTACTCAGGCGATGAATTAAATAGAAGATCTGGTTAAACTTTTGAGGTTGCTGCCCATACGTCAATAACGTTTGTTCCAATGAGCTGCACAGGCAGATGCTCACTCAAGCTGAGTTGAAATCCCCTGGATAACCATCAAGAGCAGAGTCAGATGAAAGCTTGTTTGAATTGATGCGCCCGACTATTTAATACTCCCAGGCCACTGCCCAGCACTTCGTCAACATTGTTTAAGATAGGGGCACGCCACGACGAAGACGCTGGCACATATGCGCATCTGCGGCAACGTCTTTGTCGTGAACCTCATATTTTTAAGTTTCCAAAAACGGTGAGTAGGGTAAGCAGGATTTGAGTGAGTGCTGCTGTTGGTACAGGGTTGTCATACAAAAAGTGCCATTCAAAAAGTGATACCTATACAAGAGATGTTCTTCAAGCCCTCAGCCCCAACTCTTCAACACCTTGAAGCATCACTTAGTGTTCCGAACTGTCTCCTTGCATGCAGGATGACAACCATCATTGGACAAGCTGTGAAAAGCATAATCTTTAAGTCCCCCAACACTCACAGTCCACATCTCACTGGCGCTTAGCCGCCGTGGATGGGGTGCTGTGGCACCCAGGTACTGTAGGCGGCAGAGCGCCCCAAAGCTTTTCCTTCTCCAGTACCTGGGCGCCACAGCAGTCCCCCTCCCCCTCATAAAAGTGTGCACAGAGCTGGAAACCATAGTGGATGGCTTCCAGTGAGATACCTTTTCCTAAGACCTACCCATCTCCTCAAGTCCCGGCCTTGGCCCCCAGGGATGGCTTGTGTCAGTGCTGACTCCAGGGTGTCCCACTCAGGCCGGGACTTGAGGAAGATGGGTAGGTCTTAGAGGGGGTCGTGTCTGCAGCACTTTGGATGAGAGCGTGCATACCATTCGATGGCCGTGTCCAAACTGCACAGTCTCGTAGTGCAAAGCGCAACTTCTTGACATTTTGAGTCCACTGCGCAGTGCATGCACTTGAGACTTTCATGTGGTCAGAGACGCTCCTATTTTATCATGTTTTATAAGCTGCTCCTGCTGCGCACGCCTTTGGCTGAGTGTCAGACTTTAAGGTGCTCCTGCCTTGATGTGCTTGGCTGAGTGCCAGAATTCATCAAGCTGCTCCTGCTGTGTGATTGACTGAGTGCCAGACTTTGAGATGCCTGCTTTGTGCTGCTCAGTGCCTGGCTTCAAAAGAAAGCATGTGGCAATCAATGTCATGACTCAGTTGTTCGGAAATTCTCGCCCTTACTGCGCAGGTACTGCTTGAGGCCGCGCGAACAAGTTCGCACAGGTTTCCCGGGAGGGTACTAGTTGTTTTTATGCGCCCTCGAAAACTACAAGTACCCTCCGTTCGCTCCATCAGGTCAGGTAGGTGGCAATGGCGGGGGGTTGGGATGATCACGCATGGCCGAGGAGTGGTCAGCAGCCCTGAGAGAGCCCAGAGAACCGCCTCTTGGCAAACGTTGTCACCCACAACATCTTCGGTGAGTCACCCTTACTTGAAAGTCGATAAAACTATGGTGCATGGAGTTGAGTGGCAGGTTCAGAAGTGTGAAACTGTAAATGTTGATGAGATAAGCTCTTTGATGTGCATCTATTTCAAGTGCTATCGGGTGCTGTATTTTGCCACACAGAGGACCCACCAGTGCCCTTGAGTTCCACGAAGACTGGTCGACCTGGTCGGTACCAGGTGATTGGGAAGTACCTGGTTGAGGCTTCAAGCCACATCCAGCCCTTGGGCTGGCTGTGGCTTGAGGCCTTTGGCCTAGTTGACTTTTATCCAGATGTGGGGCCGTTTTTGAAGCGCTGCCACCAGCAAGCGAATCTACATGCCTGAGAGGGTATGGTGCTGGTTGTGACTATCTTCTGGAGCTTTGACATGATTCACTGCCTGCAGTTTAATGCAACCGGGAGACCAATTGTGACAGTTTTTAGTTGAGATTGTTTGGTACAGTAACGCCCCACGGGCACTTGTGCATGCCGCCTCACAGCTATCTACAGGTACTTTCCTCAATTGAGGTTGCAACTAGGTGAAAACATTTATCATTATGCGTCCGCTTCTTTAATTAATGATGCACTGAGTTTATTTGTGTAAGGCTGACATCAAGCAGGGTGGACAGCAGGAACAGCGAGGGTCGACGAGGCAGGTTGGTTCTTGTACAACCTTTGATGTGGGTCGACTAGCTAAAAATTACTTTTTTGTGATTCTCTTTTTTTGCGCTGACAGATCTCAGAGTAAAATTGTTCCAAACGCGATCAAACTCAGTCATCCATTCAAATGATGTCCAACGTTGGAAAAAAAGCAAGCTTCCTTTCCTCAAAGGCAAGGACTTGCAGGCAGGCGGAATATTGAACGCATTATTTTTGTTCTTTTATGTATATAACTCTATAAATGCTTGAAACCAGCCTCTGAACCGCCTCATTATGTTTACCGAATGAGCGTCCAAATTTGAATTTGCACTCCAGCAAACGCTCTACTCATCACCAATGGCGTGCTCTTCCCACAAGAAGGGCTCTGGTCACTCATTCGCCTTATATCCTTCCCAAATACATGTTTCTCAACCTGCCTCGTGATGTCATCTGTATTACAGCTTGTTTCAGCACTTCGTGTCCACACCCGATGTTTTGAGACAGCGACAAGGAATCAAAGTAATTCCCCCACCTGTGACCTGTGTGATACTGATGATGTCTAAGATGAGCAGCATGCTCTTTTCCACTGCGCCAATCCCCATGTGATTTCTCTCCGCAGGAAATTTGCATCTCTGTTTCCCCCAACAGGAGCCCACGATGTGTTTACTTTCCTGAGCCAGAACAATAACAAGCTTTATTTTTTCCTCTATGAACTAATCGTTTTTTATGAGCAGGCTAGCAGTCGCACTTCTTGATTGAAGGCCTTTTTTTGTAAACCTTGTAAATGCACTCCAATATTCGAGTACTTAATTGTCTCATTCAAAAATGATAGAAACCTTGATCTGAATATTGCGGCTGACGCAGCTTTGCGACCATTAATGGCTGGTACTTTCAGAGTCAAGCAATTCTTCAAGGGCCATGATCTTGCTAACAAATTACACGCTCATATCTGGCTCCTCAAAAATTTCGCAATTCCTTCTTGCATATATGCGAGTAAGATGTGGGTTACTCCCTCCCTTACGGCAAGGCAGAGAAATGGATAACCCATTACATAATTGGCTTTTGGCAGTGCTGAAAAGGATTCTTGGAGTCAGAGACACCACTCCTTCTTAATGCGTTGTGCGAGAGTGTAGCCTGGAGCCTCTGCAATTCAACTGGTTTTGCGCTGAAATGCGTCTGTACAATTCCCTTACCCAGTGCAACAGTTCCACGATGAGGAAGTTTTTGCAAGTTGACATGCAATTGAGCTGCAGGTCACAAGCTCGCTGGCCTCCCTGCCACATTCTTTCAGCCATGGAACAGCCTTGACACAATCTAACGTGTTTAAACATAAGTTGTTGAACTGTGAGCCTATTGATCTCATCAGTTGGTTTGTCGTGGACCTCAGGGACAGACGTTTAGAGTTTTAGACACCTTTCTCTGATTGCCACCCTAGAGAACGCATCAGCAAAACACTTATCACCAGTGGTGCGCACTGCCTGCACAAAGATCTCTGGTTAACCATCCTCCCTGTAGGCTTCCCAGGTACATGCTTCTTGACCTTCCTCAAGATGTCATTCGCAGTGTGGCTCGTTTCAGGCTTCGCGTCCACACCCTTCGCGATGAAACCGCAACTTGGAATTCCACCTCTTCCCCTAAGCTGGGTCACAGTTACACATTTGGAATCGAAAGCACGCTATGCTCTGGCTCTTTCAAACCTTTGCGCTGTCTGCTGGTCTGTATGGCTGTCAAATCTGGGCTACTC
>Ga0307946_1000628_pt1 | contig 18625 bp, 11 predicted proteins | sample OrgLakmetagen230_FD_203153 | JGI IMG/M metagenome (GOLD analysis project Ga0307946, IMG submission 203153) | Saline water microbial communities from Organic Lake, Antarctica - #230 | ecosystem: Environmental > Aquatic > Non-marine Saline and Alkaline > Saline | place: Antarctica: Organic Lake...
CTGGACCTCCTTGCGTGCCACACGCTCCCTTTCAAAGTCGATGTGCTCGCACATGCAATTGGGCATTTTATAAGTATCAATGCAGCCTGGTTGCTGATGTACAGCTGCATCGATTTCAGGTCTCCTCCCAGATATGATGTCAGCTTGCGTAGGCACAATGCCTTGTTTACTGCTAGTGGTGCGTGTACGCAACTTCTGTTCTTGTTGATGCAGCAATGGGTGCCAAATAGCAGACGGCTTGACCAGCTGATGACTCCTCCGTCCAGGAGAAACGTGTATGCTCGTTGTAGAGCCCGTCTTGTGTTCAGGCCTCCAGCGTAGCCAGCGTCATAGCAGCCCAACAGGTCTTTTTTCCTGATCCGTAGATGATGCCAGTGTCTTCAGTTACAGCAGTTCCAGCCAAGTAATTCAGCACTCCTTTGGCCGCAGTCCAGAGCTCTGTCATTGACTTGTACATGTTTCTTGCGAGTGCTCCAGTAGCACCTCACAATCCTTGGTCAGCCCTAATGCTACTCATCGGCTTTGTCCTTGGCTTCAAGTCAGCCAATCCGTACTTATTAACCAGATCAGTAGTCATGCGCTGTCCTTGGCTTCAATTTGCTTCATCCGTACTTGGTGACAGTAGTCATGCATTTGATTGTCTTCTTCTGTCTTGTTTGTTTGATATTACAGCCCAGGAAGTAGGCGGATTCTCCCGATCACGTGCATCAAGGTGCTTGTGAATGACTTCTCGACGTCTTCAACCAGATCCAAGTCTTTGATCTCACTTTGTTGCCCACATAGAATACATTGCTCTCTTTGCGCCTCAGGATGCACAGATTAAAGTCTGTCTCATATGCTTGAAAGCTTATGGTCTTTAATTCTCCCTCGGTGCTTGCTTCAGTCCATACAGTGCCATCTTCACGTCCTGCTGGCGCACCTCCAAATCCTCTGCTGCCACCATTGCAAGCGAAGCCTCAGCGTTGTATGTTTGCTCACCGGTGCAAAACCTTGTTGTAGCTTGAGCCCTCTTGCTTGAAGCCTTTGGCGACCAGTCGCACCTAGTACCTCTCAATATTGCCAGCAGCGTCCATCTTTATCTTGATAACCCACTTGCCAGAAATTGGTTTGACTCCTTCAGAGATTTCTTCCAGTGTCCAGATGCTGAGGCTAAGCAGTGTCGTCATCTCCTCGTCCACGGCCTTCTCCCACATGCTTGTTTCAGGTCCACTTACTGCTTCATTTAAGGTTGTTCATTCTTTGAATTTCTCTGTTGCCAGTGCAGCCTTGAACCAAGCTCCAAGCGGTCTTCTCTCTCGCTGCGGGTACCTTGTTTCATGCTCTGCTGCTAAATGAGAGACAGGTACTGCTTCCTCGGCTTCAGCATCCTCTTGTTTCTCTGTCTCGTTTACATTATCATGGTCTTCTACACTGTTGTCCTTAGGCTCATTAAGTTCTTCATCGTTGACATGCTGTTGCTCTTCAGCAGTTTCATGATCCTCCAGCAGAACACGCATCTTGTCCTTATGGTTTTTCTCGTTGTCCTTGGGCATTCCAATGCTTTCTTCAAAGGTGACATCTCGGCTGATGATGATCTTCTTGGTGTCATCGAGCATGCTACAGGCATACCATTCTGTCTGCAGCGTAGCCCACCAGGATGCCCTTGATGCTGGCAGGATCCAGCTTCTGCCATGGGGACGAAGTTTGGGGTCGTATGCGCTCTGAGCCTCCAGCATGTTGGTGATCTTCTTCACTGTTGGTACGGCCTCTACCTCGCTTAGTGCAATCTCCATTTGACACAGACAGTCTTTGACACAGACAGTCTTGAGAACTCGTCTAGGAAGGTTGCCATGTACATGCCTCCTCCAAGTGATGGCTCTTACATGTGCTCACAGACGTTTATATGCAGTAGGTCCAACATTCTTGTTGACTTGGTGATTGAAATCTTGAAGGGAAGTCGGTGCTGCATGGACATGATGCACGGCTCACAGCTGCTCTCTCCAGCCTTCTTAACATCCTTTGCGATTGGCAGTGATCTTCGATCCAGCCAGATTCATTTTAACTAATCCAGGTAACATGTTTATACAACTCTTTGGTGTTGTGCTAGTCACACACCATATGCCAACTACCTCGCAGACAGGGCATGCGTAGCTGCTATGTCTATTCTCCAGAGTTTACGAGTTTGCACATAAAGCCATCAGTCAAAAAATGTGTTGAAACAAATTGTGATAATTGCTGTGGTAGCACCAGACTTGTAGCACCTACAAACAAAAACCCTGGACAGGGAATAAAGGCACAACGCTCTTTGTGACATAGCAGCACTGAATAAAAACAATAGAAAACGATTAAGCATGAACTCGTGCTGCAATGTTGGGCTCTGTTGTACTTGGCTAAATTAGTCTTCTAAGATTTTTCACATCTATTCTATCCATACCATTACAGCGAGTTGCAAACTTTCCCACTGCTAGTGCCTTGGTCATGATGCAGACGGACTTCTATCCAGTAGGGCAGTAATCAAACTGGACCTCCTTGCGTGCCACACGCTCCCTTTCAAAGTCGATGTGCTCGCACATGCAATTGGGCATTTTATAAGTATCAATGCAGCCTGGTTGCTGATGTACAGCTGCATCGATTTCAGGTCTCCTCACAGGTGTCATCACAGAGCTAGAAACAGAAGGGTATGGGTCGTGATGTAAGCATGTATGCTATTAATTCCTACTTAGCCTCAGGATTTTTTCGGTAGGCTAATTTTGCATGGTTTTATTGTAGGCATGGAGGCAGTTTCGGCCGTATCCCGTACTCCATATGGCAATGATCTGCATGTCCCAAGAGCACTTGGGTTTAGTGTTTAGGGTTAGGTTAGGGTGCGGGTTAGGCTTTAGGGTTAGCACTAGCATCCGTACATTGTTCTAGAAGGGTACTTTTGCAAATTGGAGTTGGTTTGATGGTGTGGAGCCTAAGAATTTGCATATGTGCGGAGATTTGCGGCAAAGCGACGCGTAGAGATTTGCAGTCATTCCAGGTAGAAAAATAATCTTAAAAGTGTTGCCTCTGTGCAAAGGGCAGCAGCGTAAATGGCATGTCTTGTTGCTATGTGCATGATGTTTTAATATTAAATGGGATGGCAGATAGAGAAACCAGTGAAATTGGAGGAGAAGGCGTTGCAGTTTGCCCCAAAGGCCTTATCTCTTGGGTGTTCACTCCAGTAATGGGGGAGAGTGGGGTCATGGGTATGCCATTTCTTTAGAGACTACCAGGTGTGGCCAATTGTTGTAAGGCGGTGATTATGTGCGGGGGAAAGGAACCGTAGGAATGAGGTTTTCACCTTTTGGCTTATATGTTTGGAGGTAGCGATGATGTTGCATGTGATGAGGCCCACAAGCTCTAATGCTTTGCATGCTTGTGGGAGGCGGATGAACATTGTCATATTAGCATGTATTTTGCTTCATCAAAGGCCTTTGCTTACTTCATCAAAGGCCTTTGCTTCATCAAAGGCCTTAGTAAAAAACTTCTACCGGCCCTTTGATGAATGTTGAAATGCTCAGGGGTGAGCGTGCCTTTGCATTTTCCGTCGAAGTTGTAGATGTAAGCTACTGTTACAGTGTACACTTCTGGGAGATTCGGTGTCGTTTCCTTGCCAGTGGTGCTTCATGAGATCAATGTCAGTGATCCAGTACTCGTAGCGCACAGTGGCTATAATGCCTGCTGAAGATTGGTGGGCTAAACGTCAAAATCGACTCTGTTCCGAAGTTAGATGTCAATGGGACGGTAGGAGTTGTGTAGGTTATGTCTGTATTACTTATCTGCTAGTGGGGGTTGGAAATGTTTTCTTGCTGGGTGGAGGATGTAGTTGTCTGTAAGCTTCTGTGTTGCGGAATGATTGTGGCAAGAAGGTATTGAGCGTGTCGTGAGGGTTGACTATTGGTTGGGTTTCCTGTGAAGGGGTAGAAATTTTAAAGTGAGAGGGAGATGTTATTGGATTCTGTCTGGCTGCAGCTGTTTCTTTTTAATGGTCTCTGGGGGAACAGATTGCGTCTGTCGTGCACGTTTTGCTGGCTGGTTTTATGAGGGAGCGGCAAGCTGGATATTAGGTGCGAGTTCAGACAGGCTTTCAATGGCTGTAGTTTGGGGTGGGTTGGGGGATGGTATAGATATTGTGAGTGGTATATTTTTGGAGTTTTGATGGGCACCCGGCTGCTATTGTAGCGGGAGAAGGGGACATGTATTGTCCTGAGCGAGGTTCAAGCACAGAAATATGGTTTTATCCCCTAATATCTGCCGGTAGATCTATGTGTGTGGGAGGTGGCCGTCTAATGAGGTATTGGTAATAGGATGCCTATAGTGTGTTGCTGAGCGTGGATGTAGTGCAGGTGTTATGTTGTGTGGGTGGGCACACTCTGTTGAGGTTGAGTGTCTGCGGAATCAGGGGGCACGTCATTATGATGAGCCAATGTATTGATTTGTGTGTCTAGGAGGCCTGTGAAGGAGGGATTTCTTATCCTAGGAGGCCTGTGAAGCAGGGTGCTTTTATTTGTATTTCTGTCTTGAAGGAGTTGTGTGATGAAGGCATGTAAGCAATGACTGCAAGCCTGTTAGGTAAATGTGCTGTTTGAAAATTCGTGAAATTAAATACTTTTACGTTACTCTGATGTGGCTCTTGCTGGCGCGAGATTTGTAGCCAGTGTTTTGTTTTTTTGATGTTCGTATCATAATGCGGGTCAGTCACTTTGGACATCCTGGCGCCAGGATGCAGTGAGTCAGTTGTTGCAGCAACAGCAACACAGACAGAACAGACTTGGCACAGATTTGGTACAGGAGGTTTGTTGGCCACATGGGCTATGACAACATGACCAAGCTACCTGTCATAGCCAGTGGATTGAATTCCCTGCTGGAAGTTAAGAAGGCTGGAGAGAGCAGCTGTGAGCCGTGCATCAAGTCCAAGCAGCAGCGACTTCCCTTCAAGATCTGACACCAAGTCAACAAGTGTGCTGGGCCTACTGCACATGCATGTCTGTGGACGCATGCAAGAGCCATTACTTATAGGTATAAAGTATTTGACAACCTTCTGGACGATTAGTCAAGACTGCCAGTGGTCATGCCTATACCACTGAGCAAGGCAGAGGTCACATACCAAAGGGGACCGTCACTATGTCGGAGACTCAGAGTGGTCAGATGCACGGCATGGTGCGTTTAGACAGAGGAGGAGAGGACCTGATTAAATGCCTGAAGGAGTCAGTGGCTTTGCTTGCAATGATAGCAGCAGAAACATTGGTGTCAACTCGCTGGATGTGAAGGCGGTATTCCTCAATGGAAGCTCGAAAAGGACATATACATAATTCAACATAGGATTTATCCTGGGGTGCAAAAAAACAGAGATTGTATCCTCAAGAGCGATAAAAAGCAGGTTATAATGAGGCTCAATCACCTTTTGGTCATCTTAGTGCCAAAATATTATGGACTTACATTACATGCAGTTGTAATTGGTGAGCTTTGCAAACATCCAGGAGAGCCTTCTAGTGTTTAAGAGGTATGTTATGTGCTCCTGGTGTGTTTTGGTGGTTTATATTGTGAGAATTGTGGTTATGGGTTTTGTTACAACAAGCATGGAGCATGGAAGGTTTATGTATTGGCTACCCAAAAGCAGTCATACGGCAATGCTTGTATGGTTTTTATTAATGCTTGCTTGGTAACTCAGGTATTGAATCTGAGAGTGTGACTGTGATAACACGGAAAAAGGACGCAATTGGTGCTGGAAAATGCAGCATGGATTTCATTCTGTGTTGAGTCTGGCCTGTACGGAATTGCATTGCGGACCTAAACACACGTTGCTTTTATTGCTAGGTCATATAGTTCAAATAAAGCATACAAGAACAAATTACGCGAACGTGAAAACCCACTCCCCACATCCAATAAAAACAAGAAACCGGAATGGAACTGAGTAACGTAAAGAAGAAAAGACAAATAACAATGGGGATGACGAGGACTGCGGGCAGTGTTAGCTTGAAACCGGCTTCAAGGGGACTTTGGGGTTCCCCCACAAGAACCCCGGCTTCAAGGGGACTTTTGCGTTTTGGAGTTGGTTTGATGGTATGGAACCTAAGAATTTCGAGCTCATGTACTCCGTGATCAGTAAACCTCAGACCCATATGAGAGCCGTGTAGGAACATTACAACGGCCTTTGCATCATCCTTCAAAGAGCCCTCGCCCTACTGGAGTTTCCCCATGAATACGTAGGGTAAACCTTAGGGTTTTAACCCTCATTGCAGATCTCCAAAGACCTTTGCGGGAAAGGAGGCTATGGAGTAATATGACTGAACAACAGAATCGGTCTCAGAATGCACAAATTTTGTCAATTGATTACCAAAACCATCAAATCCAGAAAAAAGGATATAAAAGAAATCGAAAAAAGAAAAATCTACGCAGGCAGTGAAAACCACTCCCCACATTAATTAAGGAAAAGGAGACATTTTGGTATCGAGTACCGTAAAGCTCCTCCACCATTAAAAGGAAAGGAAAAATTAATGGGGATCAGGATGGTTGCAGGTTTGGCCTGAAACCGGCTAAAGGATCTGGCACATCCCGCTTACTGAACAAGAAGACATACAGAACATAACCCTCGACTGTCAACAAATTGTCACACGATTTGTCGCTGCCAACTGTTGGGCACAACACATTAAGAAACAAATACCTGGTGTTGCAAAAATTTTAATGCAAATGAACAATTTGCCATAACCTGAAGAGAAAAGTATGTGCAAAATGGTTGAGGAAAGCCAGTTCCATTTTGTTTGCAACAAAAAAAAGGTTGTAAATTATTTGCATTTAGACGAATCACAGCTGCCCAAAGAAAGAAAGAGATCACAAGATAATTAGAAGAAGCTGTTGTGCGAAGCAAAAAAATAACGAGCGAGGCCAGCCAGTAACCCTTTTTGTGAACCGTTGCGAATTTTGAACATATTTTGTGCTAAAAGGCTCTGCTTTGTAATCAAAACATAATAAATGATTGTGATTCATAAGGGCACCCACATTTAAAACGGCATAGGTTATGGGTGATGGGCAGCACTCAGCAACAGGTGCAATTTGGCAGGGATTTGAGCCAAAGAGCTCCAGCCAAGAATAAGCTGTTTAAAGTCGATTCAGATCCCTGCATTGGCCCAAATTTGTAATTTTGCTTTACATTTCAATAATTTGTAAGTATGCGCTCAAATTGTGACAATCTTGAGTGCTATTGTGTTCAAAGCTACACTTTTATCAAAGAAAATGGATACCGTCCTGTACCTATGCTGCGAACGATTTTTACCTCATAGCGATATGTCGCGGGCGCATGAAATAACAGAGGCCGCGCATGAAAAAACAGAGGCCGCGCATGAAGAAACAGAGGCCGCGCATGAAAAAACAGAGGCCGCGCATGAAAAAACAGAGGCCGCGCATGAAAAAACAGAGGCCGTGCACGAAAAAACAGAGGCCGCGCATGAAGAAACAGAGGCCGCGCATGAAAAAACAGAGGCCGCGCATGAAATAACAGAGGCCGCGCATGAAATAACAGAGGTCGCGGAGCTCGCATCGTGCAAATAAATCACATTTGCGAGCATGAACAGAAAGGAGCCGGGAAGGTCCCCGAGGAGCACGAATAGCTTATGGGCGTTTATTTTGCAAAGTAGCCGAACATTGAGAATGAAGGCGTGTTGTGATATTAAAGATATATTTATCAAGGCGAAGAACCAAGGAGAAGTTGATTGAAAAGTTCTCACAGAATAGTTCCTCCCTAAAGATTCCAGTCTGATTGCCGATTTAATACACAAGTAAATACAAACATATCTGAAGAACTGTCCACTGTTTCATAGCATGTACTCATCATGCATGTCTCTGTCTGCTCTTAGGCCTTGCATACATTCTCAGTACTTAACACTCCCCACCAATGGTAAGGGGCAGACATCACACGAACGTCTTTATCGTACACCCTTGATTGTCTGATCATCACAAGTCTGTGTCTGTGAGTCTGCAATCTGTCTTCTGCTTGACTGGGAACGATGTCCCATCCTAGCCTACTTTTCTGCTTACGAACATTGATCAGTAAGTGGTGGTTACTGGTAAGCCGCCATGTGCCTGTTGTAAAAAAGGTGATCCACGTCAGCATGGGCATCCGCTTGCGTGTAGGTACGTGCACACGCTTACTTTACAGTGGCTACAAGTGAGTCAGGAATTTAGCAAGCCGCCATGTGCCTGTTGTGGAAGTGCGGTTCTACGTGTGCAAGGTCACCTATGTGCACGTCCGTGCTGTTTAAAAGGAGCAAACCCAAGGAAACGTGAACAAACTACAGATTGGTACTCCTGAACTTCTATTGACTCAGGCAATGGTGGTCTGATCTGCTGGGGTGCAAGCTGGGTGCCAAATTCAGGAAATGGCATCAAAACCAGCCACTTGAATAATAGACCCCATACATATTCCTGGGGGTCGAAAATGTAGGGTAACATGCTTGCTTGCTACGAGACCAACGCGACTGTGCGAGCCATTCCGGACATCGTGCTGTGTGTGCTGCAAATTGGCCAGGTCCTTGCTTCACACACACAGGACAAATGGTGCAAAACCGACGCTCTGTGTGTGTTCCTAGTGGCCAAAAAAATAACCTAGGGTGAGTGGGAGGAGCCGGACCAGACAATCTGGAGGTCCGCCATGTGCCTGTTGAAGAAGTGCGGTTCTACGTGGACACGTCCGGGCAGGTCTCGTTTTACAAAGCAGCAAAATGAGGGACTTTAAACCTTGGTATAGGAGATCATGTTGCTCCTGAATTTCTGCTGATGCACCCAAGAAAGAGCTGATCTGCTGGGGTGCAAAGCTGTGTGCAGAACTTCCAAAATGATGACAAAACCAGTCGAAACAGAGCACACACACACTCATTCCTGGGGGTCAAAAAAATGGGGTAAGGTGCGTGCTACGCGTCCATCGTGGCTGTACAGCTCGTTCTGAGCATCAAGCTGTGCGTGCTGCAAATCGAGCAAATCGTCAAAACACATACACAGGCCAAATGACGCGAAACCGACGCTTGGTGCGTGTTCCTGAAAATCGAAAACATTGCCTACGGCGAGTGGGAGGTGTCGATGTGGACAAATCAGGGGTCCTTGCAGTAGTGCAAGCGCGTCTGAATTTAAAATGCTGCCATTGCGAGCTCAGGTGCAAGACCGGCCAAAACATACCACACACACACACACACATTCCTGGGGGTCAAATACATGGGGTAACATGTGTGCTACTCGTCCTTCAAGTCTGTGTGTGCTATAATAAATGCACGTCGTCGCGCACACACACACATACACACTCACACTCACACACACACACACACTACACACACACACACTCTCATACACAAACACAGACGCACACACACAGAAACACACACGCGCACACACAATAACACACACACAGGAGCACACACATACACACAGGAACACACACTGGAACACACACACACATAAACACACACATTTACCTGAGGTAATCCTTGTCCCGCTACTCCAGGCTACAGCCGTCCTCGTCCGTGACTTTACAATGCACGCTCTACGGAGCTTATAAATCATAATAGCAAGGATACCCTCTTGCTCCTGGAATTCTGCTGATTCAGGCAATAATCTTTTGATCTGGGTGCAAGCTGAGCGCAGAATTTGCAAAATGGATAACCATCCTATTCGTTGCTTTCTAACAGAACTTCTTATTCAGAGGTAACATTGTTGCACGGAGTTTAGTAGATGCCATCCAGTCCTGACATTGCAGAACATGCATCTGGGGGGCATATCCTCCCTTTCTGATGTGCCCATTAATCTAAACAGCGCATGAGTTGAATGCGACAGCAGTAACTAGGCTTGCTTATTGCGAAGAGATATTAATGGCACCTTTTTTACCCCCTGTTTCTGAGCCAGTGACAGGTGCTCTTTACTTAATCTCGCCCATGAGGTCCTTCCCTGTCCCACAGCTCTTGGAAGTCCATGGAACTGACCATTGAGTATGCCATTAAAACCCATGAAATATATTGGTCGTGATGACTATGGGCCATTGACAAGACGCCTGGCGCCTCCTGCTCACCTGTGATCATGCATGACCTAGCTTGGCCATTGTTTCGGACAAGCCAAATAAGAGAGTCTTATTTATGAATTAATAATAACTGAGTCATATCTGCATCCATTTGTCGTGACAACGTTTTTACCACTCCCAATGATGAGACTCGCTAATTTGTGTTTGTTTGTGTGACGTAAGTGTGTCGTACTTTTCTAGTATATTAAAAATTATTTCAAGATGATTCGTTTGAAGTCCAGTTCGGCCTTGCTTGCTTGTCTCCTGGTCGGCATTGCCAGCCTCCTGGGTTCTTGCAATGCCACTGTATCCCAGCAGTACATTGTGAAATGGAAGGCTACGGCCCCAGCACTTAGGTTGACAGCATCTGTATGTGAGGGCGATGGGAGTGGAGAAACGCAGCCGGTGGAGGTGCTCTGCACATCTACCTTTTCCAAGCTGGGAGCAGGGTTTGCAGGTGCGTTGAAATACAATCTACTGTGTACCTGCATGCATGAACTGAGCAGACAACACCCAACTGGTTACCCAGACCTCGCCACCTTGAAAGCTGCAACATGTTTGACCAAGTGTGTTCACAAAGCGCCGGGTCTACTCCTGCAGGAGATTGTCTGACATCACTACACTTAGGCCCCATGGGGCTCTTGCTTTGCATGGCCAGCCAGTTGTAGGCCAGCCAGGCAATTGCAGCAGAGAGGATAAGGGTTTATCACTTCACCTTACAATTGTATGTCACTTACGTCTGCTGCGTAATAAATGCCCCAAGATTGGCTATTGGACTCCCCAATACCTGCTCCTGCACCCATTATCACCCTCTCTCCTTGACCAGCTTCTTACAAATGCTTCCTACGTTGAACATAGTCAGGGTTGCACATCTGCCGGGATGAGCTCAGGTTTTAGAGAGGAAATCACCTGAGTTGCAGGGAGGAGGATTACGGGTTCACTGTCACAATATTAGCCCTTGAATTCCTGTATGAAAATCATATGAACGAGCTCACAGTACTTATTTGGGTATGCCACCCTTAGGGAGGTATCACGGGTCTTTCTTGGGATTTATGCGTATTTGCCTCAAACTTGCGCCCTATCCCTTCTCAAACCACGAGTTACACATGAGTTTGTCGCATGCTATGTGCAGATATAGTCATGCATCTAAGTGCAACTGAATTGTTCTCTTTGAACCCCATAGTAGTGCTGCATTCGGCTTATTGTTTGGCCTATTCTACTTGATTGCGATCTTTGCTACATTTCCTTTTTGTTTCCTCAATGAAACAAGTGATGAATAGTATGTAGATTGCATTTGGAAACGAAGAGGAAATCAAACTGCTGCCCTCTACTTCCCAGTATTTCAGTGCTTGCAGGCATCTTCCCTTCTCGCCCCCCTTTGGGGACTGTTTTCATCCTTGCTATTGCACTTGATTAAGTGCCTAGCATATTTATCTCAATGCCACCGCCACATCTTTAACCTGTCTCACTATGTCTGATTTGCAGGTTTCTTTAAGCCTAAAGCAATACAGAAGTTCAAAGAGATTTACCGAACGCATATCGAAAGCATCAAGCATGACACGGAGTTTGGGGTAAGTTTTTATTTTGTAGCTCCTAGTTGCCTTGTCAGGTTGAACATCTGCCTTATAAAAGATCACTGCTAACACATTTTTAATTCTACTGAGAGAGGGGTGATTTCGTAAAAAGGTACAAAGGGATGAAACGAGGGACCTCTTAAATCTCTTCAAATTCAAACGATTATTGACATAGAAGAAGATGCGTGCACACACATACAAAATTTCAATTTGGGCATGAGCTATCCTTAATTGGGGGGCCAAAGTTGAGAGGTGGTTGGCCTCCTAATTTTTCCATTTGAAGTAACACGCTACAGATATACTGGTATGTAAGTCAAAGCAACGACCAGGATTGCCACGGTTCACTGGACAATCTGGCAGTAATTATGGTCAATCATATTGACTTGACCACGCCACAGCAAGTATAACACAGTCGAGCTCTACAGCCACATATGAACGGAACATACGAGCTTGATATTTGGCTACACGTATTTATGATGGTAGTGGCATTCAAGGTGGGATCAAAGTACGTCACTTTTGTTCCTCAGCTACCTCAGATTAGCCTTATAAACACATACAAGTCTGTCTGTGACTTCTTCATACAAGACGGGTTGGCCATCAATTCACAAGGCAAATTTCAATCTTGAAAGTGTTCTTTTTCTGCTTCTATTGCCACATCATACATGCAGCATGGTGACTCCCTGTATGAGGATGCATGGCAGCAGCTTGGAGCAAATAGGAATGAGGAGCGGCGCAAACTGCCAGAGCAAAAAGATCCTGCATGGTAGGATGCAGTAGCATGAGTGTGTACGTTGATGCTGAAACTAGATCCACTCGTTAATAATATCATTGATTATGTCTGCATGTATTTCATTGGCAGGGGTTTGGACCGCATCGATCAACTGCAAATGCCATTGGACTACATTTACCATTACAACAGCCAAGGTAAGCCACTATGTCGCTGAACGGGTATGTGTGCTTGCGTTGTTCTGGTTACAAATGCTTTGCACTCCTTTGCGTGTGAAATGGCTATGGACATCTAGCTAGCCACAGCACCTAGCATGTCCTAACTGTTGAGGAAATGTTTGCAAAGTTTGTAGCAAATTATGTTAAAATAAATGCTGCTGTCTGACGACTGAGCAATGGCAGAGGGGGGAAGAATTTTTCCCAGAACAAGCTTAGGGCGCTTTACACTCCCGTTGCATAGTTTTGCCGTTTTGCCCCAACTTGTAATTGTGATACCGACCTATAGATATCAAACACCGGAGCATGCACTTAAAAATGGGGAACCCATGCTTCTTATGGCCACTATTACAGAGATGAATCTCTGCCCCCCATCCCTCGACCCCCATTGAGCAGGTGTTGGAAGTCAGAAGTCAGATATCCACCATAGATAGGAAAACCTGAAAGGGTGCCAAAAGAGTATTTCCGTAATAAAGCTTGTTTATGCCGACCTGCTGCATTTTTGTTAATTTAACATTGAAGAGTAGAACAAGAAAACTGGACCAAAGCAAAGACGTCTAAACTTGATTTTGTTAGCATTTATATCGACTGATGCCTGTTGCAGAAATGAGGTAAAGCTTTGCACACAACTTTGGACAAAAGCTTCTATGTTGCAACACTGTGACAATGCAGCAGTGCTTCAATACCAGCTCGGGTAGCAAGGCGTGTGCAGGGCCATTAAAAATACCGAATACAGTTACCTGCATGTCCTAATGCAAATTGCTTTGGCAGGTACCGGTGTCCACGTGTACGTGTTGGACACAGGCATTTTATCAGGGCATACGCAGTTCCGGCAACTAAATGGCTCTGGCCAGCCAACACAGGACCTTCATTTCCCAGGCAGCAGCCGTGTCAGCCCAACAGGGTTCTCAGGATTTAGAGACAACTCGTGGGAGGATTGCAATGGACATGGCACACATGTGGCTGCTATCATTGGAGGTATTTGCTTGGAAAATCATTGTATTGCTGTGAGTAGAACAAGGAAAGAAGCCATTTGAGCTACAACAAATGCAGGTGACAAGACAATGCATTTGTCACCAAATGACCGTTGGCGAGCTTACCCCTTCATCTGATTGTGCACTAACGCAGGTGAACAGTTTGGCGTGGCCAAAAATGTTAGTTTGCATTCTGTTAGGGTTTTGGATTGTAATTCCAGGACCCTTGCATCCATTATCAAACAGGTAAGGTGTTCCCTGTTGCCCTGCAAATGCCCCTGAATGAATGCTTCTTTAAATGGGAAAGTCCTGGGAAAGGTAATTTGATGCTTTTTCCTGCTCTCTGTTTCCTTGTGGGTACAATACCTGTGACTACCTGACATCTATTTTCTCCTGCCTGTAGGGGCTTGCTTGGGTGTCTGAAAATGCAGAATACCCCGCTCTTGTGCACATGTCTAGTGAGTTAGCGCCGTTTGTTTTATTGGAAGGCCAATGCTGCCATGCTCTTTGGCACTTAACATTCTCTATTGCAGTATTGCAGTTCATGGTCCCATTGATGAGACAGTGAATGAAGCCACCGAGTCCCTTTCCAAGGATTACGGTATCCCTGTCATTGCCTCAGCAGGAAACTGGGGAAGGTGCGCTTGCTTTGTATGCAGTGTGCTCTTTATGAAGATGTATGGCAATGCTGGTCACCTCATTCTAAACTTGAATTGAGCCTTTCTGTTACAGAGATGCGTGTGCCATATCTCCAGCAAGTACACCTTCTGCGATCACTGTGGCAGCCATGGACGATTCTGAGCAACCTTGGGCAAGCTCAAACTGGTAAAACGGCAATTTAAATCAAGACTCTCCCTATATAGCTAGAAAATGGGTTACATCGAGCTTAGACAATCGGAACTTTATATAGAAAACTTCGTGCAGACCCCCAGATTTTTGGCCCATTACTTTGAAATTCATGGGCATTACAAAACCTTTTTGCTTTTCACTTTTGACAGGGGATCATGTGTTGACCTGTATGCTCCCGGCGTAAAAATCGTCTCAGCTGTAGATGCATCTTCCACAGCTACAGACAAAAAAAGTGGTACCAGTATGGCTGCACCTTTTGTCACTGGTGCATTGGCCCTGTACCTTGAAAGGCATCCGGTCAGTAGTAACGCACAACATGTTTTTTCAAACTGCATCCTTCTGCTTAGCGACATGCTTCCCATTTAATAACCACAAAGAATCCCGCCCGTATAACAGGGGGCTAGCGTTGCGGAAGTTACCGAGAGACTGGTTTTAAGTGCCTCAAAAGTCAACACGCTTAAGACCTTACAAAAAAAGTATGATGAAACGACCACTCGCTTGCTCTATTCTCAATTGGAATCTCAGGTAAGTCTGCCTTTCCTGACTGGCATGCCTTTTTTAAGTATACATTGTGAATGCTCAAGTTCATACAAGATATAAGCTCTACTCGTTCTGCAGGTTTTTACAGAACCCAATATGCTACATGTGAATGCTAGCAAACAGAACTTTAATGTTTCTGTGCGACTAGCTCGCACCCCATTGTCTCCGGTATTTCTGAAACTTGATGTGCCAAACGGCTGGGACGGGACCCCCCTTGCAACCATAAGCTCCGTATCTTTGAAGTTTTTACCCCCTTCTCCTGTACTGGCGCCATATGAATCTACAACTCCACCTTCACCTCCTTACTCTGAGCCAGAACCAACTCCGATCTCTTCTTCCCTTGCTCAAGACCAATCTCTGACTGACAGCCCTGCGGCAATTGAACCTCAACCATCAGGCGAGTAAAAGCCTAATTGTGAAGTCCTCGTGATCTGGCAAGCAACCCCCTTGCACGAGCACGGCATTGACCCACTTTTTCCAACTGTTTTCTATGCGCACAGAAATAACTTTGGACATCACCTCAGAGCGCATTTCAGCTGGAAATTACAATATCGATTTGCAGCTGAGGTGCTCTAAGGTCTTTTCTTTGATATGCAAGCAAAGAATTCTGCTCACTACTTGGACTTAATTGTTCTTGCAGGAGCAATGACACATTCTATGATAATAACGTGCACACAATCAAGGTTTGTATGCGTGCTTCCAAATACAAGGCTCTGATTCATTTATTTCATTCCTTCAATGGCACGCAATTTTATCGTGCATATTTTGCAGGTACATGATCATCGGCCTCTCACAGGAGATACTTTGACAGATGCTCGCCAGATAAAATCACTTCCGTTCCATGACAAATCAAGCACAAAACCATTTTCCAGCGGCCTTTCAACCGCAACTGATCTTGCGTTTCCAGCTTTAACAGATGCCGTGAAACAATGGGTGAGCACAACCAGAACTATCGATAAGAACAGATTTCTTGTTGAAAATGTAAATCTTAGCAGGGAGGAGTGTTGTTGTCATCATAAGCCGCTTTGGCCCCTAAAGTAAACATGATAGTATATTGCCGACTTCTCCAAACCACTTGTAGTGGTGCTCCCATAATGCTTGTATCTTGACTACTGTGTATCCTACAAGTATGTAAAGTTGTTGCAGAAGGAATCGAGGCAAAAACATCACCATGCCAACCTCACCAGACATTGAGTGTTATGGAATGGTTGCACTAAATGGTATCCTTATTTCCCCAAGTTATTATCACTTCCCAGACTACGTACGATTTGTTTACACCTTACTTTTGCTCTCTCTTGTAACGTAATTCCAGGCAAAAGTAATGCATGTCTGAAAGCATGATGCATGTTATCCAAGGAAATTACATGAAGGTTGACAAATGCGACAAGTCATGTGTGCCCTGCCTGGTCAGGACATGCACAATATTTATCTGCATAACATGTCCGTCCTGGCGTTTCATTAAATGCTACCCCTCCCTATTTCTCAGGAGTTTGTAGGGCAAACGCTTTCCTTTTGTGTTATCCTTTTGTCTCTGCCTAAAATGGCTTGCAGGGAACTTCTCCGTTTGTCTCGTACGCCTACACTCACAACAACCAGAGCAGTGTCGAAGTAGAAATAAGCACATGTGGCTCACAGCTGGAAACAGAGGTCTTGCTGCTTTGGCAACACGACCAGGCCATAGAAAGTCAAAAAGACAGTAGTGAAAAGTGCAGTTCAAACCCAAGGTGAGCTGTGTAAGCTCCCCTTCCTAACCCATTCTCACAGTGTTTTGCTCAGTTCTTCATATGGCAATAATATGTGTTTGTAGTTGCTTTCGACTTTGAACATCCTGTGGCTATGGCCAAATTGAGCTTCAAGTCAAAACTTGTATCAATACACTCACGCTCACTTCTAACTTCAATGTTTCAGGAACTCCATCATGCATGCCACTCTTGATCCTGGATACACATATTTTGTCTTAGTGAAAGGTTTTGATGGAGCTTCAGGACCTTACGTGCTTCAAATACTGTAAGGGAAATACTGCAAGATGTTTGACCTCATGATAGCTAACTTGTATCATTGAATTTGGTTGCAAGCACACAAGCACTTCCTCCTTAGATAATTGTTTGGCGTTGACTTAATCATAGAGTTATCAAATTATGAAATAACACTTGTTGCACAGCCGTACGTTTTTTATGATTGCCAATATCTAGTTCTCTATTGCACTCTTGTACATAGTACATTGCCTTGCATTTTTTACAAATGCACACAGTCGAGTGCCATACATAATTTGCTGTGTAATGTAAGGAGTTAGAGTGATTTAACTATGCCTGTAAGAGTGGGAATCTTTTGACAAAATTGATATAGGTGATCCCCTTGTCAGCTGATTTTGCGTTTGCCTGGAAACTGAGGTAAGGATCAGGTGGCCGGAAGGCAGAAGAAAAATTGGATTAAAATCTGTGCCTCATATTAACTGTTTTAGCATGGAGCAAGGAAGATCAATGGCATTTAAGTGACATTGGTTGCTAATCCTTCGTTGTAGTAAGTGTATTAAGGCTTGCAGGTCAGCTCAAGGTTGCATTCATCTCCTCCATGTCTCAGCAAAAGGGAAGAGGCCTTGTTTTCCTTTGCTGCCAACGTCTGCTTGCGCGGGCAACGTCGCCCCCTATCCTTGTCCTGTGCTGTTTACCTATTTGCCTTTTAGTTGTCAGTTTAGGTATTATGGGACTGCATGTGGTTTGCCTTTCTAGCTTCTGGCATATGGGGCAGATAGTAGGTCTAACAGAAAGGTCTAGGTCTAATAGATAGTATATGCTTGTACTGAGCGACACTTTTGATTGTTTGTATGTATATTGCTTGATATTAATTACCAAGTACCGTAGTATAAATATGTAAACCACTCTCCACCAATCGATGTGGCACAGGTTGGGAGCGGGCATCCCTGGGACATGTGTCTAATTGGCCGTACGGGATTATCACTTTCTGTTTGCTTGACCAGCCCCTTCTTCCTTTACGGCTTCAAAGGAACAGGTGGAAATAAGAATTTAAGCAGGAGGCGCCAAAAACAACAATTTATTGCTGGCGGGTGTCGTTTCAAATAAAGAAGCTCAAGCCATGTTGATTCGTACTCTCCTTGTTAGGAATATAATAGAAAAGGGTGGGCCTGCAATCTTGGTACATTTCACTGTTCAACATGCATAAATGAAGTGAAAAAGAGCAATAATGTTGCATTATTAGTCGAAGTTCCATTTATTCTCAAATGATCTGCCATGAAAAATGAATATTTAGGTCTCAGAAAATTCCAGAAAGTTTTGCGTGTCAAGCGTAGGGGTATTATGAAGTTCTATTTTGCTTGCATCGTGAGATGCATAGGGCTCTGTCATTATTACCAATACTTAGGCCAGGGTACAACGGCTACAACAATTTCAACGGCACTCCACGCTGATTTGGGAAACTTTGGGCACACGTAACTTTTAATTACTTCCATTCCTACAAACCTTTATTCTTGAGGCAATTTTTTTCTGGTACCGCTACGCACCTGCAGGTGCCAGCTGGCAATTAATTCTCTTAACACCACTGTACGCGAATGAGGTTGCTGCCACAGAGCCGGTGCCGGTGCCAGTGCCAGTGCCAGTGCCAGAGCCAGAGCCAGAGATGGAGAGATCGCTCCATGTGTCGATCAAAATCGGCAGCCTCCGCCCCTACGTCTACCACCTGGTGCTCCA
>Ga0307946_1000638_pt1 | contig 18512 bp, 26 predicted proteins | sample OrgLakmetagen230_FD_203153 | JGI IMG/M metagenome (GOLD analysis project Ga0307946, IMG submission 203153) | Saline water microbial communities from Organic Lake, Antarctica - #230 | ecosystem: Environmental > Aquatic > Non-marine Saline and Alkaline > Saline | place: Antarctica: Organic Lake...
TCCGCTCTTTGTGGTTATGCTTTAAACGCCAACTGCTGAAGTAAAAATACTTTTCTAAACCGTCTCAAGCCTTAATTGCCGTACTTTTGTTACTGTGTACCACAGACGTTTACGACCCCTCGTGTTGTGTCACGAGCACATAAAATAACTATAATACAAAGGTCTGCAAAGTTACAGGGCAAAATTAGTCACTTTTGTGAGCATGAACAAGAAGGGGCTGGGAAGGCCCATGAGGAGCACAAACAGCTTGTTGTGGACGTTATTCAAGCCCAGTAGCCGGACAGTGAGAAGGCAGGTTGGAGAGGACAGGGCAGCAGAGCCGGATGAAGCAGCAGCAGCAGTGCAACGAAAAGGCCATCTGGAGGCCTAGGCTGACCTCAGGCATCAGCAGCAGGGGGGTTCTTTGGGGAGGAGCAGCAGTGTAAGCACGTGCAGTCCTTCACATGCTCACGTGCACGTGCACGCACGCATGCTTACGCGCGTGCATACGCATGCACACGCTTGTGCATACACACACGCATGCGCTTCCCTGTGCCTGCACAGGCATATGTATTGCTCGCAAGGGGGGGGGGGTTCATTTTTTTAAATCTCGCATTTCGTTACTTTACTTTACGGTTAGCCTGAATTAAGTTGTCTCAAGCCTTTTTTTCAGCCGTCCCAAGCTGAATTGTAGGCCCACTTGATGCTGTGACTCAAAGAGGCCAAGCCATTTTTCCAACCCTAAACCAGCTGCCTAAACCCAATTATTTGCTCTGGGCGAGTAACATAAAAGAAAGTCTCCATTCCTACCGTGATACGTGCGTCTGGAGGGAACGTAGGACCTCGCCCGCACCCGTGGTGGCATCATTGTCAAGCGCCTTGTCATCAAACTCCCCCCAGGATGCAACTTTGCCTGGGAAAAACGACCTGAAGCAAGAGCAAGTGTAATTTTAAAGGCAAGTTAGCACAGTTTGAAAGAAGGGCATGTAGCCAGTCCCACGGCGTTTTGCAACCATGATGGCGAGGACCTTCTTCCTGAGAAGATCTGTGATGTCATACCTTAAAGCTTGTGCCTGAGATACCATAGTAGTATGGCACTTGCGCAGCACATGCAGCGTGGTTCCGGCGTTGATCTTGCTTAGGCAGTTTTGAATGGGCAGTTTTGGCGGGGATGATGGCATACCTGTACAGTGAAAGCAAAGCTTGTTGGGGTTCAAAATGTAAATGCACGAATTGCCTGGGTAAGCTTGAAACTGTACCCACCTGTTCCAGGCCTCAGGTACTCTTTCAGCGATTTTATGGCGTGCTTTGCCTTTGTCTCTGCAACGTGTGTAGCCTGCAGGGTGAGGTGCATGGTGATTTAGCAAGCGTAAATTGACACCTATCAAACAACAACATCTGTGTTTGTCTTGAAAGATGAGAATCCAGCAAGCGTGAAAGCACCAGCTTGCAACTCTAAGCTCGACAGCTATCAGCTCACACCTGCTCGGACATTGACAATCGTTGCAGCAGGACCTCATTCAACGTTGTTTGTCGCATCATCTCAGCCTGGTATGCGTCCCGCTCCGAGCACATCTCAGACAGACGGGTAGCCCTGAGTTTTAGAGGGCAGGCATTTTGGTTTGAAATGTGTCATTTGTTATCAGGGCCTGGTAGGAGTCCCCCTGCGGTGAAAACTCTCACATATAACCGACCCATGACCTGCAGGTGCAAGCAAACATTTCCATTGTGGCAGCTCACCGTTTATCAAGCTTAATTGCAGAAAGCTGTTCTTGCAGGGTGTCACGTTCTCTGATCAAACTTTGGCACTGGTTTCTGAGCCGAGCAACGAGTGCCGTCTGCTCAGGTGACCGGTACATCTGACTGAGCCCTCCATTCGGTGATTTGGGGCTGATTTGGAGCTCACTGGATGCAGAAGGACAAAGGCAGTACATGATACTTGAGACACAAAATGTTGCAGCACTTTTCAAATAAATGCTAGCTCAATATAAGGGAGAAGCCGTGCATCCCATCCCTGCTTGTCTGGACATACCTCTCCCGGTTGTTGAGGAGGGTTTCTGCCTTTCCCACATTGCCACGTGCAATCGTAAGCTGCTCCTCGAGCTTTTGCTTAGCTGTGCCTTGCAGACGGAGTTTCTCTGTCACGTTGTGTAAAGCCGCCTTTGCCTGCGCGTGGAAATGAGCGGCGTGGGTTGGGTGCAATAACACGCACACAGTGAAAGACTCCCCATGTGCACTAGCTGAGGACCAGGATCGTCCCTCAATCGAACTCACCTGTAGCAATTCTTCAGCAATTTCAATTGGTTCTTTGGTCGATAGGATTGACTGCACGTTTTGGGAGAAGTTGATGGTATGGTCCATCCTCAAAATTTCTCCTCCGGCTGGAATCCCGTCAGACTGGAAAAGGCAGGAGAATATGCATGTGGGTTGAGGGACTCATGTGAGTTGAGGGCCACAGCACTAAGCTGGTACCAATGCAAGCATGTGTGCGCACACGTACCCTTGATGCGCAGGGAGCCCTGCTGCCCATGTGGCGACTGCTTTTTCCAGCACTCAGAGGCTGATTTCCTGTGAGCCTTCCCGAAGATGAGGTCGCAAAAGCAGATTGCGGTCGCTTCGCCAGGGGCGTTTTGGCAGGAGAGATTCCACTCCTGCGAGTGCGTTTCGTGGTGTGATGATGGCTAAAGTGATGGTGGAGAAAGTGATGATGGCGAAAGTGAGGATTTCCTTCCAATATAAGAGTGCCCTCCAATACAAGGAGTGCCCTATGTCCCACAAAACCTTCTTTAGGCACTCATGGCCTTTTTACACAGTTAGTGGGACCCTCTCCCAGTGAGAACATCAAGCTGCTGCACAAGCCATCGGCTCCAAAGATGCCTCATCACACCTAAATGATTGCCTGCCCCAGAAAGCAGAGGGGGGCATAGCAGGGGAGGGCGGTATGCCGGTTGCCCAGCTTGAGGCCTGAGCAGAGGGGCAAGAGAGGGGGTGACATTTCATGTGCACATGTGAAACATTCGTCTAAGCTTACCATGGATTCGATGTCCGAGTAGTCCATTTTAAATCTAATATTATTAAATGTCGTAAGCGGTTCTACTCGAACACTCGCTCGACTGTAGATTTTTAGAGGTAAACACACGCGTGCGCACACACACACACACACACACGCACACACACGCGTGAACACATACATGTATACACACGCAGACACACACACACATGTACGCACACACACATATTTACTCACACACAAGACATACATACACACACATACACAAACACACATATACACACGCACACGCACATACACACACACAAACACACACATACACACACACAAGACACACACACACACTTGCACAAACACACGTATACACACGCAAACATGCACACACACACATACACACACACACTCACTCTCTCACTCACACACACACTCACTCTCTCACTCACACACACACACACAATATTTGAAGCCATAGGTTCACCTCACAGGCAAAGTATTGTTCAACAGGGGAAATGATCAAGCAGGAATGGGAGGTCTCCCGTCAATTCCAAGGCGACAAAAGTGACCCTAGGCACGCAAATGAGGTATGCCATGCACACACGCACACACACATATTCACACATGTACACGACACGCACGCAATTTTGCACGTGAGCATGCACACACACATACACACATACACATATTTACACACACATGTACACTACACGTACGCACTTTTGCACGTGAGCATGCACACACACACACGAAAAGAGACAGAGAGAGAGAGAGAGAGAGAGAGAGAGAGAGAGAGAGGGAGAGAGAGAGAGAGACAAATAGACACACAGACGCACAGACACAAACACTCTTACATAAGACTCTTACATAAAAAAAAACACGCACGCACACATGCTCACACGTGCAAGCGCACTAACTCTCGTACGCATACACACCTAAACATGCACACACAAATGCATACACATATACACACACAAAATCACACAAAAGCAAACACGCACACAAAATCAAATGTACACATTTGCACACAATCACAATCACACATACATACACGCACAAACACATCAGCACGTACAGGCACACATTCACACAATGTCCTTTAAAAAAACCAAGTTGCTCACCACATTGAATCCAGGTTTTGCTGTACACCTTCTGCTTAATTGACGCCTCTGGCTCCATGTCATGTTCTGCCGGCAACACTGGTAAAACCAAAACAGAGGTGGTACTGCAGGCTCTAAAGGAGCAAATATTCGATGGCTTGTTGGAGCCCAAAGATATGGCTACCGTTGCCTTCTTTGGCAGTGAGTACCGCACTCCACGCACACACAGGTAGGAATTGGCTGCGCTCAACCTTTTAATTGTTCATTTGATTATTCATTCATCCATTCATTTATTCATTTGCTTTGCCCTGAGCAGGGTTCTGAAAGCCAATCTCAAATTTGAAGACGTGGAGAAAGAGGCTAAGGTGGATTTAGGTGGTACTCGGCTCTACGATTCTGTGCTGGATGCTCTAACCACCATGGAGAGAGAGGCAGCAGGTGCCTCGGGGAAGACAATTCTGTACAATCTGATCTGCTTCACAGGTGAATATTTTGAAGGAGGAGATAGGAGCCATGGTAGTGGAATGAGAGCCTGGAACACTGTAGTGAAACAGTGTTAGATAATACACATGCGCTTAGAAAATACACATGTACACATTACAGATGGACAAGATTCTACGGGTAATGGCCTGGAAAGGATGGTAGACCGTCTGCTGCAGCCTCAGTTGGATAATTTCCAGTTCACAGCCATTATTGTCGGTTCTGAAGGGGACATGGCGCAGGTGAGCACACAATGCACTAAAATAATCCAACAGATGTTTAAGCCAAAAACATTGGCCTTACTGGAACTTCCTCTTCTCTTGCAGGGAAAAAAGATCTTAGACTTGATGAATGCACGATGGAACCCTAAGTGTGTAACCAAGATGAACGTGATAGCTGGTAATATGCCTTCGATTCTTTTGCGATTTTGATCAAGGAAAGGCAGGCAGCTGTTTTGGAAGTGCACTCACATGTTGTCTCACCATTTTTTCCACAGACAAGGAAGACATAAAAGAGGCTTTTGTGGAAGTAAAAGAGTTGGTGCAGCAGCAAAGAGACGAGGTTGAGGAGGCCCAGTGTCCTGTGCTATGCACAGACGAAGTACCGCTCAACTCTTCTGAGTTCGCAGCCCAAGTGCAGGCGGACTGGAGTGGAGAGCAGCTGGAAATTGTAGGCTCTCCCTTTCGTATTCATTACTATAATTTATTTGTACAAAAACCCAAGTGCGTCCCCAGAGCTACTAAGTATCTACTTGTGCACGCCTGAATTTTCGTACATGCCTTGACAGCGCAGACACATATGCGCAATCACGAACATGCACACGCAACACATGCATTTCCGCACATGTACACATATTTTTCAGTTGAATGCACACACACATGCACACTCACACGTGTGTACACACACGCGCACTTACACACACGTGCACACATTCCACAGGTGGGTGCATGCACTTTAGCAGCCGCACGAGGCTTGCCACACGCATCTCAAGAAGAAAAGAAGGCTCTCAAGCCTCAGCGGTCTGGTGACATGCTGGAGATGATCTTGGCTGACACCCCCCTTGCTAGACTGACTGCCCAAGCATTGCAGGCTCAGAAGGTGAGGAGTGGCATGTCTAAAATGCAATAAGACTGTTATCGACCCTCCGTGAGACCCTGGTGGGTGCTGCCTAAGCAGTGCCTGTAACCTTCTGCAGGTTGACAAGGAATGGAATTCAATGTTTACTGAGTTTTATTAGGTGTGATGAATAGACTAGGGTGCTGTGCCTGTAACTGCAGACGCAGAGCAAGTATTCACTAAGCTTTATTAGGTGTGATTAAATGATTTTTTCTTAACTGCAGGCACAGAGCAACTGGGAAGTGCTAAGAGCACGTCAGGACACCCTAGCCCTGTGCAAGGTGAGCTTATTTGAAGGTTGATGCTTTGGTATGGCAAGGGGCTGCGAGGTGCTTTGGTAGTAGGTAGATGCTTTGGTAATAGGTTTGGTAATAGGTGCTTTGGTAGTAGGTTTGGTAATAGGTGCTTTGGAAGTAGGTTGATAGGTTGATGCTTTGGTAAGACAAGGGGTGTAATGCGAGGTACTTTGGTAATAGGTTGATGCTTTGGTAATAGGTTTGGTAATATGTGCTTTGGTAGTAGGTTGATGCTTTGGTATGGCAAGGGCTGTGATGCGAGGTGCAGCAGGTCATCCACGCTGAGGCCCACTGTGGGCACGCCACTCAAAATCTTCTTGAGCTGTGTGCACCTTGACTTGCAGTATTCAGGCACGACACTGAGTCCCCAAAGCAGTTGAGCTTTAGAACTGCAATTATTGGCGCATGCCTCTAATTGGCCAGCGTGACTCCCAATTTCTGCTGCCAAATCTTCATAACAGCAACCCACCCACAGCACTAATTTCAGAGGTTTTTGGTGCATTAGAGATGAGATCTCTTGGAGTAATTAGAGACCAGTTAAAGTAAACGGAGTGAACAGATGTAGTGGTTAGCAAGCCCCATGAAGAGCACTGTAAAAAGGGTACGTGCCCTACATGTTTACTCAGTCATGTCAATTTGTACGCAAGGCAATTTAATGAAACAAAGCATATCCTCTCGTTGCTCATGATATCTGATTCGGTTTGTGACTAAATTGGCTTTAATATCATAAAGTGGCATGTATGTACTTGCCTAAAAAAGAACAGCATAGGACTCCCAGCAAGTGCCCCGCTCTGTACTAGCCCTTGAATAAATTGAGACTCTGCTGTGCAAAATTAAGGACATGAGGATCCAACGAAAGGAGCTTATTATCTGTCTGAAATAGTTTGGGGTAATAGTAGATTCTGCAAGCAGTTGCAATATGGTTTGACTTTTAATCCTGTTCCCGCCAAATAGGTGTACCTCACCTCATGCCGAGCTCAAGGTGGCAAGGATTACGATCCCCTAGCCATGAGTGATGCGCTGTACAAGCTGGCCATTGCATACTCTGACATGGAGTGCATCATACAAGCCATGGAGCACTGCGGCAGGTTTGTGTGTGTGTGTGTGCTTTGTGTGTAAATAGCATGTTTTGGTGGCGTGCTTATGTATTAAAGCAGCAGCCGTTTGTAATTTCAGCAACATGTGACTGCTGCATGCACGCTGGTCAATTAAGGCATTCACGAAAAGGTGGCTTCGGGCATCTCCCACAAAGTGCATTCTGTCTTCACAGGGCATTGGCCAGCCTCCCGACAAATGAGCCTGCCTGGCCAGCAACAAAGGCATTAAGACGGGACATCACACTGCTGCAAGGGGAGATTTGCATGCTGCACGGCGATGCTGCACGCGCGCAGGTGACTTGTGGGACACCTTGTGATATTTGCAGGCTTATGGCCAGTCCACCAGGTGAAGGATAAGTGCGGATTTAGAATCATCATGCTCGGTCCCCTGTGTAATGCCAACCACAAAAAACTCCTCCTCCTGGCAAAGCAATGCCTGTCAGACAGCTTTCCATGGAAAAAAGAACGTGTTTTAAAACGTAACTCATAAATCAGGTGTTGCAAAACCAATTAACACCAACTGTGACGACTTGCAGCCTTGTAAGAGGGAAAGATAGATGATTTTGAGCATTTCAGCATCGTGTAGCAGAAGTCTGTCAAAAGGCATCAGACCCTTACACGCTTGCATCCTTCACAATCTGATCACGTGCAGGAAGCAATGCGCTACTTTTTAGAGGCGGAAGGTGTCTCAAGCCCGTACAGCTTTCGGGACTTCACCGCTAAGGTGTGACCCATTTGTACCTGCAAGTCATTATTGCACAGTTGACATGTGTCTGTGTCACAGCACACGTCCTTTATTGCCCTGATTGTGCAAAGATTAGTGACATCACAGTCTGAGTTTTCACTCTATATGCTGATGACGCAAACAATTTCAAACATTTGCACCTGCTTCTTGTCACAGGTTCTCTACTGGCAGAGCTCTAAATGCTGATGACGCAAACAATTTCAAACATTTGCACCTGCTTCTTGTCACAGGTTCTCTACTGGAAGAGCTCTAAATGCTGATGACGCAAACAATTTCAAACATTTGCATCTGCTTCTTGCACAGGTTCTCTACTGGCAGAGCTCTGCATGCCTGGGGATCGCTAAGCTAAAAGAAGCCCAAGCAACAAGGGTGCGTTGGATTTTTTGTTTTTTGAGAACCTCCTGTTTATAGGACAAGGGCTGCCAAAGGTAGAGGTGGTCCTCATTGCTTTATGTTTTGGGTTGGCCAGGACCGTATATCTGCACCGTATATGACCGTATGTATGGTGATTTCCTTGCAAAAAACTCCGTATGTACACCGTATATACCTATAAATGTATGGTTCTGGCCTACCCTATTTATGTTGACCTTGTCCGATCAACGTAGGAGGTCATTTCTAGGAGCGTTTGAAGCGCCCACCTTGTGTAAAGTCATAAAAAAACGTGCGCGAGATGGTGAGAACCTTGTATCAAGAAGGAGGCTCCTGCAGTGCACAAAACAACAGTCATACACCTGCCCATACAAGCTGCCTTTACTTACCTTGCGCGTTTGCTTACACCAGGCGGTGATCATAAAGTTGAGGGAGGAGGCGTCCATGCGGGAGGGCTTGGCTTCTGCAATCAAGGGCAAGAACAAAAAGGTGTGCTTGGAGGGTGGCAGGTTTTGAAGCTCGGCTCAGATTGAGGAAAGCCAAGAGCCGCAAGTGCATTTGCTATACACCGTGTGTGCTTTGCCTAATATTTGCCCAACAGCAAGCTGTAAATTGCACTGATTTTAAATAGTGAAATGACACATGTATCAAGTGGTATACAATGAGGCCACATAATACCAGTTTCCCTGTAGCCCCACAATTCCCTAAACCTTGCAATGCGTCCCTGTTGCTTCACAAGGCATTTCTTGGACCAAACAATGGGATAATGTGTTTGTGTGTGTGGTGGGGTGATGAAGGCAAAGGGAGGGCTGTCCTAGTGCAAATACATGCCCCACACTATGGAAAGATAATAACCTGTTACCTTCAGATGCATGATTATTCCAGGTGCCCAGACTTGCAACCTAAGTCTCTCATATAACCACTTACACTTCCAGGAATTATACCACAAGCGCCAGGAGGAAGCAAACATAGAAGCCTTGGTGGAGTGTGAGGCGGTAAGCATTATCGCATGCGTATGGAAGGGGGATGAAAGAGAAAAGCGTTACAGACATTGTACCTCCACAGCAATGAAATATCTCAGCACTGGGTGCCACTTGATCAGTCCCATTGCTGTTACAGTGGGTATGACAACAGGCTCGACGTTACTTGTTCATGTCAAAGGTCATCAGTGTCTTTGTTCCCTCTGTGCGCCATGATCCAATGGCCAAGTATATGACCCATGTTCAAATGCAGGAGGACAACCTCATCCAAAAAGCCTTGGAGCATCTGACTGGCAGCATGGAGCAATTATACGAGGCCATGGACGCAGAAAAAGAGCGGCTTGCTGAGAAAGGAGAATGTGACAACGTGAACGAGCATGCTATTGTCGTACTGCTTAGAAAGTGGGTGTGGGTACCAGGACGACCTTGGATCTTGACAATGTTGCTCTGTCATGTGCCAGTCGAATAACCCCTGGGTTGGATATCTATAGAAATTTATGGAGCAATTGCTCACTACTATGGGCAAGTGTACTTAAAGACGTGTCCTCCTTGAACTTTGCAGACAGCTGGCGCACATCGGACTTCGTCTGGCATCCACGTACAGCCTCATAGGGGGCAAAGGCCGGCAGGATCAAATCAGGTCAGGCATGGGAGGAAGCAGTGATTGCTGCCATGCAGATGACTGTTATGGAACTAGTGTACGCCAGGATATTCAAAGCAATCCAATGTTATGGAAATGCAATCCAATGTTTGGTATGAGCGATCCAATTTTATGGAACTAGTGTGCGCCAGGATATTCAAAGCAATCCAATGTTATGGAAATGCAATCCAATGTTTGGTATGAGCAATCCAATTTTATGGAACTAGTGTACGCCAGGATATTCAAAGCAATCCAATGTTATGGAAATGCAATCCAATGTTTGGTATGAGCGATCCAATGTTGTGGAACTAGTGAACGCCAGGACCTTCAAAGCGATCCAATGTTTGGTATGGTTTTAAAACGGAGTAATTTGCCATGAGCTGGGATTTGACTGCAGCTTTGCTCATCTTGCTCATTCAGGAGGCTTGATGAAATCATGCAAAACTATCACGACTACGAGCGCTGTGTCAACTCGCTGCCTCTCCCAATTGTGGCTAAGACGCTGCACAAGCTGGGCACCGTTTACTACCAGGCCAAGTTCTATGTGAGTCAATTAAACCTGACACTCAGTATGTGCCTGTAATTTTTCCTCGCTGCACCACTGCACCAAAGTTATTGATAGCTCACGCTTTTGCTAGAAGAGGCCAACACTTCAGTCATGACTGTCCCTATTCCCAGGATAAATCTCACGAGGCTTACGATGAGCTTATAGCGCTGCAGGTGTGTGTGGTGTGTGAGTGTGTGGGTGTGGGTGTGAGTGTGGGTGTGGGTGTGGGTGTAGGTGTGGGTGTGGGTGCGCGCCTACGCACGTGTGATAAGTGCGTGCATGAGTGCTTCAGCATATGCTTGTTCACTAATTCACTATAAAGTTCACATTGGCCAATAGAAAATGTACCGTCGTCCTCAATTTCTCTGCACAGTCCTACACCCTCATGCACTGTTACATGGCACTGAGGCTACTTTTGCTCACAAACATGTTTCTCTGGCTTCTGTACCTGAGCTGACCATTACTTTGCCCCAAAAATGATTTGAATGTGCAGGAGGACCTGGGTTTTGGGAAACCAAAGCAGCTTGCCGTTTCTAAAGCAGAATGCTTTCAGTTGAAAGGGGTGGTCTATGCTGCGCAAGAACAACACAACAGGTAAATGCTTTTGAGTGACCTATATTGTTAGTACAAGCTGGATTCAGGCTGGACTAACTTGCTATAAGTACAGTGTTTGGTGTCTGATTTATAGCCTAACATATGGAAAGGTTTGCCCTCAAATTCAGGTCACGTGAGGCTTTCATGCAAGCGCGGGGATTGTTGAAGCAGTTTTACAATTCAGAGGATGCCAGGATTGTTGCCTTAGACAAACAGCTAGCTGCAATGTGAAGAGCAGCAGCGTGAATTCGTCCCAATCAGGCCTCTGCACAGTGCTGGTTGTTGAGCTTTTCGAAGCATGTTACTAAAACACCTTTCTGCTGAAAAAGCTTGTAGGCATCTCATGCTGGTGGCCTTCTATTCTTGCTTCTGTTCATTGCAGACCACGGGCTTTAATAATAGGGCCAAGCCCTTTGTTGTGAAAGTGTTGCTTTTGACCCAACACAATAATAGGATTTGGTGAAAATAAGACACGCTTTTCCTTTGCAATATATTTTAGACCATGCATCGAGTCAGATTCACATGAAATGTGTCACGCCCAATCGCTGGCAGCAACAAATCGTGTGACGAGCGGTTAGTTGGTTGACAGTTGAGGGTTTCTGTGTGTCTTGTTCGATAAGCTGGATGTGCCAGTCTTGTTGATAACCTTTATCTCCTGGATATGATAGTTTTGGTAATTAATTGATAACATGTGAGCGTTCTCTTGAAAGAGGTACCTTAGAGGGGAAGCTTAGGAGACCCTGTACCATGTAAGGTATCTGATTCTAGTTACTCGCCTTGTCATATTACTTAACGTGTAACAATGAGCGAGAATGTTTAAAAAACAGTCCCAGCTTCGGGAAGGGACAGTAGTGTGGCAGCCAACCAACTTGAAGAATGAGTAACACTAGAAGAGATAGACACATGCACACGAGCACGAGTATGAGCAGAGAGCGCACAGGTGTGGATACATAGAACTTCGGGTTTAGGGGTCAGACATTTCAGGCGTCAGATATTTCAGGCGTCAAACATTTCAGGGAAACGGAAGAAGAATTGGGGACCACAGCGATGTAAAAAACTCCTTCCTCTGCTGGATGGCTTTTCCACCTTGGAGGCATTTCTTGGTTTGAAGGCACCCAAAATAATCAAGAGACAGGAAAACTACACAGGCAGTGAAAACCACTCCCCACATTGATTAAGGAAAAGAAAGCCACTTTGGTACCAAGTACCGTAAAACTCCTTTACCAGCAAAAAATGGCCCAGTCAGAAAAATCTAAAAGAGTACCAGACTGAGAAAAGAAGTCACAAAGAGACTGGAGTTCCAGCCTCAAACAAGCAAGAGCGCCAGGCGCAGAAACTGCAGAGCTAAGCTGAGGGTTACCAGGGATGACCACTTGTCCCAGCCACTCCCAGTTTAAAAAAATACCGAGTCACGATCGTTTAATATGTCATAGCCAATCTCCGTCACTGCAAAGTATAAGACTCAGTACAACAGCTAAAAAATAACTAACAAAATCACACGAATCGTCACTGCCAACAATTGGGCGTGATAAATAAGACTGACCGTCACGCCCCGTGACGGGGGCTTTTGAATGCATATATGAGCTTCCCTGATCAGAGGCAGAAACATGCCACGCAGAGAATATACGACATATTAGTTATTGTGCCTAGTCTTATACTTTACAGTGACGGTTATTTGATCTGACAAATAAATCCAATATGTCACAGAGTCTCTCCCATCTCCGCAAAACATAAAAGCAACATACTAGTAATGGAGGGGGGTGGATACTTTGGGGAGACTGGGAGCACCTCAGCAGCCAGCCATCAGTAGATCCACCTTGCCCAGACAGCACCAACCCAAAGATCTCAGCATACTTCTACGCAGCATCCACCCCATCAAGTTCAAGTACTGTGAGAACTCTAGACCTCAGAACCAGCTGAGCGCCGCGCAGGAACAGCACAAAGGCCTCTGCTCCATCCTTCAAGGAGCCTCTGTTGCCCTCCGCACCATCCTTTTAGCTGTGGGTGGCACCATTTACAACAATCGTACGCTGGATCCCATTTAAGGAGCTGGGTCTTGACTCTTAAAGAGTTAAAAAACTTGCCTCCAAGAAAAAAAGGAAAAGAACGCAGATAGTGTAAGCACTACCTGCATGGATTAGGAAAGGATGTTGTTTTGTGTTCTGCACAACCCAATGGATACAGAGATACATAACATCCCACCTGCAGAACAAAAGAGGAAAGGCTTTTCAGTGGGGATCAGGTAGTTGGGAGGCAGAGGCCTGCACACCACCTGAAGCATTGCTCAGATATTTTTGGGGTGTGTGTTCAATGCCTCGTCTCAATTGCATGACTGTTGTTGTGGATCAAATTGCATGTAGGCTTAATTATTATATGAGCGCTGTGGTGTGTAGACCAGTAATTCTGAGGCCACAGGTGGAGGTGTATTCCTTGTGTGGCTGCTGTAAATGGTGCCTGTTGCTCCTAGCAGGATGGTGTGAAGGTTTTTACGGTGTCCGAGAAAGCAAGGCACTAGCAGCTTATTTATAAGCTTGATTGTTCTTGTGTTTTTCTGCTTGTTGGCGAGGGGAAGTGTCTACATAGTGCTTTATTTCGATTAAATGTATATCGTGCTTGTTTGGTTGTATGTCTCTTGTTTTTATAGCCATGGTTTATAAATTGGCAGGGCCGTCTGCAAGGTTATTACGGGCAACTCTTCTTGTATCATTGGCAGACCGAGTTTGATATGTGTTGTTGGGTTTTGTTCGGGCGTGATTGCTGGGTCAGAGTAATTACCGTACGGTACTTATATCACCCCGTCTTTAATCCCTTCACATGCGCATGAACGAACACGTACCCGCACACACACGTACGCACACACACGTACACGCAAACACACATATACACACGTACACATACACACACGCACGCACGCACGCACGCACGCTCACACAAGTACAAAACGCATGCACGCATGTATGTACACAGCCGTACACACACTTAACGCACACAAATATGTGTGCGCACGCACACACACACACATACGCACACGCACACAGACACGCACGTACGTGCATGCGCGCACACATGCGCATGCACGCACACGTACGCATGCACACGCACGAGCATGTGCATGAAGGTGCAGCTCAGTGGACCAGATTCTCCCTTGCATAGGCTCGCACTGTTTATTAATCAAGTGTTGCCCTCGCATTGCTCGCATTGGAATCTATTATTTGTTTTCTTTCAAACCCTTTGTTACGGTACCGTACGGCATGTTTGAATTGCTAATTTTCCGCCGCAGTTGCATATTGAGGTTGGAAGGTAAGAGCCAGGTTGGAATCAAATTTATCTGTGTATTCTCGGAAGGGCGTATAATGCCATAATGCCTTGTTGTGCCATGGTTGCACGCTCCCTACATCTGGTTGTGCTAGCAGGCAATCACCCTGTGTACCTTGTTGAATCGCTTTTATAACTAATTGTCTAGCAGCATTGTGCTTATTTATAATCATTCTATCCATTACGGGATGACTGCAGCCTGACAGCATGTGGTAGGTGCCGTCTAGCTTTCAGCAGATGGGGCAGATTTGTGGGCCCTCTGTATGATTGCACTGAGCGGCACGGTGTTGGTTGTGTATCAGATCTATGCGGCAGAGCACGATCCTTTCTTTCCTCCAGAAGTGATGCTTGCATTTTTCCAAAACAAAAGTTTCAAAAGTTACACTTTCCTTGACCAGTTCTTGGTAATTTGTACAGCATTTTGTGGACTGATGGTTTGAAGCCTGTTTTAATTAAGGACCTTGTTTGTGTTGGACGTGCATGTGTGCTTTTACAGGATCAAGATCTGAGAAAATGGAGAGCCTTTCTGCTGAGGGCCCTGGTTTTCAGGTGTTAAGGGTATCTGGTAGGCAACTGCAAGCAAGGGGGGCTTGCACCCTTTCCGGCCAGAAAATGGATGAGTGGGGATGGGTGTCATTGTTAATGTGGATATCATGGCCATTTTGATTTTCAGCATAGCATTTTGCTACAGCATAAGCTCACTCGTTCCCTAGGAGTTTGGCATGTATATGCCGTTTCATGCGCTGTGGGTAGAGGACGCTATTCCCTATTTGCCATAGTGCACCAGCGCTGTCTGTTGCGATATGGATGTGTCCATTTATCAAAGCAGCAGCAATTCCCGCTAGCTTGGCCCTGATGCTTGTCCCTCCAGGATTTACTGTGGTAATTTTGTTTTGGATGAGGGTGGTAGGCTCCAACTCCAATAGACTGAGATCCATTTTCTTTGTTTGTATTTTGTAATACAGCTCCCATCTGTGAAGCCCCATTCTTTCCAGTTTGGGGCCTTGAGTTCTAGCAAGCACCATTGTTGTACATGATGGGAGGGGACCTGACTGTGTAATGTATCGGTTATGTCGCCATTATTTGCAACTGTGTTTTTTCAGTCTTTGGGGAGCCTACATGTTTTTCCATACTTGGCAGTATCCTTTCAGTTGGCCGTTCAAGAAGGTACGGTGCCAGCGTTTTCAAAATTCTAAATTGCCGCTAATGATGGGTTTTGTTCATTTTTCTACCCATGACGGGTAGGTTGTAATGAGTTGCTCCCTGGCAGTTTTGTTCCAGATTACTATGATGCGCATGCCTCATGTTGAATTGGCAGGGGTGGTGTTTTGCTTTGCTGGTATAGGAGTGGCATGTAGCGCACTGTTATCTTTGGGATATTTCCAAGGATACTGCAAGCATTCTTGTATTCAGTGCAAGTTTTGTAAAAAGCGCTGTTGCTGCTTTTTGTCCAGTTTGGGAGCAGCAGAAGGTAGCGGTTGTCTCTCGGTTATTCAAGGCAGATGCGGTTGCATGTTGCACTACTTTGAGCATGTGCTTATCGTCATATCGTCATACATCGGGTGGCAGATAACTAATCCAGTGAGCTTTGTGTGTGGAGAACGTGACTGTCCTGGAGCTAAATACTCTGTCTCTTGGGTGGGTTGTCCAGAACTCCTGAAACTCCGGGGTAAAGTCAAGAGGTGAGGCCATTCTTTCTTTTGTGACCATGGCATGGTTGCAAAAGGCTGTCAATTACTAATTGGTGGGCAGAGCCCGAGAATGTGAGCATTCAGCCAGATTGATTCAGCCTTAATATTATTGCCTGTCATTGAAAGCCGTGGGAGCCGATTAAGTAGTCCTTGGAATTCTGTTGCAAGGTCTTGGACAGGGGGAATCAGCAGGGTGTATGTGCCTTGGTGATGAGTTTAGTTATATGCATCCTGTTAAATGTTGAGGCGCTGAGGGGTGATGGCGCCAGACCATTTACCATTTATGCCGTACACACATGTCACATGTCACCTCTGGGAGGTCTGGATCTTGGAGAAAGTGACAATTGTTAGCCCGTCCTCTGCTTGTGGCGGTTGGTTAGGTGTGTTGTATTAGTTGTATTGCTCACTGTCAAGGGTTGCTTCTTGTACTGGAGGTGGTTTGATAAGATCGACCTATCTGTAGTTTCAAAGTTCACAATTGCCTGTGCCCTTGACATCGTTTTGCGGGTCAGTAGGTAGGCTTGTCAAAATGAACTTGGCACCTGAGATGTTTGCCTATCATAAATTACCATGGGGAACTATGCCTGTTGGGATCATCCAATCCTTGCCGTGCCAGATTATTCATGTTTTTATCTGTGGGTTCGTTTCTCGTGTCAGAGGTGGACATAGTATGCATAGTGCTTGTCTTGTACTCCTCAGCCATTTTTACGTGATTAGGGTTGGATCTGGTCATCTTTGCTGCTTCCCATGTCGGCCCCCAATTGACCAGCCATATTTCGCTCTCTGTCCGTCTATGCCGGATTTCCCGTTGCTCCTCAGAGAGGACCTGGTGATGTGCTGCATTGAAACATACCTTGCTTGTGGTCGGATTCTACTTCCTTTCTTTCCTTGCTATGGGGTGTCCAACAGACTTTGCAGCAACGATCTTGAAGATCCTAGTGTGCAGTTGGCATCTTACTTGCACATTAAAATGACGCTTTCACTTGGTATCGAAGCCCATACAAAGCTGACACGCGCAAACTCAGCATTTTGCGCACACACACTGCACTCTAGTCGAGCTGCCATCCTTCAAATTCATTTGGCCCCTTGCGGTGGACTCGTAGCGTGCTACTTGTCTACGGCTTTGGCAATTACAGATGATCTTGTTCAAATTAATTTGACTGAGGTCACCCAACTTAAGTTGAGCAGTCGCGTGTATAAAGACACCCCTGCATTTAAAATGCTCAAGTCCTGCTTAACCTCTTCACAATATTGCCATGCAATTAGATGCAGCTCATCAGAAAAACCACCATAGTGTGTGTGCGTGTTTTTGTGCGTGTCGTTTTAGTGTGTGTATGTGTGTGTATATGTGTGTGTGCGAGAGAGAGAGGGAATTATTTTGTCCACCTTGTGTAATTTGATCAAAGAACACGTTACTCCTGATCATACTGTACTTATCCATGAGCATAGCTGTATGTCAATTGGAATGGCAGATAGAGGAGCCAGAGAACTGGGAACAATAGGCACTGTAGGTTGGCAATAGGCAATATGTAATAGAACACTGTAGGTTGGCAGTAGGCACTGTGGAGCAATAGGCACTGTAGGTTGGCAATAGGCAATAGGTAATAGGCACTATAGGTCAGAAATAGGCACTGTAGGTTGCAATAGGCACTGTAGATCGGCAATTGGCAATAGGGACTGTAAAACCTTGTCTCTTGGGTGTTCAATCAATCCAGTATCGGGGGAATGTGGGGTCACGGTCGAGGGGGAGAACACATTTTTCCTTTTGAGTCTAGGGTGGGTACTTTGGCTTGTGTGTTTGGAGGTAGCGGTAACTTTACGCATGATGAGGAGGCCCACAAGCAAGGCTTGTGCGGAGTGGGTGGATGTTTTTATGTTAACCTTAGCTGTTTGCCTTTTAACAAGTCTTTTGTAGATGTTGAGACGCACAGGGGTGATTAAGCATATCTTTGCATTCTCCGTCTACGTTGTAGATGCAGGCTACTGTGGCGGTGTACACTCAAAGGAGTAAAGAGTCGTCTTAAGGGTCCTGTAGGGATGAGGAATCATTTCCTTGATGCCTGTGAGATTTATGTCAGTGATCCAGTACTTGCAGCGCCCAGCAAAATTTGGTTACTATTTGTGATTGTGGGTTGGTAGGTTTGATGTCAAAACTGACTATGTTTCAAAGTCCGACGTTGCGAGGTTGGTACGAGATGCTTATTTGGATGGCATCCCTCTTGTTATTGGTCGGCTTTCTGTTTTGGAGTGGAAATAGGAGTGAATTGCTGCTTGAAAGTTGATTTGATCTGTCGTCGTTCCTGAAGCTTATCTTTGTGTGTATGAGTGTGTGTGTTCGTGTGTGTGTTTGTGTGTGTTTGTGTGTGTGTGTGTGAGCGTGTGTATGCGTGTATGTATGTGCACGTGCGTGTGTGCGTGCGTGCGTGTGTGTGTGTATGTGTGTGTATGTGTGTGTGCGTGTGCGTGCGCACGCAAGTGTGCATGTGATGATGATGATGATGATGTGTGTGTGTGTGTGCGTGTGTGTGTGTGTGTGTGTGTGTGTGTGTGTGTGTGTGT
>Ga0307946_1000650_pt1 | contig 18280 bp, 17 predicted proteins | sample OrgLakmetagen230_FD_203153 | JGI IMG/M metagenome (GOLD analysis project Ga0307946, IMG submission 203153) | Saline water microbial communities from Organic Lake, Antarctica - #230 | ecosystem: Environmental > Aquatic > Non-marine Saline and Alkaline > Saline | place: Antarctica: Organic Lake...
CCTGGATGAAAAGGGGATTCCCCCGTCCATCCATTATTTTTATCTGAAAAAGTTATTGTTTTTGGCATTTTAACAACTTGTTTTTATTATTATTAATTTCTATAATCCCAAATTAAATATAAGTTCTCAACTCCTGTAGCTCTACTAAAAGCAAATGTTGCTTGATCTAAGGCGGTGTTTAGTGATAGTTGAGTACTTGTTATTGTTGGGAATGTTGCATTAGATAATATTGTAGCTATATCATCTTCATCATAATCAGCGGTGCTTATTAAGTAGCCTAGTTTATTGTTTAAATCAGAATCAAATTCACCTGTATTTGTAGATGATTTATAAGATTGAATATTGACGTTTGTTCCTCTCTCTGGAAACTTACTTGTTCCTTCTAATCCGTCTTCAAGAGTGAATTGACTTATTTCTGAACTACCAAACAAATGTTCTTCGCTGTAAAATGAACCTGCACCCCATCGGTATCTGTTTGTAATAGTAGTTCCTAAATCATTTTCATCTGCCAAAACAATGCTTATTACTTTTAAAGGTATTCCCACAGGGCAAACATTCGTAAATTGAAATGTTGCGCTATCTGTATTTGGAGTAACTGTTATTTGTATTTGTGTTTCGGTTAAATCTGTTCTAGGTATTATGATTGAAGCTGAACCCGTAACTGATGCGAGAGGGTAAGCTAAGTCTTCATAAGTTGCTGATACATTTACGCTGCCTTCTGTTACTGTAAAGTTTAAAACAGTTTCTCCAAGTAATGTATTAATGTTTAAGATGTAAGTAAATGGTCTTGTTATTGTTTTCTGAATAATATTACCACAAAACGCATTTAAAGTTTTTGCTATTTCATCTTGTACATTAAGCGTATATTTTTTAGTGTATGGGTCGAATGCTCCAAGCTTTTTAGAAGTTGGGTTGTCGATAAACAAGCTTCTAAATTCTGAAACCATGCCGTAGTTTATTTCGGTTGTTCCGTCTATGGATAAACGCACGGGGCTTCCTCCGCGCGAATTAACCCAATAAACTCTATTTCCGTCTAAGGCAAGGCTTTCGGGGTTTCTACCAATACCATTACGTCCTGCGTATGGCACATATTGTCCTAATATTTCAGGCACCTTAGAAATTACTCCCTCCCCATTTGCAGTAACAATTAAGTCTTTGCCAAATAAAACATAGCCTGCTTTTTCTTCTTGCAATACAAGTACGTTTCCTTCTCTTGCAACTGTAATTTGAACACTACCATATTGCTTGTCTAATTCTTTAAAGTTGGCATTGCTTAAATTAAATTCATTTAAGCCATTGATGTTTGTGCTTTCAATAAAAGCCTTTCCATAAGTCTGGTCTGCAAATCTTCGGATTTCCCTGTATTCTTCTACACTTGTTGCAGAAGGTCTTGTGTCTACTGTAAGATAGTTGCTATTAAAGTCATCACGCACGCGATAGCTTTCGATTCCATTGCCTTGTGTGTAGCAATTAAAGAAGTCCATTTCTACTGTCGCAGGCGTACCATTTGCATTATCTTGGTCAACTGTTCCCTTGTGGTTTCCGTTTACAATTTCAAAAGACTGTTCTATTTCGTAGAATATGTCTGTGTCTGCTTGCTTTGGAAATGTTTCAAAAACATATACGCCATTCCCAATACTTACTGTGATGTTTGCTTCAACACGTCCTAGCCTTTGGTTGCTTGAAAAAATTGGATTGTTCCCTGTGAAAATACCTACAATCCTTAAAGATAATAAATCATCTGCATCCCTTTCTAATGAAAGTCTAGGGAGTAAATCGTATGAATCTTCTGTTCTGTTTTCTGGCCCTGTAATTTCAGTAGCAAGTAATGAGTTTCTTGAAAAAATTACATCAGTAAACCAATCTTCTAAACTTGCGTAATCAACTTGAGCGAAAAATTCACGTTCATAATATACATTTGCTTCTCCCGCATCATATTGTCTTGAAGAGCGTATGTATAGGTTTATTGAAGCTCCTTCTGGAATAGCCAATTCACTTACAGGCGGTGTGTCGTTTATCGTTGTGAATAAGTCTAAGTTAGCAATAGGTGTTACTTCGCTTGATACATCTATCTCGCTAGGGAAAACTTGAAAATCATCCCTATCCATAGAAAATCTAATAGGCTTTATCTTTATGTAAAAACCTGCCCTTTCTATTATTTCAGTTTCAGAATCACTTGTATTCCCTGTTATAAAATTTTTTTCTTGAACCTTTGCTTCTAATACTTTAACCTTAATTGGCTCTGAAATAATATTACTCCCTGCTTTTTTAACTATTAAAAAATCACCTGCTGCAACTTTGTCTTTATTATTTCCTTCAAGCCTACACCATGTAAAAAAGTCTTCTGTAAAAAATTCATTTACATAAATTGTTTGATAAGCTAACGGGTTTGATTTTACAACTAACTTATATCTGTCAGCCCAATATGGAGCAACGTGGTTAATTGTAGCTACTAATTTGTTTTGGAAAGTAGAATATTGTTGAGGTACGAATATTGTATTGCTTTCAGAAGTCAATACAGTACTTCTACGCCCGTACTTATCCATATAAACAACACCTACTTCGTAATTTCTATTGGTCTTACAACTGCTTGAATCTAAACTTTCTTGAACTACTACGCTAGATTCTAATGTAAAAGTTATTGGAACATCGACTTCTGCATCTGCGTTATCTCCATCTGTAAAAACTACAGGACTAGCTACAAAATTAGGAAGTCCTAAACTTGTGTTATATGTAATAACCGGGTCTGTAAGCAAAGTATAGGATGCAGGAACAGTATAGTCTCCTGCTTGATTAAAATTTTGAGAAAAGTCGCTATTTATTACTTCAAGTAAAACTTGAAAGCTGTCAGTATTAAAAGCATCTGTAAGGTCAAAGTAGTCTTGTTCTAATATGTAAAAAAATGTCTTTTTATATCCTGTAATTCCGTCTATTTCTGTTACAAGCGTGATGCTAATTACGTTTCCTTGTCGTAAATTAAATGTTACAGGGTTAAGAACACTTAATGTAGTGGGGTTAAGAACACTAACAACGTATTCTTCTGTGCTTACAATTAAGTTGTTTTTTAATAAAACATCATAATTAATATTTATAGGATTTCCCGAAGTGTCTTTGATGTCATAACCCTCTACATAGTTACTAAAAACAGGAATGTTTTCTGTTAAAGATAATGCTTTCGCTAACCTTGGCACGTTATCAAATGACCTAAATAACTGGTCTTCTGGTAATGGAATTATCGTTTTACTATTTGAAAAAATTAAGCTTCTAGTTAAGTTATCACCCCAACCATTCTTCTCCTTATTGAATGTTTCTATTATCCGAAGTGAATTGCTAAGCGAATCTTTCACTAATACTTGTATGTCGGTAACTTGCTTTTCTCCTGTGTTAAAGTCAATTTTTACGGCATTAAAAGTATTTATCATGCCTAGATTATCTAGTGTAAAATAATCTAAGTCAAACGGTCTTGGCGTAAAGCTGTAGTTGCTAAAATCAGAAGGCGCACTATATTCTCCGTCAAGGTATCTATACCTGTAAGCAAACAAAGAAAACTTTTCTTCCATGTTATTGCTTCCGTCATTGGTGTATGTTGGAGTTATTTGCGGAGCAAAACGAGGTGGTTTTTTAATAAGGAATATATCTTCTTCTTCAAAGCCATTTATGCCATAGGTTTTTGCGCGTTCAATGTTTATGCAAAGCGGTTGCATATTATCATCTGTAATTAACAGCAAATCGCCTTCTACGTCTTGACTTATTACTTTTTGAATACCTGTTACAAAATGATTTTCACTTAATGCAAATACACGTTCATTTTCCGCCCTTGTGTCTGCTAAAACAATAGATTGCGTTTCGTTAATTGCATCCCACTCAAACAAAAAACTACCATTATCAGAAAGCACTAGCCAATATAATTTCTTTCTAAATTTATCTGCAAAGCTACCCATGTCAACAGGGTTTGCTCCTAATCCATAATTGGTCAATTGCTTATTAGAGTACATTGGTTCAATTGCGCCAACGTCTGAACCTTCGCTGTTAATTATCTCAAGTCCATATGCTTCTCTATACTCCCCTTTTGGAAGAAGTCTAATATCAGCGTCTTTGTTTTGACGACCTTTAATGAAGTTTTGGTTTAGTATCATGTTGGCATAGAATTAATTTCACGACCTATTGTTAAGAAATCAAATTTTAAACTTAATATTTTTGAAACATGATTTTCTTTTAAAAACCTATTCCTAGCAGTTCTTTTATCGCCTAGAGAAACACTTTTTCTGGTGCTTAAAATTTCAGAAATACAAAACCATTTAACTGCATCTTGCATGTGTTTATGGATTTTAATTTCTTCTTCTTTTAAGTTTTGCAAATCAAGCCCATCAGACATATATTCAATTACAACATCTTTATCTTCTATGTTGCTACTAAAATGAATTGTTCCTCTGTCTTCATTTACTTTAAAATCTCCGTGTTTTGAAATTAAAGAAGTATCTGAAGTGCTTTCAAAAGTATGCTGTATAAATGGATTTTGATATGCATTAGCTAAATCTGTAGTAAGTAATTCACCGTCTATGTTAAATAATATTTCGTATTGGTTATTTTGCAAGTAACCGTCTGCGGTGTTAATGTTTCGATTTACATTTAGAATTTGAAGCCTGTCGTTTTTATCTATTACTGAAACACGAATCCAGTCTACAAAGTTTTGAGGTAATGCAAAATATAAAGTTGGACCAACTGTTAGCTGAGCAACATGAAACATTTTTTGAGAGCTACGATTTACTACTCTTATTCCTTCTTTTAATTTACGAACAATTTGACTTCTACGCGTATTGGTTAAGTAACTATCTGAATCAACTGTATCGGCAAGCATATCGTCCACAAGCTCTTTTAAAGTAATGAACTGATAACTACCCCAACTTTGGTCGTCTGCAAAATAATCCGAAGGTAACTGTGCCATAATTAAGTTGCGTTATTTTGGTTAAAATCTGTATTTTCTTCTTGCATTGTAAAACGCTGCAAGTCTTCTTCTTTTAGGTTTACTCCAAACGACATTAGCACTCTACGCACTATTTCATTTTCTTCGCTTGAATGAATATCTGCATCTTGAAAATCTACTGCATCGGGATTGAATAATTCTGCTCCGTCTACAGCTGTATAAGTCCACTTAGGATATTTGATTTGTCGTATGTAGCTTATCGTAGTTTGGTATGGTGTTGCTGATGTTGGTGCAAAAAGAAGTAAGTCTCCTATGATTGTGTAAATAGGATATTGAGTAGTTGCTTGGCTTTTTAAGATATTAAATTCGCGCTTGTTTTTGCAATACTCTACTGCATTTCCGTCTACTAATTCGCCTTCGTCTAGGTATCTCCAATCGCTTGGTAAGCCAATTCTATCATTGGTAATCGTAAGTGGAGGTGATTCTACTAGGTAGTGAAGTATTTTTGAGCTAAACTTATCAGGTATATTGCTTAGTCCTCCACTAATCATACCTCTGTTTTCGCGAACTATAAGCTTGTTTAGGTCATAGAAGTATTCTTCATTACGACCTTGTATCGCATCGTGTAAAGCTAATTCAAATTTTCCTGGTGTAAAGTTTCCTCTCATTTCGGTATTAATGAAAAACTCTACCTTTTTTTTTATACGATCAATCATCTTTGTATAAGTAAAATTTATAGATAACACAAAAATAATAGATTTAAAGTATTATTTTGCTCTAAATATCAGATAAATAAAATATATTTTTACAAATGGAAAACAACTACGAAGATAAAATCTTAGAAGCCATAAACGAAACCCACAATAAAACAAACGGTAAATGCGGAATAAAGTCTATTGAAATTGCAAGTAAGCTGGGTGTAACCTTTCTCGACATACGAGATTCCCTTAATGACTTGAACGATAAAAAAGCATTTAAAATTAGAAAAGGAATTAATAATATATTGTTATTTAAAGCATGAAACAAACTAAAAAACAAAGTTCATTTGAAAGTATCATCAATACGGTGATTGGGCTAGGAATATCATTTATTGTACAAGTTATTTTGTACCCTATTATGGGTATTCCTGTCACTATTTTTGAGAACATTATAATAACAATAGTCTTTTTTATCGCTTCATTTATTAGAAATTTTTTGATTAGAAGGTACTTTAATAAAAAGACTAAATGATTAGCAAAGTTTACAATGAAGATTGGCGTATAACAACTGCAAACATTCCAGATAAGTATTTTGATTGGGTTGTAGATGATGTGCCTTATGGTATTGGCGTTGGTAAAATGGCTTATTTAAACGAAACTAAAACTACTGTTAAGCAAAAAAACGGAACAAAGTTAAACGGAAATAATAACAAAAAAGTTTACAGCAAAAAAGATTGGGATTTAGAAGCACCTAAACAAGATTACTTTGATGAAATGGTTCGTATCTCTAAAAATCAAATAATATTTGGTGTAGAGTACGTAGATTGGGAAGGGTTGGGTAATGGAAGAATAAAATGGAATAAGGGAATACCTAAAGAATTAAGCTTTAAAAATTATGAAATGGCTTATTGTTCTATCATAAGCCATACTCACGAAATAAATTTGCTTTGGCATGGAATGCGCCAAGCTGCGGATTTAAGAAACCCAATGACACAACAAGGTAATAAAAAACTAAATGAAAAAAGAATACACCCTTGTCATAAACCTATATTACTATATAAAAAAATAGCCTTAGATTTTGAATTTAAAGGTAAAAAAATATATTGCGGTCATAACGGCTCTGGAAGTGATAGAATTGCATTTCATGATTATGTATTAGAATTTATAGCAAGTGAAATAGAGCTTGAATACTTTAACTTACAAGAGAAAAGATATAGTGATTTTACTAAAAATTATAAATTATTTTTAATATGAGCAAAATACAAACAGCACACGCTAGTCAATTCGGTATATATGGAGCTAGTGATAGTTTTTACGCCTTAATTGATAGGTTAAAAGTTCATTCAGAATGGAAATACCCTAATCGATTATGGAGTATTGACGCTTATTATGGAATTGCATTTCAATGGATGGGAAAAGAATCAGATTTAGAAAAAAGAGTGTTAAAACTTGAAAAAGAAATGAATACTAATAATTAAATATTTACAACGGGATTCGGCTATGAAGCGTTGCCGACTAAAACGCTTCTCACTTTCAAATTAAAACAAAATGGAATTAAAAGCAGTACCGATTCAATTACCTGATGATTTAGGCAATGATTTATTAGCCGATGTTAGCATTAGTAATTTAATGCAGGAAGCAACATCGAAGCTAATTAGCGACATACACGAGAAAAGAAACAAAGTAATTACCGAGCGATTGAAAGAAATTGTTGGCATTGACTTAGACATAAAAGCCGAAGCAAGGCGAAGATTTAAACGCCTTGCAATTGAATACAAAGGGAGTGAAGAAACAATTTATTTTAATGATGGCAGCGAGCAAGGTAAGCGCATAGTAACATTTGTAAAAAAAGACAATCCCATATTGTTTGAAACGGATAGATGTCAAATGAGCGTGGAATACTCTTTTTATTAATGCTAACGGTTTGTATATGATTTCGGTTGTTTTTCACAACTGAATTATATACGGTGTTAAAAGTTTACCAAAAAAAGAAACCCCTCGTTAAAGGGGTTTCAGCGTCGGGAAACGCACAGCCAGAATTACAAACTGGAAATACTTTTATTCCTCGTTACCTTCTTTGATTTTATCCTTAATCCATTCTAAATCATTCTTTTTGTTGACGGGAACTTCTCTTTCAAAAAGCAATTTAAACTCTTTTCGAGCGTCTTCAATTCCTTCGTCTAGTTTGATTTTACTCTTAGCTACATTAGGAACAATATCCTCCGGCATATCATCTCCTAAAACTTCTTTTAGTTCATCTGTAGCCGTGTAATCTTTTTTGAAATTATAGCTTCGAGTTATTCTTTCTCCGATTTCTTGCAATGTGATTTTTGCACTTTGATCTTTGCTTGAAAGAAATTGCCCTAACTTAGTTATTGGGTCTTGCCCAACAGCAATCGTAATTAAAGCTTTTCCTGAGTCTGACCAGCTTATCTGTGTATTAGTGGGATTAAGCATTAATACCCCTCTTAGAATAGCCAATGCAGCTACGGTTTTAGCCTTGTAATCTGGATTTTTCATCTCTAGCAATACTTTTGCAGGGTCTTCAAAAGCTAACTTTTTAAGATTTGCTTCAGTAACCGCATCGCTTTGATCTATTACGTGTGCTCCAAGTAATACAAAAGCACGAGCCTTCATTTCATTAGGGTCGCTACTTCCAACAGCTTCATAAGCTTTTACTCTTAATGCCATTACATCTATGTCTTTTGTAGCCTGTACATCGTAATCAACTTTTTCAAAATGAATGCCGTTAAAAGGATGCATGTCTAAAATTTTAATGAGATTCTTATTCTCTGGATTTACTTGTAAAACACCGTCTTCAAACCATACTTGTGAAGCTTCTTGATCTCCTTTGTGATCTTCTTTGAAGATGCTATCTTGACCTAAAACATATTGAATCTTTTTTTGGCCTAAAGATTTTCCATCTACATACTTTGTAAGCATGATTTTTTTTATTGGCAACTGCCAACTAGCAGGTCTTCTGCCTTTTGTTAATGCGTAATTAATTTGTTTCATGGTTTCCACTTGTTTTTTAAATTAATAATATAAAACAGGAGTATATTTCAACTCCTGTTTTTAGTTAAGCGTTTAGTTAATTATTAGTAAACCGCTACACCTCTACCAACTAAATAGTTGTTTGCTCCTGCAACCTGGTTAGTCGCTTCCGACAACCAGTGTGCTTCTTGCTTGTCAGCAACTTGCTCTGTTCCATCAGGTCCAAAAATCTTAACTTCTCGTTTACGATTATATGCACCATCAGCTCTATATCTTACAGAAAGATAAGGCTTGCTTATTGATTTTCCTTCTTCATAAATAGAAGTGTCTCCGTTTGGAATCATTAAATAAGCTATACCTGTGTTACGGAATTTCTCACTACCCATTAAAGAAGGATTGTCTAAGATTTCCCAAGGCTGGAAAAAGAAAGTAACACCATCAATATACACATCGTTGAATCCAAGCTTCATCGACATATCTTGACTGTTATTAAACGCTCCATAATTTCCACCACCTGAATAGTGAGCATTTACACCAGAAAGCATTATGCGGAATAATCTTCCTTGCTCGTGGTCATGCCAAACGTTGTATGAGTTACACCCACCACCTTGCTGCTTTAATCTTCTAGCGATTTCAGACAAGTCTTCAATTGTAGTGATATATTCATTAGCAATATTTCCTCTTTCTTCAATTTGAGGTATTACACCTTTCATACCTCTATCATTACCGGCAGATTTACGCTGGTGAAAGAAATGAGCAAATTCAACTTTATTATCAAATAATGTAGCTGTTCTTTGCATTTCGTAATTATACCATCGTGGACCATCTGGGGTCATAATCCAAGTCTTATGAATCATATCTGAACGATTGATGTCATAAAAATCTTTAACTATATGCGTATGGTTTACGTGAATAGTAGGGTCCCATTTACGAGATGTTGTAAAGTTTACTTCACCCTTTCCCCAAGAGTTAGTAAAGTCAATTAAAATATCAACGTTTCCAGCGAAGTCATAAGCATCGCCTGTAGTTACAGCGGTAAAAACAGTAGTAGATGAAATTGCAGTAACTACCGCTTGCCATTCAGCAACACCATCTGTAATAAGAACCGTGTCATTAATACGAGCATTGTGGGCAGTTGGGGAAGTAAACTCGTTATCCGCTGTAGATACGTTTTTAACTGCATTGTGAAGTCTTCCTTCTTCAGAATGTTGAATTTGATCGGAAGCATAAGTGCTTTCGTTTCCTATAAGTTCAGTAAGTTTTAAAATCTTACCTTTTCCGTATGCTGAGTGTAGCATCGGCATTAGCTCAGGAGCGTACTTCTGAGCATACGTGTAGTCGTCTATAAAGTTTGCAGCAGTCGCATTTACCCCTCCTGGGGCTGAAATTACCGCTGGGCCACCCGACAAGTTATTGTCTAAAAGTGAAAAAGCCATTTTGTTATTTTTTTAAAGTTAAAATTGTTCGGGAGTAAAGCTCCCTATTCCAGCTTTCTTTGTCTTTCCTCTCCAATCCAAAATAGAAGCTGCGGTTTTACCGCTATTTGCATCAGGAATATTCTTTCGAGATGTTCCTGCATTGTGCTCAATGGCTGCAAATTCTTTTGCTTGTTGCGCTAGAGCTTTATGGACTATTGCTGATACTGCCTTTTCCCTGTTTTTGCGGTTAGCCCAATGTAAACCTTCTTGAAGCTCTGCATGGTCTAAGCCCTTATCGTTACTGAAAGCATCTTGATAAAACTTGTCTATATCGAGTGCGGAAGAAGCCATATTTTGCACCTCTTCTTTTGAATACTCATAACCAAGTTTCATTATTTTTTCAGTTCCGTTATCATCAATCTTAATACTAAAAGCAGAATCTTTGATATTATCCGAAGAGTCTTTTATGCTTTTTTGATACGTTAATTGTTGATTTTTTAATTTATCATATACTTCTTTTTGCATTTGCTGACCGTTTTCAAGAGTAACCATTTCTGATTGATTTTCTTTTTCGGCTGGCATTTTGTATTTTGATTGTAGTTCTAATTGAGATTTTAAATAGTCAGAACTAAAGTTTTTTAATCGTACTTTTTCAACATTTGTTAGCTCATCAAAATCTACCGTATCAATGTTTAACTCTTCTTGCAAAAAGTCGTCTACGTTAGATTTGTCTAAATAGCCATCACTCATTGCAATTGCTTTTTCGCGAGCTAATTCAGCAGGATTTGATTTAGAAAAATCACGTTGAGCTGCTAAGTACTGGTCATAACCTCTGCCTGTTTCTTTTTCAAACTGCAAAAAACCTTTTGTTCTTTCTGACAAACCTTCAAATGGGTCTGCAGTTGGTTCAGGTGTTTTGAATAAATCATCAATGCTTTCGTATTCTTTATTTTTCTTTTCTTTAAAATATTTTAAAACAGCTTCGTCGTTAATTTCGTTTGCGTCTGGATTTGGGTCAACAACTGGGTCGACAACTGGGTCTGCTGGATTTGGGTCAACAACTGGGTCGACAACTGGGTCTGCTGGTTTTGGGTCAACAACAGGGTCGACAACTGGGTCGACAACTGGGTCTGCTGGTTTTGGGTCAACTATTGGGTCTGCTGGTTTTGGGTCAACTGGTTTTGGGTCAACTGGTTTTTCACTCCATGCACTTAAAAAATTTTTCCCGATAGCCATAACTATAGTATTTATTTATTGTTAGTAACAAAAATATAAAATAATCTAATACAAATCTATTTTAATTTATATAAATTCAACTTTATGCTTGTATGCCTAGCAATTCATTTAAATCCATATCAGGTTTTGTAAAGTCAAAAGAACCTGTGTCTCTTTGTCTTTGCTCAATTAATTTACTTTGCTGACTAGATTGAGTATCAAGCCTTTTATCTTTAGCTTCTTCTTTCTTTTCGTCTCGGCTAAGTACAGTCATTCCTTTAATTTGCTCTAAGTAAACGTCTTGCTCAAACTTTTCTTGTCTAAGCGGTTGTTCTATTTGTAACTTAGAATTCAATTCTTTTAAGGTTATTGCGCTTTTTTGAGCTTCGTATTGAAGGTCTATCATTTTCTTTTTTTCATAAAGCATTATCTCTCCTTCTTGTTTAGCTTGAGCAGATTTTATATTGTTTTCAGAAGTTGTTTTGTTGACAAACTCTTTTTCTTTCATTCTTTGCTTAATGTTTTTAGAGCGAACATAGTGCATATATTGTCTTGCTTGCTTCATGTTGTTTCTAGCAATTGCAATTATTTCTGACTTATCAGATACATCAATTGAACCTTCTTGTAATGAAATACCTAAATCTTCTCTAAGTTGGTCTAGTTCTTCTCTAGCTGGAATCATTTCAACTGTAAGTCCAAACTCATGTATATTTCTGTTTTCTAAGCCCTTTAAAGCATCTATGTTTTCGCGACCTACTGCATCAGATAAAGTTTTTCGCAAATGTTTTAATCTATCAAATTTAAATATCCCTTGATTTCTTGTGGATATAGTTTCACATACGCGCTTATCAAACATAACGGCAGCTTCGACTAGGTGCTTAGTAGCGGTGTTGTTGGATAGTTGTATCATTTCATTTGTTCCTACAAGGGATTGAGCTTCAATAGGGTCTAATCCCGTAATATCTTGCATTTGCTTGTAGTAAAAAGCCCATCCGTTTAGTGCTTCTGCTAAGTTTCCACTTTGACTTCCTGACATTGGACTAGCTGCGTTACCGTCTTTAATGCCGTCCTCGCCCATATTAACGCGTTTTTTAAGAACTACACCTTTTACATTAAGATATGACAATGTTTTTTTTATGTTTTCTTCGGGATTGCCTTTTGCATCACCAACTAAATCAGCTATTTGATCAACATCAAGTTCAATTAAATCGGGTTTTAGTTCAGAAATTAAATGTTGAATTTTTAAGTGGATTCGCTGCAGTTGTTTACAAATCGGAATTATGTTTTTAAGAAAACTTCTTAGTCTATTTCTATATATGTTAGTGCATTGAGCTACATAAGGAGGAAGCACTTTATTCATTTGATCTTTTGCTAGTATTTCGCTTTCGTGGTAATCATATATATACTCGTTGCTTCCTATTATATAAGTTCCCTCATACCATGTATCAAATTTTTTAGTAAGCTTACTTTTTTCAGCTCCAGCAGGAACTTCGTAGCTGCTATCTCTTCTTGCTACTTTTTTAGTTTCTCCTTTTTTGTTAAGGTATCTTTTATAAACAATTTCTTTATCGCTTTTAAAAGTAAAATGCATAACCTGTACTTTAATATCTAGTATGGTTTGAAAAGGCGCGTGTGAAAAATTAAAAGCTAATTGGTTTATTTTGTTTTGTCCGGCATATATTTTTGCTATTTTTCTGCAAGTAACTTCATCATAATTGCTTTTTATGCGCATTTCATTAATGGTTATCGTTTCTACGCTTGCAAAATAAAAAGCATCGCTAAAATCTTCCATTTCAGAAAAACTATGTACAAAAGTTCCAGGGTCTATATACTCAGGCGTAACACCGTTATTTTCATCGGTGTATACTCTAACTACTTGTAAGTCTGTGTGGATTAAATCTTTGTTTGTTTTTTTAACAGTTTGGTTCCAATTATTAGTTTTTTTAGCAAAGTCAATCATAATCTCTTCTGATATTTCTTGCATTGGACGTTCTTTTATTTGAGTGTAAAGATTTAATTCATCTTCATCCTCTGGAACAAATCCCTTTTCACTTACATCTGGCAATCCTAAAGCAGCAGCTTTTTTAAGCATAGAATTAGCAGCCATGTTTACTTTATGATTATCGTACTTTTTCTTTTTTTCAAGAGTAGAAAATCTATCAATTGATCTAACATCTATTCTGTAATACTCACTAGAAAGGCCGTTAATTGCTTTATTAGTAAATTTTTCAGCGTAATTAATAGGAGTAAAGTCAAGGTTGTGCAATGTAAGGTCGTCCGGTTGACGCGAAATATGGTCTTTATCTCCTTGTAAATCGTATTCACCACGCGCATACAAGCGTAGCTCGTTTATTTCTTGATGCCTTTGTGAAAATAAACATTGTTCGTTAATCATACCGCCACCAAACCATTCTGACTGAATAGCAATAGCCCATTTTAATCCATATGAATCATCTTCTTTTTCTGCTTGAGAAGCTAATGGGTCTGGAATCCCCATTGTTTTTTTAGATTTTAAGTAGTTTTCCATTATTATGCTAATTTAGAAACTGACCCTTTGTTATTGTATGTAGCAAAAGGTACATTAATATGTCTTGATTCTTCTTTTTTTACAACACTTCTTTTGGAGTTGCCTACATCTGCTAGACTTGCTCCAATGTACGCGTCAAATTTAGTTCTATTATTTATATCAACTTCCTTGTATTGATACAAAGTTCGAGTAAATGGCATATCCCCCATTTCTCCTTGTAGTCTAAATTGATTATCTCTTGATACGCCCACGTGGTCCTCGATAAAAGCTTCGCTTACATGAAATTGAGCATCACCAATTTTTGAATCTTGGTGGGGAGCACCTCCAATTTCTTTTTCAGTAGGTGATAAATCATTCCATCCTTTTTTAAATGGATTATTCATACTGTAATGTCTAAATCCCCAATCTTTTATTTTGTGTAAAAATCTTTCGTTAGAAAGCTCTGCTAGAAAAGGTATACTGTAATAAATAGAAACCTTTATAGCGTCCTCAAAAAATATTTCAATTTTCTTTGGCCTAGCTAGGTATTCTACTATTTGAGTTTCATTCGGTAAAGATTCGCAAGTATGTGTTTTTGTTTTAAGAATTATGGCTCCGTCTGAACCTCGTCCATCAACGGTTTGACTTCTATTATAAGGGTCAACTCCAATTGTACCTATGTCTCCTGCTATTGGAGCTTTAGCTAAAACTCCCCCATTTCTCCTAACCTCTTCAAATTGATTACGAAATTCTTTTGGTGGGTGGCATCCTAGCTTAATAAAAAAACGTCCGTTTTCTGGATCTGGATTCCATCTTACTGTTCCAAATCTTACCCCTCCTTCCCATGAGAAATTTCCTTGCTCAACTCCAGTATTGCCTTTCCATTTTTTTGCTTCACCATTAAAAGCGTCCTCTAGTTCCCATCTATTATGCTCAATCTGTTCATCAAGTTTTATTTCGTTAAATACACAGTCTCCACTTTCATTTCTAAACGCGTCCTTTACTGTTTCAGGGTTTTGGCGCATATATTCATTAAGGGCCTCTGGCTTGTTCTGTAAAGCTGCAATTGCATTTGATAAAAAAGTAATAGCTCCTGTCTCAACATACACTCCTTCGTCTGTTTTAACTGGCTTCTTAGGGTCTTCGAGAATTGAAAATCCATATTCATCAAACATACCTTCAAGACAATATTTAGCAGGTATAAAAATTCTGTATAATCCTGATGTAGTTTGTCCGTTTAAATCGCGAGTTCTGCAATCGCTATCATCCCATACTTTTTTATATTCTGCCCCACCTCGTTTAAGAGATTCAACCGTAGAAACAACCATCGATTTTCCAGTAATTCTAACACCTTTTCGGTGAGAAGTTCGTACTCTACTCCAATATTCTGAAAAAGGAACGTCTTTTGGGTATTTTCCTGCTTCATCGATAAGCGATCTAAAAATAGCATCACCATCCATTGCGCCTAATTCAGTATTATGCCATTCGACCATTGTTCCTAGTCCACTACCCATAGAGATAGATTCTCCTGCTGATTTACGCTTAGTAGCTTCCTCTAGGTTAAGTTTTTTCTTCGGGTTGTTAGTTCCATCCCAAACAGGTCTAAAGAAAGAAGGAAGTCTTTTAAATGCTGTAATGTATCGTCTAAAAATATTACTAGCATCAGCTCCTTTTTTAGAAATTATTCCAAGTAACTTATCTTCGTTTAAGGTACCGGATTCTAGCATTTCTATTATAGCTAAAAAAGATGCTCCCATACGTCTGTTTTTAACGTACTGCATTCCGTAACATCTTGAATCTGCCTTGCACGCTTCCCAAAATATCATTAATTCATTTTGAATAATACGAAAGTTTGGGTGTTCGCTAATTTCACGAACCCATTGCATGCCAAACCAATATGTTCCTGTAACATAAATTGGCTTACTGTTTAAAAATATCCAAATACCTTTTTCTCTTTTTTCGTATTGAGAATCTATGTAGTTCTTGTTTTTTTTAAATAGAGTTTCTAGGTATTGGTCAATTTGCTTTTGCTTGCTCGCTGCCGTACCGATATATTTAGAAGTGATTTTTTCAATAGAATCATATTCTAATTCTTTAGGCATTTTTTCTCTTTGAAATTTTTGTTGAGAAAAGGTTTTATTAAAGTTTGTTATTTTATCATCATCGGGTTTTTGCGGTAGAGCTATTTTAAGACCCATGACATCAAACACGTCTCCAATGGTTCCGTCTTTAGAAATGACAACCATATCATGCTCTTTATTGTAGCCATAGGTCCATTCTTTAAGGTCGTTTAATGCCTTAAATTTAGTTGGTCTTATTTTGAGTTCTACTTTATGTCCTAAGTATTGAATCATTAGTTTTTTGCTCTTACTTTAGTTGGGTGTTGATACCCTTTACTTTCGTTGATTCCCTGTGTTTCCCCTTCTTCGGTTTGTTTCGATTCTTTTAAATGATGTTCTAAGCTTTCGATTTTATTTAAAAAATCATCTACCTGTTCTAGCGCGGAGCTTCTTTTTTTAATACGATTAAGTTTTTTGTCTTCAGCTTCTTCATTACCTTCTTCTTCTTCTTCAATAGTTTTGTTTTCTTCAAATACCTCAAAAGTTTCATCAATTAAAGACTTGTATTTTTCAATTAAATTAAGTGTTTTTTCTTGTCTGTATTTTTTTACATCTAATTCTGTTTTCATGCTGATTGCTTTACGTGTTTCCCTATAATATGATGATTCCTAAACCATATATACGTTTTTTGATTTATTGTAATGTCGATTCCACCGTGCTTTGTGTGATATACATAATCGCCTTCGTGAATATCCTCTTTTTTTAATTTATCGTTTCCAATTAATATTTCCAAATACGCTGTGTCTTTTGCTTGTGCCTTACTCATATCTGGAACAAAAATCGAACCTACTTTTTTTAATTCTTTTTCTGCGCTTTCAATTTTTACTTTTTTACAAATTAGATTATTTTCAAAACCTACAAACTTCGTTCCTTCTCCTTGTGAATAACACACAATTAAAGAAGTGTTAATTCTGTACAAGTCTTTTTCTTTATCGACTAGGTATTGATTTTCTTCTTCACCCCATTTCTGAAACTTCTGCGTATGTACTACAATTGGGTCAACCAATAGGCGGTAGCCGGGTTTAATATCTCCATTATAAGTTACAGGCGTATGTATTACTTCAAATACATTGTTGGCTAATTCTTTGCCTGAAAACCTTCTGTCAAGATGAATCTCGGCACCGCCCTTAGTTGTGATTGTGTCTTGATACTTCTTTGGTATGTGTACTATAAAATCGTTATGTCCTTTCATTTTCCCGTTTTTAAAATCTAATTATTCCATATTGTATGCTTACTCCTCCTGAATAATTTCCATGAAATACATCATAACCAACGTAAGGCCCAATAGAAAATCTTTTTATTCTAGGTAATTCGTAATTTGCTCCTTGCTGCCTCTCTTTAATTTCGTAGTGGTCAATCGTAATGCTTTCAATCATTCCGCGATTAATCCCTGATATATTAGCTATAAGATTTTCATCTTCAAAAGTGTGTTTAAATTTACGTATTGATATAAATTCTTGAAACAATTTAAAGCGTTTAAATTCATCTTGAAGCGCTAAGTATTTTTTCTCTAAACTATCGTTAGCTTTAACCGCTTTTTTTATTATATTAATTTCAGGAGTAAGCGTGTCTTTTACTAAATTTAAAATACTGTCTATGTTTATTGTTTTTTGAACAGGCTTTACAGGCTTAAAATCTCCAATTATTTTAGGTATGTCAATTGTAATTGTTTTGGTTTTAGTAGGATTGTTTGCTTCGCATGAACGATGCAACAACACTATACAAATTAATAGTGATGCGTAAACTACAAGACGTTCTAATCGTTTCATTGCAATATTTCTTTTAAGCAATTTGCATATTTTTCAAAATCTAAAAACTTCAAAGCTTCGTTTTCATCCCCAAAAAAAGGTTCTAAAATTATGCAGTTAGATTTTATTTTGCTTAAAAAACCATAACCTCTTTCTCCTTTTCCGTGTTCTTCTACACCTCTGTTCTTTATATTGAACTTTTTACTTATTTTGTCTAGTATCTTCTCAGATAAATCCCTAGACTTTAAATTCCCTGGAAATATAACCGATTCGCAACCGTGACCCTCATTATTAGCTTTCCCGTCATATTTATTAAAGTGTAATTCGATTACAAAATCGTAATTTTTTCCATTTAATTGTCTAGCTAATTCGTCCATCTTTGAATTATAGTTTCTTTTCTTTGCATCTCTATAATATATATCAAAATCATTACAAAGTACATCTGCGACCTTGCAATTGAATCTATACTCTGTCATATCGAGGATTTTTGATACCGCTCCCTGTTCACTTACATCATGTCCTACTACTATCGCTGTTTTCATAATATATATAATTAATTTTCTTCGTTTCCTTTTAAAAGCGCGTTTAAATCTCCATTCTTTTCAAAATTATAAAGTCTAGTCATAATAAATTGCGGAGGATGCTCTCCGTCTGTAA
>Ga0307946_1000668_pt1 | contig 17983 bp, 18 predicted proteins | sample OrgLakmetagen230_FD_203153 | JGI IMG/M metagenome (GOLD analysis project Ga0307946, IMG submission 203153) | Saline water microbial communities from Organic Lake, Antarctica - #230 | ecosystem: Environmental > Aquatic > Non-marine Saline and Alkaline > Saline | place: Antarctica: Organic Lake...
CCCTCTCATGTTCTTTCAATGCTTCTTCAGCCCTCTGACGAGCAATGCTCTCATCTTTGAGGCAGGTCTTCACAGCCTCAAGCTCCTAAGTGAGGAGAAGACAGCACCACAGGGCAATAGCTCAGTGTACTTTTAAAGCCTAGATACCAGTGGCTTGCAATAGATCAATCTTGCAGGGCACCAACGTTCAGTAACAATTGCTCATCGGCAACAAAGTGTGGTGACCACACACACACACACACACACACACACACACACACACACACACACACACATACACACACACACAGACACAAACACCTGTATTGCAGCATCAAACTGTACAGCCTGTTTCTCTGCCCGAGACTCAGCGTCCTCCAGTGCTGCCATTGCCACGCGCACTTCACGCTTGGCCATGGCTTGTAGCTGCTGCAGCTGCAGCTGCTGTTGCTGCTGCTGATGCATCTGGCACTCTTGTGCGGGATCATCCACGTCAGCATCAGTTGTCTGTAAGCAGAGCATGTTTATAAGCATGCGTGATTCCGATCATATGATTGTATGCAGGTAAGTATCTCTAGTATAGGTGAAGCAAAGAAAGATACGGCCATGACTTAATGGGTCAGATCAAGTGGCTTCATGATTTAAGCTAGCGGTCACCTGCTGGCATGGCTGCGTCTTCAGCAGGCTGTGCAGCTCCTCTACCTCTTGCTTCAGTCGCAATACAAGTTGTCCCTGCGCATGCATGCATGGTGCTTATAAAATCAAAATGGTCGCATCTGATGAATTGCAGATCATAGTCTGGTCGATTTTGTAATTAAGATGTAGGTAAAGTCTCATTTGCCTTCTTAGCACGCTTGCAACAACATCCAACCTTCGACAAAAGAGTCCCACCTGCTGCTTTGCCTGTGCCTGTGCTTCCCTTGCCTGCCGTGCCTCCTCCTGCTCTGCCGACTCTGCAGACGCAAGCGCCGACTCAAGCTGCGCTTGAGCAGCACGTGCATTGGCCTGCAGGAAGTGTGAAAGCAATTGTTACAGATCCGGAAGCACAGTTTATTAGGGTTGGCCAAAACCATACATGCATACATACATACGTATACGGTAATTTTGGCTGGGAAATTACCATACATACGGTCATATACAGTGAACATACACGGTTATGGCCAACCCTACATATTATTCATTATACATGTGCACGCTGCCACTGCCCTGACCTGTATGACAGCAAACAGAGGTGCATGAGGTGTAGTTTGCAAACAGCACAGCAGGGAAAGCAGTCAGCAAATCAACTCACCACCGCACGTGCCCCTTCTTGAGCCTCTAGCTCTGCCTGCAGGAGTCTCTCCCTCAAAGAGCATGTCTCTTTGCTGCTACCAAGTACAGCTGTGCTGCATTGTTGCTGCAGTTGGGCCACTTGAGCTTCACGCGCTTCCGCCCTGATAACGACACAGACAGACAAACACACACAGAAGCAAACAGGGTGTTAATGGAGAGCTGTTATTGCAATGTCAAATGCTAGCTGTAAAGCAATTAATGCTCACACTATACACTGTGGAGAGCTGTAGCGTGTTACCCATCAGCACGCATCCGCATAAGCAACCCTGCTCGTCCTCACCGTCTTTCAGCTTCTTGCAGCTGCGACACCAGATCTTGCGCAGCAGCCTCCGCCGCTTCCTTGCTTGCCATGCTGTCTCTAGCGGCTGCCTCTGCTGCAGCGCGCGCTGCCTCTGCGGTTTGCTGGGCAGCCTCTGCCACCTCCAGCTGTGTTCGCAGCTGCACCACTCTGGTTCCCCACAACCTCCGCCTGCCTGCTTTCACGCTGCCAAACGCTTCCTCAGCACTATCTGCGTTCCCACCTTCGTCACTCTCTTCAAAACTGCTGGCACTCTCATCACTTCCTTCTTCAGAGCAAGAAGAAGCGGCACTGACCGTGCTGCTTTGCTTCCTCTTTTCCCCACCCCCGCCTTCCTTGCTTGCCACCTGCTGGGCTCCTTTTTTGTCACGCCGCGAGCGTTTTCTTGGGAAAGGGGGGCCTCCTGCCCCCAACCTCCCAGCTCGCTGCTCCAGCAGGTCGTGCAGCTGAACTTGCAGACTGCTGCATTGCTCCTGCACAGCCAAGGGATCAACTATACATCTGCTGCTGCGCTGCGTGACTTGTGGTGATGCTGGAGGCAGAGATAGCTCACCTCGCAGTACAAAATACAAAAACACATGCCTCTCTTGCCTCCCGCATCCTGCAAATGCCCAGGCCAGCACACACTTTTATCTTACTGCATCCCGTACTGCATGCTCCCATTGCATTCCCAATCACCCCCCCCCTCAACATCACTTGAATTAAAACGTCGCCTTTCCTATGCCGATTACTTTTATTACTTCCCTTCACCTGCACCAGTAATCAATATAGACGCTTCTTGACACCTGCCACTCTTAGCTCTATGTCCCCAAAAAACGTTGTGGACCCCCCCCCTCTCTTCCTGCACACATCCCACCTGCAGCGCAGATGCCTCTGCTTGAAGCCCTGCCACCCACTCCTCACGTGCTGCAAGATTAGCACGGGCCTCTGCCAGCTCCTCCACCGTGTCCCCTGTTGCTGCTGCTGCCTCCACACGTGCATCATGCTCTGCACGCTGTGCTGCTTCACTCATGCTCTGCTGCTGTGCCAGCGCCTGCTGCAGCTGTGCGCAATGCTGCTCTGCCTCCTGTGTGTGTATGTAAGGACGTACATGTGTAAACATATGTGTGCATCTCATCTATGGTTTTTTGCATCCAAAACTTTTGGCAAAAGTCAAGAAAAGCTGGAATGTTATCGGTAGAAGATAGGATTCTTCACCTCTGTGATCAAACTGTACTTCAAATGTTAAATTGCAGTTGGCAGGCCAAATGCCATGCATCCTAACAATGAACATCACATAAATACTTTCGAAACACGTATGTTTCAAAGACACACGACCTACATGAATTCCCTGCTCAGCCGCTTCCTGGGCCGACTGCTGCTCCTCCTGATGCCGCAGCTGCTGTTCGGCATAACGGTCTGCTGCTTCTTGCAAGCGGAATGCAAAGTCCTGCCTGGTAGCATCTGCTTCCTGGCGTGCATGGTGCAGCTGCTCAGCCATGCTCCCCATTTCCTCCTGCGCAGAGGGCAGGTCCATGTCTGATCAGTGCAATAGAGGTGCGCCTCTGATAAGCAGAATGCAAAGGGAGAGAGGCCAGGACTACGACACATGTAGTTACTTCGACACATGTAGTAACGTGCTCATGTAGTAACGTGCTTATGTGCTCATGTACTTACGTGCTGCCTCTGATAAGCAGAATGCAAAGGGAGAGAGGTCAGGACTACGACACATGTAGTTACTACGACACATGTAGTAATGTGCTCATGTAGTAACGTGCTCATGTAGTAACGTGCTCATGTAGTTACGTGCTGCCTCTGATAAGCAGAATGCAAAGGGAGAGAGGTCAGGACTACGACAGACAGACACGTACTCTGAAAGATGATGACTGTTCACCCCCACTATCACAGTTGTGGGAAACATACTTACTAATTAACCTTGCTATCTTCTTGTGCTTAATGAATTTGTGCTTGGGTATCATTTTAAAGCACTCTTCATAGATCGATCAAACAGGGCAAAGAGGGCAACCTAGTAGTAGGGAGCGTAATGGCCGACAATATCACGCTTTGATTTCAAGCAGAAAGAACAAGACAGTGAATACTCGCTTAAAACATACCTGCAACACACTCAAGCGTGTACGTGTGCTTCCCAGTTCCACCTCCATGCGAGCACAGCACTGCTCCAGGGCATGCTGATGTGAGTGTGCAGCATCCAGTTCGGCACGCAGCTGCGTGGAGGACTGCGCACGGACATAGGGTGAAAAGGTGGAACCAGGAAACCGTAGGCACAAGTATACAAAAGGAGCTTTTATTACCCTACCAGCAACTTGCCAGGGAGGAGATGTTTTGTACAGATCGTCATCTGGGGTGTGCAACCACGACCTGTACACACCTTCACAGTGCACACTATCACAGGCAACAGCAGCAGGAAATCAGCCCATACATTAACACTTCACTTGCTCACCGTCATGTCTTCCACCAGCGCATGCTGTTGGTGGCCTTGCAGCTCTGTTCGCACGCTCTTCACGGCATGCAGGACCTGCTGCTGTGCTGCTGCCAGCTGCTGAAGCTGCAGCTCGCTCGATACCTGAGCTTCACGAAGTGCCACCTCCAGCTCAAGCACAGCCTGGGACGAGGACTGCTGGGCCGACTGCAACAGGTGCATTTGTGCGGGGAACCAATACATTTGCATGCCCTGGCACTAAGTCGTAGCTATGAAATTTGTATTGCATGGGGCCTCTGTAATGGTGAAAAGCAATGTTACTATCCCCGCGGTGTTGTTTGTAACACCAAAGCAGCAGCGTGATGAACGAGATTCATGCAGATTCTTTAGACGCACAGAGCAAGCATCCTCCTCCCTCTTGCTCAGGTGACCTGCATCCTACCTGCGCCTTGGCCAGTTGCTGTTGGCAGTCATACAGCCTGCGCTGTGCTGCCAATGCCTGCTGCCTGAGCTCCGCCCCTTCCTCCTGCAGCTGCAGCTGGTATGCACTCGCGGCTTGGCCTGCAGGACCACCTGCTGCCTGTTGCAGACAGAGGATGAGGAGGAGTAGTAAGGATTGCATAATGAAAAGGCGTATCAGTATGGCAGCTTGATGCGTACAGGACTTGTGAAAGTGAAGTGCTTTAGTATAAATTTGGTTAACCACTTGAAGCAAACAGGTAGACGAAACAATGTGTGCACACGCATTCCTCCCACCTCCAGCTGCACTGCCAGAGCCCCCCGCTCTGCTTGGCACTGCGCCAAAGCGCCTCTGAGCTCAAAGATCCGTGCCTCCTTTGCAGAGAGTGCAACTGCCGCTTGCACGTCATGGAGCTGATGGTGCTGTGGGTGCGAGGGAAGGTTTTGGACCTGGAGTGCCTGCTGTGGGCAAGCTTGTGCCGCGTCCAAACCTGCTAAATCAGCCACATGCGCAAGGTTCAAGTATGCAGCTGGTGCTTGTAGCACGGAATGCTGCTGTAGAGTGTAAGAGCTCGCGGCACAGCTGCTGGATGCCTCCCCGCTCTGGCGACCGTTGTGGCTTGAAGTTGCACTGGATTGGAGGTCCAGATAGTGTAGGGAAGGAGGAGGAGCAGTGGGGGAAAGGGATGTTGGCGCCTGGTGCTGCTGAAGCTGCAGTTGAGCTTGACGCAGCTGGCGCCGAAGCATTTGACATTCTGCTTCAGCTGCTGCCACCCTGGCAAGATCTGCTGCAGGTGCTTGGTCTCTGCTCTGCTGAGGTGTCTGTACAGGACGTTGGAGTTGCTGCTGCTGAACTTGTGATGGTGGTGTAGAGGGAGTGTGGGCAGAGGTCGAAGCGGGGGACTGGCGAGAGAAGGCATGGTGTTTGGAGGCCTGCTGCTGTGCCATGCACGCCTGCAGCTGAGTCACCCCCTCATGCGCTGTGGCCAAGTCTGTGCGTGCTTGATGCTCTGACTGACGAAGCACGTTCACCTCCTGCAGTGTTATGAGGCATATTGGGCATCTTAAGCTTGCACATACCAGTGTCACAGCTTTAAGAAAGGGGGTGAAGGAGCACGGACAAAATGATACAGGGAGAAACGCAAGCAATATAACTTATTTCAGGACCTTTAAGAGGCAAGTTACATGCAATTACTATGCTTGGATGACCAAAAGAGATAAAATCTTGAGGGTAGTCTCTCATAATTTCTTATCCTGTGAAAACAAGAGCACACCACTGCGCACCATTGTTACTCGTTGTTGTACATTAAACTGATTTGAGAACTGGAATTACGACCACCATAAAAAAGACACATTCACCTGCAGCAGGCGCTGCGAGTTGGCTTGGCTCTCACGCAGCGCAGCCTCTGCCCCTTCCAGGGCCTCCAAGAGAGTGGATGACCGGCCCTCTGCAGTAGACACCTGCGCAGATTTTGAAGGCGTGAAACTGAATGAGCGCACGTCGTTGCACGCATAAGCACAATGTAATAGCAAGCACGTGTACAGGCAAAAACTAGCCGGCAGTGTCCACTTTGCCACAGTCTAAACAATTCTAAATGTGCTCTGTTACGTACACCCCAATCTAAACCACGCAAAGCAGGATGGCCTGTACACTCACATGGAGTACGCCAACACAACCATAAAAACGCATTACGCAGCTGCTTGTGATTGAAAATATTTCGGCCATCAGATACACACACCTGCCCTGCCTGCCGCGCTGCTGCCTCCAGCTCCTTCCTGAGGCTGGCCTCTGTGCGCCGTGCTGCTTCAAGAGCGCGGCTCAGATCTACGCTCTGAGCATGTGCTGCCCCAAGTTTGTCTTGCAGGTACCGTCGCTCACCCTCAAGGCCAGCCCTTTACGTGCACATGTGAGCATGGACATATGTTCAAACGTTGCATGTGTTTCAAACCTTAATGTACTTGTATAATGACGTCTAATTGCAAGCGATCTGTTGGAACAAGCGTTTTTTGAACTCATACATACGCTGGGTATCAGTTGCAAAACACGGGCCCTAGCTCAGGTTCAAGAGATGTAATGGCGAATATCCAGCAATTACTTTACACTCACATACCAGCACACACACACGTATACACACACATACACACACACCTGCGGTCCTCCAATTTATGCAGTAGAGTATCTGCACGGTGAGCACGTGCCTCCAGCTCGGCTACGCTTGCATTGGCAGCGGCCTCTCCTTCCTCAGCTGTGCGCAGGCGTGCCACTCCCGCTCGCAGCTGTACATTGTGCCCCACCTGTATGTATGCGTGGAATGGGGTGGAGTCACAATGCCAAACAACAGGCTGATCCCATACCTACCCTCTGTGAGCCCTATCTGGATGCATTTCTGCACTTAGCAAGCCTGGAAGCTACCACGGCAACATGAATTTAACAAGCATGTTGGGCTTGCTGCAGAATCTTATAAACCAGCTAGCACACCACTCCACTCACCAGTTTAGCTCTCAGTCTACGTCCTGCCTGGCGCTGGACGCTGAACGCAGTCTGGCCGCCTTTTCGATGCACACGTGCAACACGAGCCCTGCATGATTTATCGCAAATAGGAATGGATAAGTGTCACATGTACACCACAAAAAGCTGACCATGCATCACTGAAAGGCGGCAGATGATCCAAGCACCTTGAACCCACCTGCACCTGTCCGTGGCTGCCTGCCGCTGCAGCATTGCACACTGCCTGCGTGCCGCTGCCAGCTGTGCTGTACCTTCCTCTGCTTGCTGCTGCATCTGCAACATGAGCACGCGTTGCGCACTGGCAGCAACGTGTGTATGCTCAGCCACCTGCTCATCCATCTGTCGAAAAATGACGCAGGCAAGGAGAAGTCCGTGAGCACCGTTCACCCTTTGTGTTCAATTTGCTGCAGAAACAAAAGAGAGCAGGCAAAGGCAGTGCAGATTCCCACCTGCTGCTGCAGTTGGGCAAGCGAGGCTTGGGCCTGGGCGACTTCTGTCTGTGCCTGCTGCTTCTGATGCTGCAAGGACTGCTGTGCTTCGTGGAGCTGGTGCTCCGCCTGCTGCAAGCGGTCCTGTAGGGTAGCTTGAGCGTGGGTTGCTTCTTCTGCTGCTTTGTGGTATGATTCGTGAGCTGTGACAGCAGAGAGGAAAGCAGGAGTTACAAAGGGGTCCAATTAAAACGCTCAGAATTTACCAGAGACCAGAGACCCACTCGAAAACTACACCTGAAGATCCTAACCTTCCTCTTTTTGACCCCCAGGATACACCCCAGAGAGCCTGAGCATCACGGATTGAGTTACAAGATAGACACTGAGTGCCGTTTCCAACTGAAGTAAAGAGGCCCAACGACGTGTGACATGTAATATGCAGGTGAAGAAGGACAGGCAAAGGACAGTTAAGGCGTATGTCCACCTTGGTTTGCTTCATCCAATTGCAGCTGCAGCTGCTGCTGCTTCTGCTGGGACGAGGCCAGCAGCTCTGCAAGGTGGGCCGTACGCGCACCGCTGTCCATGTGCAGCACCTCCTTCTCCTTGTCTGCCGCCTGTGCACGATAGCGCGCACTTGTGATTAGTACGCAATTGAGAATATTGTCTCACGGCAGCACAGGCAAGCCTGTGACGTAAAGGATATAGAAAGTTCGAGCGACTACTTTTGCACTGTTTACTGGGCAGAACAGTGCACTGCCGAAAGAAGCAGTGCAGGACACTGCCGCCACGATCAGAGACTGTCACAGCACAGTGGCTGAAATTCAAGCCTGGCGTCAGGCCTGCACCTGCTTTTTTTTTGCGTACCTGGATGGCTTTGCTCAGATCCTCTTCTAAACGAGACACATGTGCCTGAGTAGCCTGTTGGCTACGGTCTGCCAGTGCACGCTCCTGCATTCATTGCAACACATACATGCTGTTACAATAAACAATAACGAGTGAATAACAAGGTGCCAAGATGAGCCTCATATACGCCCTGCAGCCAGACACAATCGGTTCATGATACAGACACTTAAATACTGCAAATAGCATTAAAGGCCATTACAACTCCTCCTTCACGACATAAAGTGTGTGTGTGTGTGTGTGTGTGTGTGTGTGCGTGTGTGTGTGTGTGTGTGTGTGTGTGTGTGTACCAAAGCAGAAGCACCAGGTAATGCGCACCTGTTGGAGCTGGGCATACGCAACGCGGAGTCCACCTGCCATGGCTGCAATTGCGGCACTTGCGGCTTTGCCGGCATCAAGCATATCCTGCACCTCAGCAGAAAAGCCACACAGCATTGCTTGGAGCAGGAGCTGTGTGCTGGAGCCCTGTGTGGCCCCTTTCCCAAGCAAACCCTGCTGTTGTTGTGGCTCCGATCTTTGCTGGTCAGGGGTGGCCGATGTGTCCCCCTCCCCTGCCTCTTTGTACGCAGGTTGCTCTAAAAACAAAGGGTTGTCGTCCGTTGCATTTGCAACCCTTCCGCTTCCTGCCCCCACTTCCTGCTGTTGCTGTTGCTGCTGCTGCTGCTTTCCTGCAGCCCACAGGCTAGCTGAGCCCTTGCGCAGATGACCGCGCAGCTGCTCCAACACCTGCGCTAGTCCTTGCTGCCCATGCTGCAGCTCTTCTGTGTCAGCAGCATGCAGCGCCACTTTTGCCTCCAGGTCCTACATGGTGCACCGTAAGGAAGAATCACTCATTTGTGCTGTGAACTCTGTGTGATCAGTCAAGCACCCTAGGCCTGTTTGCAATCACAGCAACAAGAATGAGCTGATTCCCTTTTAACACTCATTCGTGAAGGTACGCTACATAGGCTAGCACACAGACATTTGTCTGCGAATGAGGTGCAAAGGCAGGCATGACGTGGTCACGGTGACATACTGCAGCTGCCTGTACCTGGGTCTGCCGGTTGAGCTTAGACACAGCCTCGTCAGCCTTGGCGCGTGCTTCTTCTGCCCATGCACGTTTCTCTTCCGCCTCTTTTAGCGCATGCTGGGCTGCAGATGTAGCCGCGTTTGCAGCCTCTTGCACCTGCAGGCAAATGAAGCATTCCCAGCACATAGATAATCACATTGTAAAAGTTTGGCAATAAGTATGTCAAGTATATTCTTCCTTAACCTGGTGGTATCTTGTCCATTTCGTATTCCCAATGTTTAAACTGACTTTTGTGCGTTGCCCTTTCGCAGTGACTATAATATGTACTGCATCCTCAAAATATGTGGCCTTCTGTCGTACAAACATTCTCAAACACGCATAAATTTACCTGCTGTATGGCGGCATCTACCTCGGCCTGCTGTGCTTCAGCCTCTGCACGGGCCTGATCTGCTGCCTGCTGTGCCTGCTGGGCTTGCTGCACTGCATGCTGAACTTGCTGAGCTGCACGATCCTCTGCCTCGTTCACTGCCCGTTGCCGCTGCGCCTGCTGAGCAGCGACCTCTCCAGCGCTTGTGGCCCCACCTTCTAAGGCAGAGGCCAGCGCTGAACGCAGCTCCAGTATGCGCTGCTCCTTGGTCTGCGATCATGATCCAAAGGGAGCAAGGGATGTATATTCATTGATCCAGAGGTTACTTATTGGTCAAAGGGATGTATAATTATTGATCCAAGGGATGTATAATTATTGATTCAGAGGTTACTGGTCAAAGCATAGGCACAAGCAGGTGAATTAAACAAGTCAGAGTAAAAGTTTTTTGTGTATGTATTTATCTTGATCTATTGCCATAGTATGGTAAAGTTATCCGCGAAACGCTCACCTAACACACATATCAATGACGGCCTACACCCCCCCCCTCATACCTCCGCCAGAGCGCTATTCTGCTGCACTTGCGCCTGCAGCCCAGCCAGCTGCTGCTCCATGGCTGCTGCCTGCTCATCACGGCGCTCAACGCGTGCCTGCCAAGATGCTGCCTCCTGCTCGAGCTCGGTCCAGTGCGTGGAGGCCTGAAAGGGGAGGGACGGAATGAGGGCAGAGCCTTTACACTTTATTTTGCACAGCAGCAAACAAAGCTCACCCCAATCAACTTGTAGGCAGTCTTAGTAACTTGCTACTGTAATGGTGTTGGCAATGTTAATTATTTAAACTGGTTATAAATGTTGTAATATGGGGTGACCTTAAGCCAGGAAACGATCACAAGTTTGAAGGATAAGGTCTGCTGTACATAACCACACCCGTATTCTTGCCTGGAAACTGGAAAAATGACACAATGAATTCACATGAGGCACGCAATGAGTGAACATGAGGCAATGACGCAATGAGTTCACACGAGGCGTACAAACTCAGTACAGTCTTCAACACCTCATGCAGCTGACGCCGCAGCACTGCTTCCCCTTGTGCTGCCTGCTTTTCCGCTGCCAGGACTTCTGCCTGCGCACTTGCGGCCTGCTCCATCAACTCCTCCACTCTGCTGGTGGTGGTGCGCAGTGCAGCAGATAGGGCAGCCACACGGCTGTCCTCCTCCTAAAAGACAGGGGAAGCAAGGGGCACACAGCAGATGTGACTATGCACACGAGTGGGTGCGTGGGTGGGTGAGCGGGCATGCAACAATATTATCAAAGGACATGCATTTGATTGTGCGGTTGGCTCTTAAAACAACTCACCACAGTATTAAAAAAAAACAATGTGCTACATCCTAATTAAGACCGGCTGGGTGTGGGTGTACATAGGGTTGGGGTCGTCAAAAATTCCGATTTTTGTCGCAGGTAGTCTGCTAAAACGCTTGTGTAGTAATGTAGTAATTAGTAGTGCAATAATAGCAAAGAAAGATTGGAAAGCAGATCTGTATGCTGTTGTGTAGCAACCAGCATTTGGCCTGCAATGATCACAGCTTTTGCTCACCCTTGCTGCCAATGCCAGTTTTGCTTGGGCCTCTTCCAGTTGTGCACGCAGGATGTCTGCCGTTGAATCTGCCTCCGTGGCCAAGGCCGCCTACCCAGGGGAGCAGCACAAAAGCTGGAGGTCAGCAAGACTTCAACAACCTCAAAAATTAGTGCATGCCGTAGGACAGTGTGGCGCCTGAGGGCCAACAGAGGAGCTCTATCTCCACAAAAGGCCTCACCTCTTGTCGCTCTGCCTGCAGCACTGCCTCCTTAGCTTGGTGCAGCAGCTCACGCACACGCACAGCTACAGCGGCAGCGTCCTCTGCTGCCACCTGCACGTCCACGCCTCTGCCGTTGCTGCTGTCATAGGCAGCTGCTTCCAGCCGCTTCACAAGGGCCTGTAGGGCATTCAAGGTCACAGCGAGACTGCTGGCGGAGGAGGTTGTACGACTGTGCAGTGCAACCCACTTATGTGGTCTGTACTTTGTTGGTTGTGAAATACGGTTATTATAGGCCATATCAATAACCAATTCAACTCTTACGTTTTGACATCTCAGGCCTGTGAGAAAATTCGAGGGAATGCAAGGGGCTTGGAGAAACAAACAAAGCTCCCGAAATACACAAAGAACACGTGTCACTTTGAAATCTTTTCCTGCAGCTCATCATGGAGTGAGTGTGTGTTTGTGTGTTTTAGACCCTGAGACCAACGCTAAAAAGTCAACTGAAATACACAGTTCGATTGCAAAGGGTAAGTGGGTCAGATCCTCCTCATCATGCTTGCTAGTGTGCCTCAAATCCCCTTTGCCAAATTATGCACATAAATGTGCCTCCACACAACACTTGAAGTGCACAAACCTTGACACATGCATGAACAACATATGTCACAAACACACCTCGTACTGCCCCGTGTTTGCACTGAAGCCCAGCAGATGTCGCTCTTTGTAACTAAAAGCAGCTCCCAGAGCCTCAGGCGCAAGAGCCTGTGCTGCAGACAGCACACACTGACGCAACGCAGCAGTGGCCCCCGTGTGACTTGCCAGTTGAGCACGGCAGCTGGACAGGTCATCACGCAGGACTTGCACCTCATGCGTCTCAACCTCCTGCGTGTTTGTACAAGAGCAAGGAGAATCTGAGGCAAACAAGCAAAAGGCGCATGCAGAGAAGATCAAAGTTTCAATTAGCACAAAATCTCCAAAGCATGCATTTAATAAGTTTAAAATAGGTTGAGAGCAATGTTGGTTGCAATTTTAAGACAGGACAATGCTCTATTCCTTACCAGAATCTGCTTTAACACTTAAAAAGCACCCCCTTACCCGCACGTGCTTCAGGAGCTGCTCGTCTCTGGCAGCCAACCGAGCATGCAGTGAAGTCAGCTCACCCCTCATGGCAGCCACCTGACAAGACAGAGGGATGTGTGAACAAGGGTGGAGTCCGACCTTGTGCTTTGGAATTATTATCAGTTTTCCTAGCTTGCTCATCCTTGCAACTGTTGCACCACACACACACACACACACACACACACACACACACACACACACACACACGTGCCTGTGAGGACGCTGCTTCCAGTCGCCGCTCCTGCTCAGACCTTGCAGCTTCTGAGCGCATCAGTGACGCTCGACTGTCCTCCTCTGCTTTCTTCAGGTTAGCAATTTGGCGCTGCAGGCGTGTCTTAGTTTCCTGCACGCCAAAGGAACCACATTCAGGCAAACAAATGATGCAGCTTACACAATAGTCAGCCAAGGCCAATGTGCTAGTGTTTGCGCACATCTTTTCCCACAACACCAAAACAAAGACCATATTTGACCGAAGTCAGAGTTGACTTAGCGTGTGGCACGCTCTTGATAGTTTATGAGAGTTAGATCGGCACAGGCTTAAATTACCTCATCCTGCCAAGCATTGAAGTCAAAATAACCCACCCTCTCTGCAGCCACACGCCGCTCAAGGGCAGCCCCGTCCTCCAGCGCAGTACGCAAGCGTGCACTTTCTTCAACGGCAGCAGCCGATGCAGCACGAGCTGCTTCTGCACCGCGACGGCGCTCAGTCTCCAACGTCTGTGTAAGATATACATGCAAGATTTACGCACGGATAGGAGGACATAGCCCATAATCATCGCAATGTAGGTTCATTGTAGAAATCTTAGTAATTGCACAGGGTTGAGAAGCAAGCAGTCTGTGTGATTAATCCTTCAGTGCTGTGTACCTTGCTACATTTGCGCATGTATGCCAGCCTTTCCCCAACAATACTGCTACGTGGCTATACGTGAAAGCAGCCCAAGCCAAGAGGAACTGGCAACTTAGGCTTAATTAACACATACACATTCAAGGACGGATAAAGACGGGCTTACATGCATTTACAAATTTGCTTGCACCTTCTTAGCGCCTGCTAGTGCGCTCTCAGTCCTTTGCTCTGCGCTGCGTGCCTGCTCCTCTGCTTGAGCTAGCGAGCGGGAGCGCTGCAGCTCTGAGGCAACCTGTGTAAGCAGCACTATCAAGTGTGAGTGCTAGCAAGCAGTAGGGGCGCCCTGTTTCTCCAGTTTGCTTCTTTCGATAAATAATGGACAGACCACACAGGATACGCTAATTAGTGTGTGGCAAGACAAATTAAAATAGCTTGACGAATTGCAGCAGTGAGAGGAACACTTTGCAGGCAGGGGTTTTGGTCTGAAAAGGAATGCCACATTTGATGAGCCACGCCATGCAAAGAACGGTTATACAACACTTTGATTTACTGACCTGCTGCTGCAGCCGTCCTGAAAGTGCATGTTCGCTGGCCAATGACGCCTCCAAGGCAGCGATTCGCACCTGCCGGTAGGAAGGGTGGGCAAGTTGGATAGGCACGGCTACCAATGCAGTACTTCATCCAAAAGGAGTGAAGAGCTTAAACTCATAAGAAATAAGAATGCATGTTGAGTTGGGTTGGCCAGAACAGTTTATACACACCGTATATGACCGTATGTATGGTGATTTATCTGCTCAACGTATAATATATAAACACCGTATATACGAGTATACGTATGGTTCTGGTCAGCCCTAATGTTTAGGTTTGTGCATTTTCTAACAATTGATCACACAAAGTGTGCCCACCTGCATGCGTTCTTTGTCGAGAGCATAGCGCTTCTCTGTAGCCAACAGCTGCTCATTTGCGGCATGCAAGCGGCTCTCAAGCTCCACACGCTGCACGTGAAGTATCCAACAAACAAATAGGGTTGGCAAAGGGAATGAGAGTTAAACCCTCTCTTCCCCATATGCTACACAGTCAGCATCATGCATGATTTTCCAAACTGCACAGTGTAATCAAGCCAGAGCCTCACGTCCTCTGGACACGTAAGCACCAAAATTTAAAGAGATTAAGCGAAGCTTGAAACAGGGCAAGTCAGGCTGCATTCTTCTTGGCAGCCAGACACACGCTACATGTCACACACCAATACACACGCTATATGTCATACATCACACACCAATGACCGCGCTCACCGCAGTGATTTCTTGGGCAGCAGATGTACCCTGAGTTTGGGCTCTGCTAGCAGTAGGGATACTGATGTGGGATGCAGACGACTGACCTCCTTCGACTCTGACGTCAGCCGCCATACCCGCCCAGCCCTGACCTGGGTATGAATCAGCAGCATCCTTTCCGTGCCTATCACCTTCACAACTGCCACCGCTGCTGCTGCTCTCCAGCAACCTACTGTACTGCTGCAGGTGTGGGTTTGGCAGTGGCTGCTGGCTGCTTGAGTGCACAAAGGAGGGAGGCACGTTCCGAGATTGCTGCTGGGGAAGAGGGGGAGGAGGTAAAGGAAGAGGTGCACCATGAGAATTGGTTTCCCCACTCCCCTCTTCCCCTTCTCCCTCCTCCTCAAGATCCAGCAGCTGGGAAAGCTTTGGCTTGCAGCTTTGGTATGAGGGACCAGTTATGCTGCTCCTGGAGTAACCAGACGTGGCGGTGCTGGCATACTGGCCGGCCTGCTGATGATGCTGGGCAGCACGAGGAGGGAGAGGTACATTTGGGCGTGGGGGTCGCTGCTGCTGTGACTGTGGCTGTGGTGAGTGCCTGATGTAAGGGACTTGAGCTGTGGTGTGTGCCTGATGTGAGCTGTGGTGAGTGCCTGATGTGAGCTGTGGTGAGTGCCTTATGTAAGGGACTTGAGCTGTGGCTGCCTGTGTCCTGCTGCTGCAGCTGCCGCTGGGCTTGATGTTGAGAGGCACACTGGGAGGGTTGCCTGCATGCGTGCCACTGTTGGTAGAGGCTTGGGGAGGAGGACCTCCTCCCCGAGCAGAGGCCACAGCACGGCTCAACTGACCAGCCTGTGTGTGAAGGTACAGGAGGGAACAGTCACCGCATCAGCAGTCACTACATCAGCAGTCAGTGCAGTCACTACATCAGCAGACAGTGCAGCAACCCTAACCGCCTCCTGGTCAAAGTGTATCGTCAGGACAAGCGAAGGCAAGTGCACATGCAACTTTTTTTTACTCTAGCACTAGCAGTATGACTCAACAAAAAGAGCCTGAAGTCAAAGCCAGAAAAACTCACCTGCACGCTGGATCGTGTGCGTTCCAATTCCAGCTCTAGCAATGTGGAGTCTACACTGTGTGCATCATCTGCAGCTTACAATGATGCACAATGAGTGTACAAATTAAATTAGTGTACAATTCAAATTAGTGTTCATATACAATGATGCACATAAAGTGTACAATTCAGGCTACTTGAACTACCACACATGATTTCAGTGGGCACCAAAACACTGAAACAGATAGCGTGCACATGCAACAGAGCAGCACACTGTCCCACCTGATGACATCGCAGCCCCACTATCATGAGAGACCCACTCCTGAATGCGTTGCCATTTTTTGCTTGCGTCCACCACACTGTGAGTACGAGCACGTTACAGGAGTACACTCTAATTTTGATACACAACGGCTCTGAATTGTCAGCAGGATTGGCCAAAATTGTAAGCCCTGTATATCCGCTGTATTGGGATATTTTAGCACGTACTTGGCTCTGGTAATCCATTAAGCACAAGCAAGAACACCTTGGGATTGCTTTCATCGTTGTTTCTGGATGATGGCATTTGTTGGTCTTATTTTCAATTACAGTAGGGTAATAAGTGACTCTCCCTTGGGAACGTAAGAGCAACCCTACGTGACAAAAATACCTGAAGTCAGGGTAATGTGCGAGGGGGCCCTCTTGTGCCGGTGGTGTCGCTCCTTCCATTCTAGCACCTGATAGTCTGCCGTTGGCACGCAGTTGGGCTGCGCCTTGATTTTCTGAACAACGGGACAAGCAAGGAATGACGAGGATTCAACCGGCTGAGCTGCATACAAGACTGCAACACAAAAACAGGGTAATTGTCTTGGCTACGCTACCTCTTCGCTCACTCACCTAGCGCTTTTGAGGGGATCTCAGGCGTGATATTGGAAGGGTACGCTGGCAGGTGTGCGTTCACACCCGTCCAGGGTGTGCCATCAGCGCCAGCACCAGCACCAGCACCAGCACCAGCACCAGCACCAGCAGCTGTAGCAGGAGGCGTTGACATTGTCTTTCTGGGGGGGGAAACCGCCTTTCCTGCTGGCGCTTTTTTGGTCGGGGCGGCCACAGATGCAGCTGTCTTTCGCGTCAATTGATGCCTGGATGTTACCTCTCTCCCACCGGGCACGCTGCGTGCTACTCCTGAGACTTTATTAGTGTGGCCAGCATTTCCGGACTGGCTATAGGTCCCAGAAACGGCACTCTGGGCTTTATACACCGCATAATCAAGGGCATTAAGCTCCTGCATTAAAGCATGGTAGCAATATCAGGGTTCAAAACTCTCTGCTCTTCGTTACAATGGCTACTCAGTGGTATGAAAATTCCAGTTCCCAGCTGCAGCACAGCTGCTTGCACATAATATAGTATATCGTCACATTTTGCAGTCTTCAGAACACAAAACGGTGTTCACAATGCCAGAATGGGTTTCAATCCCTGCTTTTCACATTGTTACCAACGTTGCCCCCTGTGTTTTACAGCATCCTGTTTGCCTACTTGATCAGGCATTCATGCTCGGACAATATGGTATGATCGCAGGAGCGCTTAAACATCTTATTTCTTTTTCAGACAGACAGATAGGTGGTCTGTTCTGCCACATGTTTGTTAATATGCCACCCTGACAGCTGGTTTAGCTTCAGTTGTATGTGCGTCAAACATTATTACCTTTTGCCCAATGCGCTTGGCATTTGCAAGCTGTGAGCCAGCTCCAGCGCCAGCGCCCTGTATGTTTGCGCATAATTGTCATGTTGTTGTATGCACGTGAATGCAAGCATCAGGAGTGAAACACTCCAATTTACAGGAGGTGGAGACACCGTGCAGGCAGTGTGTGAGCGTGCAGTGTGCAGTGTGCAGTGTGCAGTGTGCAGTGTTTGCGTGTGCAGAGTGCAGTGTGCTCACCTCCATCAACAATCAAACATGCGCTGGCGAAATGAACAATAACAATTCATCCATGCGATAAATTCATTACTTCTTATTGCACAACTTTAAAAATTTCTCTCAGTTTAGTCCTGACAGCTGATAATAATGCAGCCAGTGTGCATTCGTTATGATGCAGTTCAAAACAAGGACGCAGACCTGGCAGCAGTCATTGAGGAGGTGGACGCACACACACACACACACACACACACACACACACACACACACACACACACACACACACACACACACACACACACACACACACACACACACA
>Ga0307946_1000670_pt1 | contig 17904 bp, 18 predicted proteins | sample OrgLakmetagen230_FD_203153 | JGI IMG/M metagenome (GOLD analysis project Ga0307946, IMG submission 203153) | Saline water microbial communities from Organic Lake, Antarctica - #230 | ecosystem: Environmental > Aquatic > Non-marine Saline and Alkaline > Saline | place: Antarctica: Organic Lake...
CAGTGCGACTGCTAACGTCAGGGATTGCACCACGAGTGATAAATGTTGCCACGAGGCGAACCAGATTTGGTCCGACCGGTCGATCACGAAACTCAAGAGCGCCAACTGATTTCTCCTTGAAGGGCTGGGCACTAACGTTAGCAGGATCTGTGCCAATAAAAAGCATTACCTGGTAAAAAGTCCAGGCAGATTTGTCAGAAAGTCATTGAAAAGAGTCGGTGTGAGTAGAGCTAAGAGGAGCTTTCTGGCATTTTTACTATCATCGAACAACCCGCTGACTCGCTGTTGGCGCCGGCTAATGGTTAATGTGTGTCCGCGAATTCATAATCATGCCGATCCTGATCATCGTAATAATATATTATTGTCTTTCTGAAGAATTATTAGCGCTAAGGAAAATGCATGCAAGACCTGTGGCAGCGTATGGACATTTCCTGGTCACGGCGCAAGCCGCCCTGGTCTTTGGGCTGTAATGGCTCTTAGAATCCCCTTTGTTCACGGAGGGGAAAAGTCAACGTGAGTACTTCCCGGCAGCGCCATAATCGTTAGGACTCGCCTGTAAATGAAAGAATCACTGACACCGCCGCCCGCGAACGACGAATATTGGATGAACCGAGCGCTGGCGCTGGCGGCACAGGCCGCCGCTCTGGGCGAGGTGCCGGTAGGGGCCGTAGTGGTGATTGACGGCCAAGAGGTGGGCGCGGGTTTTAACAAGCCAATCAGCAGCTGTGATCCTACCGCCCACGCCGAAATCTGCGCCTTGCGCCAGGCCGCGGCCTACCTGAACAATTACCGGTTAAGCGGCGCCACGCTTTACGTTACACTGGAACCGTGCACCATGTGCGTGGGCGCGATTGTCCACAGCCGCATCAGTCGAGTGGTCTACGGCGCTACCGAGCCCAAAGCCGGCGCGGTGGAATCGGCCCGGCGTACCTTTGATGAGCCTCACCTTAACTGGCGTGTTGAAACCCGTGGCGGTTTGTTGGCAGAGCCTTGCAGCCGTATTATCAGTGAGTTTTTCAGTCGTCGGCGCGAACTCAGGCGCCAGTCAGCCAAAACGGAGTAAATGGACATGAAAGTTCTCGTTACCGGCGGTGCCGGCTACATTGGCAGCCACGTAGTGCGCCAGCTGGCTGCTGCAGGCCACGACATTGTGGTGTTCGACAATCTTTCCACCGGCTATCGCTGGGCCGTTACCGCCGGCGAACTGGTGGTTGGCGACTTGGCAGACGCAGAGGCCATTGACGCCGTATTCAGCCAGCATCAGTTTGAAGCGGTACTGCACTTTGCGGCCAACATTGTGGTGCCGGAATCGGTCAGCAATCCCCTGAAGTACTACGCCAACAATACACGCAACACCCTGAATTTATTGCAGGCGGTTGATCGTTACAAAATTCCTTATATGGTGTTTTCGTCCACCGCTGCAGTCTACGGCACGCCAGAGCAGACCGTGCTCACCGAAGACCTGCCGCTGGTACCGATCAATCCGTACGGCGCCTCTAAAATGATGAGTGAGCGGATGATTATGGACCTGGCCGCGGCATCGTCATTGAACTACGTTATTTTGCGTTACTTCAACGTTGCCGGTGCCAACCCCGAAGGCCTTCTGGGCCAGGCCACGCCGGAAGCCACCCACCTGATCAAAGTCGCCTGCGAATGTGCCACCGGCCAGCGTGAAGGCATGAGCGTATTCGGCACCGACTACGACACCCGCGATGGCACCTGCGTGCGCGATTATATTCATGTGGAAGACCTGGCCAAGGCCCACGTTATGGCGCTGGACTACATGGCCCGTGGTGGTCAGTCTCAGGTGATGAACTGCGGCTACGGCCGCGGATTTACCGTTGATGAAGTCATCAGCGTGGTCAAACGTCTGTCCGGCGTAGACTTCCCGGTTCAGCGCAGTGGCCGCCGTGCGGGCGACCCCGCGGCGCTGATGGCGGATAACCAGCTGATCAAACACACCCTTGGCTGGCAGCCCGATCACGACAATCTGGACACCATTGTGGGCACCGCGCTGGCGTGGGAAGGCATCTGGCAAACGCGCAAGCGCGAGCAATAGAACCGGGCCCGCAAGAATTCACAGTTACCCTTAATTTGCTTAGAACGGCAGGAAACAATTTATGAATATAACGATTTTTGGCACCGGTTACGTAGGATTGGTAACGGGCGCGTGCCTGGCGGATGTCGGCCATAACGTGCTGTGCATGGATGTGGATCAGGCCAAGATCGCAAAGCTGGAAAACGGTCAGATTCCCATCTTCGAGCCCGGTCTGGAAAACATTGTGCGGTACACGGTGGAAGCCGGGCGTCTGTCCTTTACCACCGACGCTGAAAAAGCGGTAAAGCACAGCAGCTTGCAGTTTATCGCTGTAGGTACGCCGCCAGACGAAGATGGCTCCGCCGACCTGCAATACGTCACTGCGGTAGCCCGCTCCATCGGCCAGTATATGGACGATTACACGGTGGTGGTTGATAAATCTACCGTACCTGTCGGCACTGCCGATAAGGTCAAAGCCGCAGTGCGTGCGCAGCTAGACAGCCGCGGCCTGGAGTTGGAATTCGATGTGGTGTCGAATCCGGAATTCCTCAAAGAAGGCGCAGCGATTAACGATTTCATGAAGCCGGACCGTATCATCATCGGCTGCGACAGCGACCGGGCCGCGAACCTGCTGCAGGAAGTGTATTATCCGTTTAATCGTAATCACGACCGCATGGTGTACATGGACATCCGTTCCGCCGAGCTGACTAAGTACGCCGCCAACGCGCTACTGGCCACCAAAATCAGCTTCATGAACGAAATTGCCAACTTGGCAGAGCGCCTGGGCGCCGACATCGAAGCCGTGCGCCGCGGTATTGGTTCAGATCCCCGTATCGGTTACCACTTTATTTACCCCGGCTGCGGTTACGGCGGTTCCTGCTTCCCCAAAGACGTGCAGGCCCTGGCCCGCACCGCTGAAAGCATTGGTTACGAGGCCAAGCTTCTGAACGCAGTGGAATCCGTCAACTACGCCCAGAAGCACGTGCTATTTGACAAAATCAGCCACTATTTCCGTGGCGATCTGAAGGGCAAGGTTGTGGGCCTGTGGGGCCTGGCGTTCAAGCCCAACACCGACGACATGCGCGAAGCCTCGGCCCGCACCCTGATGGAAGACCTGTGGAAAGCCGGCGCCACGGTACAAGCATTTGACCCGGAAGCCATGGAAGAAACCCAGTGCATCTACGGTGACGAAGCGCGCCTGACCCTGTGTGGCACCAAAGAACAGGCCATAAAAGGCGCTGACGTGCTGGCAATCTGCACCGAATGGAAAGAATTCCGCTCACCGGATTTCAAGGCCATTGCTGAAACCATCAAGCATCCAGTTGTATTTGACGGCCGCAACCTCTACGAGCCGGAAATGCTGGAACGCTACGGCCTGGTGTATTACGCCATCGGCCGCGGCCGCAACCAGTTCCACAGCGAATAACAGGAAGCAACATGGCAAGCATTAACGGCTTTAATCTTCACGAACGCCTGACGGCTGATACGTTAAGCCTGGGGTGTAGCCGTTTGTGTGAGCTTCGTTTGATGAACGACAGCACCTGGCCCTGGGTGATTCTGGTGCCAATGCGCGCCGGCATTCGCGAGATCTACCAGCTTGATGAAGCCGATCAGCAGCGCTTGTTGTGGGAGTCGTCTGAACTCAGCCGCGGCATGATGGCGTTGTTTGCCGGCGACAAAATGAATGTAGCGGCGCTGGGCAACATGGTGCCGCAGCTCCATCTGCATCATATCGTGCGCTTCGAAGGCGATCCGGCCTGGCCCGCGCCGGTGTGGGGCAAGCAAGCGCCAGTGGCCTACGATGACGCAGGGCTTGCCCGCGTACGTGAACAGCTGGCAACAGTGGTAGCTAAGCTGCAAAGCTAAAGTTGTAGAGAGTAGTAGGATAGGTTGGCAGGCTGGTCAGAGGCCGCTTTAGCCTTTGGCGCCCATCTCTTGGGCACCTAACAACACCATTCGCAGCTCAATATTCAGTTTAACTTTCAGCTGTTCCTGAATCTCCGCACTGGCATCCAGCGCTTCCGCTCCCTGGCTGAAAACCAGCGCCACCATAGCCTCGGCCACCAACTTGGGCTCCGCCAGACGGCGGCCTTCTGCGGCGGCAAAGCGGCGCAAGTCCACCGCCAGTTCCGTTGCGACATGATCAATCTCGGCTTTAATCGCCGTCCGAAAATGCTCCGACAGCCCGGTGCGTTCCCGTAGCATCAAGCGGAACAGGTTGGCGTTGCCCTGCAAATATTCCATAAAGGTATCAATAGAGGTCGCGATAGCGCTGCCATCATCGCCGTTGCGAACAATGCGCCGGCGGGCCTGACGCATCAGCTGGCGCAACGCCACGCCGCCTTCGTCCACCAGAGTCATGCCCAGTTCGTCCAGATCTGTGAAATGGCGATAGAACGACGTAGGTGCAAGCCCGGCCTGGCGCGTTACTTCACGCAGACTAAGGCTGCCAAAACTGCGGTCGGCGCTTAACTGGGCCAGAGCAGCGTCCATCAGGGCGCGGCGGGTACGGCTTTTCTGCTCAGCGCGGGACGACAAAATAGTGACTCCGGGTAGGGTTCGAATTGCATATTCTAGCCAGCTACCGAGGCTGCGTCACTTAACGGCAAAGCAACAATAACGCCGGCCTTTAAACAGGCCTGATTTTCACCACCATTCTGTTTATAATGACGCACTTTTACAGTATCGTTCGCGCCCGCTCGCTTTCCCGACGTTACAATATGAACGCCGTGAAAATATTTTAGCATTCAAACCTCAGACACCTTTTATAACGGGAACCGGTATGCGCAGTCATTATTGCGGTGAGATCAACGAATCTCACATCGATCAGGAAGTTACACTCTGCGGATGGGTACATCGCCGCCGTGACCACGGTGGGGTTATCTTCCTGGATCTGCGCGATCGGGACGGACTCTCACAAGTAGTGGTAGACCCAGACGTTCCCGAAAGCTTTGCCCTGGCGGAAAAAATCCGCAGCGAATACGTGGTGAAAATTACCGGCCGTGTGCGTCGTCGTCCCGCCGGCACCGAAAACAGCAACATGGCGACCGGCCAGGTTGAGCTGTTAGGCAAAGACGTCACCATTCTGAACGCCGCCGCCACGCCGCCGTTCCCGCTGGACCAACACGTCGATGTCGGCGAAGACGTACGCCTGCGCTATCGCTTTATAGACCTGCGCCGCCCGGAAATGCTGAACCGCCTACGCTTCCGCTCGCGGGTCACCAGCTATATCCGGAACTATTTGGACAGCAACGGCTTTATGGATGTGGAAACCCCCATCCTGACCCGTGCTACGCCAGAAGGTGCCCGTGACTACCTGGTGCCCAGCCGCACCCACGAAGGCTCGTTCTTCGCACTGCCGCAGTCGCCGCAGCTGTTCAAGCAGATGCTGATGGTGTCCGGTGTTGACCGTTACTACCAGATCGCTAAGTGCTTCCGCGATGAAGACCTGCGCGCCGATCGTCAGCCGGAATTCACCCAGGTGGATGTCGAAGCGTCGTTTGTAAACGAAGAAGACCTGATGACCCTGAACGAGGACATGATTCGCGCCCTGTTCAAAGATGTGATGCAGGTAGAACTGCCAGAATTCCCGCGCATGTCGCATTCAGAAGCCATGGACCGTTATGGCAGCGACAAGCCGGATCTGCGTATCCCGCTGGAACTGCAAGACATCGGCGACCTGGTGGCGAACGTGGATTTCAAGGTATTCGCTGGCCCCGCCAACGATGCCAAAGGCCGCGTTGCTGCGCTGCGAGTGCCAAACGGTGGCTCACTCAGCCGTAAGCAGATTGACGAATACACCAAGTATGTGGGCATTTACGGCGCCCGTGGCCTGGCGTACATCAAAATCAACGAACTCGCCAAAGGCGCCGAAGGGCTGCAGTCGCCCATCGTCAAGTTCCTGGGTGCTGACGTTGCACTGTCGATTATTGAGCGCGTTGGCGGCCAGGATGGCGACATCGTGTTCTTTGGCGCTGATAAAGCCAATGTGGTCAACGAAGCCCTGGGCGCGCTGCGCATCAAGGTCGGTCACGATCTGAATCTGCTGACCTGTGACTGGGCGCCAATGTGGGTCGTGGACTTTCCGATGTTTGAAGAATTGCCAGACGGCGGCCTGACCGCTATTCACCACCCGTTCACCGCGCCCTCGTGCTCGCTGGAAGAGCTGGCGGCCAACCCGGCCACCGCATTGTCCCGCGCTTACGACATGGTTCTGAACGGCACTGAGTTGGGTGGCGGTTCCATCCGTATTCACAGCCAGCAAATGCAGCAGGAAGTGTTCCGCATTCTGGGCATTGCTGAAGACGAAGCCCGCGCCAAGTTTGGCTTCCTGCTGGACGCACTGAAGTTTGGTTGCCCGCCCCACGGTGGCCTGGCCTTTGGTCTCGACCGCCTGGTGATGCTGATGACCGGCTCCAGTTCCATTCGCGACGTGATTGCGTTCCCGAAAACCCAGAGCGCCACCTGCCTGATGACCCAGGCGCCAGGCGCGGTCGACGAAAAGCAACTGCGCGAGCTGCACATTCGCCTGCGTAAATCGGCTAAGGCTGTCGAAGGCAATATTGCTGGTACTGATCGTATCGTCGACAACAGCAACGTCGACGGTAACGCCTGATCTGTGCCCATCATCCTCGGCGTTGATCCCGGCTCGCGCATTACCGGCTACGGTATTATCCGCGTCGAGGGCAGGCACACTGAATACATCGACAGTGGCTGCATCCGTGTGGGTGAAAAACCCATGGCGGAGCGGCTGAGAGTGATTTTTCAAAGCCTGGTCACGCTGATTGCGGAATTTCGTCCCGAGGAATTTGCCATAGAGCAGGTGTTTATGGCTCGCAACCCGGATTCTGCCCTGAAGCTGGGGCAGGCCCGCGGTGCGGCTATCGTAGCCGCAGCCACTAGCGGTCTGGAAGTGCACGAATACTCGGCGCGCCAGGTAAAGCAGGCGGTGGTGGGTTCCGGCGGCGCCGAAAAAGCTCAGGTGCAGCATATGGTGCAGGTGCTTTTGAGCCTGTCGCGCAAGCCTCAAGAGGATGCCGCCGATGCTCTCGCCATAGCGCTTTGCCACGCTCACATGAATCAGAGCCTGTTGCGCGTAGCCGGGCAGGGCGGCAAGGCCCGCAGCGGGCGAATGCGGCAGCAATAACCGACATCCAACCGGCACCCGTGCCAGGAGCCTTGATGTGATTGGTCGTATTCGCGGCATTTTGCTGGAAAAAAAACCGGCCCAGGCGATCGTCGAATGCCAGGGACTGGGTTATGAAATTGATATCCCCCTTTCTACCTTTCTTAACTTGCCGGATCCGGGGCAGGAACTCACGCTACACACTCATTTTGTCGTTCGCGAAGACGCTCAAAGCCTGTTTGGTTTTTCCTCCAGACTGGATCGCGATCTGTTTCGGCTGCTGATAAAAGTGAACGGCGTGGGGCCCAAGCTGGCCGTGGGCATTCTGTCCGGCTTGAACGCGGACCAGTTTATTCGCAGCGTGCAGGCGCGGGACACCAGCGCCCTGGTAAAGCTGCCCGGTGTGGGCAAAAAAACCGCCGAACGCCTGCTGATCGAGATGACAGACAGGATAGATCAGCTGGAAGGGCAAGTTGAACTGACGGCAGCGTCCGCTTCTGGCGCATTGCTGCCCGCTAACGGCATGCCGGCGACGAACGACCCCCGCGAAGAAGCCGAAGCGGCCCTGGTAGCACTGGGTTACAAGCCCCAGGAAGCCGCCAAGGCCATCAGCCGTATTGCCGAAGACGGCATGACCAACGAACAGCTGATTCGCATGGCGCTGCGCAACATGATACCAACGGTATAACACGGCTTTAATGTGCAGGGCACTGGCGCCGAACCTTGCGTCAGCGTAACGTGACAGCCTGCACAACCTTTGTACAATTGCCACGCTTTCAAACAGTTCTGACAAAAGAGTCGCTTACACAATGATCGAATCTGATCGCCTGATTTCGGCCAAGACCGCCGACTACGAAGACGTTCAGGACCGCGCTATTCGCCCTACATTGCTGGCGGACTACGTAGGTCAGCCGTCGGTACGCGAGCAGATGGATATTTTTATCTCTGCGGCCCGCAACCGTCAGGAAGCGCTGGATCACGTACTGATATTTGGTCCGCCCGGGCTGGGTAAAACCACTCTGGCCAATATTATTGCCAATGAAATGGGCGTGGCGATTAAAACCACCTCGGGCCCGGTATTGGAAAAAGCCGGTGATCTGGCGGCCATGCTGACCAACCTTGAAGCCGGCGACGTGCTGTTTATTGATGAAATCCATCGTTTGAGCGCAGCGGTTGAAGAAATTCTGTATCCGGCGATGGAAGACTATCAGCTGGACATTATGATTGGCGAAGGCCCGGCTGCGCGCTCGATCAAGCTCGATTTGCCGCCATTTACCCTAATAGGCGCCACCACCCGAGCAGGCCTGCTGACGTCGCCCTTGCGGGATCGTTTTGGCATCGTGCAGCGTCTGGAGTTTTACAACAACGCCGACCTGACCCGTATTATTCTGCGTTCGGCGCGGCTGTCGTCGGTGCATATTGACGAGGCCGGTGCGTTTGAAATGGCGCGCCGTTCCCGCGGCACACCGCGTATTGCCAACCGCCTGTTGCGCAGGGTTCGGGATTACGCCGAAGTGCGCGCGGATGGCCGTATTACCGCCGACATCGCCGACCTGGCGCTGAACATGCTGAAAGTGGACGATCAGGGATTTGATCACATGGACCGGCGCCTGTTGCTGGCGATGATCGAAAAGTTTGACGGTGGCCCGGTGGGCGTTGAAAGCCTGGCCGCTGCCATCAGCGAAGAGCGCGGCACGATTGAAGACGTGCTGGAACCGTTTTTGATTCAGCAGGGTTTTATGCTGCGCACCCCTCGCGGGCGCATGGTTACCAACCACGCTTATCAGCATTTTGGCGTAGTGCGTGGAGCAGCAAACGGAGAAGGCGCGCCGCCTCCGGCAAATGGAGCGGCCACTGATGACTGAACTCATCAGCAACAGTTTTGTTTTACCGGTACGGGTTTACATTGAAGACACCGACGCCGGCGGCATTGTTTTTCACGCCAACTATCTGAACTACATGGAGCGTGCCCGCACAGAGTGGCTTCGCAGCCATGGCATTGGCCTGCGTGCCGGCCTGGTCGACAACGTCAGTTATGTTGTGCAGCGTATGGAGCTGTATTACCGCGCGCCGGCAAAGCTTGATGACATGCTGGAAGTTCGCGCTGTACCAATTTCCTTTGGTAGGGTGTGGATGAAGTTTCGCGAACAAGTCGTGCGGCAGTGCGATCAGAAGCTGTTGTGCGAGGCCAGTGTCACGGTCGCTTGCGTAACCATGGACACGGGTCGGCCCCAGCGTTTACCCGCTAATATGACAAGCCTGCTAGAACAGCAGGTGCATCAGAGCTAGTGGCGCACAGAGCGCCAAGCTGCTTGAGAAAAGTTTGAAGATTGTTTAAAAATTTATGTGAAATACTGTCCAAAAAATGGATTAAAGAATTCTCTGAAGAATCATCAAAATAACCGGGAGTAGAAGGTGGAATCTGAAATTTCGGTCTGGTATCTGATTGCCAACGCCGGTGTGCTAGTGCAGTTGGTGATGCTGTTATTACTGTTGGCGTCGGTAGCGTCTTGGGCGCTGATCCTGCAACGCGTTCAGGTATTTCGTAAAGCCCAGCAGTCACGGCTGGCGTTTGAAGAGCGGTTCTGGTCAGGAATGGACCTGGGCCAGCTGTACCGTGAGGTAGCTGCCGAGCCCACGCCGTTTTCCGGTATGGAGTCTATATTTCGCGCTGGCTTCCGCGAATTTTCCCGTCTGCGCCAGCAAAGCCATGACGCAGGCGCGGTAATGGACGGCGCCCAGCGCGCCATGCGAGTGGCCTTTTCCCGCGAGCAGGAACGGTTGGAAGCCAGTCTGCCATTTCTGGCAACGGTGGGTTCTACCAGCCCTTACGTGGGCCTGTTTGGCACGGTATGGGGCATTATGAACTCCTTTCGCGGGCTGGCACAGGTGCAGCAGGCAACGCTGGCCACAGTGGCGCCCGGTATTTCCGAGGCCTTGATTGCCACCGCCATGGGCTTGTTCGCCGCCATTCCTGCGGTTATCGCCTATAACCGCTTTGCAGCGCGCTCCGATGCTCTGCTGAAAAACTACGAAACCTTTGCTGAAGAATTCTCCAGCATATTGCACCGTCGGGTTCACAGCGGCGACAGAGCTGCATCGTGAATCTCAATTCGCTGAAGGCAAGGGTGTAACCTTATGAAAGGTATGGGGATGATGCCGGAAAGCCGGCGCAAACCAATGTCTGAAATCAACGTGGTGCCCTACATCGACGTGATGCTGGTGCTGTTGATAATCTTCATGGTAACCGCGCCCATGCTGACCCAAGGCGTGAAAGTGGACTTGCCGCAAACCAGTTCCGACCCGATCCAGGCCGAGAAAGACGTGGAAGCGATTATCGTGTCGGTAGACAGCAACGGCGCCTATTACGTGGAAGTGGGTGATCGCGGCAGCGACCCTATGGCGCTGGAAGACTTGCAGTCAGAAGTTGCCAAAATTTTGTCCCAGCGCAGCAACAGCGAAGTATTGGTGCGTGGCGATGAACAGGTACGTTATGGCACGGTGGTACGCTTGATGTCGGCGTTGCAGATGGCTGGCGCGGCCAATATCGGGCTGATTACCGAAGCACCCCTGGACAAACCATGACAGCGGTGCAGGCGGGTTTGCGGTGAACGGACGGGAGCGCGACCAGAATAATGCTGGAACGCCAGCCTGGAAGTCGCCCGTGGCGGTATCCGTTGGCTTGCACCTATTGATTTTGGTGATAGCCATTAGCGGTTGGAGCTGGAGCAGCTCTAACTACGAACCACCACCGCGCAGCATTTCTGCCCGGCTGATCAGCCCTGAGCCGCGGCCGGCACCGGCCGTAACCGAGGTGGACCAGCCTGATGAAGCCGAACAGCGCCTGGTAGAAGATCGCAAGTTGCTCGAACAACAGCGTGAGGCGGAACAGCAACGCAAAGCCGAAGAGCAAAAGAAAAAACAGGAAGCGGACGCCCGCGTGCAACAGCAGGCGGAACAGAAACGCGAGGAACAGGCGCAGGAAAAAGCCCTTGTACAGGCTGAAAAGCAGAAGCAGGCGCAGGCAGCAGAGGCTGCAAAACTAAAAGCCGACGCTGAAGCCAAAGAGCAGGCCAGGCAGAAAGCGGAACAGCAGGCCGAGCGTCAGCGCCAGGAAGCAGAGCGCAAAGCCGAAGAGCAGAAGCAGCTGGAAGAACAGCGCAAAAAGGCAGAGGCAGAACGCCAGAAGCGCGAAAAGCAAGCCCAGGAGCAAGCCGAGCAGGAACGCGTAGAAGCCGAGCGTAAACGCCAAGAGGCAGAGCGCAGGCTGCGTGAGCAGAATTTGAAAGCACTGGCGCAACAGGCGACAGACGCAGAAGCCGACCAGGCGCGCAAATCACAACAGGCCGCGGCAGCCAGAGCGCGAGAAGCGCAAATGCTGACCGATGCAGAAAAGTATCAGGCGTTGATTCGCGAAAGCTTGAGCCGGGCCTGGTATCCGCCGTCGTCAGCTACCGAAGAGACGACAGCACGATTACAGATTTCCCTGCTGCCAACCGGTGAGTTGGTGAACGTAACGCTGGTGCGCGGTAGTGGTAATACCGCGTTTGATAACTCGGCCCTGAGTGCGGTGCGTTCATTGAACCGCTACCCTGTGCCTAAAGACCGGGACACGTTTGACAGCTATTTTCGCCAGTTTACCATCGAGTTCAACCCCAGTCGGTTGCGCTAGAATACGAGTAACAATATGACACAGGCTCTGAACATGACGTCGTTAACGACCCTGACAACCTCGATAATCTTGGCTAAAACCACCGTGCGCGCGGCGCTGATGTTGGTTTTGCTGCTAGCGACCAGCTTGCCGCTGCGCGCCGAGCTGCTGATTCGCATCACCGAAGGTGTCGATTCGGCGTTGCCCATCGCCGTCGTGCCGTTTGCCGAAAGTGGCGCCATCCCGCCGGGCGATACCCTGGCCGACATTGTGCAGTCCGATTTGACCATGAGCAGCGAGTTTCGCACGCTGCCAGCGGAAAAAATGCTCAGCCTGCCATCGCAGCGCTCCGAGGTGCACTTCCGCGACTGGCGGCTGCTGGGCCAGCGCTATGTGTTGGTTGGCCAGCTGACCCGCCAGGGTGAACGTCTCGAGGCCCGTTATGAGCTGTTTGATGTGAATCGCGAGGAGCGCATTTTGGGCGAGAGCGCGGGTGCGCCTTTGGGTAATCTTCGGACCTTGGCGCACCACGTCAGTGACCGGGTTTATGAAGCCATTACCGGCGAGCCGGGGGCTTTTTCAACGCAACTGGCGTACATAACTCGGGAAAACGTTGGCGATAAGGTTCGTTATCGCTTGCAGGTCAGCGACATTGATGGCAAACGTTCGCGGGTTCGCCTTGAAAGTGCTGAACCGATTCTGTCGCCGGCCTGGTCGCCGGATGGCAGTCGCCTGGCGTATGTCTCGTTTGAAACCGGCAAGCCGGCCATTTATGTGCATGAACTGGCCAGCGGAAAACGTACAAAAATAGCCGATTTTCGTGGTTTGAACTCCGCCCCGGCCTGGTCTCCCGACGGCAAATCCCTATTGATGACCTTGTCCAAAGGCGGCAATGCTGACATCTACCGGATGGATCTGGCCAGCCGTGATCTGACCAAACTCACCGACCACTGGGCCATTGAAACCGAAGCCACCTACAGTGCCGGCGGCGATGAAATTTTCTTTACCTCTGACCGCTCTGGTGGCCCGCAAATCTACCGTCAGAAAGGCACGGGTGAGCCGCGCCGTATAACCTTCGGTAGCCGCTACAACGCGCGCCCGAGGCCAGACCATAAAGGCGAGTTTGTGTATTACGTGCACCAGGGCAGCAGCGGGTTTCACATTGCGCGCACCAATCTTGAAAGCGGGGAAGAAACCGTGCTTACCCGCACCGAATCCGATGAATCACCCAGTGTCTCCCCCAACGGACGCATGCTGATCTACGCTACCCGTCAGGGTGGTGCCAGCGTGCTGACGGTTATCTCGGCGGATGGCGGCGCAGCCTATAGCTTGCCCGCTACCGAAGGCGATGTCCGTGATCCGGCGTGGGGCCCGCTGCCTCGGTAACTGTCTGGCCCAACAAGGTCAGCCGGTGAGTTATGAAGTAAACGCAGTTTTTGAATGATTGATGACCGTATTTTAACCCATTGACGACAAATTTTTGACCTATTGATCACAAGGAAATGCTCATGATGTTTTCAGTTCAGTCCAAAGCCATTGCCATGCTGTTCTCGGTTGGCCTTATTGCCGGTTGTAGCTCTACCGGCGACCCGATGGAAGACGCCGATTACGGTTCCGATGTGTCAGCGGTAGACCAGCAGGGTGGCTCCACCGTGTACAGCGATGGCAGCCGTGACGGTGTATCGTCTTCACAGCTGAGCGAAGAAGAACGTATGGCTGCACAACAGCAGTCGCAACAGATGGCGCTGCGTGATGTTACCGTGTTCTACTTTGATTTTGACACCGCTGAAATCAACGCAGAATCCCGTGACGCACTGGTTGCCCATGCGCGCTACCTGTCTGCTAACCCGTCAATGAACGCCCGCCTGGAAGGCCATGCGGACGATCGTGGCACCAAAGAATACAACCTGGCCCTGGGCGAGCGCCGTGCCAATGCCGTGCAGCGCTTCCTGATTGTAAGTGGCGCTTCACGTGGCCAACTCGAAACCATCAGCTATGGTGAAGAGAAGCCAGCGGTACAGGGCATGAGCGACAGCGCCCGTTCCCAGAACCGTCGGGTAGAGCTGATTTTCCGTTAAACCTCGCTGTTAACACTCGCTGTTAACACTACGAGGAACTTTTAGCCTTCATCAGGTACGCCCATGACTATAAAGCTCATGGCGGCTGCCACCCTCCTGTTTGCGGTAACGCAGGCAGGAGTGGTGCTGGCACAGTCGTCGACACCGGCATTCCAGAATAATACGTCTGAGGCCAGCCGCCAGGCCGGCAATAATCAAGCTAGCGCAGAGCTGTTCTACATGCTGCAGCAGTTGCAGGGCGATTTACGGCGCCTGCAGGGTGAGGTAGAAGAGCAGCGCCATCTGCTAGAACGCCTGGAGCAGCAGGGCCGCGATCGCTACATTGATCTGGATCAGCGTATCCTGAAGCTTACTGCGGCGCAGGCTCAGGCGGCCGCGAGTGCCGCACCTGCGTCCGCAACGCCTGCACCCGCCGCTGTGCAAGCCAAAGACTATCGTCAGCCTTCTGCTGAAGAAAGCAAAGCTTACAACAGCATTGTTGATCTGATTCGTAACCAGAAAAAATACGATCAGGCGATCACCCAAATTTATGAGTTTCTGGACACTTATCCCGAAGGTGACCTAACCGTGAACGCCTATTACTGGCTTGGTGAAGTCTATCTGGTAAAACCTCAGCTAGAGCAGGCCAAGCAGGCCTTCAGTATTGTTGCCACGCGCTTTGCCGACCACCGCAAAGCAGCAGATTCAACTTACAAGCTTGGGGTTACTCTGGACCGGCTGGGCGAAAAGGAAGAGGCCAGTCGGCGAATGCAAACGGTGGTAAAAAACTACCCGGACAGCAGTGCGGCGAGGCTGGCTCAGAGCTATCTTGACGGCCAAAGCAGCGGCGGTTGAAGCTCAGCGTTTGGGAAAAATGAAAAAAACGGGCGCAAGGGGTTGATCACGCCTGAAAAATCATTAATATGTGCGCCTCGCTCGGGGTCGTTAGCTCAGTTGGTAGAGCAGTTGGCTTTTAACCAATTGGTCGATGGTTCGAATCCATCACGACCCACCAAACACCCGTCAGGGTCTTGCTGGCGCAATGTGTTAGCGCAGATTGCGGTTATAGAGCTCCGGCGGTAAGCACTGAAGTGTTGCAGTGCTGCGGTGGTTTAAAGCAGTTTCAACGCGCAAGCACGCCGACCAACAGGCTGTTTGTTATTCAGTGAGCAATTTAGGGTCGTTAGCTCAGTTGGTAGAGCAGTTGGCTTTTAACCAATTGGTCGATGGTTCGAATCCATCACGACCCACCATTATTCAAGGTCTGCTGCAAAGCAGACCTTTTTTTTGTCTTTTTTTTCACCTTTGACTTATCACGCCCGGCGTTCCCACTTGTTCTCCGTCGCTTTTTGCCCCGCTGCCAGGCGGTACACCGGAGTTTGAGATGATATACTCAAGCTCAGAAAGTCACTGCCAGAAAGCAATTGAGAGACGTTGTAAATGACTAAAGCTGAAGACCGTATCCTTGTTCAGGAATACCTGGCCCACGCCGCGGAGCCCAAGCCCCTTAGCGCTGAAGAAAAGGCGCGGCTTGAAGCTCGTATCAAGGCTGCTCTGAAGAAAAAAAACGCTGTTCTGGTGGCGCACTATTACGTCGACCCGGATATTCAGCGTCTGGCCGAAGAAAGCGGTGGCTGTGTCGCCGACTCCCTGGAAATGGCCCGATTTGGCAATCAACATCCCGCGTCTACCGTGGTGGTGGCTGGCGTTCGCTTTATGGGCGAAACCGCTAAAATTCTGAATCCGGAAAAAGCCGTTCTAATGCCTACCCTTGAGGCCACCTGCTCGCTAGATGTCGGTTGCCCGGTGGATGAGTTTTCAGCTTTCTGCGATGAACATCCAGACCGCACTGTGGTGGTGTACGCCAACACCTCGGCGGCGGTTAAAGCCCGCGCCGATTGGGTGGTCACTTCAAGCTGTGCCCAGGCCATTGTAGAAATGCTGGACGCCCGCGGTGAAAAAATCCTGTGGGCGCCAGACAAACACCTGGGCCATTGGGTGCAGAAAACCACCGGCGCCGATATGCTGCTGTGGGACGGCTCTTGCATTGTGCACGAAGAGTTCAAGCACCGTGGCCTGGAAGATCTGAAAGCGCTTTACCCGGATGCCGCCGTATTGGTACACCCGGAATCACCGGATGCGGTCGTGGAACTGGCCGACGTTGTAGGGTCTACCTCAAAGCTGATTAATGCGGTACAAACATTGCCGAACGAACGCTTTATTGTGGCGACCGACAACGGCATTTTTTATAAAATGCAGCAGCTGGCGCCCAACAAGATCCTGATTGAAGCGCCCACCGCCGGTAACGGTGCGACCTGTCGCAGCTGCGCGCAGTGCCCGTGGATGGCCATGAACGGGCTGGAAAACCTGCTGGCAGTGCTGGAAGCGCCAAAGGGCCAGACCAGCAATCAGGAAGTGCTGGTAGATGAAGCCCTGCGTGAAGACGCTCTGCGGCCTTTACAGCGCATGCTGGATTTTACCGCCAACATGAATCTGAAGGCGGCCGGCAACGCCTAGCAGGGTTTACCCCCAAGCCACCTGCGGGTTTTTGCTGCGGTGGCAGGCGTTCTCTCTATCAGCCATTACGTCGACTATCAGCCATTACGTCGAACGTTAAGCTCGGCCGTAATGGCGCTCAGGCGCTCGGTTACAATCTGGCGCATGGGCGAGCCGGCCGTCAGTTTCTCCTGGGCCTGGCGTAATTGGCGCTGGGCCGATTCCAGGTCACCCATCAATGCATCGTATTCCGCCCTTGCCCTGTGTACTCCCACGATATTGCGCGCCATACCTTCGGCTTCCGCTAGCTGGAACCACAAGTGCTCCTGTTGCGGTTTGTTGCGAGCCAGCTGCGACAGCAATTCCGCCGCCGCTGCGCCGTTATCCGAGGCCAATTCCAGCTGTGCCAGCGTGTGGGTAATCGGGTAGTTGCCCGGGTTGCGGGCCAGCGCCCGCACCAGCAGCGCCCGCGCTTCGGTCAGGCGCCTGGCGGCAATCAGGCTTTGCGCCAGGGTCACCTGAAAAGTAATGCGCCCGGGATTGGCCAACAGAAGTTGGTTAAGCAGGGTCTCAGCTTCAGCGTATTGGCCATCTTCTATATAAGCCACCGCCAGCCCATAACGAATGGCTGTATTGCTGGCGTTGCTACCGGGGCTGTCGCTAGAGCTGGCGTTTTTTGATTCATTGAGCGCCGCCCGAAAACTGTCGATGGCAGCACCCGCAGAGGCTGCGTAATGCACCTGCAGGCGGGCCCGTATCAGATGGTATTCCGGACTGTCTTCGATGCGCGTCAACGGGTATTGCGCGGCGCGGTTCTGGGTGTCGGCAACCCGGCTCTGGGATAGCGGGTGGGTAGACAGGTACTCGGGTATGCTATTGCCTTGCCAGCGGCTCTTTCGCGTCATAATTTCAAACATTTCCGGCATGCCGCGGGGGTCTAGTCCGGCATTGGCAAGAATATCCAGCCCCACCCGGTCCGCTTCCTGCTCATTCGCGCGACTGTATTCCAGCATATTCTGAATGGCCAGGGCCTGAGTACCGGCAATGGCGGCAATACCAATGTCAGACTGGGTAACGGCGGTTAGCACAATACCGGCAATCAGGCCGGCGATGGTCAGCGGAGTGCTGGTTTGCTGCTGTTCCAGGCGGCGGGCAAAATGGCGTTGGCTAAGGTGGGCCAGCTCGTGGGCCAGCACCGATGCAAACTGCTGCTCGGTGCGGGCAAACAGAAACAGACCGCCGTTTACCCCTACAATGCCGCCGGGCACCGCAAAAGCATTGAGCGCAGGGTCATCAATCAGCGCCAGCGTCAGGTCACGGTTCTGCAAGGGCGCCGATGGCACCAGGCGGTAAAGAATGGCACCCAGGTAGTCAAACACCAAAGGGTCAGTAATCTGCGGAGCGGAGCGTCGCAGCGACACCAGCACCTGGCGGCCGATATCGGCTTCCTGCTGGCCCGCAATCAGGCCGCCACCGGTGCCGCCGATGGTGGGTAGCATGCTACCCTGGCTTTGTGCAGCGGCGCCAGTACTGACGC
>Ga0307946_1000694_pt1 | contig 17519 bp, 17 predicted proteins | sample OrgLakmetagen230_FD_203153 | JGI IMG/M metagenome (GOLD analysis project Ga0307946, IMG submission 203153) | Saline water microbial communities from Organic Lake, Antarctica - #230 | ecosystem: Environmental > Aquatic > Non-marine Saline and Alkaline > Saline | place: Antarctica: Organic Lake...
TCTTGTTGGTGATCTGCAACAACCTCATTACGAGGTTGAGGAAATTGAAGTAGTTCCCAGAAATCATCAAGATTTGTCAGCCTTGGCTGTAAACCAAGGTGATTCTGCAAATCATAGCTGAGACTTGGTTGTAATAAGACAACATTCTGGTGCCAGACGTGGACAAATAGCCAGTTTTTGGTCGTTCATATATGATGTATCCTGACCTTTTCGCTTACCAGTCAACTTCGTAAATTAAATGAGCTTTGCCCTAGAAAGTAAGTCACGCCTTCAAACATCAAAGTACCAAATGCAACACCAGGGGTGCCCTCTGGCAGATGGTGACGGATGGTGCAAGTGCGCGTGCACATGCTTGTGCAGGCCTGCTCAAAAGGGCTTTGGGTATCCAAGCCAGCCAGAAGCTGCAAGCCATTCTCTACAACAGCCCTCACCTCTGTTTCATCCTGGTCTCGCCAATTGACCAGCCCATCAATATTGCCAATGGGGGTAGATGAGCTGACATTCATCGCCCAGCGCTTGGAGCGGTTCTTATCTTGGACAAGAAGGTCGTACAGTGGTACCCTAGGAAAAGAACCAGACATTGGTGACGAGCCAGAGCTTTTTTGGGCTATACCTAATTCAGGCTCACCTTTTCAGCAGGCCTCCTGATAGCAGCAGCACGAGTGCATCCAGCCGTCGTCGCCTGGTGGCATACATGAGCTCAGCACCCTGCAAGATGGAGAATTGACGCTAGGGATCTGGTAATGTCAATGCGAGACTTGTGCATTTATGCGCTTACTCATCTTGGTATAAACTAAGGAAGCACAACATTTGTGTGCCTTTCATGCGCCCATAAAACTTCATCAGCTTAGCAATAAAGACTCTACTTGGTAGCTTGTACCTCACCTTGAAGAAGTGTGAACTGCTTGAGCAGCAAGCAACCGTGGTCCTAAGTAACACATTTGAAAAAGCATAATCTCCGGTCAAAGTTCCAATTCTAAAAAAGATGGAGTCGCCCATAGACACGACAGCTGCAATTGATAGGAACCATGTCAGCAGTGAGCGAACAAGGTGGACCAAAAACGCGTCAACCTGCTAAATCCACATACACATGCAGAGCAATATCTCCCATCTACGCAAATAAGAAGTGCCTTCAATCCCTTTTACCTGCAAGTGCCGCTTCCATCACTGCGATTCCTGTCGCCAAAGTATTTCTTTCCCAATAAAACTCTTTTGATGTTGAAAGCGCGAAGGCGGCAAAAGCCTCTGAGGAATTAACTATGTCAATGAAGTTAGAGGCCACCTGCAAGCAAAGTAGTCGTTAGACATCAGGTGAAATCAACTTTCGTGTCAGGTATATGAACGCTTCAATGCTTGTGGGCTCAGCAGCAGTATGTCCTTGCCCTCAGTGCCTATATAACTGTAGGACACAAGAACAATACACATGTGCTATTTAACCTTAGGACTTACAAAGAGTAGGACACACAACCAATATATAACAGTAGGACAAAAGAACAACACGAATGCGCTATATATCAGTAGGACATACAAGCATACAAATGTGCATATAACAGTAGGACGTACAGATGCGCTATATAAAAGTAGGACACAAGAACAATACAAATGCGAACTGAGCGAAATGATGCTCAGCGCGACAAAGAGGGATAATGTAATAGAGCTATAAAAATTGATAAAACTGTTCTCTTTCGCTACATCACCAAATCACAACACGCATCACTCACATTTTGATTCCTAGCAATACGGAGCCAATGAGACGTGACGTAAGGAAGATAGGAATCCTCCTTATATAGATTGCTGTAAATATTCTCGAGCAGGTTTGCAAACGCTCTTGTGGAGATGCCTGCACGGAATGATAGATATAGACAGTCAAAAAGACTGCGCAAGGCTTATGCTTGAAGTTTGCTTTGCAAGAACACAGCAGCAGAAAAGCCAAAGATGGGACATAGTGGTACAAGCGTACCAGCGCGAAGAGACATAAAGGAAGGCCCGGTCAAATTGTGAGGAGGGGAATTAGTTTGTCCGCAGAGAGATGCAACAGCCAAAAGGATACGAGTTGCACAGACTCTATCCAAATTAGAGGTCTGCAAGGTGCAAGTATGGAGGGGAAGAGGTACAAGGTTAGGAATAAGCAAGGTGCACATTGCAGACCTTCTACCTAAGAGGGAGACAGTGGAAGTAAACAGAAAACATGAGCTCCTTTGTATTCCAGCTTTCCCTTCAATACCTTTCAAACAGAGCTTGCTCAGGCTCAATTGAGTGCATAATTGCTGCGCACCTCTCTAACCCTGCTAAGCAGTCGGGTCACAGCTTTATCGCCCACAGCAGACTCAAGCATCTGCACCTCAGCGAAAGGTCGCACCCTGATGTCCCCAAAGCAAAAATCCAGCAGGCTCTGGCAGGTAGTGAGAGGCAAATCTCTCTGGCGATGCAGCAGCGTGAGCAAGTCCTGCCGAGGTCAGAAGTACAAGCAATCTGCATGTGACTCAAGATTAGGTATCCAGCTCTGTCCAGTTATATGGGTGACCGCTTCTGGATGAAGTGTGCTGGCGGAGTAATTTTAATCGCACGTCGCCCAATGCAAGCAATGGAAGCTCGTGATCATCTTCAAGTAGGTTGCAAATCAGGCCGCAATCCAATACAGTCTGTGGCTGCAAAATAACTCGTTACGCACCCGTGCAAGCATGGTGGCTTCGTCTCCACTGTAGAACAGCTCTAGGCCCTCTATCAGAGGGATAGCAAAGTTTTCAGGCCCTTCGAACACAAGCAGGTACCCGCTCAAAGCTCCAGGCAAAAGGGACTTGACAATGCCCACATATTGGTGAGGAAGAGGCGAGTCCGGCAAAGCTGGCATATTGATGTTGCGAAAGTCAGTACGATCAGCTACTGTAACAAACCTGCTGCTGTGAACTTCTGAACTACTGCCACTCCTATTGTTGGCAACATCAACAATGCAGTCAAGAAGGGAGGGGGCGGTTGCTGCTTGAGAGGGGCTTCCTTCAACCCTTTCATTAGAGAAGATGCTCATGACCAGCTTCTGCCTCTCCAATTCAAACAGAAAATCAAGCACCTGCAAGAAGGTGAGGAAGAAGGCTTAGTGGCAAAGCTCTTGTCCAAACAGCCCCCGTCCCAAATCAAGACAAGAGGACCTGCATTACTGACTTACCGTGAAAGCGTGCTGGGGATCTAAGAGACCCCGATTGCTTGCCTCTATTGCTCTGGCAGTGAGTGTCAGTATTATCTGCTGAAAATCGTCATTGGAAAAATCAGAATCCAGTTTGTCCTGTGAGAGTAGCAAGCAAAAGGTTGCTTTACTTTGAAGACTGAGACTCCAGAAGCAGCAAAAATGTTGCAAGCTAAAGACGATCATGAGGCATATATAATGGGTGGCGTGATAATGCATTAATCCGCTTTTGCCATTGTGATGCTGAGTAGCAAAGGTGGATAATGTATAAACACAGATTAATCTGCATGAACGTGAACCAGGGAGGGGGGGTAGATAAAGGATTAATGGTGTAAGTAAGTAGCATGTTGGCATTGACTACTGTGATAATGCCCATTGATCTAGACCAAGTCTGAACTTGATTGAGGATTCATGGTGTAAACAGCAACAGTATCTGGCATTGACCACTGTGTAATCACCCTTTGATCTAGACTAAGCCTGAAATACAGGGCCCTGGAATCTTGGGCCAAATTAAGCCCCTTTCACCCAGTGCTGCTTTAGTGTACTGAATCATGACCTTCCTGATCAATGATTTATAGCTCCCTGCTATGCTGCTTAAAAAGGAGGAAGAGATCAGGGGGTTATCAAAAGTGACGGAATTCCCAGAATTCCAGCGGCATTGTATTTGTGCAGGGATCAAGGTATGAAATAATGCTACCGTACAGTGCCGTAACGAATGCGAGGTTAAAAGCCGATCAATAAATCTCAATGCGAGCAAATGCAAAGGGGGCAACACTTGTGTTTATTAATTAACACATGCGAGGGCCTGGGCCTCTGAGCTGCACCTATATGCGTTCGCACACGTGTGTGCGTGCGTATGTGCATGCACATACATGCGTGCTTGTGCGCGTGTGTGTATGCGTGTGTGTGTACGTGTGTGTGCGTGCGCGTACGTGTGTGCGTGCGTTGCGTATGTGCGTGTGTGTACGGTTGTGTACATACATGCGTGCATGCGTTGTGTACTTGTGTGAGCGTGCGTGTGTATTTGTGTGTGTGTGTGTGCGCGTACGTGTGTATGCGAACGTTTGTATGTACGTGCGTGCGTGTGCGTATGTGTGTGCGTGCGGGTTAGTGTGCGTGCATGCGCATGTGAAGGAATTGAAGACACCCTTCCTCTTGGTGTCCTTTCTCCCCAAGAGAGGGCCTGCCTCAAGCTATTTGTCCCCTTGAGGATCGGCTTGGAAGGCTTTCCCGGCCTATCCCCATTCATGCTAAACATTATATATATTTTTAATGAACCCCAATTCAAGCTTCGCAAGTCCCTTGTGGTTTAGAAATTAAACTGCCCCCGACACTCCGTGAGGGGGTGAAAAACGTTCGCAGTACGCGGTGATATAAGTACCGTACGGTATTTGCCCTCACACTAAGGAGAACTACAGGACTTGTACACATGAACATTGTATAGCACTCACTAAATTGTACAGGACGTGTACAATTGAAAATACAGGACTTCTTCAAATCAGAAGCAGCGCACCACGTCAAGAAGCGCACCATGTGAAAATATGGAGGTACAAAGCTTATGAGCCTGTCGTTATCCCGAGCAATACTGTCGTTGAAGGATACGCACAGCAGTTGGCAGCTGTTTATGGCATGACTGAGAGGAAGCGCTTCAAAGTCAGAGCCCAACGTCCAAAGCCTGCAGATTGGCAAGTGTCGATAAAGAACAGTGAATTTAACAATTGCAGCTGCCAAGGGGCCCTTGGATGCTGAAATAATCAGGAGCACCTTGGAGACCGATAGGTAATAATCTGATGCTGAAATAATCGGACCAACTTAAGATATGAAGTGTTAAAAATGACAAAAGAGGAGTTCCTTGTTACACAGCTCGCTCTTGCGTTTACAATTCAGGAACCTACAATCACGCACCTGCCAACAAATTTGGTCAAGCTGGGGCCAGTGGGATTCAGTGGTAGGTGGGTCGATGGCTTGTGTTCAGCATACCCAGCTATCGTGTCATCATCTTCCACGTCCTCTGCAATCCTCCACACATGACCTGGCAGGTACGGAGCAGCTTTGAGCTGCGTTGTCATGAAAGATGCAGCAAGCTGAATTAGTAGGACATGCAAAACAGCTTACAAATTCTGTGTACGACACATGATATATATATTGCCGGGAAGCCAAGTGATTCATCATCCTACAACTCTGGCAACGTAATCTGTGTGTTCTATCCTTTGTCTTCATGCTACTTTGTTACTCGCACCGCTGTTCCATAATAGCATGCGTTTCATCTTGCTTTTGGTTTCCTTTTGTCTTGAGCAGTTGTAATGATTCAGCTTAGCATTCATGTTCAGCAAAGACTCACCACTGACGTAAAGAATCACCATCAACTACCATTGCAAACAAACAGAGCACAAGGCCATGAGTAGGGTTGGCCATAACCGTATATACACTGTATACGACCGCTAATTTGGTGGTTTTCCTTCCAAGAATACCGTAAATGCACCGTATACATATGGTTCTGGCCAACCCTAGTTACGAGGTATGGCCTGACGGTATAGAATAACAGAAAGATTGTGATCACAGACAGCTGCACAGAAAATCCCTTACGCTTTTTTTGCCAACCTAGCTGTAGCAGCTCAGCACGTGGGCATATTCAAATTGGTTGCATGTGATTTCCCAGCATTCAGTCCCCCTTTTCCTCAGCCACAGGCTGAGTTCCCTACCTGCTTTTGTGGCACCATGTCGTACAGCGGCTCCCTGCTTCCAACACCAGCAGCAACTAGACCACTTGCCACCTGCAAGTAAACAGACAGAAAGGTTTGCGATGATTAAGACAAGAAAACACTATTCGCATAAGCATTTTCCATAATTGCAGGCACACAACTTCATACACCAAGCTGGTAAATCACAGAAACAAAGCGACACATTTAGCAGACGTTCAGGAACATCTGCAGAAGATACAGCGCATTGGCCTCCCAACAAATCACACAACCTGCGTCCACCACATGTTTCAAGTACCTGGCTGCACATGCGTGAGTCAAAGGCGTCAAGAACACGCTCGTTACCGCCAACAGCTTGAACAAACGTACTGGCCCAGTCGCCTGAGGGCATTCTGGAGCCAAAGATCTGGCCAGCAAGCGCAGCAGTGCTGCGATCAGCACTGCGGACTTCCTTCCAAATGGCCTGACAATGGCTCTCAAGTAACTGCAGCATGGTTGAGTGTGTCATGTGTTGCTTTGTTTTTTACGATATGGCTTTCAGCTATATGGCAGATACAGTCTGTAGGTTGTGCTGGATTGATCCTGAAATAAAGGTTAAAAAATCATGTGCTTGACGCTTCTATAGACTCACATTTCCAGACAGGCATACATAATCCACAGAGCAACCTTCTGCAATATTGAACCCTTTTCTTACCAGTGCTAGTCGTGTAAGAGCAGCAGCCGCAACCTCAGAGCTAGAGCATTGAAAGCAGGTGGCCAAAGTGCTGGGCTGCAGCAGATCCCATTGATCCCAAGAGGAGAAGGATAGGAGGGGAGTTGCTAAATGCTGCTCCCCTTCATCACTGCTACTGCTGCTCTCACTGACGTTTCCAATGCTGCTGTCCGGCTGCTGTGAGGAATCTAGAGTGGCCAGAACATGAGCCATCCACAAGGCCTGATGCCACTGAACCGACCCTGCCCCATTGCCCTCCCTCTTCCTTGCAAGCACAGACATCTGGCCTAACGCACCTCGCAGCACAGGAGCAATGCTGGGGCCCTGCTTCAACAGCAAGGAGAGACCGCTGGTGGAGCTGCAGTTCAGAGAGAAATCACCTAGGGCTGTGGTAGGCTGGGAGGAGGTGGGCGAGGTCGGCTGCAGCACCTCCAGCCAATCACTGAGGATGGCAGCACAGCTGACCAGAGTGTGGGGAGGACCCAGGCCAGCGACCATGGCAGGCTGCTTCTGTGTGCTGCTACTTTCCTTGACACTGCTACCATCGTTGTTGCCACCGTTTTCAGAGCTGCGGAGTGCAGCAGCCTCCATGCAGCAGGAGGCGAGGAAATGCACAGCGGCCTGAACAAAAGAGGAAGGAGGGCAATAGCACTGCAGCAGTGCAGCAGATGCTGCCTCGCTTTGGGGGCACAGCTGTGCTGCAGCAAGCACGTCGTGCAGATCGCTCAGATTGCCTGCAAGGTCAGTAAGCAAACAGTTCGGTTGAAGATGTGAAGATCCTGCTGTTCATACAGATCTAGGTGAAGCAAACAACAATGCATATGCAGCCTGTGAGTAAGAAATGTAGACTTTCGAAGTCGAGCTTCTTATTCAGATGCCTGGTACAGCCACAACAGGTCATGTTTAGTCCATTTTGGATGCTTGCATGTAAGGGTTGGCGCAGGGCGTAAACACTTGTCCACATTTGCCATTTACTCTGATCCAACGACCAATTGATGGTACACACAGGATATATTGAGCCTCACCTGCGATCTCGTTACCCCCTTCCTTGCTCCTGGCAGCTGTCGGGAGCTGCAGAACAGGTATTAGACCTGGCAGTGCCTGATCAAGAGTCTGTGCGGATGGGGAAGCACCAGCAGCGTTGGTCAGCTGGAATGCTGCGGCAGCTTGGGGTAGGCCCTGCAGGAGCAGGAAGCACAGGTTACAACCCACCTACGGAGTGAAAAGTGGCTGTTGCTGCTTACTTATTCCATTATTATTTATTTATATTGTTTTTGAGATCCAAGTGAGAAGAGTTACGGATTTTTTCAATTTAATTTCCCGATGCTTTGCACGACTGCTTCAAAGAGTTTAGCCCCCATTTAAGCACCGAAAGTTGCACATAGGTTTGGGTGCACAGAGGGGAGGGTCACAGATTCATCAGCACACCGGCCTCCTCCAAAAACCACAGTTTCTGCCGTACAACTTTTCATGAAAAATGATACAAGATATTGGGTTGTACAGGATACTGGATGATATAACTAAATATTGTTGTGGGTATATTCTTGTTGGTGATCTGCAACAACCTCATTACGAGGTTGAGGAAATTGAAGTAGTTCCCAGAAATCATCAAGATTTGTCAGCCTTGGCTGTAAACCAAGGTGATTCTGCAAATCATGGCTGAGACTTGGTTGTAATAAGACAACATTCTGGTGCCAGACGTGGACAAATAGCCAGTTTTTGGTCATTCATATACGATGCATCCTGACCTTTTTGCTTACCAGTCCACTTCGTAATTCAAATGAGCTTTGCCCTAGAAAGTAAGTTACGCCTTCAAACATCAAAGTACCAAATGCAACACCAGGGGTGCCCTCTGGCAGATGGTGACAGATGGTGCAAGTGCGCGTGCACATGCTTGTGCATGTGTGAGTGCACACATGCATCCTTGTGCACACGTGTGTATGCATGCCATCGTGTGCTTGCGTGCAAGTGTGTATCTGTGTCTGCGTGCTCTAGTGTGCATGTGTGTGTGCGGGTGTGCGTACGAGTGTGTGCATGTGTGCACGTGTGTATGAGTGTGTTTACGTGTACACATGTGTATGCATTAAGGTCAGAACTGGTTGCGCAAAGCGACGTCCATTGATGAAGGGTGAAATAGTAGTGTCATTTCTCAAGCATGTACAGGAAAGTGCTGGCCAAACGTTTTATTTTTGCCAGATTATGAGCCTTGTATCCACAAATATACCTCACTGTGGTAATGGGGAATGTAGGTAGATAGAAAAAAAGGTACACACAAATATATGTATAGTATCGACATAAGTTTACCAAGCCCAGAAGTGCTAACCCTACACACATAATTCCGGAAAGAGTGCATTAAGCCCCCCCTCTGGTAACATGGTCGTTCCAACCCTATATTAGCATATAATTAGGGTGGGCCAGATCCGTATAAGTATAATAATTATACGGTACGGTATATACGCCGTATAATCGTATAATACGGGGGGGGGGTGTGACTGTATTCTGTACTTTCCGTATCAAAAATAAATTGGTATTATTCGGCGTGCATACGCCGTATATACGCCGTATTCCGTATATACATACCGTGTTTCCGTAATTAATAATAAAGTGCAAAACCGTCTTTGAATGGTACACCTCAGACTCAGGTTCGAATCCCAGCAGGAACTGCCCTTTTTCCTTTTTGGGGTCGAATTTTTTCTTTGCGACTCTTTCAATTAGGCAAGCCCTTTGCTTCCCACTATTTTAATGCGTGTATTTGCTTCAATGACAAATTTTTATTGGTGTTTAGAGTAGTTGGGCTTCTTTTTGCACTAAAAATGGCCATTTAGAAGTCTTTTTGGCTTTAAACAGGCCCAGCCGCTCAAAATTTGAATTTTGACACAATTAAATTGGATACAGGAGCGCAGCAAGAGCTTTAAAACGATCCTATTATGATTTAAGTCTGAAGGGTAACCATTTTTCCTTGAATACGGAATACGGTTTTATACGGTATATTAGGCTTGGCCAAAACCGTACATGGGATTCCCATATACTGTATGTACGCCGTAGGTCGTCCCCATGGCTGGTTGACCCAAACTGTGCCAATAAGCTATCCACCCAATTCAAAGTCCCCTATACCTCATCTGAATGCAAGGTACTTGATATTATATCTAAACCATTGACATTTGCAGAAATTCGGCATTCTGGGGGGCTGTGTGGGGCCTGGTGCATATTTTGCACCCACTTTGGCAGGGAAAGGTACATATCTGAACTTGCCCTGATCAACCTCTGCTTCAGGATATAAGCATTATAAATGTCATATAACATTGCTGCAATAATATAACATTGCTGCAATGTCGAATTTGGGACTGGAGTACTAGGATTGCCGGCGTATGGGAGGCACTCTCACAAGGGACACAAGGGAAAAGGCAGAAAAAGCTGTCGCTCCATATTTGCTGCGAGTTTCAGCCCAGTTTTTACTCTCAGAGTTGCAGGGTTAAATATTAATCACATTTAAATTTAAATGGGGCCAATCGGTGGCCTGGTTGAATTTTGGTAAAATATCTGCAGCGTTGCAGCAATTATGGCAGGAGCCTTTTCCGGCACCATTTCACAACCTCACTTTCACACCAGAGTCGCGGGGTAAATTATCAAGCCCTAAAATTTACAGGGCACATATTGGTGCAGTGTGTAAGCAATGGTGTCTGTTTTTGTGCGTTACATTCGAGCCACACACTGGGTCTTTCCGCCTGCAGGCAAGTTAAGAAAAAATCAAGCTATCCGACACAAGTTTCAGCTCCCAAAACGGTGGAGTGGTTGGGGAGATAGAGGCAAAATTGGCTTATTGGCACAATTTGACTAGGAAAAGGCGGTCCAGCCATGGGGACGACCCGTACATGACCGTATATACGTCGTATTTCCGCAGAGGGGGTCAACAGAGCAAATGTCCTGAAATGTGACTTTTTTGATGCGAATCATGTTTGAATGATATAACTAGATGGTTCATGAAGTTTGGAGCCAAAAGGACCAACCCAGTGGTCGGGACAGACATCCAGTTCAAATTTTGGCACTGAGTTTCCACATAACAGGCCACCACGCCCCAAGCAGGACCTCTTTTCATCCCAAAACAAGACAGGAGGACTTTCTTAATTATAGCAAATTATCCTGGGAAATGCAGATTTGGTGAAGGTTGGTTTTCCACCTTTTCGACACCCCTTTTGTTGATTTTTCTTCAAGAGAAATTGGTCAAAATGGAGTATCTGACCAACTACTGGGTCGTTTCACTTCATTTTTGTTGCAATGATATTTATTCATCAAAAGAACATTTAGATAAAAATGATCCATATAGGTGCAGTAGGTGGTGATTCTGGCAGATTGGCAGTGAAAAGTAGGGTTCACGCCGCGGGCAATTAGACATGTGCACCCATGTTTGCAAATTTAAAGCTCAGGTGTTATGAATACTGCCTTTGGGTCCCAAGTTTTATATTTGCAACATGGGTGCCCATACTCAATTCACTTTTTTAAAGTACCCAGGTTTGGGGCCTCCGTCGACCCCCTCTGGTATTTCCGTACATATGAGGGGAAATGGATTCACTCGGATAAAATTTTAGGGGGGATTACTTTGCAGCTCTTAAAGAGCTGAGTACGCATGACCCAATCTTCTATATCCAATGAATGATTGTAATAAAAATAAAAAAGGGAGCTAGGACTGCTTCAAGCCAAAAAGACCCCAAAAAGATTTTTATCAGTGCAAACATGCATCTACTTTTTATTAATGCAAACATGCATCTACAGAAAAGGCAAACAAAGGAATTGCTCAGTAAGATGAGGCGCAAGGAATAAAAACTCTGACAAAACACAGCACAAAGGACTGCTATTGCTGGTAATCGAACCCTGCACCACCTGCAAATACGGTCCATATACAGTGTACATACGGTTTATACCGTACATACGGCGTATATATACGATCGGCCAAAACCCATGTACGGTCATACGGATATGGATACGGACAAAAATTTCCAAGTACGGATACGGTTATACGGCGTATCCAGATATGCCGTATTTCCGTATGTACAGTTCTGGACGGATACGGTTGTACGGCGTACCCAGATATGCCGTATTTCCGGATGTACAATTCTGGCCAACCTAGGTGTATACCAGGGTTGTTCAGTTTGAGGTTCGGCCAAAAGTTCGAATTTGCAAGCTTTCACGCACCTTAACAAATTGAAAAGTGCCGTTTGGAGTTCGGTCAAAGTTTGACGAACTTTTAAGAGTTCGTCGAACTTTACAGCATGCGCATGTCAAATTTCAGCGGACAGCAGCCCCCCCCAGTTTAGTAACTTTACAGCATGCGCATGTCAAATTCCAAGGGACAGCAGCCCCCCCCAGTTTAGTCCCACCCTTTCCTTGCAGTAAAAGTAACATGTTCAATGATATATGAAATATGATCTGTAATCTGTATTAGGCCAGGAAGTTTTTTTGGTCTTATGGCCATACGTGTCACAACATTTTTGAGCTGCTAAGGATCTGTACAACGCGACAATTGTGCTGCACCTGAAGGTTCTCCTTTTTCTGCTCCACAATGCTGACATGGTCCCATTCCGGCCCCTTTTTCCCCCTATAGTTATTTATAAAATATACACAACTAATTGGGAAGATTTGAAGGTGGGGGGAGGAGCCCAAGGGCCCGTTTCCCAAGATTGCACACCGAACCCTTTGAACAGTTGAGGGTTCTAGAACTCTCACGGACTTTATCGAACTCTTGCTCCCAAAAAACGAACTGAACAACCCTGGTATATACCTATATACATACGGTATATACGGTATTTAAAAGGTGATATACGGTTCTGACCAACCCAGGGATGTGTCACACGGTGTATTCGTATAATATGCTGTACCGTATCAACACGTGTTTGACCGTATTGAACAAATCGGGCTGTATAATAGGGTTGCAAAATTTACCGAATTTTGTCGAATTTTTGCCTTTTTCGGCCCACAAACGGCCTTTCAGCGAGCTTCCAATGCTGCTACATTATATATTAATGAAATATTGGAAAAAAATTGGAAACGTTTTGGGCGATTTTGGGGCAAATCGGGTCCAATTTGGGTCAAAAATCGGCAATCCTTAAATTACGATCGTATTGTACGCGTATTCCGTATTTAACGCGTATTTTACCGTATTGAACATCCCAAATGACTGTATGACACATCCCTGGGCCAACCCTACATACGATGCTATGACACCAACAGAAACCTGCGTCCTCGATACTACATGCGAATGTGCAAAAAGCTAAAAGGCATGGGCCAACGCTCATAACCAAATAAATCTTGCCCAACCTGTTTGATTGTGGTGGAGAGGAAATGCTGGATGTAGGCGCTGGGAATGTGGTTGCCTAAATTGGTTGCAGCTCGGATAAGCGTTGCCATGCGCAGGCTTTGCTCGAAATCTGGGACTTGCTGCTGCTGCTGCTCTTGCTGCTGTTGGTCCAGAGGCACAACAAAGCTGGCAGCAAAAGTGTGGACCCCTGTTCTCATGAAATTAGATATTGCTTCCAGGCCCTTCTTGTCTTGCACACGCATCTGAATAGCAAGCAGTGCTGCCACGCTGCCTTCAAACTGCACCAGCTGCTGCGGGTGTTGCTGCTGATGGTTGCTGAGGTAAGTGGCCATGAGTTGCTGGCTCACCAGCTGGACCCATAGATTGTCCGGCTTTAGTGCCGACCCAGCCAGGGCAGAGGCGAGTAGCACGCCCTTCTGCCAGCTTGCGCTAGTGGGCCATACCACCTGCTCCCTAACCTGCTTGCTCTCTGTCTCCCCTGGTTTATGCCCACCCAGATGATTAAGGACAAGAGGGCAGAGGGGGTCGGCAGGGCTTGTGTTCATGGCCGCCACCGCACGCACAGAGGCCTCCAGGGCACGGCCAGGAACACCCTGCAGCGTCTGATGCTTGCGCGTGGAAACACCAGTGCACTCCACCCAGGCTGCTGCTGCCTGCCGAGCCACAGATCCCACAAGGGCTGCTTGAGGATGGAGGGCTGCTAAGTGGCTGTCGCAATAGAAGGAGCCAGGTGCCGCGTTCAAGCTTCCTTTTTTGTACTTGCCTCCTGCTTTTCTGGGTGTGAAGGTTTGGGTTGCAGTGGAAGATTCGGAGAAGAAGGCATCCACTGTTTCCCGGCGCACGAGCTGTGTGTGCATCCCAGCAAGGGCCAGGGCAAGATCGTGAGGGTGGCTGGCTGCCAAAGTAGACAAGTGTGGAGAGAGGGGCTCGACTGCAATGGACAGCCACAGCCAGGGGGAGGCGTGGTGCAAGCAGGTTATGGCCCACAGCAAGCGGGCCAGCACGGTGTAGTGCATGCTGGGCAGTAGGCCTTGGCTGAGGCTCTCAAATTCCTGGAGCGGCAAACAAGAGGCGTATTGTTTGTAGACAAGTAGGGTGTGAACCTACGGATCACAAAAAATGGGGTGGGGCCTGCGCTGCAACCTGCATTCAAGTTGTACCTAATATAGTGAAAGTGATTCAGGGGGGGCTGCACTCCCTCTGCACCCCACTGCTCCTGTTCAACCATTTCTAAGATGGCAGCCTGATCTTCGCAATGAAGAGTGGCATTCGAATGAGTTACACAATTCAGGGGGGGACTGTGCCCCCCCTGCACCCCCTCGCTCTTGCATTTGAACAGTCCCTGTCATACCACACCGTGTCTGTAGCTGTTTGCTTGCCAATGGTGTGTAAGGCCTCTGATTTATCCATACCTCAACAGCTGTGTGTCATGTGAGCGAGCAATTCAGGGGTGCAATCCTTCTGAACTGCTCCTCTGAACGCCTGAACTCCATACGGATGTTCAAAGCCACCAACTCTGTCTGGGCTGCTGCTTCCTGTGCCTGCTGGGTGGCATTGCCAGACTGAGACTGTTGCTTGAAGTGCTGTGCCAAGTGCTGGATGCAGGTCCTCTCCCTTGCTCGCCTGTCCTCCCAAGTGCTGTGAAGCCTGCTGCCGTCTCTGCTCTGCCGCTGCAAGCGCTGATGGCGTGTTGGGATTGGTCGGCCCTCTACCACACTCAATGACACCACTACTGAGAAAGAGGGCTAAGAATATGATGGGAAACATTCTAAATTTATGAAGAATACACCCAATTGTATCCCGGGGGAACAGTTACACGCGACCTCTTCGGGGTCGCGCGTGGAGGGGGGTTTGACCGGGGTGTTCTGGAATCAGCGCAAAGTTAGCTTCTATTTCATACAATTTTTACACTCTGAGGTGGCCTGGGAGACTCAAAGCTCTATTCTTTCGGTCAAACTTGACATGAACATAAGGGGACTACGCCCCAGGGGGCTCCGCCCCAAAAAGGGTGTTTGAAATTCCACAATCAACAGCAAACGCTTAAGCATTTGTAGCGGCTGATGCCTCGAATGCCATCTTCAACAACGTATGCAAAGCTAGTCCAATCCCTAAGGATTTCTTTTTTGTACACAATTGGATGACAGGATTTGCAACTTCTCACAACCTGTGAAGGCTTTCTTTCAGGAAAAGGACCAATCAATAAAGCTTTTGCACTTGAAATCAAAAGCCTTATCAGATAGATCAGAAACGTTCTGACTACCTTGAGCCACTCAAGTGTAGGCTGCACGCCACATGCTGCGAGCGTGATGGCTGCAGCAGCGAGAAGGTCTGGCCGCCCTGTGAGCTGCTCCATGCTTTCTGAGCGCAGCAGGGTAACTGAGGCTGCCTTGGCAAAACGTTGGCACAGTGAGTGCAGCGCTGCGTGGTTGTGGCTGCTTGCGGCAGGTGGGGTGGCTGTCGTCAAAGAGGGAGGAGGGTATGAAAGAGGAGTTTCCAGAGCAGGTGTGTCAGCAGGAGAAGAGGTTTGAGGCAGAGGTCTGCCTACGCTTGTAGATGCCTGCATCAAGTTTGAAGTAGGGTCACCAGGACGGGCTTGCTGCAATCCTTCTTTCAACGTTGGTCCTGGCGCTGGATGCGCTGCTGCAACTTTGGCATCTTCCAAACCCACAGCTGCAGCTGCTCCTTCCACTGCTGGCTCTGCTGCTGATTCTGGTGCCCTTGCTTCTGAATTAGGTGCTGCTGCTGCCCTATCTTGCTCTGCTGCTGGCGCTCGTGCTGCTGCTTCTGAATCTGGCGCTCGTGCTTCTGAGTCAGGAGCAATTGCTGCTGCAGTGGCTGCTGCTGTGGTTGCTGCTGCTGCTCCTCCTACCACTGCTCCTACTGCTGCTCCTCCTACTACTGCTCCTACCCCTACCCCTGCCCCAGCTGCTGCTACTGTTGCTGCAGCTGCTTGACTTTCCGTTATTGTTGCCGCCGGAACCTCATAGCCAGGAAACAGGCTGCCTTGCTGTCCTTGCTGCTGCGCCTTGCTGCCCTGCTGCCAGCGCTGCAGAGCTGCAAGGCCAGCAGCACTTTTGCTCTCCCACACCTCCTCTGCTAGGTCATACACAGCAGCAGGTCCCCAGCTGACCATGGCACCCAGCACAGGCTCTAGGAGGAGAGTGGAGAGGGAGACAAGGTGGGCACTGGCGTGCTCCTTTAATTGGGGCATAACCACAGCCTGGAAATGCAAGGCACGTTGTGATGCACTGTTTCCTTAAAATTAAGCGCCCTTGCAGGGTGAAGGACAGGGAGTGATTTATGAAATCATGGATTATGACGGGAGGAAGGCAAATGCCACCAAGTTTAAGAGGGGTAATTGCTCTAAGAGCCCTCTGATACAAAGAGTAGAGGAGGCGAAGATGATGAGGAAAATGGCAGTTGAAAGAATCTCCAGGAAGCAACATTCGTGCACTTGCCTCTCTAGAATAAAGTAGCTCACCTTGACCATGTCTCCAGGGGAGAGCAGCGACTCTAGATCACCAAGAGGAGCTGCGCTTATGTGCACCGCTGGAATGCGGCCTTTCATACCAGCGACTGCATTGTTTGAACTGCCGCTACCGCTGTCCTCCTTGCTGCTTTCCACAGCACTATCATTCAGGATGCTGCATAGCTCAACCTCGACCCAGTACAGCCTGATAGCAGTCACGCGCACCTCCACCAGGGCTCCAACCTGTTTAGAAGGACAACGGGGCATAGCTTGGCATGACTGACTGTCACAATTTGTAGCTTGCGTATTTAAGGGATTGCAGAAAGAGGCATATTTGAAACGTCTTGCAATGCGTCAAGCTCAGGACAGAGATATTACGTGTGTACACGTCCCTTGAGAAAAGGTGTATAACTAACTGGAGGTTAGTCCAACGGTGACCGGTGAAGCTGGTTCGACTCCAGAAGGCAGTTCTTAATATAAGTAGTAATATACATAGGGTTGGCCCAAACCGTATGACCGTATTTACGCCGTATCCTCGGTACGCCGTATATCCGGTACCGTATTTGAGATTTCTGACCGTATATGACCGTATATGGACCGTATTTGCAGGTGGTACACCCCAGACTCGGGTTCAATTCCTTGCAAAAGCGATTTTTGCTCTTTTTGGTCCAAGTTTTTTTCTCGCGGTTTTATTAACTGAGCATTCCCTTAACTTCTTACTTGCTTATATGCATGTATTTGCATTAAATGCTTTGTATAATGTATGGTTATGGTAGTTACGCCTCTCTTTACACTGAAAAATGCCACTTTTTGGTCTTTTTGGCTTCGAGCAGGCCTAGCTCCCCAGCCTTTCATTTTTTGGGTATGAAACACTGGTTCATGCGTGCTCAGGTCTTCAAGAGCTACAAAATGACCTCCTTATGAATTAATTCTGAGTATATCAAAATTTCCTTATATACGGTATATACGGTTATACGGTGTACATACGGTCATATACGGCATATATACGGTATATGGAAATCCGATATACGGTTTGGGCCAACCCTACATATAAGCATTCAGAGCCAGTCGCCTCCTCCGCCTTCCGCCATTGCCTCTTCTTTGGTGTATTCCTTGCACTGCCATGCTTGTTTGCGCAACAGCTA
>Ga0307946_1000704_pt1 | contig 17391 bp, 19 predicted proteins | sample OrgLakmetagen230_FD_203153 | JGI IMG/M metagenome (GOLD analysis project Ga0307946, IMG submission 203153) | Saline water microbial communities from Organic Lake, Antarctica - #230 | ecosystem: Environmental > Aquatic > Non-marine Saline and Alkaline > Saline | place: Antarctica: Organic Lake...
CCTTTTTTGGGTGGGCAATGGCTATCCTGACCGTATATGTATACGAATGCATACGATTTTCCGTTCGATATGAGTTTTAGCCATGCATATATGTTTACCGTCGATAGCAAAGAGAGATATTGATAAATACCCAACACCTTCCAAATATGTCATTGAGGTACATCAGTATACAGAAATATCGTATATAAACGGTTTGAATGAATGGTCAAAGGCGGCCCTTCCACTGGCCTATGAGGCCACACAAACTTGTGAGCCCCCGTTTTCGGGCAATTTTTATTGTTGTTTTTGTGTAAAGTCATGGAAGGGAATTTCCCACATGCTTCACCAGCAGCAGCCAGTGGTTCGACATCAAGGTGTTCATCAGCAGGTGCAGCTGGGTTTAGATAAGGTTGAGCGCAGGCCCAAAGGCAATCAAGCAGCAGCAAACACATTCCTTGGGACCTTGACGACTTGAACAATGCTCTCTTCACCCGCACAGAGCTACAGGTTAGGAGATGATGAAGCACGCTCACGCACACGTGCATGCACGCACCTCCGCATGCGCGCACATGCATACACATTCATACGCATACGCACACATGCATATACCGTATATGTATATGATATACGCATACTTGTGTGCGCAGATGCACACGCAAACACACAGAGATACATGTACATACGCATACACACATGTGCACAATCGCGCACATGCGTGCATGCACGCATCCCAGCACGCTCGCAACTACACGTGCACACGCACGCATTACACGCATGCACGCACGTACATTAACTGCATACATGCACGTACACAATTTGGGTAAATTGATCGGGTGGGAGAAGAAGGGGAGGAGGAGTCCCGTGTTTGGTGGTTTTAACTTTTGTTGACTGTGACAATAGTCAGCCCAGTCAAGCCCCACCCTTAAGGAGGGAGTTGATGCCCCGTTCCAGAACTTTCTTTTTTGCATATCTGAGGTCAAACAATGGTTTCTTTACATAAATGTAACACCTCTGCATAAACATTAATGAGTTTGGGGTCAAGGGTGTGAGTGGGGGGGCTGGATTTGTGCCATTTTCTTTCAGAAAGGTGGCATGGTTGTAGAAATGCGGGTTTTAATCCGAGTTTCAATTATTCTTTTGTTTCCAGATAGGTTTAGGGTCAAACCATACCCATCCAAGCAAAAATAGAGGGGGTGAAATTTGCCTCTGGAGGATTCAGTGCGTAGGCCTGTTTGCTGGGCAAAAATGGTGCATTTCTAGAAACCCCGGGGACATGCTTTCTGGCCACTACCTGGGTGACGGGAGTCCTTTAGTATGCTCCCAAGGCACGCCCTGTCAAGTATTATGGGTTGGAATGCTGGAGATGGGCCGTGGTGGGCACCAACAGCTGATATTTTCAAAAAAAAAAAGTAACTGTGCTCAGCTATTTGACTACAAATCCGACCCGACCAGATGACTTTGTTGCGAGTATACTCTATATATTGACGATCTCCTCAGGTTTAGCTGTGAGCGGGCCGGAATGCCCATTTCATATCTGCCGGGCCATTTCAGACCATGAGTATTGTCACTTTTAAAGCTCTTATTATACACTGATCATCGCAAAAATCAGCTTTACAATCCATGCATCCCGCCCAAAGCCTTGGTTTGTTGTAGTTTCCCAAAAGGGTGTCCAAAACCAAACCTTCTCCCCAGACCCTGGGACCTTCACACCAAAATGTCCCCAATATTGTTGCAAACACCCCTGGTAAGTTGATGGTACCGGGGAGGAGCTTTTGAAAATCCACTTTCTGGCAAGAATTTCCGCCCTGCCCACCTGGGCACCTCCCGCCACAAACTGAGTGTGCAGGGGTGCTTAGATATATCTAATCAAGGTTCCTACATACTTAAATGCACTTTTCTGCTTTGGGGCAAGAACCCTCACAGGGATGGCTGGCCTGACAGTAGGTGCCTGCATGTTTGTATGGGTTTTGGCCTCTTTGAGCAAGCGTAGCTCCCCAAACTTTCATTTTTCGGCAAATCTAAATTGGTTATGCGATCAGGGCTCTTTGAGACTACAAAATTATCCCCCTGTGAATTGAATCTTGAGATGTCAAATTTTCATGTATAGTTTATACGATTAATTTACGGTATACACGGCGTATATGTACCTGTACAGAAATCGCATATACGGATCTGGCCAACCCTACTAGTAGGCGGTGTTGGTTGGTTGTCTACCAGCAAGGAAATAAATCCGGCTGCCAGTTTTAGGACCAGCCCTATACCCGTCTCATCCAAAAGTGAAATGCACTGAGCTTCATTGCTTTGCAAACAAATGCTTGCCTCCATATCCTTGAATTGCAGCTCTATTTGAACTACAAGCTGAAGAGTGTGGCTGCGCTACCATGGCGGCAGATGACTTACAAGTTTTTGAACACCATCATAGACGACTTGTTCGCGTTTGTGATTAAGATGCCCACAATGCATCGCCTCTCAGTTTTCAGGTACGTTGATACGGCACGTTCTTTTAAAACATTCCATTTTGCTTTTGCACCAGTATTGCAGCTTGTAACTTATGCCCAGAGAGGAAATTCATGTTTCCAGCTGTTTCGTCCAGCTGCTTTAATTAACTCACCTCTTTCTCACCTGCCTATAGGGACGACCTGATTTTCCTTATTTACATTTACCAGCGCTGGATCTACCCAACTGATAAGAAGCGTGTGAACGAGTTTGGATTCCAAGGTGTGTGTGTGTCAAGGGGGCTTTATGGCACGTGTGAGGCAGCACCTCCTTGGCGCAAATATCTTGCTGCTCGGCAAAGACATTTGCACCCTTACCTTGTCAAACCTCCTCCCACCCTCTATTTGTTTCAGCCGAGCCTGGTGAAGAACCGCAGCAGGAGCAGTTAGAGGGGACTGCGCCTGGGTCCACCTCTCCGAGCCTTGCCATTGAGGATAAGAAAGTGGAGTCAGGTGCGTAAGGGAACGTCTTTGCAGATGATTGGAATTACTCGTCTGTGTCACGCCCTAGTAGTGATAGCAATCAAGAAACAACTCCATTTCTGAATGGTACGGGTTACCCTTTGGATTAATTCAAACCCTTATCAGGACATTTTGGGTGCAAATTGGGACTGGCCCCGCACGTACATATTTATTTCAACAAGGGGTTGGAGCTTATTTCTCTCTACTTTGATTATCTTGCTTTTCAGTACGGATGAACAAGTGATATGGAGAAATTCAGCTCTCTCATCTCCCTTCAGGAGCAAGCATCACCACAAGATCGAATAACAAACTTGTTATAAATTGCCAATAAATTGCAACGGTAGCCTTTTGGTTTCCTTCGGTCACTGTTGGCTTTAAAATTATGCCTTTTTGCGTTTGCAGGAGGAGGGAACAGCAGAAGAAGGAAGGGCAAAAAGGAAGGGCAAGATGCACCAGCTAAAACGACTGGAGAGGCGTCAGTCTCTGCCAATAAGGATAAGTAACTGTTATTTCTTACTCACGCACGCCATTCTTCCTTCCGTCTAACGAGACTCAATTTGGTAGAGACGCACTAATATTCGATTTCTTTTATTTATTTGTCCTCAAGACATTGCTACCTCCAAACATACAAGTCAAAAGACCAATAACTTACTCTCACGGATGCTTACCCCCCACATGATCACCGCCCTACAAAAAGCCTTAGTCCCCCATAGAAAAATGGCATCCCCCCTTGACCATGACCTCACACTCCCTCAATACTGCAGTGAATGCCCAAGATCAGGGTTTTCTGTTCGATTTTTTGGGAGCAAGGGTTCGATCAATTTTGTGAAAATTCTAAAACCCTCGAACTGTTCGAGCAGTTTGATGTGCAATTTCGAAAATGGAGAATTTGGCTGGTTCCTGTGGTCATATTCGTCCGAAACATGCTTGAATTGCCTTAAATATATATGATATACTATATTTAATCAGTACACAAAAAATCAGAACGTTTGACGGTTCTAAGGCTTTTCCCTGCATTTTTGGCTACAATTTTTGACCCAAAAATTCGAAAAATGGGCATAAAGCTCGACGAACTTTTAGTAGCTCTCAAACGGCATTTTTAGGGTTTGATAGAATGCGTGAAAGTTCACGAATCCGAACTTTTAACCGAACCCCGAACTGAACAACCCTGCCCAAGAGACAAGGTCTTCGGAGCAAACTGCAATGCCTTCTCCTCCAATTCTCTTGTTTCTCCCATCACTTTTATGAAAACACTATGCCCTTAGCAATTAGACATGCCATTTACTCTGCCGCCTTGAACACAGAGGCAACAGCCACTTACACGTTTCTTTCTTCCTGGAAATGAAAGGATGACCACACATCCCTACACATCACTCAGCCGTAGATTTCCTCACATAGGCAAACTCTTGGGCTTCATACCAACTCCAATATGCAGCAGTACCCTTCTGGAACAAAACACAGACGCCACTTCCCAAACACACTTGGGATATGTAAATCATTGCCATATGCTCGAATACTACAGCAAGGCAGGAACTGCCTCAATGTCCGCAATATAAACCGGCGAAAAGGCTTTGCCAAATATGTTCCTGAGGCAAAGTGGGAAATCCAGAGCATACATACATAACAACCCCACAACTTGATGGCCCCCCAAAATGATAATGGTCCAATTGTTAAAAATAAAGAGTTTTGGTTATTATTAATAGCTTCTAACCAACCAGGCAGCCATGAGCTTTGACCTGCCGAGTAAGCTGAGCTAGAAGGAGAAGCTAATAATAAATCAAATCCATACAATAAAAAAATTACCCTGGACCAACCTCACAACTCTGACAAAGCGACACAACAATGTTCCTGACCAAGCCTGACCCGTAAAGTAAAAGATTGGCGGGACTGGACCTGCTCTTATGGCAGCCTAAAAAAAGTGGCAAGACACCGGATCAGGTGTATACCACCCTCTATACCACCCTAAACGTATCCCATTATGTGGGCCGAAGAGGTGTAGGTATAACCAATACAGAGTTTATAGAGTAAGCCATCAAAATGTGTGACTGCGTATGTGAAACATGTAAGAATTGTGATAATTGTTGTTGTAGCACCTACAAAAAAGCCCTTGGAAAGAGAAAAAGGCACAACGCTGCCGCAATTTGTGACATTGCAGCACTTAATAAAATCAGTATACGATGAAGCATTTGCCAGGACCAACCGACCGCAATAAATTATTAAAGAGGGGGAATCATCTGTGAGTTTAGCATGCAGTATGATCTTCAAAGCCATCAGCAAGACAGGCTCCCCAGGGTTCTGCTTTGTCTGCATAGATATAGGTAGCAGCGAACGGCTGGCTATGCCCAATTTCCAGACTCCTGGCTGGTAAAGCTGAAATTAGGGTCATACCAAAGTGGCTCTTTCCACCCCGCTTATCAGGCAAAAATAGGTTAACCTCCAGCCGTACAAATGCTGTTCTGCTCGCTCCCATCCCTACAAAAACAAAAATGCAACAAAACAACAATGGGGAGCGAGGGGGGGTTCTTTGGAGTGGCAGGGGGCAACCGAGGGAGACTGAGAGCACCTCAGCAGCACTACCAACTACCAGCAAAGCCATTTTCCCCATTCAGTACCGACCCAAAGATCTCAGCATACTTCAACGTGAGATTTACCTCATCGAGATCAAATACTGAGGACACTCCTGAGGACCTCAGAACCAGCTGAACGCAGCACAGGAACAGCCGAAAGTTCCCTTCTCAAGGAGCCTACGAGGCTCCACTGACCCTCTATACCATTATATTGGGAGTGGGTGGCACCATCAACATCAATCACACATTGCTGCCTTTCAAGGACTTGTGTCTTGACTCTCAAGGAGCTAAGAAACTTGCTTCCAAGCTTCATTTACGGCGTTTGTTAATGTTACCAGACTGAATTACCAGGCTTACTGCTCGTTGACCAAACCCTGGCTTACTGGTAACCACCGTAAAGTTAGCAGTTGTAAGCGGTGGTCACTGGTAAGCCAGCTGTAGTAACCAAGGTCAGTAAGCGGACATATTTGTGGTTTTTGAAGGCGCCTACGATGGAATACCAGTAACCACCGCTTACTGATCACTTTCTAGTAAGCAGAGAAATTGCTTAAAATTTGGCATTCATTTGCGCTTACTGAAACGCCTGCTGGTAAGCCAGGTCAGTAAGCCTCAGTTACTTCATAGTATACTGGTAATTCAAGCAGAAAGCCATTAAAAGAAGCTGCTGGCTTACTAGTAAGCCACACTGGTAAGGCATGTGTGTGGCAAAGACCTGCAGTGCTTGCTGGTATATACCTAGCAGGTTACTAGCAAGCCTTGGTGGTTTGCCTACCGGCTCCGGAGTTGTCACTGGCGACGTCTTCTTTCCGCCCACTCTTCTGCAAGTGAATCTAACACTTTGCAAGCAACCTTGCTTGCTCACTGAGTGCGTTCTAGGGCGCTCTCTCAAATTTGCACACACAGAGTAACAGACAAGAGTAACAAAAGGTCAAATAAGGAGCAGCACACATTGGCTCCTCCACACCAGCACAGCAACAGAGCAGTGGATTGGCACACAAGATGAGGGGTAGTGGAAGGGGTGTTGCCAAGGCAATGCTCGTTTGCATGCGTAGAAAACTCACAGAATTGAGTGGTGCACAAAGATCTGGGCTTGCTGGCTCTCCTCCTCCTCTCCAAAGCCAAGGCAGTGAGACATGACCAAGCTAAGGAAATAGTGGTGGGGGGAAGGGGCGGGAGGGAAGGGGGAGAGGGGGGGATTTTGACCGAAGAAAAGGGTTGGACGACACATCTGCAATCAAATAGAAGAAGTGGGGAAACATAATGTGTTGGCACAAGGCCGACAAAGAAGAGAGAAAGTGGAAGTACAACGTAGCAGGGTAAGGAGGGATCATTCAAGTGAAGGGTGAGATTATTTAAGTGCCCCAGCTAGATTTGCACATTTGCTGCCCTCATACCTCTTTGTTTCTCCCTTCCTGGAATAAAATTGTGACAAGAAGCAATCCTCCCTACTCGTTGCCACAGCTAGTTGGCTTACTGCTAGGCCACTTACTTTCCATGTACCAGAAAAGACCTCGATTACTGAGTAAGCTGTGCACTGCCTACCAAGTAGTTTTGGGTTAACAGTGCAATACATTTGTGGGTTACTGCTGGCGGCTTACTGTGGTTGTTGATTTGCTGAGTAAGCGAGCAGGCTTACTGTTCCAGTCTAATAATCTAGAGGAAGAAACTGTTACCAATCGCTTAATTCGCCAGATTCCGACGTAGGTACATTCTGGCAACCTGGCGTCAAACTTGAGGATGTCCACACCAGACGCGCGCCCTTACTCGAACCATTACCATTACCAACTTTCATCAAGAGCCGGTTTCAGAACAAGCCTGCAGCCCTCCTCTTTTTCTTTGTTACACAGTTTTTACGGTACTCGAACGTACCATTTGGTGGCTGGTTTTTACTGCCTGCATGATATTTACAGTTGAGGAGGACGTGGACATGTTGAAGTGCAAATTCGACACCACACCCGCAATTGGCAGTTTTGGTGAGTGTAGATTATTACTAACGATTGCAGGTGACACCATTTATACCTTAAGAAACATTCTCACAGCAATTATGCAGGAATTCCTATAAAGTATATTATGGTAGGTTTACAGGTAGTTAAGCTATCAGTCAAACAAAGGGCGACTGCTATACTGCATATGAAAACTGTATACAAGATCCAATCAAGGAATAAGGAAGCACTGAATCATTAAACACATAAAGATAGGGTAATATTTACGCTATGAAGGCTCATTAACTTCCTGTGACCAGTGGTGTATCTGCATCAGCTTGCAACTGATACCTTGAGACAAAAATGCGCCAATGTACATTATTTATACGACTAGGGGTGAACATCATATTCAAACTTCCTGGCAAGGCAGGGTCTTGGCAAGTATGCATAGCCGATCGCTGTGGCCAAGATGTTGCTGAGGCTTTACTAGATGGGCATGACACACAAAGTCAAATTCGGGTGTTAATGTCACAAATGTAAAGCTCCAAATGTCATCGACATCCAAAACTCAAAGAAGATATATGACGCGCGCGTCCCGCCAGGACATTACGGTCAATATTCAGTTTAGCAGCAACCTGCTGTGGCTTGCAATGGTTATTAAAGTAGTTAAATTGGCAAGCAAAAAACAGCAACGCAGTAACCGTGAAATCTAAGGAGAAGTTATGGAGATGTGTCTAGGCCAGCCTACTTAAACAGTAACCATGCTCCTCCCTAATATTGCGTCTAAACAATGCAAAAAAACACAATTGTACATCATGATAAAAAGAAAAGAAAAGAAAAGCTACGCAGGCAGTGAAAACCGCTCCCCACATTAAATAAGGAAAAGGAGCCACTTGGTACCGAGTACCGTAAAGCTCCTCCACCGCGAAAAGGAAAGGAAAAAATCAATGGGGATCAAGAGGGTTGCAGGCTTGGCCTGAAACCGGCTCCTGATGAGAGTTGGTAATAGTACTGGAAAGGGCACGTCTGGTATTGTCAAGTTTAGCAGCAAAGTTCACAGAGTGCACATATAGCTTGGAGGCAAGCTTCTTAACTCTTTGAGAATTGAGACCCAGTTCCTTGAAAGGCTTCTTCAGAGTGTGAGTGTTGTAGATGGGGCCACCCACACCCAAAAGGATGATGTGGAGAGTAGCGGTGCGTGTTTCATGATTAACGGTGTTTTACGATTTACTCTTGCAGCATAACACTAATTTCCTTTGTGTCTGAGCTTATGGATGTATTGCTGCCTGGCGAGGACCAGTCACAGGCTGATCAGCCGAACATTCTGGCTGAAGGTCCCCAAAAAACCTAAATCTTTAGTTTTTGGACACACGTTCTTGAAAGGTTGTGAGAAACACGAGCTTTAAATGAATTTTTTTAAGAAGGGGGAACGAGAGCCTCCTTGCATTACTGAAGCCTTAAAAGGTAAGGTACTGAAAGTGCTTATCTTGAGAAATTACACATTCATACATGCAGAACAAAGCAGAAGAGAAGTCTATAACGTCCCGTGTGTCGTATTACTTGCAAAGCATCAATCAATATCCAAAACTGATAATATGTACATGTTGCCATGCAATTTGCTTCAGGAACAAAGCAAAATGGGCTTTGAGAATACGCCTCTAAAGGAAATCATCAACAGTATTCCTCCTGCGTGAAAACTCTTGGAAGTCCAGGCGATACAATAAAAAGCGGACTTCATCGTGGGCCTGCGTACAAAATTTGATTCATCAGTTTCAAAACGTGCGAGAAGGGAAATGCCATTGTTCCTAAAAAAGTAAAAACGGAAGTGCTGTTAGCTAGTATATATGAAAAGCTCAAACTGCTGATTAAGCTCATGTCACATCAATGACTTGCTCGGCACCTTCATAAACGGAGCTCTGTTGATTTCAGACATGAGCTAGCTGTATAGCACCCTCATCAGGTGAGGCTGTACAATCCCAGGCAGTGCTGCCTCTTTACAGCCCTTACCTGGGCTGGTAGTTGCTGCGTGAATGTCTGCAGCGCACGTGCATGAACCCGCTGAAGCTCCTCCATGCGTTTCTCCACAGGCAGCAGTTCCTCTGGAGGCACAAAGCTGATGTCATCCTCGCCTGCGGGTAAGACATTTGAAGGTGCATGTTTGCCAAGGTGCAATGTGTCAAATGATTCGTCTATCAAGCAGGCACACTCGTTATTCTTCAAGCAGGACCTGTAATCAGGGAGGTAAATTGAGAGGCAGAACAGGCAAGTTGTTTGTTATTTAAAGGGCTCGCCAGGCTTATTGCCGTGCTTATCTACTTGACTGATTGCACGTCCAAGTCAGAGGAGAGGCAGGGTGGAGAGGTAAAGAGGACACATTTAGAGGTGAGGAGTGCTGCCAGGTCGGCTCTGCAGCTTTCCTTGCTTGATAGATACTCTTCCAAGCGAGTCATTTTGTTACTAACGCGCAGATAAAGCAACAAAGCGAAGGAGCGTGAAACCTAGATGTTCCTACTTAGGGTTTACCACCAGAATGCCAAACTTCTTACAAAGCAAGTACCTGCAACAGTTCCCCATTGCCCTGCAGATGTACGCTCCTTGATGCGCCACTGCTTAGCAAGTAGCCGCCGCTCAGCTGACTGGACCTACATGAAGCATGGAACAGGCAGAAAATTAATCATGTTGACATGTACACAACTAAACAAATGGAGTTTTGTAATGCAACTTGCAGATGTGCGATCACACTTTTGCATGAATCTCACTGTTGCAGGAGGAGCTCAACTCACAACTTCATTGAAGCGCTGTACAACGCCATGCAAGCCCAGCATGTTTGAAGTCAGCTCTGCCAGCGTCACACGCAGATTCTCGGAAGCAGCGTCCAGAAGGGCCTGTGATTTAAACCATAGAGCAGCCAAAGTTAAAGAAACAAGCACGGATGTATAGAAAGACCCACTGAAGGTTTTTCTCTTTTATAAATTATGTTGCCGTCGAAGCCTCCACTTGGGACTCTGCCTTAGAACACGTCCCCCTTATGTTATCTGGGTTAGCCAACACCTCCAGGTTTGTGAATCAACACCTCCAGGTCTGTGAAGCTCGCTTTCAAGTCTGCAGTTGCCTCCTTCAACTGATGAGGGAAGCATTATCAACTGCCTTGAGCGCTGTTCATAAGCTCCAGCATAACTAACATGTTAACAAAAATCCACAGGGTCAGTTAATTACGTGAGTCACTCACCTTGCGTATCAACGTGCCTAAGTAATTCTCATGAGCGACAATGAGTTGATCCAAGTCAGCTGCGCATGATGCTTTGCGTGACAGCTCCTGCACGAGCAATTGTATCAAGGGGAGCAGGTCCAGGGTTGACCAGATCACGTGCCCAGTGCTCAAGTGATGGATGACAAGAACACAAGCCAGGTTAGTGCCTTGGTAGGTTACTCTGAATTCTGCCTGGCGCATGCAGGCCAACTTGTAGACGGTTCAGCACACGTGAAGTTCAATCTGACCCATTTGAGGCAAGCAACATAAACCCTAAAAATGCTCACCCCAGGATACATGAAATGAAAGATATGCAGAATGAGCGGAGCCACTCACCTGCCACGCGCTCTCCATGACCTCAAACATAAGGTAGTACTGAAGGTTGGTGACAAAATGGCTCATCTCGCTGCGCAGCTGCAAGCATTGCCTTTGTATCCGCTCTGCGGCTTGCCCCTCTGTGACCAAGCAACATGTTATACTAGGGACCATTAGAGTCCAGCAATGCGAATTTGTATGAGTATTAGCAAAAATCAATTCCCTTCCTTTAAATTCCTTCTAAAAACCATTTTGCAGTAGTCTGCAGTTTTTCCTTTTTCTTCCGCAATCATTGTGCAAAAAGAAGGCTGCAACGCAGCTCATGGTGCAGGATCTGCAATTCTCACTTTGATTCTGGGGGAACTTTGACAGTGCGCGCTCGACCTCACACTGCAGCACCATCCAGCTGCTGGACAGCGCTGACTCCACACGCTTGAGGCGCCAAAGCAGAGCAAACACACGCAGGTACTGCATTTACAGGTACACTTTAACCACATTAGATAAAAGTGAGGGTCGAATTTGCCAAGAAAAGCCAGAAGAAAAATTGCAGATTGCAATTACGCGATTGCTTTCTAATTTAACAGAGGAAAAAAAAGACAAACTTTGGACAGGCGTAAGTGGTTTTCTTTCTTGTTCATGTGGTACGTTCAGGGGCCTTTTCAGGAAACAGGCATGTGTCAGGAAACAAGGCCGATTTGTTGTTTACTGACCTGCCCCATTGCGTCCCGAGTGAATATCGTGGCTAGGGGCCCTCGTACATCGTACTGTAGGGTAAACACGTCCCACCCTGACTCGCCACCTGCAGCCATCCCACAGGCACACATTGTAGAATCATGTAGGATCTCACGATCGTCGAGCGGAATGGAAACCGCCCAACAGTCCAAATCACTGCCCGACGCACTGAAACCTACACCACACGTAAAAGCGCCTTCTGCTTCCGTGCAACATGCTTGGTAAAAGGCCTCTAAGCTTATGCTCCCAAGCAGGTAACAGGTAGCAGCGGCAGTTTCAGCACAAAACAGACAGCGCTTCCCCCATGGATTACCTGCAGCACTGCGGTCCTTACGCACACGTAGGCGGTCCTGCACGTCCTCATCGTCATAGCGTGCAGCAGATGCTCCCAGGGCGGTGCGCAGAGCATGATTAAGGGTGATCTCGCTCACCTGGGTTGCACTTCGGTCCAGCTCTTTGCTCACCTGATCAAGGAGCGCACAAGGGAATAACGCAGTGTCAACAGACTTTCCTCCCTTATAAAACGTGTGCACAAGGTGCGGTTTTGCTGACAGTGGAGCTTGGTGATGCATACAGAATGAAGTTTATGTTCCAGTAGCACCCGATGTTCAAGTGCTAGCGGCATCTCTAACAATTGGTAGTCGAATGGCTGTTATTTACTGGCCATACCTTACACACATCATAAGCATCATCATAACAACAGTAGCCCTCACTCTTGGTAAGACGGGCTTTTAAGTGTCTTGGAAGGCAGGAGTGGAAGCAATCTGTGGGGGCTATTACGGCTAAGTCAGTGCCTTTCGTTCCTTTTCCTGTGGGTGTCACTTGGATGAACAATAGTCTTTTCTACCTAGCACAGCACACGACAGTGACCCCTTGTCCTCACCAGATCCATGAGTGCCTGCACGAAATCGCCTTGCCCCAGCAACAGGTAGCGTCGTATTGCGTCACAGTGTTTGGCAAAATGGAAGCGCCCCATCAGAACTTCCATCAGACGCCGGTCCACCTGAAAGCGTGTTGTTTTCAGAGTGTGAAGTGCTCGGCAACACCAAACAAAGTGTGCTTGGCAGTAAGACACAACTGCTGCTTCAAATTGCAAGCGAACCCTTTTGCACCTGTCCACACCTTACATGTCCATTAGGCACGTTCGTCGACACTTGCTCTGTTGCCTTGTGTATTTGAAAATTTTTTTATAACATCAAACCTTCCTTTGCAGACAGCATGCTTAGTAAAGTCACGTAGCATCTGACTCCATCCAGCCCAAGTTTGAGCGTGGTTAGGAGCTGCACAATGCTCGTAACTATGACATGTACTTGGAACCGTACAAAAAACATGGTCTACTTACCACAGACAGCACTGGCAGCTGACACCACCTGCCCTAGTAACTCCTCGACCAATTCTGTTCACTCACCATGGCACTGGCAGCTGACACCACCCGTTCTAGTGCCTCAACATGCCCAAAGCTAGCAGCTTGGGCAGCGGCAGCAGCTGCTGTGGAGGCAGCTTCTTGCACCCAAGGTCCGTCCCCGCACACATCCTGAAGCCACAAGATTGCCAGGAGAGTCAAGAATTGTGGTGCAGGCACAAGGCGACAAAGAGTGTAGCAAACAACAACGCTAAACAGAGCACGATTCACAGCAATGCTCGCTTTCATGTGATAATAATTATATACCGTAGGGTACCGTAACCAATCCGAGGTTTGAAAAAAACCAATTAATAAGCCCCAATGCGAGCAATGCGAGGGGGGCAACACATAATTAATAAACACAATGCGAGCCTATGCGAGGGCCTTCTGGCCCTATGACCTGCACCTGCATGCGTATGCACGCGCGTGTGCACGCGTACGTATGTGTGGGTGCGCACGTGTGCATGCGTGTGCGTACGTGCGTGTGTGTGTGCGTGTGTGTGTGTTGTGTGTGTGTGTACGGTTGTGTGCATACATGAGTGCATGCATTGTGTACTTGTGCGTGCGTGCGTATGTGTGTGTGCGCGTGTATGTGTATGTGTGCGTGCGTACGTGTGTGCATGCACGTAGGTGTGTGTGTATGTGTGTGCGCATGCGGGTACTTGTGCGTGCGTGCACATGTGAAGGGAATGAAGGCGCCCTTCCTTTTGGTCCTTCCTACCCAATAGAAGGCCAGCCTCTCAAGCTGTTTGTCCACCTTGGGGGCCTTGATACCGTACTGGTCCAAATGATTTCGTGATCCTATCATGGGAAGGTCGTCACGAAATGTGTATCACCCCAATTTTAATGTAGGCCATCACGAAATCAACGACCACCACCAAAATAAAACCTCCCCTGCCGGGGGCTTCACGAAATGTGTACCACGCCCTCATAGCACTGGAATGCAGCCTGAGGGCTTCCCTGAGGGGCCTGGCAATGGGCCAGGAGGCTGACTGAACATGCGCCCTGCGCCTGCCCCCCCCCTCCAACAGAGAAAGAGCTTGAAGAGCAGAGGAAGCAGCGTGAGCAGAAGCAGCAGCTGCTGCAGCTGCAACAGCAGGAAGAGGCTGATTGTCAAGACAATGCACGCATGTGTGTGCGTGCATGCGTGCGTGCGTGCATGTGCGCGTGTGCGTGGTGTGTGTATGTGTGTGTGTGTGTGTGTGTGTGTGTGTGTGTGTGTGTGTGTGTGCGCGCACGTGTGCGTGTGCGTGTGCGTGTGTGCGTGTGTGTGTGCGTGTGTGTGTGCACGTGTACATGTGCGTGTGCGTGTACGTGTGCGTGTGTGTGTGTGTGTGTGTGCGCGCGTGCTCGCCAGTTGGCACTCAGACAGGCCCATCTTTGTCCTCTCCAAGCCAGCCCACTGCTGCTCATTCACTGCTTCAATGCACGTAGCAGTGAGGGCAGTCAAGGGCAGGGCAGGGCAGTAAACGGAGGCCTGAGGGGCTTTTTGAGAGCCCGTCACGAAAAGTTGACCACCCCAAAACATTTTCCTCGGACCCCCTCACGAATTATTCGTGTCACGTCCTTCCTTCCTTGCAGGGCAGGGAAGGGCAGGGCAGGGCAGGGCAGGGCAGTAAACGGAGGCCTGAGGGGCTTTCCCGGCCCGTCCCCGTTCATGCTTAAAACTAATCAATTAATTACCATGCGAACTTCGCGAGGCCCTTGTAATGGCGCATTTACAACGGATTTGGATTAATGCATAATTATTCCAGGGGTGGATTAATAAAAAGCATTAATTCCTGCACGTTTACAATGGATTAATGGGTTAATATTGTAATAAGGCCTAAATAGCTTTTCAAGCACCTTTGACCATACTTTTTAAAGCCAGATGGATGCCCTTGAGCCAATGACTTGGTGGTGTTCAATGCCTGGCATAATTAGGGACCCCTTAGAGAATTCTTAGAGAGTGTGTGTGTATGTGTGTGTGTGCGTGCGTGCGTATGTGTGTGTGTGTGTGTGTGTGTGTGTGCGCGCGTGTGCACGTGCGTGTGCGTGCGCGAGTGCGAGTGCGTGTGCGTGTGCGTGTGTGTGTGTGTGTGTGTGTTGTGTTGTGGACATGTTTGCATGCGTGAGAAAGAGCTGCAGGGAACTTAAATGATTGATTTCTGCATTGCCCTCAGGTCCATGTGTGGTGGTCCATGTGTGGTGGTAGAAGGCCCGACACGTGTGGATGAGGGGTGGCTGAGAGTCATGGTGGAAGGCTTAGGAGACAGGGTGTGTGTCCAGGTGAAGGAGACGGGTGGATTAACGGACGGGTTAAGAACTGATGAAGAACTGATCCATCTTAAACACTTTTTGAGGCAAAAATCGTAATTAATCCAGTCCCTGCATAGAGATTAATGCAAATTAATCCGCATTTATTAATTAATCCGTCCGTTAATCCACCCATTGTAAATGCAAAAGTGGATTAATGCTTTTTCATTAATCCATTAATCCACCCATTGTAAAAGTGCCATAACTTAGATATTAAATTGCTCCTGACACACCGCGAGGGGGTCAAAAAAGTTCGCGTAGCGTGGTGATATAAGTGCCCTACGGTATGGCTAATGCAAAGGGCAATGCCTGTGCCCCACAAACTTTCTTCCCCCTTACTTACCAGCACGCCCCCTCTTTCCGTCATTCTCACCTGCAGGAAGTTGATGGACTTGCCCGCACGCAGCACTTTTTGAGCCAGGCCTTCGCTGATGAAGGCAGAGGGCAGCTGGGCGGGCTCCAGCCAGTATCCATTGCGCCAAAGATCGCGGCCCTCGCCCCCAGTCTGTGCCTCTCCTCCACCTGACAGCTCTAGGGTGGCAAGCGCACCTATTGATTTGGGCGATTGACATAACAGAAGGGAGAATGTTCTTAGGATTTGGATCAGTTGAAGATGACAGCGGAGTTCAGCACTATGTGTTCCCGCAATGTGTCTCCAGCATAGATCATTTAGGTGCCAAACCGACTAAAAGCTTTCCTCTTCTGCGGCTGTTGACAACTCTAAACACACCCTGCTCTGATCAATGCACGTGTGCATAGTGTGTCCTTGAAATGATGTCACATAGGGTATGAGCAACCCACCTCCAATATCTCCTTCCCTTGCAGCTGCCACCAAATCCCCCACCCAGTCTGCCTTGCGCACAAAGAACTCGCCGTGCATGTCCTCCAGCACGCCCTCAAACACCCACCTGCAAGCACAAGCCTTGCAAACTGTTCACATGCCTGTCTTGCATGATCGAGTTTGTCCCTCTCCTGTTTGAAGCTGTTTTTTTACTGTTGTGCAGCGCTGCACAGTTATGTCAGGCTTGTTTAAAACGCAGCCAGGCAAGCGAGGAACAGACAAATTTGTTGAGGAGAATGCATGTCAATCTGAGCAATAACATCTTTGGTTCATGTACAGGCGGTCTGTCCCCTTTTAAAAGACGTGAGCCTTGCCAGGAGAGCACACCTTTGTACATTGGATTCAGGCCATTCCACCTTCTATAGCTTTTTGGGCCCATTTGAAAATCATTTTCCATTTGTAGCATCTTACCTCCGAATCATGTCAAACAGTGGCACGCAAGCCACGTGCAAGACCTTGGACACGTAGCTAGACACAAAAGGATCTCCATGCTGCGTAGTACAAGGGAGCAGAGTAGGAGAGCGATGGGCCGTTTTGTAACACAGAATGCGAGGGCATGGGCATGGCTTGCTGCTCCCTCAGTGTCACACAGACTAACACTTAAAAAAGGTGCCTCAATATGCAGGGCCCTTACGATCTACGTGGAGCTCCTTTGCTCAATCATTAGATTGCAATCATACACTCGCCTTTCACCAGCACACCGTTCAAAGTTTATGACACCTTTAACAGCATTGGCTCTTGCTTCTCCCTTCCCAGTACCTGAGCGTGAGCATACAGAGCTCCTGCCAAGGCACCCCCGCCCAAGCCCTGTGTGCTGTCTGCCAGCAGTGCCAACAGCCGCATACGCCGCAAGGGTTCGCCCAGCCACACTACTAATCGCCTAAGAGTTAAATATGGCCCGGATGCATCTAGGTCACCTGCAGGGAAGGAGGGAGGGAGGGATATAAATTAGGTAACCAGTTAAGTATATACATACATAGTACATACATACATACATACATACATAGATAGATAGATAGATGGATGGATGGATGGATGAATGAATGGATGGATGGGTGGGTGGATGGATGGATGGATGGATGGATGGATGGATGGATGGATGGATGGATGGATGGATGGGTGGGTGGATGG
>Ga0307946_1000733_pt1 | contig 16847 bp, 16 predicted proteins | sample OrgLakmetagen230_FD_203153 | JGI IMG/M metagenome (GOLD analysis project Ga0307946, IMG submission 203153) | Saline water microbial communities from Organic Lake, Antarctica - #230 | ecosystem: Environmental > Aquatic > Non-marine Saline and Alkaline > Saline | place: Antarctica: Organic Lake...
AGAACTCGAAGTTGCGGACGCGGGAGTAAAGGAATCCGCGATCTGTAGAGAATGCACGGATCTCAAGGCGGCATTCAGCGCCAGCGCATGTCCGCGGGCAGGCGATCGACCGTCATTCAAAGCGCTTTATCTCTGAAAATCGCAAAAGGTCCGATCGGCGCGCCAGCTTTGACAAATCGCCTGTCCGGGGGGCGGACATGCGATGGCGCTGCGGCGCGTTGCGCCGCGTATCGCGCCGGGGCAGCAGCCCGCAGTATCCATGATACTCCGTCGAACCTCACCCGGCCCGCGCGTCACGCTCCAGCGCCGGATAGCGTAGCCCGAGCGTCACGCCGCGCGCAATGAAACTGATCAGAAGCGCCAGCCACAGCCCGTGATTGCCAAGGGACGGCACGAGGGCGAGCGCCGCCACGACATAGACCGCAAGGCTGACCGCCATCATGTTGCGCATGTCGCGCGAGCGGGTGGCGCCGATGAACACCCCGTCCAGCATCCATGCGGCGAGCCCCAGAACGGGGGCGGCGACCATGTAGCCAAGATAGGCGCGCGCCTCGAGCTGCACCTCGGGGGCCTTGGCCATGATGTCGATGATCGTGCCCCCGAACCCCGCAAACCCGATGGCCAGCAGGCCGCAGACCACGAGACCCCAGATACTGGTCATCACCGCGCCGCGCCGCAGGCTACTTGCTGTCCGCGCGCCGTAGGCCTGCCCCACCAGCGCCTCGGCGGCGAATGCGAAGCCATCCAGCGCATGCGCGGTGATCTGCAGGAACTGCAACAGCACCTGATTCGCGGCCAGCGTCACATCGCCGAAATCGGCCCCCAGAAACAGGAACGAGATGAAGATCACCTGCAACATCAGCGAGCGCAGCAGGATGTCGGTATTGACCGCCAGCATGACGCGCAGGCGGACCGGGTCGAACACGCGCGGCCAGTCGCGCCACGCCGGCACGGCAAACGCGTCGCGGCAGAACCAGAAGCCAAGCGCGAGCCCGCCCCATTCCGCGATCACCGTCGCCCGCGCGACGCCGGTCACGCCCCAATCAAGCCCCAGCACGAACCACAGATCGAGCACGATATTGACGCCGTTCATCAGCACCTGAATGGCCAGAACCGCGCGTGTGCGCTCCTGCGCGATCAGCCAGCCGGTCAGGCCGAAGATGGCGATCATCGCCGGCGCGCTCCAGACCCTTATGGCGAGGTAGTCGCGAGCCAGCCCCTCGACCTCGGCACTGGCGGGCGCGAGCCGGAACGCGGCCCAGAAGATCGGCACCTGCAGCGCGATCAGCCCGACCCCGCCGGCAAACCCGATCATCAGCGCGCGGGTCAGCAGGGCGGCGACCTCGCCCGTCTCGCCTGCGCCATGCGCCTGACTGGTCAGGCCGGTGGTGCCCATCCGCAGAAAGCCGAAGATCCAGTAGATCCCGGTCAGGATCACCGCCCCGATGCCGACCGCGCCGATGGGGGCCGCCAACCCCATCTGCCCCACGACGCCGGTATCGACGGCCCCCAGAATGGGCACCGTGGCGTTGGAGATCACGATCGGCAGGGCGATCTTCAGGACGCGGGCATGGGTGACGGGGACGTGCGCGCGTGCGGCGTCAGTCATCCCGGCGCGGCATCAGGAAATGCCCGGTCGCCTGCGCGAAGGGGCGGCCGCGATTGTCCTGCCACGCCTCGACATGGACGCTCGCATAGCGCCGCCCCGAGCGGTTGACCTGCGCGCGCGCATAGGCGTCGCGCGGCAGACCCGAGCGCAGGTAATCCACGGTGAAATCGATGGTCTTGGGCAAGCGCGGCAGCCGGCCCGCCTTGAGGGTTTCAAGATCGACCGCGCCGGTCTCGACCTCGTCCCACAGCACCCCCCAGCTCAGCCCGATGATCGAGGTGATCTCCAGAAACGCCGCCGTGGCCCCGCCATGCAGCGCCGGCAGGATCGGGTTGCCGATCAGCTTTTCGTCGAACGGCATCACCCCGGTCAGCTCGTCGCCACGGCGCTCGAACTCCACCCCGAGAAAGCCGATATAAGGAACGCCCGCCACCAGCGCCCTGAGGGCGGCGTCGCGGCGCTGCTTGACCACCTGCACGGGCTCGGGACGGGGTCGCGCCATCACGCGCCCTCCACGGTGAAGCTGCCGGTGGCGGCGGCCACCGGGCGCGCGGTGTCGTCGTCCATCGCGCGGGCGCGCACGAACGCCACCGAACGCGTGACATGATAGCATTCGGCCTTCGCACGGATGGTCTGGCCGGGCGTGGCGGGGCGCATGTAGTCGATGCGCAGATCTATGGTCGCGGTGCCGCCCGGTGAGGCCGGATGGCTCATCGCCGCGGCACCACAGCAGGTATCCATCAGCGCCGAGACCGCGCCGCCATGGATCACCCCGGTTTCAGGATCACCGATCAGGCGGGTGTCGTAATCCATCTCGATCTCTGCCGTCCCGTCGCCCATCTGCACCAGACGCAGCCCGAGCGCCTGCGCATGCGGGAGCATTTCCATGAATTCGCGTGCCGGATCGGTGTCGCTCATCTCGCCTCTCTTCGGTCCGTCGGGATGTGTCGGACCCTGCCCCACCTTATTCGACCTTGACAGTCGTGCTTCAACCCCCTAATTCCGCAATTGAGAATGATTAGCAACCGCACGGAGGCACGCGCGATGAGCATGGAAGCCGGCGCATATGGCACCAAGGAATGGTTCGGGCAGCCGCTGCGGCCCAAACGCCTGTTCGTCGCGCTGCTGCTTCTTGCCTTCGCGCTGGTGCCGGGTGGTTTCGGTGAACTGACGCGCAGTCTGATGGTGGATGCCTATGTGCAGGTCTCGGCCTTCGTCGCCGCGACCCTGCTGCTGTTCTACGGGTCCGAACGGGTCTTCAAATACAATATCGGCGAGGCGCTGAGCAATGCGCGCGGCGCACAAGTGCCGCTGGCCGCGCTGATGGGTGCCACGCCGGGCTGCGGCGGGGCCGTCGTGGTGGTCGCCGCCTACAGTTCGGGCCATGTGAGCTTTGGCGCGGTGGTGGCGACACTGACCGCGACGATGGGCGATGCCGCCTTTCTGCTGATCGCGACGCGGCCCGATGTGGCGGCGGTCGTGTTGCCGCTGTCGTTCACGGTGGGCATCATCTCGGGCTGGATCATCGACGCAGCACGGCTGGCCCCGATGACATCCGGGACGGTCGATGCTGGCCATTTCGTCCCCCGGATCGGGCGGTTGCGCGCGCGCGATCTGGCGTTTCTGGCGGTCGCCGTGCCGGGGCTGATCATGGGGGTCACGCAACTGACCGGGGCCGAGATCGGCGCCGTCTTCGGCGAGATCCCCGTCGCGGTCGTGGGGCTGACCGGCACGGCCATCGGTCTTGCGATTTGGGCGACGTCTCAGTTGACGGCGATGACCAACAGTGCCGACCCGCCGGTCACACGCATGGCCGAGGAAACCGCGTTCATCTCGGTCTGGGTGATCGGCGCCTATCTGGCCTATGACTATCTGGCGGCCTATGGCGGGCTGGATCTCGAGGCGATGTTCGCCACGGTCGCGCCGCTTCTGCCGCTGATCGGCGTGGTGATCGGCTTCGTGCCGGGCTGCGGGCCGCAGGTGCTGGTGACGACGCTCTACATCAACGGGCTGATCCCGTTCTCCGCCCTGCTCGGCAACGCGATCTCGAACGATGGCGACGCGCTTTTCCCGGCGATCGCGATCAACCCGCGCGCGGCGGTGCTGGCGACGGTCTATTCCGCGGTGCCCGCCATGATCATGGCCTACGGGTTTTTCTTCTTCGCGCCGGAGTTTCTGAACTGACAGCCCGGCATTGACGCCACGCGTGACAGGCGTACCCTGACGGCCTGACCTGAGGGAGAGGGCCGGATGTCGGAGACGCGACTCAGCTTCAAGGAAATGTGCGCGAAGTACGACGTGACGCCGCGCACCCTGAGATATTACGAGTATATCGAGCTTCTGCAGCCCGAACGCGAGGGCCGCACGCGCATCTACGGCCCCCGCGAATGCGCCCGCATGACCCTGATTCTCCGGGGGCGCAAATTCGGCTTCGCGCTGGAGGATATCCGCCAGTGGCTTCTGATCTACGAACGCGAGGGCACCGATGCGCAGATGCGCAGCTGGATCGCGCTTGCCGACCGGCAGCTCGACGAACTGGCCGAACAGCGCCACCAGATCGACGAGGCGATGGCGGAATTGAAGCAGTTGCGCGACGAGACCGCCGCCAGCCTCGACTGACACGAGGCAAGAAAGTGTCGCGCGCAAAGCCTTACCTTGCCTTATCTTACGTCAACTGAAAAGTGACGTGACGTAGTTGTTACGTCAACGCGCCCGGATATTGTATCAAGTCTTCATACAGCGCATGTCGGCATCAGACACGGTGCGGCAAGGGCAAGACGATGAGTGATGACATCATGACGATCCGGCAGATGTGCGACGCGTTCGACGTCACGCCGCGCACCCTGCGGTTCTACGAGGCGAAAGAGCTTCTGTCGCCGAGGCGGCAGGGACAACGCCGCCTGTTCACCCGCCGCGACCGGGCGCGGCTGAAGCTGATCCTGCGCGGCAAGCGTTTCGGGTTCAGCCTGGAGGAATTGCGCCAGTTGCTCGACCTCTACGACAAGGGGGACGGGCAACAGTCCCAGATCGCCCGTGCCTACGAGGTGGCGCAGGCCCGGCTGGCCGAGATGGAAGCGCAGCGCGACGAGCTGGAGGCCGCGATCTCCGAGTTGCGCGAACAGATGACATGGGGCGAGCGCATGCTGGCCTCGCTTGAGGAAAAACGCGACGCCGCCGAATGATGCGGCGCGGCATCCGATCCAGGGAGAGAGACACATGCCAAGCTACACCGCCCCGACCCGCGACATGCAATTCGTGCTGCACGATGTGCTGAACATCTCCGCCTCAGAGATCCCCGGCTATGACGAGCTGGACCGCGATTTCACCGCGGCCATCCTGGGCGAGGCCGGCAAGATCGCGTCCGAGGTGCTCAGCCCCCTCAACCCGGTCGGCGACCGCGCGGGCTGCCGGCTGGAGAACGGCGTGGTGCGCACGCCGGACGGCTTCAAGGACGCGTTCGCGACGGTGCGAGAGGGCGGCTGGACCGCGCTCGACTGCGACCCCGAATATGGCGGTCAGGGACTGCCCTACCTCATCTCGACGGCCGTCGGCGAGATGTTCTCGGCCGCCAACATGGCCTTCAACATGTATCAGGGCCTGACGCACGGGGCCTATAATGCCATCCATGCCCACGGGTCGGAGGCGCAGAAACGGACCTACCTGCCCAAGCTGGTCAGCAGCGAATGGGGGGGTACCATGAACCTGACGGAGCCGCATTGCGGCACCGATCTGGGCCTGATCCGCACCAAGGCGGTGCCCCAAGGCGATGGCAGCTACCGGATCAGCGGTCAGAAGATCTGGATCTCGGCGGGCGAGCACGACATGGTCGACAACATCATTCACCTGGTGCTGGCCAAGATGCCCGACGCGCCCGAGGGGGTGAAGGGGATCTCGCTGTTCATCGTGCCGAAGTTTCTGGTGAACGAGGATGGATCCTTGGGCGCGCGCAACGCGCTGTCCTGTGGCGGGCTGGAAGAAAAGATGGGTATCCACGGCAACGCCACCTGCGTGATGAACTATGACGGTGCCACGGGGTATCTCGTGGGCGAGCCGCACAAGGGCATGCGCGCGATGTTCACCATGATGAACGAGGCGCGGCTCGGCGTCGGGCTGCAGGGCTATGCGCAGGGCGAGGTCGCCTATCAGAACGCATTGGGCTTCGCGCTCGACCGGCTGCAGGGCCGCGACGTGACCGGCACGCAGGCCCCCGACAAAGCCGCCGATCCGATCATCGTGCACCCCGATGTGCGCCGCAACCTGATGGATCAAAAGGCCTTCGTCGAAGGGGCGCGCGCCTTCACCTTCTGGGGCGCGTCGCTGATCGACGCGCATGTGCGTGCGGATGACGCCGAGGCCGAGCAGATGATCTCGCTGCTGACACCGGTGATCAAGGGGTTCCTGACCGACAAGGGGTTCGAGACGACCGTGCTGGCACAGCAGACGCTTGGCGGCTCGGGCTTCACCCGCGAATGGGGGATGGAGCAGTTCGTGCGCGATGCCCGGATTACCATGATTTACGAAGGCACCAACGGCATCCAGGCGCTCGATCTGGTGGGCCGCAAGCTGGCGCAGAACGGCGGCAAGGCGATCATGGCGGTATTCGACATGATGAAGGGCTACATCAGGGACAATGCCGGGCAAGATTCCGACTTCGACGCGCAATTCCTCGATCCGCTCAAGGCGGCCTCAAAAGATCTGCAGGCTGCGGGCACGTATTTCATGCAGAACGGCATGAAAACGCCCAACAACGCGCTGGCGGGATCGTATGACTTCATGCATCTCTTCGGCCATGTCTGCCTCGGGCTGATGTGGGCGCGCATGGCGAAGGCCGCCAAGGCACGGCTCGACGCGGGCGACGGCGACACGGCCTTCCTCGAGGCCAAGCTGGCCACCGGGCGTCACTACATGGCCCGCCACCTGCCGATGACGGCCACGCATCTCGCGCGCATCCAGAGCGGTGCCGAGACCGTCATGGCCCTCGAGCCCGACCAATTCGCCAGCGCCGCCGGCTGAGCCGCGCGGTTGCCGTGAAGGAAAAAGGCCATGCCCTCGACGACACACACATCAGGCGAGAGAACCGATGTCGGATGCCTCCGGCGGGAGTATTTTGAGCAAGATGAATGGGCAAGGTCCACCCTGTCCGGTGTGCGGGCCTACGGGCATCAGGCACCTGAACAGGGCTTCACCTTGCGCGGTCATCGGCTCTCCAGCCTGTACCGCATGGTGGACAAAATCGCATTATCGTTAATTCCCGGTAAAGATGCTCCCGGTTCATCTTGCCAAAAATACTCAAATCCGCCACGCGCCGCGTGTGGCACGCCGAAAGGTTGCACATGACGATACAACTTCATTGCTTCGGCGAGAGCGGCAACGCCTACAAGGCGGCGCTTGCGCTGGAACTGGCCGGGCTCGACTGGGAGCCGGTCTTTGTCGACTTCTTCGCTGGCGCGACGCGCAGCGACGCGTTTCGTGCGCTCAACGTCATGGGTGAGGTGCCGGTTCTGGTGGATGGTCCCGTCACCTTGACGCAATCGGGCGTCATGCAGACCTACGTCACTGAGAAAACCGGTAAATTCGGAGGCGCGACCGCCGAGGACGCGCGCGAAATCATGCGGTGGATGTTCTGGGACAATCACAAGCTGAGCGGGCAGGCCGGGGCGGTGCGGTTCCTGATGAATTTCCTGCCCGAGGACAAGCGCCCCACCGAGGTGATCGGGTTCATGCAAGGCCGGCTCAAGGCCGCCTACACCGCGCTCGACACCCATTTGAAGGGCCGCGACTGGATCGTGGGAAATGCGCTCACCAACGCGGATCTGTCGTGTTGCGGCTATCTGTTCTACCCCGAGCCCTTCGGATTCAATCGTGCCGACTGGCCCGAGATCGACCGGTGGCTCGGCAATATCCAGAGCCTGCCCGGATGGAAGCACCCGTATGACCTGATGCCCGGCAAACCGTCGGATCGGCAATGACAAAGGAGACCGACATGACAGATGCCTATATCTTTGACGCCGTGCGCAGCCCGCGTGGCAAGGGGCGCAAGGACGGTGCCCTGCACGAGGTGACCGCCGCGCGGCTTTCGGCGCATGTCCTGAACGCGCTGCAGTCGCGCAACGGGCTCAATGGCCATGCGGTTGAGGACGTGATCTGGGGCAATGCCACACAGGTGATGGAGCAGGGCGGCTGCCTTGCGCGCACCGCCGTGCTGGCCTCGGACCTCGACGAGCGGATCCCCGGCCTGTCGATCAACCGCTTCTGTGCAAGCGGAATGGAGGCCGTCAATCTTGCCGCCAATCAGGTGCGCGCAGGCGCCGGTGACGGCTATATCGCCGGCGGGGTCGAGATGATGGGTCGTGTCGCCATGGGCAGCGACGGGGCGGCGATCGCCGTCGACCCAAGCATCGCGATGGACAGCTATTTCGTCCCGCAGGGCATCAGCGCGGATATCATCGCCACCGAATACGGCATCAGCCGCGACGACGCCGATGCCTTTGCCGTCGAATCGCAGCGCCGCGCCGCGGCGGCGTGGACGGATCGTCGCTTCGACCGCTCGATTCTGGAAATCAAGGATCAGAACGGGTTGCCGATCCTCGACCATGACGAGCACATGCGCCCCGAGACCGACATGCAGTCGCTTGGCAGCCTGAAGCCCAGCTTCAAGGACATGGGCGAAAACATGCCCGGCTTCGATGCGGTTGCCAAGCTGAAATACCCGCATCTGGAGGCGATCAACCATATCCACCACGCCGGAAACTCGTCGGGCATCGTCGATGGCGCGGCGGGCGTGCTGGTCGGATCAAAGGCGTTCGGCGAGAAATGGGGCCTGACACCGCGCGCGCGCATCCGCCAGACCACGAAGATCGGCACCGATCCTACGATCATGCTGACCGGCCCGGTGCCCGCGACCGAGAAGGCGCTGCGCGACAGCGGCATGGCGATCGGCGACATCGACCTGTTCGAGGTGAACGAGGCGTTTTCCTCGGTCGTGCTGCGCTTCATGCAGGCCTTCGATGTCGATCAGGGCAAGGTCAACGTCAATGGCGGGGCCATCGCCATGGGCCATCCGCTGGGAGCCACCGGCGCGATCATCATCGGCACGCTGCTCGATGAGCTGGAGCGCACCGGCAAGGGCACCGGCCTTGCCACGCTGTGCGTGGCCTCCGGCATGGGTGCCGCCACGATCATCGAACGCGTTTAAGGAAAGGTTGCGACAATGACCGATTTCACCATGGAAAAAGGCGCCGACGGCGTCGCGATCATCACCTGGGACGTGGCCGACAAATCCATGAACGTGATGACCCGGCAGGGCTTTACGGATCTCGAGGCGCTGATCGACGACGCGCTGGCAGACGAGGCCGTCAAGGGCGTGATTCTGACCTCGGGCAAGCCCGACAGCTTTGCCGGCGGCATGGATCTCAACGCCATCGCGCGGATGCGCGACGAGGCTGGTGATGAGCCCGCCCGCGGTCTGTTCGACGGCGTCATGGGCATGCACGCCATCCTGCGCAAGATCGAGCGCGCGGGCATGGATGAGAAAAACAAGGGCGGCAAGCCGATCGCCGCCGCCCTGCCCGGCACGGCGCTTGGCATCGGGCTGGAGATCCCTCTGGCCTGCCACCGGATCTTTGCCGCCGACAACCCGAAAGCCAAGATCGGCCTGCCCGAGATCATGGTCGGCATCTTTCCCGGCGCGGGCGGCACCACCCGGCTGGTGCGCAAGATGGGCGCGATGGCCGCCTCGCCGCTGCTGCTGGAAGGCAAGCTGAACGATCCGAAAAAGGCCAAATCCGCCGGCGTGGTGGATGAGGTCGTGCCCGCGGATCAACTGATCGAGACCGCCCGTGCATGGGTTCTGTCGGGGCCGAAGATCGTCAAGCCGTGGGACGAAAAGGACTACAAGATGCCCGGCGGCGCGCCCTATCACCCGGCGGGTTTCATGACCTTCGTCGGTGCCTCGGCCATGGTCAACGGCCGGACGCAGGGTGCGTTCCCGGCCGCGAAGGCGCTTTTGTCGGCGGTCTACGAGGGGGCGCTGGTGCCCTTCGACACCGCGCTGAGGATCGAGGCGCGCTGGTTCACGCATGTGCTGATGAACCCCTCGTCTTCGGCCATGATCCGGTCGCTCTTCATCAACAAGGAGGCGCTGGAAAAGGGTGCCAACCGCCCCGACGCGCCGGATCAGAGAGTCCGCCGGATCGGCGTCATGGGCGCGGGCATGATGGGCGCGGGCATCGCGCTGGTCTCGGCGCAGGCCGGCATCGACGTTGTGCTGATCGATCAGAAACAGGAGGCGGCGGACAAGGGCAAATCCTACACCGCCGATTTCATGGACAAGGGGATCAAGCGCGGCAAGGCGACAGAGGCGACCAAGCAGGCGACACTGGACCGGATCACCGCCACCACCGATTACGCAGCGCTGAAAGGCTGTGACCTGATCATCGAGGCGGTGTTCGAGGACCCCAAGATCAAGGCCGAGGCGACGCAAAAGGCGCTTGCCGAGGTGGACGGCGAGTGCGTCTTTGCCACCAACACCTCGACCCTGCCGATCACCGAACTGGCCCGCGCCAGCGACAACGCGGAGGATTTCATCGGCATCCACTTCTTCTCGCCGGTCGAGAAGATGAACCTCGTCGAGATCATCAAGGGCGAAAGGACCGGCCCGCGCGCGGTGGCCAAGGCGCTCGATTTCGTCCGGCAGATCCGCAAGACGCCGATCGTGGTGAACGATGCGCGGTTCTTCTATGCCAACCGCTGCATCATTCCCTACATCAACGAGGGGATCCGCATGGTGGCCGAGGGTGTGGCCCCGCCGCTGATCGACAACGCGGCGCGGCAACTGGGCTTTCCGGTGGGGCCGCTGCAACTGGTGGACGAGACCTCGATCGATCTGGGCGCCAAGATCGCACGGGCGACCAAGGCCGCCATGGGCGACGACTATCCGGATGCGGCCGTCGACGAGGTGATCTTCTGGATGGAAGGCGAAGGGCGGCTTGGCCGCAAGGCGAATGCCGGGTTCTTCGAGTATGACGACAAGGGCAAGCGGCTTGGTTACTGGCCCGGTCTGGCCGAGAAATTCCCCCGCGCCGCCGAGCAACCCGACCTGACGCTCGTCCAGCACCGCCTGATGTTCGCGCAGGTGCTCGAGGCCGTGCGCGCGCTGGAAGAGGGCGTTCTGGAAGACATCCGCGAGGGCGACGTGGGCGCGATCCTCGGCTGGGGCTTCGCGCCGTGGTCGGGCGGGCCGTTTTCCTGGCTCGACATCATCGGCACGCCCTATGCGTCCGAGCGCTGCGACCAGCTCGCCGAAAAATTTGGGCCCCGCTTCGCCACGCCGGATCTTCTGCGCGATCTGGCCGACAGGAATCAGGGCTTCTACGCCCGGTTCGACCAACAGACCGACGCCGCCTGACCCAGACCCCCGCGTGCCCCCATCATGGCGCGCGGGGTTTCTTCTTGGCAAAAACACCCAAGATCCCGACGCCGGCCCCATGCGGGCCGATGGTCCCGGATCAAAGCGGCAGGAACCGGTCCTGGCCTGCGTCAAACTGCTCCAGCGCGCCAGATCCGATATCGTGCCACAGCCCGTGCAGCGTCAGCGTGCCGGCGTTGACGCGACCGGCCACGAACGGAAAGCTCATCAGGTTGTCGAGCGAGACGACCACGGTCTGCTTTTCCAGCGCCCGAAGCTGCGCGTCCGGGTCGGCCACGTCGCGCACCCGCTCGTAGCCGGGGCGCAGGATCTCCAGCCAGCGCCCGACAAAGCTCGTCTCCAGCTCGAGCTCGGGGGCCCCGCCAGCGCACATCCGCTGACAGCCCATGGCCCCGCCGCAGGAGGAATGACCGATGACGATCACATGCGCCACGCTCAGTGCCGTCACCGCGAATTCCAGCGCCGCCGAGGTGCCGTGCTGGCCACCTGCGGTCTCGAAGGGCGGCACGAGATTGGCGATGTTGCGATGGATGAAGAACTCGCCCTGATCCGCCCCGAAGATCGAGGTGACATGCACGCGTGAATCGCAGCACGAGATCACCATCGCGCGGGGATGCTGGCCCTGATCGGCCAGATGACGGTACCATGCCTGATTGTCGGCATAGGTGGTGGCTTTCCAGCCATGATAGCGGTGCACCAGATAGGTGGGCAGCGGGCGGGCGTGTTTCATTCCGGCTCCGGACTTGCGGCAATCATGTCTCGATAATCGGGAATCGCCTCGAATTCGAGCCATTTTTTGCACCGCCTTAAACCGTTTGGGAACCCTGACCGGGTCATGATGCACCGCGTGGGGAAGCAAAGATCAACGGATTCGGGTGTGACAGTGGAACAGGTAACGTTGCTTAAACAGGATGAACGCGTGCGGCTCGATCCGCAGAGGCTCGACACGCTTTTCGATCAACTGGGCGAAACCGGGGCAGAGGATATCGTCTGCCGCGCGCTCGAAGAGCTGGCCGCACGGCTCAGCCATGCGGAACGCTGCTATCGCGAGGGCCGCATCGCGGACATGCGCAAGAGCAGCCGCAGCCTGATCGCGATCGCCGATCAGGTCGACATGTCGCTTCTGGCAGGGGTGGCGGGCGATGTGACCGCGAGCATCGACGCGGGCGACCACGTCGCGCTCGCCGCGACCTTCGCGCGGCTGTTGCGGATCGGTGAACGCTCGCTTTGTGAAATATGGGACGTGCAGGGCAGCCCGTACTGAAGCTTGTGACGTGACGGGTTGCAGGCGACGCGCATGTGGCTAGGCTGCCGGGCAACCCCCCTTTGCAAAGGTTGCCCGAATGGACCTCAGTTTCGCCGCCCTGACATTTGCCGAACAAGGCACGCCCGCGATCCCGCTGCATCTCGTGGCCGAGGACGCCTTTGAGGCATGGATCGAAGATCAGGCACCGCAGGTCGCCTCCTGGCTGCGCGCCACCGGCTTCACCGGCGCGCTCGGTCGCACCGTCGTGGTGCCCGACGCGCAGGGCGGGATCGCCATGGCGGTCGCCGGCTACGGCTCCGAGGCGACCCGCGCGCGCGGCCGGTTTCACCTCGCAGGTGTCGCCGCCGCCCTGCCCGAGGGCACGTACCGGCTTGAAGGCCTGCCGCAGGATGACGCCGAAACCGAGGCGCTTGGCTGGCTGTTGTCGCATTACGCCTTTGAGCGCTACCACAAGCAATCCCCGGCCCGCGCGCGGCTCATCGCCCCCGAGGGCGTCGACGCGGCCCGGCTGGAAGTGATCGCGGCGGGCGAGGCGCTGACGCGCGACCTGATCAACACGCCCGCAAACGATCTGGGTCCCGACGCGCTGGAGGCGGTCTGCACCGATCTTGCCGGACAGCATGACGCGAAGATCACCTGTCGGCGCGGTGCGGACCTGATCCAAGAGAACTTCCCGCTGATCCATGCGGTCGGGCGCGCCGCCAGCCAGGCACCGCGCCTGATCGAGATGACATGGCACGGCACGGGCGGCGATACCGGCCCGACCCTGACGCTGGTCGGCAAGGGCGTGTGTTTCGACACGGGCGGGCTCAACCTCAAGCCCGGAAGCTCGATGGGGCTGATGAAAAAGGACATGGGCGGGGCGGCCACCGTGCTTGGCCTTGCGCACATGATCATGGCGCTCGATCTGCCACTGCGGCTGCGCGTGCTGATTCCGGCGGTCGAAAACGCGGTCAGCGCCGATGCGTTCCGGCCCGGCGATATCCTGACCGGGCGCAACGGGATGACGGTCGAGATCAACAACACCGATGCCGAGGGACGGCTGGTGCTGGCCGACGCGCTGGCCTATGCGGCCGAGGACGCGCCCGACCTGATGGTCTCGATGGCGACACTCACCGGCGCGGCCCGCGTGGCGGTCGGGACCGATATCGCGGCATTCTTCACCGACGATGCCCGCGTCGCCTCGGGGCTGGAGGCCGGCGCGGCGGCGGTCGGCGATCCGGTCTGGCGCCTGCCGTTCCACACGCCCTACGAGGCGCTGATCGAGCCGGGGATCGCCGATCTCGACAACGCGCCCTCGGGCGGCTTCGCGGGCGCGATCACCGCCGCGCTGTTCCTGCGCCGCTTTGCCGGGGCGAGCCCTTATGCGCATTTCGACATCTACGGATGGTCCGCGACCGCCACCCCTGCGCGCCCCAAGGGGGGCGTCGGGATGGGCGCGCGCGCGCTGCTCGCGGCGCTGCCACGGGTGCTGTCGCTTTGAGCGGGGCGTACCTTGTCGCGCAGCCGCTGGTCGATCTGTGCCGCAGCCCCGAGGGGCCGCGCGACCGGCAGTTGCGGATGGGGGACGCCGTGGATCTGCTGGGCCATCGCGACGGCTGGGCCGAGGTCAGGGCAGCGCGCGACGGCTATGGCGGTTTCGTGCCCCGCGCGGCCCTCGCGCAGGGCCGCGTCACGCACCGGGTCAGTGCGCGGGCCACGCATGTCTACCCGGTGCCCGATTTCAAGACAGCTGAGCGGTTCAGCCTCGGGTTCGGCGCGCGGCTGGCTGTGCTTTCCGAAGAGGACCGGTTTGCCGAGACGCCGCAGGGTTTCGTGCCGCGCGCGCATCTCGCCCCGGTCGAGACCCCGGACAGCGATCCGGTGGCGGTGGCGGAGCTGCATCTCGGCACGCCGTATTTATGGGGCGGCGATTCGCCCTTTGGCATCGACTGTTCCGGGCTGGTGCAGGTGGGATGTCTGGCCTGCGGTCTGGCCTGCCCCGGCGATAGCGGCCCGCAAATGGATACGCTCGGCACGGCGCTGTCCGAAGACGCGCCCTTGCAGCGCGGCGATCTCGTATTCTGGCGCGGGCATGTGGCCTGGGTCGCGGATCCGCAGACGCTGCTGCACGCCAACGCGTATCACATGGCCGTCGCGTATGAGCCGATGGCCGCCGCGATCGCCCGCATCGAGGCGCAGGGCGACGGCCCTGTCCTGATGCGCAAGCGCCTGTCCCTACCTGTGCCCGCACCGGCCTAATCGACGGCGCGGATCAGCTTGCGCTCCAGCACGCGCAGCACCATGCGCAGGTCGTGCCCGCGCTTGAGGATCTGGCCATCCATGCCGATCACCGAATACTGCCCCTGTTTGTCCCTCAGCCGGGGCCGCTTTTCGATCCGGTAGAGCGGATGCTCGGCGGTGCGGCGAAAGACCGCGAACACCGCGACCTCGCGCAGGCAGGAAATGCCGTAATCGCGCCATTCGCCCGCCGCCACCATGCGCCCGTAGAGCGACAGGATCACGCCAAGCTCGTCGCGCTGAAACGCCACCTGATCTTGTGGCGCGGGGTCGGGGCCGGGCACAGGCCCGGAGGAGTGATAATTCATGAGGTTCAGAGTTGCGCCAAACCGGGGCGGAATCAACCTATTTCACGCGACGATCCTCATCCGAAGCGGCCCTGGCAGAACCATCCGCCCGAGATCTGCGCGCCGAATGCCTGAAACAGCCAGAGCCGTTCCCCGCGTGTCGTGACCACCTGCCAGTAATCGCGCAGCCCGCTGCGCCAGTCGGGATCATCGAACCACCATTCCGGCGCGATGCGTTCCGGCCCGATCGAGGCCGCGACCTCATGCCCGCGCCCGCGCCAGTGAAAGGCGGCACAGGGGCGCGCATCCCGCAGCACGCGCAACGGCTCGGGCCGCCACATCAGCAGGGGGCGGGCCAGATCCGGCAGCGGCCAGGGACCGGGGGCCGGGTCGGACCAGGCCACCGCGAGGGTCAGTGCGGATTTTTCGGGGATCACGCTTTGGGCGGGGTGGTGGCGGGTGATCGCCTCGAGTCCGATGCGCCCGCCCAACCGGGTCACCAGATCGGTGAGCGCCGCCGCGCGGGCCTCCGTGTCGGTGGCCGGGCTGCCGTCAAAGGCCGGGCTGCGCACCTGTCTGGCCTCTATCCGTTCAGTGACCAGCGCCTCGAGCCGCAGCACATCTATGCCGAAACCCGCGTCGATCCCGTCAAGCTGCCCCTCCAGCAGCGGCTGGATGGTGTCCGGCGCATGGGTCGGGCGCGCCAGCCGCAGATCCAGCACCTGAAGGCTGTCATCGGTGCGAAACGCCTCGACGCGCAAATGCCGCGCGCCCTGCCCCTTGTCTTGCAACATCTCGCAAAGCCGCGCCACGAGCCGCGCCAGCCCGGCGCGGATGTCCTCATCGAGACCGATGGGCTCGGGCAGGCTCAGCCTTGTGGCGAATCGCGGCGGCGGTTTGGCGGGCGACACCGGCTCTGGCACCAGCCCGAGCGCCTGATCGAGACGCAACATCACCTCCGGCCCGAAGCGCCGGCCGAGGGCGGCGCGCGGCTGACCCATCAGATCGCCGATCCGGCGCAGTCCCAGCCGCCCCAGATCGGCCAGCACCTTGTCGGGCAGGCGCAGTGCGGCCACCGGCAGCGGCGACAGCGCGCTGTGCGTCTGGCCCGGTGGCACAATCCGTGCGGGGCGGTCCGGGCTGCCCGCAGGCGTGGCCTGCTGCCAGTGCCGGCGGCGCGCGGCGCGGGCGCGGGTGGCGCGGGCCTCTTGTTCGATGGCGTCGCCCGACCGCCCCGGCGCGATGCCGCGATCCGCAAACCGCGCCAGCGCCCAGGCCGCGCCCACCGAATCGGCCAGCCCGCACCGCACCGACAGGCCCAGATCCGCGGCCTCCTGGGTCAGGCTGTCGATCAGCGCCGCCTCGCCGCCGAAAAGATGCGCGCAGCCGGTGATGTCGAGCCGCAGCCCATCCGGGCCATCCTCGCCCACCAGCGGCGAAAACCTGTCGGCCCACCGGGCGAGCGCGCGCAGGAACCCGGCCTCGGCCGCGCGGTGCTGCACCTGCGTGGCAAGATCGGGGCAGAGCGCATGCGCCTCGCGCAGCGGCTGTCCTATGACCAGCCCCGCCGCCTCGGCCTCGGGCGACAGGGAACTCAGCACCTGCCGCTGCCCGTCATCGGCGACCACCGCAAAGGGACGCCGGCCCGCATCGCCACGACGACGCAAGAGACGTTCCGCCCCGAGACGCGGAAACCAGACAGAGAGGATGCGGCGGGCAGGCATGGCAGTGACTGTTCGCTATTTGTTCCTTTTTCTAGACCCCCTGCTGCCCGGAGTCGAGTCGCCGGCTCTATTGATCCCGCGCGCAGTTTGCCGCACACTCGGTCCAAATCAAACGAAGGGACAGATCATGCGCACACGTGCTGCCGTCGCGGTGGAGGCCGGGAAACCGCTCGAGGTCATGGATGTGGAGCTGGACGGCCCGAGGGCGGGCGAGGTTCTGGTGGAGATCAAGGCCACGGGGCTGTGTCACACC
>Ga0307946_1000734_pt1 | contig 16816 bp, 15 predicted proteins | sample OrgLakmetagen230_FD_203153 | JGI IMG/M metagenome (GOLD analysis project Ga0307946, IMG submission 203153) | Saline water microbial communities from Organic Lake, Antarctica - #230 | ecosystem: Environmental > Aquatic > Non-marine Saline and Alkaline > Saline | place: Antarctica: Organic Lake...
CTGCGAGAACTTCAGCGCGCCTGGGAGCAGGATAAACAGGTGTGGGCTCAACGGATGCAAACTCTACTGAACATCATGACCGACAGCGTCGACGACGCCGGCGGCTGCCTGCCACCGGACAAAGCGCTGCGGTGGCGCAAGGTGTACCGACGCTGCCTGGCAAAAGCGCAAAAAGAGTGCCCGCCGCCGGATGAAAGCCAACGCCAGGGCAAACCCGGGCGGCTCAAACGCACGCGGGCACGCAACCTGCTGGAGCGGCTGATCGCCTACGAAGCGGATGTGCTACGCTTCCTCGACAATCCAGAGGTACCGTTTACCAACAACCAAGGTGAGCGGGACATCCGCATGTTCAAAGTGCAGCAAAAAATATCGGGTTGTTTTCGATCCTTTGAAGGAGCCGAAATCTTCTGTCGCGTGCGCAGTTATCTGTCGACGGCGCGTAAGCAGAACGTGTCTGCCTCGAAAGCCCTGATGCATTTGTTCGAGGGGAGTATGCCGCCGTTCATGGAGGTGGGTGCGGGTAATGATACGACCGTTTTAAATCAAACCAGCTGAATAGTTACAAACCAGAAACCATTCTGCTGCTGGGCAAAAACGGCCAGGTAGGCTGGGAACTGCAGCGCGCACTGGCGCCCCTGGGCTCTGTCGTGGCGCTGGGCCGTGAAACCGAAAACGGCCTCTGCGGTGATTTAGCCAACCCCGAAGGCCTGCAAGCCACCATTCAAACACTGCGCCCCAGCGTGATTGTGAACGCAGCCGCCTACACCGCCGTCGACGCCGCCGAACAGAATCCAGAGTTGGCCCACCGCATAAACGCCACCGCCCCCGGCGTTCTAGCCGAAGCCGCCTTACTGGTGCATTACTCCACCGATTACGTGTTTAACGGCGCCGGCGATTTGCCCTGGCAAGAACACCACAGCACCTACCCGCTGAACGCCTACGGCGAAAGCAAACTGGCCGGTGAACAGGCCATACAACAGGTCGGCGGCCAGCACATGATTTTTCGCACCAGCTGGGTGTACGCCCGCCACGGCCGCAACTTCGTCAACACCATGGCCAGCTTAATACAACAAAAGCCCAGCCTGAACATCGTCGGCGACCAAATCGGCGCGCCCACCTCAGCCGAACTGATTGCCGACATCACCGCCCACTGCCTGCGCGCCCGCCGCCCGGGCATGGTCGACAACGGCGTGTACCACCTGTCCGCCAGCGGCGACACCAGCTGGTGTGATTACGCCCGCTACATTGCCGAAACCCTGCAAGCCCTTGGCGCCCCGGTCACCGCAACGCCGCAATCCATACTGCCGATTGCCAGCGAACATTACCCCACGCCGGCCACACGCCCGCTGAATTCACGCCTGAACACCCAAAAATTGCAAACCCGTTTTGGCCTAACCTTGCCCCACTGGAAGCCAGGGGTAAAGCGGGCACTAATGGACGCACTGAAGGACAAGGCAAAACACCCTATATGCTAAAACAGCTGCTAGAACTCTACCGCCTGCTGACCAAACAACAGCGCAAAAAGCTCATCAAGCTTCAACTGTTGGTGGTGTTAATGGCCTTCGCTGAAATTGCTGGCGTAGTGTCCATCGGGCCCTTTATGGCCCTGGTCGGCGATATGAGCCAGCTGCAAGGCGATGGTCGCCTGGCGCAGATTTACACCGCCACCGGCGCCAGCTCGCCGGAGCAGTTTCTGTTTTGGGTAGGCATTGGGGTCATGGGCTTACTCACACTCGCGGCCATTATTTCAACGGTCACCGTCTGGCGCCTGTCGATGTACGGCGCCCGCGTGGGTGCGGAACTGAGTATTCGCCTGTACCGCCATTACATGCATCAGCCCTGGTTGTTTCACGCCAGTGGCAGCAGCAGCGAATTAACAAAGCAGATTACCGGGGAGTGCCAGCGGGTTGCCGGCGGTATTATTAACCCATTCATGCAAATGAACGCAAAGCTGGTGATGGCGCTGTTTATGGCCATCGGTATATTCCTGTACAACCCAGCTGTAGCCATCACCGGCGTTGCGGTCTTCTCCATTGCTTACTGGCTGTTGTTCCGCATTGTACGTAGGCGGCTAACCGCCAACGGCCAAACCATCAGCCGTACCCAGCAAGCAAGATTCAAATTGATGGCCGAAGGCTTTGGCGGCATAAAAGACACATTGCTACTGGGTCGCCAGCCAGAATTTATCAACCGCTTTGACAAAGCCAGCAGCCAGTTCGCCCACGCCCAAGGCACCAACCTGGTGATGAGCCAAGTGCCGCGCTTCGCCATGGAACTGGTGGCGTTTGGCTGCGTGATCTTCCTGATCCTGTATTTGCTGACCAGCCACCAAGGCAACGTGGGTACTATCTTGCCGGTGTTGTCCGTGTACGCACTGGCGGGCTTCAAACTGCTGCCGGCGTTTCAGCAGGTGTACACCAGCCTGTCTGGAATGCGAGGCAACATTGCAGCCTTTGAATCTATAAAAGGCGACCTGCAAGCCAGCGCAGTCAACGAATCCGCAGAAAAGAAAGCCGAGCAACAAACAAGCCATACGCACCTGGTTCCCAAAACCTCTATTCAGCTCACAAACGTCACCTTCGCCTACCCAGGCAAGAAAAAACCCGCGCTGAAAAATCTGGACATCACCATCTTCGCCAACAGCGTGATTGGCCTGGTGGGCTCCTCCGGCTCCGGCAAATCCACCGCCATTGATTTGGTGCTCGGCCTAATGCAGCCCGAACAAGGCCAGTTACTGGTCGACGGCAAGCCCATCACCCAAGACAACCTGCGCGCCTGGCAAAACACCCTGGGCTTTGTACCGCAATCCATCTTTCTGGCCGACAGCAGTATTCGCGAAAACATCGCCTTTGGCCTGCCTGAAAACGAAATAGACGATCAAAAAGTCCGCCGCGCCACCAAAATGGCCCACCTGGAAGAATTGATTCAGGAGCTGCCAAATGGCTTGAACACCCGAGTAGGGGAGCGCGGCGTGCAACTGTCCGGCGGCCAGCGCCAGCGTATAGGCATCGCAAGAGCCCTCTACCACGACGCCGAAGTGCTGATTCTGGATGAAGCGACCAGCGCTTTGGATGGCATCACCGAAAAACTGATCATGGACGCCATCCACGATTTCGCCGGGCAAAAAACCATCATCATGATTGCCCACCGCCTAGCCACCGTAAAACAGTGCGATACCATCTATTTATTAAGCAGCGGCAGCGTCGTGGACTCTGGCACCTACACCGAACTAAAGGAAAGAAATCAGATTTTCAAACGCATGGCACAGCACGCGTAACCGAACGGCACCCGCAAACAAAAAACCCAGGAACCTTCATGAAAGACATTATTCTGGCTGGCGGTTCAGGCAGCCAGGGAAAACGCATGGAAAACCAAGAAAAATGCATGAAAAACCGAGTTGTGACGGGGTTTGTAGAGCATCACTGATTGAGATTATTATGGTCATCTAATGATTTCACTCATGGATGCCTCTATGTCAGTGCCGTCTCTTTTTCACTATTTATCCATCATTCCCGGCTTTCGCCAATCCTGGAAAGTGCAACATCAGCTGTCTGATATTCTATTTTTAGTGGTCTGTGCGGTGATTTGTGGTTCTGAAGGATGGGACGAGATCGAAGATTTTGGCCACTCAAAGCTGGATTTTCTGCGCCAATACGGCAATTTGACCGGTGGTATACCCAGTCACGACACCTTGGCCAGAGTGATGGCGCTGATCAATGCGGACCAGCTTCAAACCGCGTTTGCTGAGTGGATGAAAGCGTGCCATGACGTTACTGACACCTAAATCATTCAAGCTTCTAAATTTGCAAGGCTGCCTGGTGACCATTGACGCCATGGGGTGTCAGAAAAAGATCGCGGCGAGTGTGCTTCACAAAGGTGCGGATTACTTGCTGTCAGTCAAAGATAATCAGCCAAAGCTTGTTAAGGCCTTCGAACAAGCTTTCCCCGTGAGTGAGCTGGTTCATTTTGAGGGTGATGCCTACGTGACTGACGAAAAAAATCGCGGCCGCCAAGAAACGCGGTACCACATTGTAAAAGAATTCACTGAAGAATTTCAGGAGCTTAGCTATGAGTGGCCTGGGTTAAAAACGGTCGGTGTGGTCATGTCATTTCGCAGCGAAGGCGATAAAGTGCCTACAGAACCTATGATCCGTTACTACATCAGTTCAGCCGATCTGAGCGCAAAAAAGCTCGCGGAAGCGGCCCGTCAGCATTGGTATATCGAGAATAAATTACACTGGTCTTTGGACGTCGCACTGCGTGAAGACGCTTGTAAAATCCATCGTGATTATACCGCTGAGAACCTCGCGAGAGTGCGTCATATCGCGTTGAATTATCTAAAAGGTGAAACGAATTTTAAAGGCGGCATCGGGCGAAAACAGAAAAAAGCGGCACTGGATGAGAACTACCTTGCCGCTATTCTTGCGGTGTGAAATGTTTTATGCGTTTTCCCTGTAAAGCGGTGTGACCGAATTTCGCTGTTGGAAGTTGGCACGCAGCTCGATTTATCCAGCTACAATAACCTCACATAAAAGATTTAATTGTTCAGCATGTCGCTGAATATAAACAGGTTGTATGTGGAGAAAATATGAAACCTTACTTGAAAATTGGCAGAAGGCTGGTCGGGTACGATTATGATCCCGTGGTGATTGCTGAGATTGGAATTAATCACGAAGGCTCACTAATTGTAGCTAAGCAGATGGTAGATGCTGCAATTTCAGCAGGCGCAGAAATTATTAAACATCAGACACACATTGTTGCAGATGAAATGAGTAAACAGGCGAAGGAAACTATACCTGGAAACGCAGATATTTCTATTTATGAAATTATGGAGCGTTGCTCATTAAATGAGGAAGATGAATTTTCTTTAATGCAATACACTCATCAAAAAGGCGCTATTTTTATCAGTACACCTTTTTCACGTGCAGCTGTAGATCGCTTGATTAAATTTGATATCCCAGCGTTTAAAATAGGTTCCGGTGAGTGCAATAATTACCCTTTGCTTGAATATATCGCGTCATTTGGTAAACCTGTTATTCTGAGTACGGGTATGAATGATTTAAAAAGTGTAGCGAAAGCGGTTGAAATTTTTCGTCATAAAGAAGTACCTTTCGCATTACTGCACACCACTAATTTATATCCAACCCCTCCGGAGTTAGTGCGACTTGGCGCTATGTCTGAATTAGCAGATACCTTTCCTGATGCGGTTGTAGGTTTATCTGATCACACCACTAATAATCTAGCTTGCTTTGGTGCTGTTGCGCTGGGCGCGTCAATATTGGAACGTCATTTCACTGATTCAATGGAGCGCCCCGGCCCTGATATTGTTTGCTCAATGGATCCTAAAGCAATGGCCGAATTGATTGAGGGCGCCAAAATCCTCAAACGCGAGCGGGGAGGCAGCAAGCAAAGCCTGCTTGATGAAGAACAGGTTACTAGGGATTTTGCTTTCTCTACTCTTGTTACAATTGAAGCTGTGAAAGCCGGTGAAGTGTTTACAATGGCTAATTTATGGGTAAAACGGCCTGGCGTTGGCCCAGTGAAAGCGGAGTTCTTTAATGGCGTTTTAGGCAAGCGTGCAACCAGAGATATTGGTGATGATGAGCATATTGACTTCGGAGATTTTAAATAAATGCCAAAGAAAATCCTCTTTGTTAGCGGTACAAGAGCTGATTTTGGTAAGTTAAAACCACTTATTAATGCTGTCAAAAAAAGTAATGGTTTTGAATACCAGATTTTTGCTACTGGTATTCATATGCTAGCAAAATACGGTGGTACTGTTAAAGAGATTGCAAAGTCTGGTTTCGACAATGTCTTCACCTATATGAATCAGATTGAAGGTGAGGATATGGAAATAATTCTGGCCAACACTATAATTGGTTTAAGCCGCTATTTGCATGAGCATCAGGTAGACATGATTGTTGTACATGGTGACAGGGTTGAAGCGTTGGCTGGAGCGACAGCCGGATCGCTTCGCAATATACTGGTTGTTCATGTTGAAGGGGGAGAGATATCCGGTACGGTAGATGAATTGATGCGTCATGCTATTTCAAAACTATCACATATTCATTTTGTTGCCAGCAACACGGCAGAGCGCAGACTGCAACAACTTGGCGAAGCACCGAACACTATTTTTAGAATTGGGTCGCCCGATGTTGATGTGATGCTTTCAGATACGTTGCCAGATTTAAAGAAAGCGAAAGAGCGGTATCAAATCCCTTTTGAGCAGTATGCCATCGCGATGTTGCACCCGGTGACTACTGAGTATGAACTGCAAGAACAGCACGCAGATATTTTTGTTGATTCGTTGCTGGCCAGTAAACAGAACTATATCGTGGTATATCCAAATAACGATCATGGCTCCGAGTTCATATTCAATGCTTATAAAAGACTGAAAAACAAAAGCAGTATCCGCCTGTTCCCGTCGCTACGTTTTGAGTATTTTTTACGTATTTTAAAACATGCTAATTTTTTGGTGGGTAACTCAAGTGCTGGAATCCACGAAGCGCCGATCTATGGCGTACCGGCGATTAATATAGGCACAAGGCAACAAAATAGATTCCGCTACGAATCGATATTCGATGTAGATTTTGACTGTGCTGATATTCTATCAAAAATGGCCAGATTTAATTTCCTTACCCGCTTCACGCCTTGTGCTTACTACGGTGACGGTTCGAGCGCAGAGAGGTTTATTGCGGCATTGCAAGAGGATGTATGGCATATTTCAAATCAAAAGCAGTTCAAGGACTTCAACTAGATGTATCAGGGCAAAACGGTTTTGGCGCTGATTACTGCCCGTGGCGGGTCGAAAGGGATTCCGGGCAAAAACATTAAATGTCTTGCTGACAAGCCCTTGATTAACTGGACTATAGATGCAGCAAGAAAAAGCGCATATATAGACCGGCTAATACTCTCTTCCGATGACGACAGTATTATAGAGCAAGCATTGTCTGCAGGTTGTGAAGTGCCATTTAAACGACCCGCTCAGTTAGCAATGGATAAAAGTAGCAGTATGGATGTCATTGTACACGCGCTTGAGAATTTAACAGAGCAGTACGATTACTTACTGTTACTGCAGCCAACGTCACCGTTCAGAACAGTTGCACAGATAGACGCTATTATTGAACAAAGTATTGGCACTGAAGCAGATGTTACTGTTTCAGTGACTGAGAGCAAAAAAAACCCTGCCTTTATGTATACATTAGATGGAAATAAGCTGCTGCCAGTTATTAGTGCTCAGCAGCAAAGTCGTCGGCAGGACATGCCTAAAGTCTATGAGCATAACGGCGCTCTGTATCTGTCAAGTATACCGCACTTATTGCAAGTTAGAAGCTTCAACGGTGAAGAAGTAGGGGCATTTATAATGGATACGATGAGCTCTTTGGATCTGGATGAACTAATTGATTGGGAATTTGCTGAGTATTTAATTTTGAAAGGATTGATTCGTTGAGAATTTTGCACGTTGCATCGTTTGTCGGCAATATTGGTGATAATGCCAGTCACTTAGGACTACAAGAAATTTTGGCTGATTATTTTAACCATTTTGACGTAGAGCAACTGGAAATTCGTAAGTTCTATAAAAACTATAAACATAAAGATAATCAGCACTTCGATTCGACATTTATTGAATACGCCAATCAATTCGATATGCTAGTTATAGGCGGTGGTGGTTTTCTTGATTATTGGTTAGAAGGCAGTGCTACCGGAACGACAATTGATATGGAACCGGAGCTAGTTACGCATATAAAGGTGCCAACTCTTATTTGTAGTGTTGGCTGCATGCCGCATAAAACTATACCGCTTGGCAACGTTGAAAAATTCCGCCGTTTTCTCGATGCGGTAATGCTGAACCCTAAAGTTCGCATTGTCGTACGTAACGATGGTTCAGTATCATCGTTGAAAAATGAAATTGGTGTTAAGTATTTACCGCATATTCCTGAGGTGTTAGATAACGGCTTTTTTTTCGATACGCAGACAGCTAATCCACTATCAATGGTACAAGGCTATATCTCTATTAACGTTACAAATGATCAGTTGCAGATGATTAGTAATAGCAGAGGAGATATTGACAAAAAAATTTATCTGACCGCCCTGGCACAGGTAGTTACTCATATTACTCAAGTGCTTAAGATTAGGGTTGTTTTTGTGCCCCATATTTATACTGACCTAAAGGCAATCACTGAAGTGCTCAGTTTGCTGGATGATTTTATCATCAGGGAGTACGTATCGGTAGCGCCTTGCTTGCAGTATGATGAAGGTGCCCGAGCAGTATTTTCTATATACAAAAATAGCCGGTTAGTTATTGGTTCACGCTTTCATGCCAATGTATGCTCTCTTGCAATGGGAGTGCCCACTTTGGGTTTGGTCGCACCGGATCGGGTCAAGTATATTTATGATCAGCTTGGTCTGCCAAACAGTTATGTGCTATTAGGTTACGATTTTGCTGATGATTTGATCGAAAAAATTGAACATGCTCTTCGATATGATCCAGAGGCAAAAAAATATCTTAATCAGGCACTTAGTGCACGGCGCAACGCGAGTAAAGCTGTGTATTTTGGTATTTTAGATAGCTTTGGTTTGAGGCCTGATAAGGAAAAGTAAATTTTATATTTTCAATAAAAATCAAGTCGCGCGAACTTGACTCTAAGTTACTAATTTTTAAAAATTTTATCAAAAAAGCTACAGCGTAGCAACAGGGAAAATGCATGAAAAACCGAGCTGTGACGGGGTTTGTATAGCATCACTGATTGAGATTATTATGGTCATCTAATGATTTTACTCATGGATGCCCCTATGTCAGCGCCGTCTCTTCTTCACTATTTGTCCATCATTCCCGACTTTCGCCAATCCTGGAAAGTGCAACATCAGCTGTCTGATATTCTATTTCTAGTGGTCTGTGCGGTGATTTATGGTTCTGAAGGATGGGACGAGATCGAAGATTTTGGCCACTCAAAGCTGGATTTTCTGCGCCAATACGGCAATTTTACCGGCGGTATACCCAGTCACGACACTTTGGCCAGAGTGATGGCACTGATCAATGCGGACCAGCTTCAAACTGCGTTTGCTGAGTGGATGAAAGTGTGCCATGACGTTACTGACACTTAAATCACTCAAGCTTCTAAATTTGCAAGGCTGCCTGGTGACCATTGACGCCATGGAGTGTCAGAAAAAGATCGCGGCGAGTGTGCTTCACAAAGGTGCGGATTACCTGTTGTCAGTTAAGGATAATCAGCCAAAGCTTGTTAAGGCCTTTGAGCAAGCTTTCCCCGTGAGTGAGCTGGTTCATTTTGAGGGTGATGCCTACGTGACTGACGAGAAAAATCGTGGCCGCCAAGAAACGCGGTACCACATTGTAAAAGAGTTTACAGAAGAATTTCAGGAGCTTAGCTATGAGTGGCCTGGGTTAAAAACGGTCGGTGTGGTCATGTCATTTCGTAGCGAAGGCGATAAAGCGCCTACAGAACCCATGATCCGTTACTACATCAGTTCAGCCGAGATGAGCGCAAAAAAGCTCGCCGAAGCGGCCCGTCAGCACTGGTATATTGAGAATAAATTGCACTGGTCTTTGGACGTCGCACTGCGTGAAGACGCCTGTAAAATCCATCGTGGTTACGCCGCTGAGAACCTCGCAAGAGTGCGTCATATCGCGTTGAATTATCTAAAATGTGAAACGAATTTTAAAGGCGGCATCCGGCGTAAACAGAAAAAAGTGGCACTGGATGAAAATTACCTTGCCACGATTCTGGCGGCGTGAAATGTTTCATGCGTTTTCCCTGATCTGTGTCCGAAGTCTTGACATGGATATTACCCGAAAATTTTAGGTTAGGCATTTATCCGGATTTTTTATGTTGATAGACAAAATGATAAGGTTTATAAGGCAAAACAAGTTGTACTCTTTGGGCGTTAAAAAAGTACCATTAAGGCTTGAGAATTATGAAAGTAAAATAAATCATTTTATAAATTTTTTGATGCCCTATTTTTATTATGATAAAAGTCTTGTTACTTTTGTTAGAAATAAAAAGGCACCAAGTGACTTTCATCTAATTATTGATAATGTACTGAGGAATGCTGAAAAAATTCCTTGCGGATTACTTTTCAGTATTTATGATTTCTGCTTTATGTATTGCTTTTTTGATAAGTTACCTGCCCTTCGTTCTGCTGCATTGCTGAGCATGGAGAGGCAATTGAGAGATAAGTTAATGAAAAAAGATATGTGTTCAGATGAAGCTTTCAAGGCTTACTTTCTAGCATGCATAGAGTTAGGTAAAGTAGATAAGGTTAAAGATGTTTTAGAGTTAATTTCTTCCGAAGATAGGAAGTTGTCCGAATCTCTACTGAAAACATTGGTATTTCAAAGCGAAAAGATTTCAAATTATTTTAAATTAAAATCTGATTTTTTCGATTTAAGTAGGTCTCGGTCAGGCGTTGATAAGTCTTACTACAACTACATTTCTGGGAAAACAGTGGCTATAGTAGGCCCTGCAGATAGTGATGAGTTTAGTGGTGCGGAGATAGACAGTTTTGATGTCGTAGTAAGATTGAATGTTAAAAATTTAGAGAGTAGTGATGATAGCGACTATGCCAAAATTTATGGTAGCAAGACAGATGTAGCTTATTATAGTTCTTTAGCTAAAAAAACTAATTTTGCATTGCTAGAAAATACTCTCTCCTTTGCAGTTGTGCCTGAGGGTATGGCTGATTCAATAAATTATAGTAATAAAATTCTAATAAGAGGGCGTACACATACCCCGGATTTCGTCAATGGCTCTCCCAATATGATTCCCATAGCTATTTTTGATTTGTTGAATTTTTCCCCTTCATACATAAAAGTATTCAAATGTGACTTTTATTCAGGGAAAAAAATATACAGAGATAACTACTTCCAAGGCACATCTATGACAAATATTATAAACCTTGCTTTGCATGACCAGTTGAGCCAATTGTCATTTGTTAAAAATGTTTATAATTCAGGTTTAATTGATGCAGACGAAGCATGTAGTAAAGTGTTAAAAATGCAGCCGGAAGAATACTTCTCAATTCTTTCTAATAACTTTAATGGGTAGGAGTTTTTAATGTTCAATGATGCATCAATTCTGATTACCGGCGGTACTGGTTCTTTTGGCCATACTTTTATCCCTATGCTGCTAGAGAAGTACAATCCCAAGCGAGTGATTATTTTCTCGCGCGACGAGATGAAGCAGTGGGAAATGGCCAAGAAGTTTCAGGGTGATTCGCGCGTGCGCTTCTTCATCGGCGATGTGCGTGATCGTGAACGAGTCTATCGTGCCCTAGATGGGGTAGATTATGTGGTGCACGCTGCTGCCACCAAGATCGTGCCCACCGCCGAGTACAACCCCTTTGAGTGTGTCAAAACTAATGTGCAGGGCGCCATGAACCTGATAGACGCTTGCATCGACAAGGGTGTCAAGAAGGTCGTGGCACTTTCTACCGATAAGGCCAGTAGCCCGATCAACCTGTACGGCGCGACTAAGCTAACCTCCGACAAGCTTTTTGTGGCCGGCAACTCCTATGCCGGCGGACATGAGACTCGCTTTTCCGTGGTGCGCTACGGTAACGTGATGGGCTCACGTGGCTCAGTGATCCCATTCTTTATGTCGATAAAAGATAAGGGCGTGCTGCCGATCACCGATTCTCGCATGACGCGCTTCATGATCAGCCTTGAGCAGGGCGTAGAACTTGTCTGGCATGCCTTCGAGGATATGGAAGGCGGTGAGATTTACGTCAAGAAGATACCATCGATGAGGGTCACCGATCTGGCGCACGTGGTGGCGCCTGAAGCGAAGCAGGAAGAGGTCGGTATCCGCCCCGGCGAAAAACTCCACGAGCAGATGATTGGTGCCGAGGATGCTTACTACACTTATGAGTACCCCGAACACTTTAAGATTCTGCCGGCGATTAATAGCTGGGATAAGGACGCTAATCGCATCAAGGATGGCCAGAAGGTTCCAGAAGGCTTTACTTATTCCAGCGATACTAATCCTGAGTGGATGGACAACGAAGAGCTGGCCACTTGGATCAACGCCAACTGGGAAAATATTGGAGCTATTTGATGATTCCTTACGGTCGTCAGGATATTCAGCAAAGCGATATCGATGCAGTACTCGAGGCGCTGCAGTCAGACTTTTTAACTCAGGGGCCAATGGTTCCTCGGTTTGAAGAGTCGGTGGCAGCGCACGTAGGCGCCAAGCACGCGATTGCCGTCAACAGCGCCACCTCTGCCTTACACATCGCCTGCATGGCCCTAGGGTTGGGTGAGGGCGACTGGCTGTGGACCAGCCCGGTGACCTTCGTGGCCTCTGCAAACTGCGGCTTGTATTGCGGTGCTAAAGTAGATTTTGTGGATATAGACCCAAAAACCTATGACCTATGCCCAGTCGCGCTGGAAGCCAAACTAAAGCAGGCGAAGATAGACAACCGCTTGCCCAAAGTGGTGGTGCCTGTACACCTGTGTGGCCAGCCCTGCGACATGGCCGCCATCAGCAAGTTGGCGCAGGAATACGGCTTTAAGGTGATTGAAGACGCATCCCACGCCATTGGCGGTAAATACAAAGGCGAGTTCATCGGTAACGGGCGCTACAGCGACATCACTGTATTCAGCTTTCACCCGGTAAAAATCGTGACCACCGCCGAAGGTGGTATGGCCATGACCAACAGCGCCGACCTTGCCGAAAAAATGAACCTACACCGCAGTCACGGCATTACCCGTGAGCCGCGCCTAATGACGCACGTGCCCGATGGGCCCTGGTACTATCAGCAGATTGCGCTGGGTTATAACTACCGGATGACCGAGCTACAAGCCGCGCTGGGCGTTAGTCAGATGGAACGGCTGGATGCTTATGTGGCACGCCGGCATGAGCTGGCTAACCGCTATAATCAGTTGCTGTCGGATTTGCCTTTAACCTTGCCTTGGCAGCACCCAAGCAGTTACAGCGGCTTACATCTTTACGTTATTCGCCTGCAACTCGAAAATACCAAGCTTAGCCACTTAGACGTATTCGAAGCCCTGAGAGAACAGGGTATTGGCGTGAACTTGCATTATATTCCTGTGCACATTCAGCCGTATTATCGCGAAATGGGCTTTAGTGAAAACGATTTTCCGCAATCCATGGCCTATTACCGTGAAGCGATCAGCTTGCCGATGTTCCAGGGCCTGACTAACGAGCAGCAGAATACAGTGGTGGCGGTACTAACAGAGATTCTGAGTAACCAACCATGACGTCGGGGAGCCGCGTAGCGATCATTCCGGCCCGTGGTGGCAGCAAGCGTATACCCCGCAAGAACATCCGTAAGTTTTGCGGCAAACCGATGATTGCCTGGTCTATTGAGGCGGCACAGGCCAGTGGTTGTTTTGACCGGGTGTTGGTGTCTACCGACGATTCCGAAATTGCCGAAGTGGCAAAAGGTTATGGGGCGGAAGTGCCTTTCGTGCGACCCCAGGAACTGTCGGACGATCACACCGGCACTATTCCTGTTATACGCCACGCTGTCGACTGGCTAATTCAGCATGGGGATCTTGTTGATTATGCCTGTTGTATTTACGCCACCGCGCCGTTTATCGCTATAGAAGATCTGCAGCGAGGCTTTAGCCTCATGCAGCAGCAATCTAGCGACTACGCGTTTTCAGTCACCAGCTATGCCTTTCCCATTCAACGTGCCATCTGTATTACCCCTACAGAAAGAGTTGCGATGTTCAACCCTGAACACTTCAAAACCCGCTCCCAAGACCTGGAAGAAGCGTGGCACGATGCTGGGCAATTCTACTGGGGAACAGCGGAGGCTTGGTTGCAGGAACGTGCACTTTTTAGTGAGCAAGCCGTCCCTGTAAAATTACCTCGCCATAGGGTACAAGACATCGATACTCCGGAAGATTGGATCAGAGCCGAATGGATGTTTAAGGCCATGCAGGCTTCAAAAGGCAATCAATGAACCTTGTTTTTAGAGTTGATGCGTCTATTCAGATGGGCACTGGGCATGTCATGCGTTGCCTGACCTTAGCTGAAGAACTACGGCGCCTTGGGCACAGTTGTGTTTTTATCTGCCGAGAGCATCCTGGGAATCTGGGCGAGTTCATCACCAATAAAGGTTTTGTTGTTCATTTTCTATCTACTACGAGCGGCGTTAATCTCAGGGTAGAAAACGACGATACGGCCCATGCCGAGTGGTTGGGGGCCAGTTGGCGTAGAGACGCAGAGCAGACGCTCGTTGCTCTTGGTTCTATGGAAGTAGATTGGCTGGTCGTAGACCACTACGCTCTTGATGCCCGTTGGGAGAAACTGCTGGCAAAAGCTGCCGGCCAGATCATGGTGATTGATGACTTGGCAGATCGCCATCACGCCTGCGATCTTCTACTAGATCAGAATTTGGGACGTGAGATTGCAGATTATGATCATAAAGTGCCGAAACACTGCACTCGGTTAATCGGCCCAAAGTACGCACTCTTGCGCCCTGAGTTCGCTCGGTTGCGCGAAAAAAGCCTGCAACGCCGTAAAAAGCCGGAACTGAAGCGCATTCTAATATCCCTCGGGGGCGTCGACGCTAACAACACATCTGGCAAAGTATTAAATGCCCTGTCTGATAGCACGCTACCGGTTGATATAGAACTGGACATCATAATGGGGGCAACCTCACCTCACCTGAAAGAAGTGCAAAAGCAGACTGACCGACTTCCGCGCCAAGCAGCGGTAAATGTTAGCGTTAACGATATGGCTGAACGTATGTATCTTGCTGATATATCTATCGGTGCAGCAGGTAGCACTTCCTGGGAAAGATGTTGTTTGGCTTTGCCGTCAATCATGGTGATTCTTGCTGAAAACCAACGAGAAATTGGCAATGCGCTGGAACAAAACGGATGCGCTCACCTTATCGCTGAGAATCGAATCGCCGAAGATCTAGTCCCGTTACTGAGCAGTCTGGTGGCATCCGGAGCCGAGCTTGAAAAGCTGGCGAATAACGCGATGATGATCTGCGACGGTAAGGGATGCTCCCGCTTGATTTCAGAAATGACGAGGGATGATTGATCATGAAGATATCCGTTCTGTGCAGTGATCCTGAACATCCGGTGAATATTCATTTGGGAAAATGGATTGAGCAGAATCAAATTCAGCATGATGTAGAATTAATACGCACCCGCAGTGAGCTTTCCGGAGGGGATATCCTGTTCCTAGTGTCGTGCTCCGAAATCATTAAAGCTGTGCACAGGTCAAAGTACCGTCACACCTTAGTGTTGCACGCGAGTGATTTACCCAGGGGGAGGGGGTGGAGCCCTCATATCTGGGAGCTTGTAAACGGTGCAGAGTCTATTACATTGAGCCTGTTGGAAGCTGAAGAAAAGGTAGATAGCGGGCGCCTGTGGCTGAAGCGTTCAATACTAATTGGTAAGACAGAACTTTGGGATGAGGTAAATCAGAAGCTGTTTCAGGCAGAAATAGACCTGATGAAAGAGGCTGTTGAAAATTTCGCCCAAATTAAGCCTTACAGTCAGAGCGAGAAGGTTACACCAACATATTACCCTCGCCGGACACCTGCCGACAGCGATATAGATCCGCATAAAACGATTGCGGAACAGTTTAACCTGATGCGTATGTGCGACCCTGAACGTTATCCTGCCTGGTTTGAATACTTGGGGCAGAAATACAAGATTAGTCTGGAGAAAGTTGACCATGAATAAGTTTGCAATTGCTGGTCGCCCCATTGGTAATGATCAAGAACCGTACATTATTGCCGAAATGTCAGCGAATCATAATGGAAATATTGAGACTGCCTTTCGGATAATCGAAGAGGCAAAGAAATCCGGTGCTGATGCCCTCAAAATTCAAACGTACACGCCGGATACGATTACCCTCAACTCAGACCTCCCGGATTTCCAGATCAAAGGTGGTCTTTGGGATGGAAAAACACTTTATGAGCTCTACCGATGGGCTCACACACCGTGGGAGTGGCACAAACCGCTGTTCGAACACGCCAGAAAGATCGGGATTCCTATTTTTAGTTCACCTTTCGACAACACGGCGGTAGACCTGCTCGAAGATCTAAACGCCCCAGCCTATAAGATTGCCTCCTTTGAAGCCGTCGATCTTTCGCTGATTCGCTATGTGGCTAGTACGGGCAAGCCAATGATTATCTCCACCGGTATGGCTGACGCCGAGGAAATCAGTGAAGCCATAGCCGCAGCCAGAGAAGGCGGCTGCAAGGAATTGGCGATACTGCACTGCGTAAGTGGCTACCCGGCCCCAGCGGAAGACTACAACCTGCGCACCATACCCGACATGATGGAGCGGTTTGGTTTAGTGACAGGCCTGTCTGACCACACTCTGGACAATACCACGGCCATTGCCAGCGTTGTGTTAGGTGCGTCAATTATCGAGAAACACTTCACTCTGGACCGGAAAGGCGGTGGCCCTGATGATAGCTTCTCCTTAGAACCCGCTGACCTTGTCGCGCTTTGTAGGGACAGCAAAACAGCTTGGAATGCGCTTGGCAAAATCGATTATGGGCGTAAATCCAGTGAGCAGGATAACGTCAAGTTCCGTCGTTCCCTATATTTTGTCAAAGACATGAACGCCGGCGACGTTGTTACTGCAGACAGCGTGCGCAGTGTACGGCCTGGGTTTGGGTTGGCGCCGAAACATTTGGAACGGGTTATTGGGAAAACGCTCAGTAAAGCGGTAAGTATGAATTCAGCAGTTACTGAAGATAGTTTTGGCTGACGAATGATTGTCGAATAGAAGCTCACTTGAGCCATTCTTTTTATTATGGCTATTTAATGATTTTATTCATGGACGTTCCTATATCCGCG
>Ga0307946_1000744_pt1 | contig 16701 bp, 12 predicted proteins | sample OrgLakmetagen230_FD_203153 | JGI IMG/M metagenome (GOLD analysis project Ga0307946, IMG submission 203153) | Saline water microbial communities from Organic Lake, Antarctica - #230 | ecosystem: Environmental > Aquatic > Non-marine Saline and Alkaline > Saline | place: Antarctica: Organic Lake...
CAGTACCACCCACCATATTTGAAAAACGGGCAGTCTCATCGAGGCTGCCCGTTTTTTTATGCGTGACGAAAACGGCCTGCGCTAAGCGCCCAGCAGAGATTGCCCGCAAACCCGCACCACATTGCCGTTTAAGCCGCCCGACCCCGGGCTGCAAAGCCAGCTGACGGTTTCGGCCACATCCACAGGCTGCCCACCTTGGGACAGGCTGTTTATGCGCCGCCCCGCTTCGCGAACGGCGATGGGCATGGCGTCTGTCATTTTGGTCTCAATAAAACCTGGCGCGACCGCGTTTATGGTGGTGCCGTTTTTGAGCTGCCGTGCCTCAGCCTGTACATAGCCAATAAGTCCGCTTTTCGCCGCGGCGTAATTGCTTTGCCCGCGATTGCCGGCAATACCGCTGACTGATGACAGGCACACAATGCGCCCGTTAGCGTGCAATAACTCATGCCGCTGAATTCTTTCGGTAATGGCCATGGCCGCTGTCAAATTCACAATGATGGCCGCGTCCCAAGACTGCTCTGGCATATTGCCCAGGGTTTTGTCGCGGGTAAGGCCGGCATTGTGAATCAGCAGGTCCAGGCCACCGAGTTGTTCAATGAACGTGGCAATTAGCTGGGGTGTATCGGCTTCGGTAATGTCCAGCGCCAGAGCGTGGCCTTTCAGGCTTTCCATCTGTTGTTGTAACTCCTGCTGCGCAGCGGGCAAGTCCACTCCGACGACGGTAGCGCCGTCGCGGCTTAGGGTTTGTGCGATGGCCAAGCCAATACCGCGGGCCGCGCCGGTAACCAGGGCCAGCTTGCCAGTAAGAGGTGCTACAGGGTTGGTGGCTGCTGCGCTGGTATTTTTATCGATCTGTACAATCTGTCCGGACACATACGCTGATTTCGCAGATAGGAAAAACCGCAGACTGGAGTTCAGGTTGTTTTGGGCGCCAGTGGCTACCCTTAACAGGTTCGCAGTGGCACCTTTGTTGCCAATCTCTTTCGCGACGCTGCGTACGAACCCTTCCAAAGCCTGTTGTGCCGCTGCATGGACCGGCTTACGGCAACTCTTCACGGGCTGGCCTAGCACGAGCACCCGCCCGTTCTGAGCCAGGCTTTTTATACTGGCGTGAAAAAACTGATACATCGCGCTCAGCTCGTCGGGCGTTTTAATGCCGCTGGCGTCAAACACCAGGGCAGAAAAGTTGCCAGGCTTGCTCAGCGGCAGAATCATGGGTTTCGTCCGGTTTCCAGCCTTGGCTGAATCGACCAGCCGTTTATCGCCGCTGGCGTGATAGAGCGTGGTCGCACTGGCGCCCAGCGCCGGGCCCACCTCGGAAATCAGCTTCCCACCGCCTGCGGCACCCAGCAGAACATCGCCTTCAATAAACGGCTGGTCTACCCGTTTTAGCCGCCTCAAAGGTACCGGTGAGGGCAAGCCCAGGGTATTGGCGGCGGTTTGCCCGAGTAATGTGTTGATCAGCTTGAAGTAAAGATCCGACATAGTAGTGGCCCTTTGGCGGTGATGACGTTTTCTATAGACAGATAGCGTTAATCATACTCTTTTTGAGCATCGCCCCAAGGGCGATGCTGGAGGTAATTGGCAGGCGGTCGAGCAGGCTCGCGCGATTGTTGGCTCATTGCCAATTTAGCCTTTGACACAGTGCCGAGTTGTCCGTAATATGCGCTCCTCGTTAGCCGGAAGCAGATCAAAAATCTCCCAGTTAACAACAAGTTTGATGCGGGGTGGAGCAGTCTGGTAGTTCTTCGGGCTCCTATTACCTTGAAAGACGAAGGGAGAGACGACCTTCGGCTTATGAGTCCGACCTGACGGCCTACTCATAGTATAAAGTTCTCACAGTTTGATGCGGGGTGGAGCAGTCTGGTAGCTCGTCGGGCTCATAACCCGAAGGTCGTAGGTTCGAATCCTGCCCCCGCTACCATATAAGAGAAAGGCAGACCGGTAACTTACCGGTCTGCCTTTTTTGTGTTTGGGTTGGCAGAAAAGCTCTGTGACGACTATGTGACACATCTGTGCCAGGCACTGTAACGCTGTCATTTGGTTTACACCCAGAAATGACCGTAAGTCACTTTTTGGCACGCATAATATGCGTTCCGAACCAGCACCCAAAATCCTTTCTATTGCCTGGCAAGATATGTGTAGCCCGGTACTGGGTTTCATACAGGTATTGCCCACAAAAAGTCGGGTAGAACTGGAAGTCTGGGAATTGCCACTGGCAGCGGGTACTTCTCCGAATACGGCGTCTGGCTGTCACCCTCTACCGCTTACCCTTTCGTGCGGTTGTCTATCCACTGCTCCAATGCGCCGGCTTCCATAGGCTTACCGAAATAGTAACCTTGGATAGTGTCGACGCCTTGTTCCACCAGGAACAGAAACTGTTCTTCGGTTTCCACCCCTTCGGCCAGCACCCTAAAGCCAAGGCTGTGGCCCAAAGCCAAAACGGTTCGGATAATGGCCACGCCATAGGCGTCGTCTGGCAAGTCGTCTATAAACACCTTGTCAATTTTGAGGCAGGTTACCGGCAGGTGCTTGATGTGGGCCAGGGATGAATAGCCAGTGCCAAAATCGTCGATGGCCAACAGAACTCCCATGTCCCGCAATGCCTGTAACAACCCGATGGTGCTGTCATCGCGCTCCAGAGCGCCTTCGGTAATCTCAAGTTCCAGCATACTTGCCGGTAATTGATGTTTGGCTAGCAGGTCGCGGATATGATCGGCGAAACCCGGCACCAGCTGCTGTGGCGCAATGTTCACCGCCACCTGCGGAACAGGGTGGCCCTGGTCGCGCCAGCGGGCCATTTGCGCCATGGCTTTTTCGAGTACCCAGTCGCCCAGCAACCCGATTAGCCCCAGCTCTTCGGCCAGCGGAATAAACGTGGCGGGCGACATCAAGCCGTTCACCGGATGCTGCCAACGTACCAGCGCTTCAACTCCGAGCAGCCCCGCAGTCCTGCAATCTACCTGGGGCTGATAATTCAGCGTCAGTTCGTCATTCTGAACCGCCCGGCGAAGCTCGCTGGCCACCTCGAATTTACGTTGCAGGCGCTCGGCCAGCAACGGTGTAAACAGCTCAATGCTGGATGGCCCGCGTTCCTTGGCAAGATACAACGCGGTTTCCGCGGCTTGCATCAGCCCCTGGGCGTCGGCGGCATCTTCGGGGTAGAAACTTATGCCCACGCAAACGGAGGGAGTCAGTTCATGGCCTTCCAGCTTCAGCGGTTTGGCTAGCGCATTGAATAGCGTCTGCACAATAACTGCAATGCCGTCACGTTTTGTGACCTGCTCCAGCACCAGCACAAACTCATCGGCGCCCCAGCGGCACAACAGGCCATTTTTCGGGCAAGCTTCGGCCAGGCGCCGGGCGACCGCCCGCAGAAAGCTATCACCGGTGTGATGGCCCCGGGCATCGTTGAGCAGTTTGAATCGGTCGATGTCCAGAAACACAACGGCAACTCCCGGCACAGCCTGAGCTCTTTCCGTAATCACATGGCTGACTTTGTCCAGGCAGTACTGACGGTTGGGCAAGCCCGTAAGCGGGTCGTGGTTCTGAGCAAAAAACAGATTTTTTTCGGCTTCTTTGGCTTTGGATACGTCGGAAAAAACCGCCACATAGTTGCGGATACTGCCGTCGTCGTTACGGACTATGGAAATGCTGCCCAGCTGAGGGTAAACCTCGCCATTTTTGCGGCGGTTCCAGATTTCACCTTTCCAGCGGCCTTTTTCGTTCAGGGAGCGCCACAACTCATCATAAAAATGAGCCGTGTGAATCCCTGATTGCAGAATCGAAGGGTTATGTCCTATCGCTTCCTGCGAGGTATAACCGGTAATTTCACAGAACGAGCGGTTAACGGACTGGATCCGTCCATCGGCACCGGCAATAACCACAGCTTCAGACGTCTGGTCCAGAAAGGTTTGGCTGGTAACCGGTTGCTGATCATTGCCGTCTTGCTCCAGCGCTCGCTTGCGCTGCAAATCCGGCAACTTGATGGAAATGGTTCGGCCGATAAATTCGTACAGCTCCCTCTCCCGCAGGGTTACATTTTTCGGGGTGTTGTGATGACACGTCAGCATGCCCCATAGCCGGCCATTCTGGGTCAGCGAAATGGTCAGAGCAGCTGCTACACCCATATTGCCCAAATATTCCAGGTCAACCAGTGGCAGCGAACGGTATGCCGAATAGGTCATATCCAGAGGCTGGTCGGTACCGATATCCGGGGCGCCATGCACGGGCACCGTGGCGCACTTTCTGTTAGCGGTCACCCACGTCAGGTTTTGGCTATTAAGCGCCCGGGTCTGGGCCGGAATATCCGACGCCAGAAAACGGTTTCCCAGATAGCTGTTCATTTGCGCTGAACGGCTTTCTGCGATCACTTCGCCATCCCGGTTGTGATCGAACTGATACATCATCACCCGGTCGTAACCGGTTAACTGGTGCACCACTTCTGCCACTTTTTGGGTGTAACTGTGTAGGTCTTGCTCGCGGTTGAGCTGCCACAGCAGGTCCCGTGTGGGTATGAAAACCTGGTCGAAAAGTACGCTCTGATCCTGAGCCCCGGCCTGGGATTGCTGTTCCAGTTCCAGTTCCAGTTCTACCAGCCAGTAGTGGTTGTCATAAGAGACCGCTGCGTTGCAGTTCAACCCGTTGTTGCCCCGGCGGATATGCAGATTCAGCACGACTGAAGAGCGCCAGTCGCCGAGGCCTTTCAGGCTGCGTATCTGTTCGATGTCGGCGGTGTTGGCGAACTCGTCGAAATTGCGCCCGAGCACGGCGGTGTAAGGTAATTGCAGCAATTCATCAACGTTTTCGCTGCAGTACTGGATGAAAAACTGGCTATCCAGTGCCAGTAACACACCCTGAGGTTGAATGGATTCGGTTTGCTGTAACCGCTTTTTTTCTGAGTCGGCGGGTTTCTGCGGTGACATGTCCATCCAGAAATTGTGAAATTAGAGAAATAGGGTGCAGGCGTAAACGCTAACCTACTGTTGATTCGACTTATTTACTATAGCAGCGGACCTACAGATTTGTTTTACAGAATTACTGAATAATGACCCCAACGTTGGAGCAAAAGAGCAGCAAGCCTGCGCGTTCTTATCGGCACCCGGGCTTTGGCCCTCATTGTCACGGCAGGTTTTCGCGCCAGCGTTTGACCTTCACCTGCGTTTTTACGGCTTCCAGAATTTCCTGAATCATCTCGATCAGCGCCTGGTTGGCCTGGTTGGCCTGGTGCCCCTTGCGCGCTGATTCGCTGTTTGGCAACACAGCTGCCACCAAGTCGTCAATAAATGCGTGATTGGCGCTTGAGGCCAGGTCTTCCAGAATTTGATGAACAATGTTAGCGACAATATCCCCCACCGAGTCTTCCAGGGTGCGGGCGATGGTTCCACCAACCACCGGTAACAGCTTCAAGCGCGACAGTTCGATGTTTTGCTGCAGAGCGTGGTCAACCCTGGTTTCCAGATAGTTGCGCAGGGCGCCGCGGTTCGGCACGTAGCTTTCCGCTGCGGCCCTCGCAACCCGGGCTGACAGCCAGTGACTGATCATTTGCCGCCGCGGATACAGCACCTGCTGCTGAATTTGGTTCACCAGCGGTGAACCCCGGCCGGCTTCGGACTGGATACCACCGATGACTTTCAGAACAATACGGTCTGACAACTCTTCCATGAACGCTTCGTAATAGAAGTTGATGAACTGATAAGCCCGATACTGGGTAACATCAATGATGCCGTAGCGGTGCAACCGGTGCACAATCGAGATTAGCCGTAGCAGGCGTAAAATACGGAAGCCGCCAATCGGTATGCAGCCCACCAGGTCGTACCAGTGAATGAACGGGTAGAAGTACCAGCGGCCGTAATCGTGGGTTTTTACCGCGTGAACCCAGCGGACAAAAAATTCCGTCAGAAAGACCGCTACAAACAGTAAGTCGTAAAAAATAAAGTTTTCGTGAATTGGCTGATAAGCCGCTTGCAGTGCCGGGAAGACTTCTTTCAGGGTATTTTGAATGGCGACAAAGTTGTAAATGGAATCCCAGATGATGAAGGCCATATTCACCATTAACAGGCCCAGCATCAGAAAATCCAGCAGAAACCAGATAAACTCGCGGCTGGATCTGAGTTTTTGACGGTTTATATTCAACATGATGAAAGAGGTCCGGCTGGTAACGTGTGAGCGTTTTAAAGAGGCTTGCCCGCCAAGGTTAGCGCATTTTAGGTGGCTGAACGACTTGTCAGCCGTGGGTAAGCTACACTGCGGCATCTTATAAAAATTTCAGGCGCGCCAGGTTGCATAGACTGCTGGCGGCTTAAGAACAGAATTCACTCCATGGCATCACAAACAATTCTGGCCTGCCTGCGGCGCACCGGGCTTGCAATGCTCGCACTGGTTAGCGTGTCGCTGCCTGCTCTGGGCCAGCAGGTTAAGGTGCAGGTGCAGGGCGATTATCCGCAATTGCAGGATAACGCCGAAGCGTTTATCGGCGATGTGGAAGGGCGCAGCGTCAGTAATCTGCGGCGCTATGCCTCTATCGCGGTAAACCAGGCCAGCGAAGCACTGCGGGCACTGGGTTATTACAACCCAGATATCAGCTGGACGCTGGAGCCGGGCGATGCCGACGCTGACAATCAGCCACGCCTGCTTCTAACCGTTGTGCCCGGTGAACCGGTGCGGGTAAAAACACGGCAAGTCGATATTAGCGGGCCAGGGGCAGAAGATGCCAAATTTAGTGGCAACCTGCCGGCCAAGCCGTCGTTGGGGGACGTGCTCAACCATGGCGAATACAACGCTCTGCGTGACACTTTCCCTACCCGTGCCCGCCGCCGCGGCTATTTTGACGGCAAACTGACCACCCATGCACTGACTGTAAATCCGAAAACCCTCGAGGCCGACATTGCCCTGGCGTATGACAGCGGCGAGCGCTATCGCTTGGGCGATGTCACCTTTGCCGAAGGCCACTGGTTCGAGCTCGATCTGCTTGAGAACTTCGTTACCTTTGAGCCAGGCACGGCCTACCACACCGATGAAATTGCCCGGCTGAGCAGCGATCTTTCTTCCAGCGGTTATTTTTCCGGGGTTAATATTGACGCCGTTCCAGAGAGTGCGGAAGACGGCGTCATTCCGGTGCAGGTTGAGCTCACCCGTCGCGAACGCCGCTCCTTGTCTGCTGGCGTGGGGTTTTCCACCGATGTAGGGCCGCGTTTTCGCGGTAACTGGCGCGAGCACTGGGTAAACCCGCAGGGCCACAGCCGCAGTGCCGACACCGAGCTCGCGCAGCTTCGGCAGAGCGTCAGCGCCTGGTATGAAATCCCGCTGGACCCGCCAATGACCGACCGCCTGCGCGTCGGTGGCGGTTTGCAGCGTGAGGACATCGAAGACGTTGAATCGGAGCTGGCCACCTTGGGCATGCAGTGGCAGCACCGGTTTGAAACCGACTGGTTACAGATTTTGTCGCTGCGCTGGGAGGGAGAGCGCTATACCATCGGTAACGATGACGAATCCGATATCAGTAGCCTGCTGTTGCCAGGCGCGGGTTATTCCCGGCGGGTTCAGGACTCGGCGCTGGATCCTTCGCAAGGCTACAACCTGCGCTTTGACATCAGCGGTGCCCACCGTGCCTTGCTGTCTACCGCCGATATTCTGCACATAAAGGCTTCCGCCAAGGGCCTGACTACCCTGGCGTACAAGCACCGTTTTCTGGCGCGTTTCCAAATCGGCGGGCTAGCGACTAACAGCTTCACGGATGTGCCGCCGTCGTTACGGTTTTTTGCCGGTGGTGACCAGAGCGTGCGTGGTTACGGCTATGAAACCCTGTCTCCACTAAACGCCAACAACGCCACCGAAGGCGGGCGCTATCTGATTGCTGGCAGTGTTGAGTACCAGTACGAGTTTGTTAATAATTGGCGTGCTGCGCTGTTTGTCGACCACGGTAATGCCGTTAATGATTTGCTTGATCCGCTGGCCACCGGAGTCGGCGTTGGTGTGCGCTGGATAAGTCCGGTAGGACCGCTGCGGCTGGATCTTGCCAAGGGCCTGAACCCGGAATTCGGCGGTGACTGGCGCATACACTTTTCCATGGGGCCGGAATTGTGAGTACAGAACAGAATCAAAAACATCAACCGCAGCCGCAGCCGCCAGCTAAGTCCGCAGCCACGAAAAAACCGCGGCGCCGTGGCTGGTGGTTCTGGGTGCTTATTGTTACTGCCATCGTACTGCTCTTGCCGCTTTTGCTTTTGACTTTTGTGCTGCTGGCGCTGCGCTCGGAAACCGGCACGGCCTGGGTTATTGAGCAGGTCCCCGGGCTGGAAGTGCAAGCCGGGCAGGGCTCTTTGTTGGGCCGCTGGCAGGCCACATCTTTAAGCTGGCGCGGTTATGGCGTTGATTTGCAATTGCAGGCGCCGGATTTGCAGTGGTCGCCGCAGTGCTTGCTGCAAAAGCGGCTGTGTGTGGACCATCTACGGGCGCACACCATAGAGCTGAATCTGCAGCCGTCTGCCGACGAAGACGATCGCTCCAGATCGGACATCCAGCTGCCCGACATCGGTCTGCCGTTGGGTATTCGCGCCGACCAGATTCGCCTGGGCGAGTTTTTTGTTAACGGCAACAAAGTCTGGGACACGGTAGAACTGGATGCCGGCGGCGCCGGTGAAAGCTGGCTGATAGACCGGGCGTTTTATCAGCGTGACGACATTCGTGTAACCGCATCCGGGCGGGTTCAAACCCGCGGCGACTGGCCGGTTGCGCTGAACCTCAGTGCCGTATTGCCACCGCCCTCGGGGGATCACTGGAAAATAGATCTGGCTTTGGCGGGTAGCGTGCGTGACCTGCGCGTTAGCGGTAGCAGTCAGGGTTACCTCGACGCAATTCTGGAAGGCATTGTCGAGCCACTGCAGGCAGATCTACCTGCTAGCCTGACTATTCGCTCCGATACTTTTTTGGCGGCCCCGTCTTTACCACCAACGCTGACGCTGAACAGCCTGAAGCTGGCGTTGCAGGGTTCTTTAGCCGACGGTTTTGAAACCAGCGGGCAGGCTACTTTGCCCGGCACCACCGGCCCGGTTGAGCTTAACCTGGCCGGGAAAGTGACCACCCAGGGCGCCGACAATATTGAGCTGACACTGGCTGCAGACAACGCCGGGCGCGACGGAACCCTGGCGCTGACCGGCAGCGCAGCCTGGCTGCCCGAACTGACCGCCGATGCCAATCTGACCATGAATGCCTTTCCCTGGTACACGTTGCTGCCGGATATGCAGGAACCCCCGGTTAACATTGACACCTTGAAGCTGCGGGCAAACTGGCAAGACCAACGTTATACCGCCACGCTGGCGGCTACTGCCGGCGGCCCTGCCGGAGATGCCAGCCTGGAGTTGGAACTTGAGGGCGATCTGCAGCAACTGACTATTTCCCGCTTACAGGTGCAAACCGGCGCCGGCAACTTAATGGGTAATGCCAGCGTTGGTCTGGCGCAGCCGCTATCGTGGCAGGCTACGCTGGAGATGCAGAAATTCAACCCGGGTTATTGGGTGCCGCAATTGCAGGCCAGTCTGGATGGCAGCATCCGTTCCAGTGGCCAGTGGCCAGAATCGGCGAGTATGCCAGAGATGTCCGCAGACGTAGATCTGGCCGGCCTGTGGCGAGGGCAAACCACCCGCATAAAGGTTAAAGCCAGTGCCGCAGACGGGCTTTGGCAGGTGCCTCAACTAGATGTGGCTATTGGCGACAACACCTTGGCCGGCAAAGGGCAGTGGGGCCAGCAGTTACAAGCCCAGCTGGACCTGGATTTGCCTGAGCCAGAAGCGATTCTGGAAAGTCTGCGCGGGCAGGCCAGCGCCCGTTTAACGGTAACAGGCACGGTGCAGCAGCCCCAGGCAGATATCCGTATTTCAGCAACGGCTTTGGCCTGGCAAGACCAGCTGCAACTCGCGGGCGTGGAACTCAGCGCTAACCTTGATGCGGCGGGCGCAATCCGCAGCCGGCTTCAAGCCCGAGGCATTGAAGCCGGTGGTCAGACCGTTGAGCAGCTGGACGTAACGCTGGATGGCACGCGCCAGAATCATGAGCTGGTGCTGGAGATGATTCACCGCGAGGTTGAAGTTCGCCTGGCGCTGGCGGGTGCGGCGGGTGAGCAGTGGCAACAATGGCAAGGCGAACTCAGCCGCGGTGAAGTGCTGGTGCCGGGGCAGGACCAACGCTGGCAGCTGCGCCAGCCCGCAGCTCTGTACTTTAAGGCCGCGACAGGCAACGCCGAGCCACAACTGACCTTTGCCGAACATTGCTGGCAGTGGCAGCAAAGCGCCTTGTGCGCCGGCGACCAGACCCTGCTGCCGGCGGCAGATGTTGAATACCGCATCATTAACTTGCCGGCGAAGGCGCTGGCGCCATTGTTGCCGGAAAATCTGCGCTGGCAGGCCAATATCAATGGCAGCATCGATTTTTCCATGGGCGCCGGAGGCCCCAGCGGCACGATAGAGTTGGATGCCGGCGCGGGTGACTTCGAAATTCTGCTGGATGGCGACTGGGAAACCTTGCGCCACAGCGCATTGTCTACCCGCTTGACGTTGCAGCCGTCTGAGGCGCAATTAGTGTTGGCGTTGGCCGGGCCAAAACTGGGATCGCTAAAGGCAGACCTGAGTATTGACCCGGCTGCGTCCGAACGCACCCTTAGCGGCGACTTCCAGCTCAGCGGCATGGACATTGCGCTGTTGGGCATTTTCACCGGTCTGGAAGAGGTAGCCGGCCAGATTAACGGCCGGGGTGAGCTGTCTGGCCCGCTAATGCGGCCCGCGGTGAATGGCGAATTAACCCTGTCTGACGGCCGGGTGATTGACCCACGCCTGCCCCTGGCCATGGAACAAATCAACGTCACCGTTGAAATGCTGGGCTACAACGCCAACCTTAATGGTTTGATTCGAGCCAATGAACGCAGCGAGCTGGTGCTTCAGGGCGAGCTTGACTGGCAAAGCGACCTGCCCAGCGGCAGCGTGTTTTTGCGCGGCGAGCGCCTGCCCATCGACATTGAGCCTTACGCCGAGCTGGAAGTAGCGCCGGACTTGACCATCGCCTTTTCCGGCGGGGAATTGCAGGTCAATGGGCGTGTTGACGTGCCCCGTGGCGCTATTGAAATCCGCGGGCTGCCGCCGCGGGCAGTATCTGTGTCTGATGACGAAGTGATTGTGGGGGTTGAAAAACCCGAGCCGGTGATTCGCTCGTTAATGATGGACGTGGTGGTGAACGTAGGCAGCCCCGATGACAAGGTCACGTTTGCGGCGTTCGGCGCTACGGGCGACCTTAGCGGTACCCTGCGGATTGGCAACAATATGGATACCCGCGGCACCTTGCGGCTCAACAACGGTCGCTTTGAAGCCTATGGCCAGGATTTGACCCTGCGTAAAGCCCGGCTGCTGTTTGTAGGCAACCTGAGCCAGCCGTATCTGGAACTGGAAGCCGTGCGCACAGTAGGGACGGTCGTCGCCGGGCTGCGCCTGAATGGCCCGGTGCAGTCGCCTGAGACCGAAGTGTTCTCCAGCCCGGAGATGCCACAAACCGATGCGCTATCGTACCTGATTCTGGGTCGGGCCCCGCAAAGCCAGCAGGACGACGGCCAAATGAGTCGCGCAGCGCTGTCATTGGGTCTGAACCAAGCCAACAAGATAACGGGCGCGTTGGGCGCAGAGTTTGGTATTCGTGATTTGACCCTTGAAGCCGAGGGCAGCGGCGACCAGACCGCGGTGGTGGCCAGCGGTTATCTGACCGACGAACTCAGCATCCGTTACGGCGTGGGCATTTTTGAGCCGGTGACCACGGTGGCGTTGCGGTACGATTTAGGGCGCTATTTCTATCTCGAGGCCGCCAGTGGCCTGGCGGCCTCGCTGGACATTTTCTATACCCGGGATTTTTAAAACACGGTTAAAAAACGGTTAACGCACGGCTAAGGCTCCGCGTTCAGTCTGGCCATTTTCAGGCGACAGGCCTGGTCTACAAAATGGCGGAATATACGGCGGTGGCCGTTGTGGTAAAGCAGATACTCTGGGTGCCATTGCACCCCCATTAGCCACTGGCCACGGGTATTTTCGATGGCCTGCACGAACAGATCGTTATCCACCGCCACTACGCGCAGGTCTTGCCCCAGTCTTTTAATGGTTTGGCTGTGAATACGATTTGTACCGATAACCGGCGCCCGCATGATCTGGCTCAGGCGAGTGTGATCCACCACCTTCACGGTTTGCAGGGGCAATAGCAGCGGGCGATGGCGTGTGTTCTGCCGCAGTGGGGTCACGTTTTGGCACAGGGAGCCGCCGCGATGCACATTAATCAACTGCGCGCCGCGGCATATTCCCAGCACCGGCAGGTTCAGGATTTCCGCTTCTATCAGCAGGCGCTGATCGGTTTCATCACGGCGTTTATCGTAATCTGCCGTTACCATGGGGTGCTGGCCATATAGCGACGGTTGCACGTGAGTGCCGCCGGAAAGCACTAGGCCGTCCAGTAGGCTCACGTTCACCCTGGTCCCGGGGCGTATGTAATGGGTGCGCGCACCGTGCATGCGCAGCGCCAGCGCAATCAGCCGCTGGGCCGGTCCGCGTCGGCGCGGGCCACTGATGCCAATGGTCAGCCCGGGCGGAGATTCTTCTTTCATCCGTTCAGATATCGATTCAGACATAGCCTTTGTGTTCAAGCCAGTGGTGAATGGTCTCCGCTTTGCTGTGGGTCAGATTGTGCAAGCTGATAGTGCCGGAATCGCGAAACTGAGCCCGCAGCTGCGCCAGGTCTTCGCTGTTGTTGGCAATGTCGTCCAGTATTACCCAGTCATTCCATACCGAAGAAAAATTCCACTGCGGGTTGTCGACGTCGCAATCCGGTAGCCGATAATGCAGGGTGGGCCGTTTTTTGATACGTGGGTCCTGCACATGTCGGGCCAGTAACGGTGCATCCAGATGGGCAAACAGCGGCAGCAGATCCAGTGCCCGGTTTCGGGTGGGGTTGTGCTGCAGGTAGTCTTTCATCAACTGTTCCAACGATGGCGCGTAGTCATCTTTCATCAGCAGTTCTGTGTAGTGAGGCGCCCAGGGCTCTATATAGGGTGTAAAACGCCGGCTGATATCCAGTTGATGGCGCTTTTTCAGCCACTCGTACAAGCCTGCAAACGCCTGTAAATAGCGCGTAATGGTGGGCGCCTGTAAATCTGGCAGTTCCGGGTTCAGTTGCAGTCCGAAGGCATAATAAATGGAATCGCGGCTGCCCAGTGCACCAAGTTGCCGCAGTTCTTTGACCAGCCGCTCAACCTCTTCCACCTGGGAAAAACCGATGGGCGGCCCGACAATTTCCAGCGGCACGATACGCTCGGCCGCGGCGTCGATTACGTCCATAGCCTGCCCGCCAAGCTCGCGCAGGCTTTCCGGTACGTCGGCCCCGGTCAGGTCCAGATCTTTAATGGGATCAGAATCCAGCTCAATCACGAACTCGCCCAGTGGCGTGTCTACTGCGGTTACGTAGCGCGCTCGTGGTTTCGGCTCGCCGTTCAGCAGGTTGGCTACTTCACGTACCAGCGCCTCGTAGCTTAAACCCGAAAGCTCGATTTCAACACCAACCCGGCGCTCTGCTCCGCTGGAAGTGCGGGTTACAGAGGGAATTTTGCAGAAGTTCTTTTGCGTCATTATTGCACCCTTCAATCAGTCTTCAGCGCTGCAAGCGCGGCCTGTAACGACAGAATCACCATAGCATATCAGGTGCCTGACTCTGGCAACCGAGCAAGTGGGAAAAATGCCATAAACAGGGTTTACACTGGATAAAACACTGTATATAGTCAAACCACTGTATAAACAAACAGGGTATTTTATGACGCAGCGGATCCCGAATATAAAGCTCACCGCCAGGCAGTCCCAAGTGCTGGATATCGTCCGCCGTTACCTGGATGAAACCGGGTATCCGCCCACCCGTGCCGAAATTGCAGCTGAGCTGGGTTTCCGCTCCGCCAATGCGGCAGAAGAGCATTTGCGGGCTTTGGCGCGCAAAGGCGCTATTGAAATGGTGCCCGGCGCCAGCCGCGGTATTCGCCTGCCAGAAAGCGAGCAGGACCTGGGTTTGCCGGTAATTGGCCAGGTGGCAGCCGGTAGCCCGATTCTGGCTCAGGAGCACGTGGAAGACCACTGCACTTTAAAGCCCGGCTTTTTTTCGCCGGCGGCGGATTATCTGCTGCGTGTACGTGGTATGAGCATGAAGAATATCGGCATTCTAGACGGTGACTTGCTGGCAGTCCACAGCACTCAGGACGTTCACAACGGCCAGATTGTGGTGGCCAGGGTAGGTGATGAAGTGACCGTGAAGCGCTTCCGTAAAGAAGGTAACAAAGTGTATTTGGTGGCGGAAAACGACGACTTCGCGCCAATTGAAGTGGATCTGACCGAGCAGGATCTGTTCATTGAAGGGTTGGGCGTTGGCGTTATCCGCCGCTCAGACCTGCACTGATCCGTAGCGACAGAAAACCGACACAAAGAAGGGCGGGGAATCATGGAACAACTGAGCTTTAACGGCAATCTTGCATACCAGCAACAGATCGCAGCGCGAGTGGCAGAGCAGGCGCAGCCTGTGCGAGTTCAGCCCCGGCCAGACCCGGTGTCTGCTGGTAATGTCACTGAAATCATCTTGCCCCAGGGCCAGGTGGAAAATTTTCAGCTGTTACTGCCAATGCTGACCCAGCTGAACCAGGAAAAGCGCTGGTTGGCATGGATTGATCCGCCACAGGAGCTGGTCAGAAAATGGCAAAAAATGCACGGTATTATTGCGGGTGAGCTGCTGGTTTTGCGTTCCAGCGCCGAGCATCCGGCGCGTAAGTTGGCGGAGCGGGCCCTCAGAGTGGGCACATGTCATGCGGTGGTGTTGTGGACCGAAAAGCTGAACAAAGCGTGTTTCGAGGCACTTCAGGCGGCATCCGCCGCGGGCAATAGCCACGGCGTTGTTTTGCGCCAGCGTTAATGCAGAGTCGGGCTGTGGGGCGCATCAAACCACTCAGCGTCGCTGTCGCTGTCATTGCTATCCCAATCCAGGTCCTGGGCGCTATCGCCTGCGGCGTCAATGCCTGCCGCAATCATGGCTTTGGCCACTTGCATCTGGCGGTCGTCCATCATGTCTTTGGCTTCTTCGGAAAAACTGATACGCACCAATGGCGCGCCGTCGTCGTCAACGCGGCGCAAAGCGTAATCGCCATTGCTGAGTTGAATAATTTCAAAAAACGATGGTGACATGATCCGAACCTTTATGTTCGCCAACGGGAAAGTGGGCGCGGGGATGTTTTACCACTCGCTGTGTCTTGCTTCCACATCGGCTGAAAATTGCTTTATTGCGCTTAGGCTGGCTTGAACCGATGCCAGCGAACGGTCTGCGCCAACGGCCGCAGTGATGGCAATAATGTTGTCGTTGCTGACGGTTTTTTTTGCCGCAGGTGGCCGGTTCTGCGCGTCTCCAAGTTGCTCCAGATGGTTCCACCAACTGTCAGCGTTGGATTGCAATGCCAGCAGTTGCTGAACTTCCGGCGCATCGGCTCCGATCAGCTTGCCCAGTTGGTCAATGCTCTGGGGTTGCCCTTTGCGTTGCTGATAGCACACTGCCAGCGTATAGAGCAGCAGCGTTCGCGATCGCAGCATCAGTTCAATGGCACCTTGTTTGCAGGCTTCCTGCTGTAAGGGCTGATTGCTGTTAACAGCAAGTCGTAACAATGTCTGCGCCAGTGCCAGTTTACCGGCAAGATGGGAATGCCACGCTGCTGCCATATACCCTCGCGACTGTTGTTGCTGTTAACGTTAGTGTAATTGGTGCTGTGAAATTCACGAGCACCGGAATTCGCTGAAACTTGAAATAAGCCGAGCATTATAACAGTTTTAAAGCCGCGTTGCCCGCTGTCTACTTCAGTTTTGAGAAGTTTGCCTGAACAATCAAAAGCCGCCTAAAAAATCGTAGCTGTGTCTTGAAACGTCCGTTCAAATCAAACAAAAAATACCTGAGATGTTTACCGGGGTTAGGCCATGGCGATTCCCCGCGGTTGCCGTACGTCGTGCTGTGCGTCGCTAAGGTGTAATATGATTAAATATAAGCACACCAAGCTTCGCACCCGGTTGCAGATCACTGAACAGGAGCAATGAACAATGGCCGCAGACCATCTTGCAATGGCACATCTGGACCAGCTTCTCGAGCACATGCAGCAGGCTTTGAAAGATCAGGATTGGGAGCTGATTAGCCGCCTGAAACCAGAGATAAAGCCCGCTATCGAACCCCTGCTTGAAGCGTTGAAGCAAGGGCAACTGCCGGCTGAAACCGTGCGCAGCCAACGACGCAGACGCGCAGGCGGTCTCTGTGGTCATCTTGCAAGGCGACGATGCCAGCGCCGAAGCCACGATCAAGGCCTTGTGCAAATGGTCTCCCTGTATCCCCGTGTTGTGCATTGGCGACCCTGATTTTCCCGGTCTGAATGACGAACAGCAAGGGCGAATCATTGCGCGCCTGGAGTGGCCATTCGGCTACACCAAATTTATTGATCGACGAACTGCCGGGCGCAAACCCTTTGCTTTAGCTGAGGGATAGCCCGGTTTAGGCGGGTCGCGTTTGTTGTTGCACGTAACTTCTCACCACGTCCAGCGAAACGCCACCGGTGGACACCACGCAATAACTCCGACCCCATCTGTTCGCAGGTTTCTCGAAAGATCGCTTCCAGTGCGG
>Ga0307946_1000763_pt1 | contig 16379 bp, 15 predicted proteins | sample OrgLakmetagen230_FD_203153 | JGI IMG/M metagenome (GOLD analysis project Ga0307946, IMG submission 203153) | Saline water microbial communities from Organic Lake, Antarctica - #230 | ecosystem: Environmental > Aquatic > Non-marine Saline and Alkaline > Saline | place: Antarctica: Organic Lake...
TGCGCCGTCCGAAGGTGCGTGACCGTGCGACCGGTCAAGAGGAAGACAAGATCCGGTTCACTTCCGCGATCTTGCCGAAATGGGCCCGGCGCTCAAGGAGCCTCGATGCCCTGCTGCCCGTGCTCTATCTGCGGGGTATCTCGACGGGGGACTTCCAGGAGGCGCTGGCCGCGATCCTGGGGAAGGACGCGCCTAACCTGTCGCCGAGTGTGGTTTCGCGCCTGACCGGGGAGTGGCAGCAAGAGTATGACCGCTGGCAGCGCCGCGATCTCTCGGCACGTCGGTATGTCTACATCTGGGCGGACGGCGTCTACCTTCAGGCCCGAATGGAGCCTCAAGCCGAGTGTATTCTGGTCATTCTCGGGGCCACGCCGGAAGGAAAGAAGGAGGTCGTCGGCTTCCAGGTCGGTGTGCGTGAGAGCGCGCAGAGCTGGCGCGAGCTACTCATCGACATCAAGGCCCGCGGCCTTGCCGTCCCGCCGGAAGTCGCGGTTGGCGACGGGGCGATGGGGTTCTGGAAGGCGCTCGACGAGGTCTTCCCGGGCACCCGTCATCAGCGGTGTTGGGTCCACAAGATTGCCAACGTCCTGAACAAGTTCCCGAAGTCCATGCAGCCGACGGTGAAGGGTGACCTTCGCGAGATCTGGCAGGCCGACACCCGCGTCGCGGCGAAAACCGCCATGGACACCTTCTCCGCGAAATACGGGGCCAAATACGAGAGGGCGGTCACCTGTCTGACGAAGGACAAGGAAGCGTTGCTCACCTTCTACGACTTCCCGGGGGACCACTGGGATCACTTGCGAACGGGCAACCCGGTCGAGAGCGTCTTCGCCACCGTTCGGCACCGAACCGTGCGAACCAAGGGGGCGCTGTCGCAGAAGACGGCGAAGCTCATGGTCTTCAAGCTCGTTCAGGCCGCCGCAAAAACGTGGCGCCGCCTGAAGGGCGCCAATCAGTTGCCTTTGGTCATCGAAGGCGTCACATTCACCGACGGTGTCGCCGAGAAAGACACCGCAAACCGCGCCGCTTGATCAGGCTGCGTCACCCAGATTCCAGCATAGCTCTCGGTGCAGTCGCACAGGTCCAAAGCTTTGCCGTGTCGGTCACGCAGGATTATCCCGACCGATGGTTCGAAGGTGGCATCTTGCGCGTCCAGACGGGCGACGCTGCGGGGTTGACTGCCGCCATCAGGACCGACCGACGCAAGCCCGGCCAGCGCGATGTGACACTCTGGGATGGTCTGAAGGTCGCTTTGGCCGCGGGCGACCGGGTGCGGCTGACAGCAGGCTGCGACCGGCGGGCCGAGACGTGCCGCGTCAAGTTCGACAACCTTGTCAACTTTCAGGGATTCCCCGACATGCCCGGTGACGACTGGCAGGCCACCGTGCCGCGCCAGTCGCAACCGGCCACGGGCGGAAGCCTTGTGCGATGACCGACTTGGTTGCCGTCGCAAGGGCGTGGATCGGGACGCCCTACGTCCATCAGGCGTCATGCCGTGGTGCGGGCTGCGACTGTCTGGGGCTGATCCGTGGCGTCTGGCGTGACCTGAATGGATCAGAGCCGGAAGCGGTGCCTGCCTATACGTCCGTCTGGGACGAACCGCAGGGGCAAGAGGTGCTGTGGCGCGCCGCCCTGCGTCACCTGCGCTGTGTCACGGATCAGCCGTTGCAGGACGGACAGGTGCTGCTGTTTCGCATGCGGGACGGCGCCGTCGCCAAGCATCTGGGGCTGGTGTCGCAGACCGGTGCCAACCCTGCCTTCATCCACGCCTACACAGGCCACGGCGTGGTGGAAAACCCGCTCTCGGCCCCTTGGGCCCGCCGCATCGTGGCGCGCTTTTCCCTGACCTGAAGGATTACACAGATGGCGACGATCGTTCTCTCTGCCGCTGGCATGGCCGCCGGCAGCGCCCTTGGCGGGTCGGTTCTGGGGCTGTCCTCGGCGGTGATCGGGCGGGCCGCCGGGGCGGCGCTGGGCCGCATCATCGACCAGCGCCTGCTGGGATCGGGCAGTGACCCGGTCGAGGTCGGCAAGCTGGAACGTTTTCGCCTGAACGGTGCAAGCGAAGGCATGGCCGTCGCCCGCGTCTATGGCCGGATGCGGGTTGCGGGGCAGGTGATCTGGGCCACGCAGTTCGTCGAGACAGCAACCACCACCGGCGGCGGCAAGGGCCAGCCCGTGCAGCCGCAGGTGACGGAATACAGCTATAGCGTCAGCCTTGCGCTGGCGCTTTGCGAAGGGACGATCACGCGGGTGGGGCGCATCTGGGCGGATGGAGAAGAGATCGCGCCCTTCGATCTGAACATGCGCGTCTACACAGGCACGGATGACCAGTTGCCCGACCCCAAGATCAGTGCAACCGAAGGCCCCGATCATGTCCCTGCCTATCGTGGCATCGCCTATGTGGTGATCGAGGACCTGCCGCTGGGCCAATTCGGCAACCGCGTGCCGCAGCTGACCTTCGAGATCATGCGCCCCAGCGCAGAGGATGCAGCCCCCGAGGTCGCGGACATGGCGCGCCAGATCAGGGGCGTCGCCCTCATCCCCGGCACCGGTGAATACGCGCTTGATACCGAACCCGCCTATCTGGGCGAGGTCGAGGGCGATCAGGTTGCGATCAACGTCAATGCGCCCTCGGGTGCGACAGACTACGTGACCGCCATTACCGCGCTGACCGGCGAACTGCCCGCCTGCGGATCGGCCTGTGTGGTCGTGTCGTGGTTCGGGTCGGACCTGCGCTGCGCAGAATGTGACGTGCAGCCCAAGGTGGAACAGGCCGAGATCGACGCCCCCGACAGCCCGTGGCAGGTTGCTGGCGCTGTCCGCAGCACGGCAGGGACGGTGCCGCAGGACAATGGCCGTCCGGTCTATGGCGGCACGCCCTCGGATCAAAGCGTCATCCGGGCGCTGCGCAATATGGCCGCCAAGGGGCTTCGGCCTGTCTTCTACCCTTTCATCCTGATGGAACAGATGGCGGGCAATACGTTGCCCGACCCGTGGACCGGCCAGACGGGACAAAAGCCGCTTCCGTGGCGGGGGCGGATCACGCTGGACCGCGCACCGGGACAGGCGGACACGACCGACCGGACAGAGGCGGCAGAGGCCGAGGTGGCCGCCTTCATGGGCACCGCGCAGCTGTCTGATTTCACCCGCGACGGCGAGGTGCTGACCTACAGCGGCCCGTCCGAGTGGCGTTATCGCCGGTTCATCCTGCATTACGCCCACATCTGCGCCATCGCAGGCGGGGTCTCGGCCTTTTGCATCGGATCGGAAATGCGCGCGCTCACCCAGATCAGGGGCGTGGGTGACAGCTTTCCTGCCGTTGCAGCCCTGCGCCAGCTGGCGGCAGAGTGCAGTGTGATCCTCGGGCCTGACTGCAAGATCAGCTATGCCGCCGACTGGTCGGAATATCACGGCTACCAGCCTGCGGGCACGGCGGACAAGTATTTCCACCTCGATCCTCTCTGGGCCGATCCCAACGTCGATTTCATCGGCATCGACAACTACATGCCCCTCTCCGACTGGCGTGACGGCGACGATCACGCCGACGCGGTTGCAGGATCGATCTACAACCTCGATTACCTGACCGGCAATGTCGCAGGCGGCGAAGGCTACGACTGGTATTACCATTCGGACGATGCCCGCGCGGCGCAGATCCGCACGCCGATCACCGACGGAAACGGCGAGCCCTGGGTCTGGCGCAACAAGGACCTGCATGGCTGGTGGGCCCACCGCCACCATGACCGCATCGGCGGGGTGCGGCAGGCGCAGCCGACCGCGTGGCAGCCGCAAAGCAAGCCGTTCTGGTTCACCGAATTCGGCTGTGCCGCGATCGACCGGGGCACCAACCAGCCCAACAAGTTCCTTGATCCCAAGTCCTCGGAGTCGCTGTTGCCGCGCTATTCGGGTGGGATGCGCGACGACTTCATGCAGATGCAATATGTGCGCGCCGTCTATCGCCACTTTGGCGATCCCTCCCGCAATCCGATGTCGGACGAATACGCGGGCCGGATGCTGGATATCAGCCGCACCCATGTCTGGGCCTGGGATACGCGGCCCTTCCCGGTCTTTCCGGGAAAGACGGCGCTTTGGTCGGACGGGCCGAACTATCATCGCGGGCATTGGCTGAACGGGCGTGCCTCGGCGCGGACGCTGGCCGGCGTCGTGGCCGAGATCTGCGAAGGGGCCGGTATCACCAGCTATGACGTGAGCCGTCTTTACGGTGTCGTGCGGGGTTACGTCGTGACCGATCTGGCCACCGCCCGCAGCGCCCTGCAGCCGCTGATGCTGGTCCACGGCATCGAGGCTGTAGAGCGCGAGGGTCAGCTTGTCTTTTTCAACCGCACGGGGCGCAAGGATGTGGCACTGGACCTGCCGACACTGGCGGACCACCCCGAGACGGGCACGCCGCTGGAACTGACCCGCGCACCCGACAGTGAGATCGCGGGGCGGGTCCAGATCGGGTATCTTGACGCCGAGGCCGATTACGAAGCCGCAATGGCCGAGACCGTCCACGCCAGCGACCGGACGGTCGGCGTTGCAAGGTCAGAATTCGCCATGGCGCTGACGCGGTCCGAGGCCGCACGCACCGCCGCCCGCTGGATCGCGGAGGCATGTGTGGCGCAGGACAGCGCGCGCTTTGCCCTGCCGCCGTCGATGTCGGACGTGGCGACGGGCGATGTGGTGGCGCTGGGCGATGGCCGCTACCGGATCGACCGGATCGAAGAGGCGGGCTTGCGGCTGGCCGAGGCGACACGTGTGACCGATGCCCTCTATCTGCCGCAGGACCGGCTGGAGGAAGGCGCACGCCTGAAACCCTTTCTTGCGCCCACACCGGTCTACATGGCTTTCATGGATCTGCCGCTTTTGACCGGTGACGAAGTGCCCCATGCGCCCCATGTCGCTGCCTGTGCAGCACCCTGGCCGGGTGGGGCCGCGCTTTACTCCGCGCCGCAGGACAGCGGCTACATCCTGCAAGAGCTGTTCCGCACGCCCGACCCGATGGGTGTGACGCGGACGGTGCTGCCGAAAGGGCGGGTGGGTCTGTGGGACCGTCAGGCGGGGCTGCGCATCAGGATGACGGCGGGCACGCTCAGTTCCGCTGCAACCGAAAGCGTGCTGTCGGGGGGCAATACGCTGGCCATCGGCGACGGCTCCGAGGACGGATGGGAGATCGTGCAGTTCACCGACGCCGTGCTGGTCGGCCCGCAGGAATGGGAGGTGACGGGCCTTTTGCGTGGGCAGGCAGGCAGCGACGCGATGATGCCCGATGTGTGGCCCAGAGGTAGCCGCGTGGTCGTGATGAACGGGCCCCCGCGACAGATTTCCCTGCCTACCTCTGCACGTGGGCTGCAGCGGCACTATCGCTTCGGCCCGGTGAAACATGCCGTGACGCAAAAGACGTTCCGGCATCGGGTGCTGACCTTCAAGGGCAACGGTTATCGCCCCTATGCGCCTTGCCACCTGCGTCAGTCACAGGCAACGGGCGGGCTGCGCCTTGACTGGATCAGGCGCGCGCGGATCGACGGTGATCTCTGGGGCCAGACCGAAGTGCCACTGGGCGAAGAGCAGGAAAGCTACCTTGTGCAGGTGCGCCTTGGCGGGGCCGTGGTGCGCGAGGTGACGGTCAGCGAACCGCATTTCGACTACACCGATACGCAACGGGTGGCGGATACGGGTGGCACCGGCTTTACGCTGTGGGTGGCACAGGTTTCGGCCCGTTTTGGCGTCGGGCCCTTCACGGGGCTGGCGGTGGGATGATGCAGGCGGTGCATCTGACAGACCTCGACATTGCGGCGCGTGTGCTGGCGGGCAGGGCCTGCGAAACACGCGACAAGCTCGCCCGGCGCATGATCGCCTTCGCGCACTTGGCTGACCGCTACCGCAAGCGCACCGGCAAGGCCCATCCCCGCTGGGGGGCGGGCGCGTTGCAGGATGCCGCCCGGCGTCTGGGGCCTGTCACGGATGCGGATGCACGGTCTGAAGACTACCGATCCGCGCTTGCCACGATCCTCAGGGCGCTCGCCTACGATCACGAACCGTGATTTCCCGGTCGCCCCTTTGTTCTTGGCGTTTCGACCCTATGTCAGTTAGGCAGGGCCGCGAAGCGAAAGGGCATCAGCATGGCGCAGGTTCACACGAAGCCGCATATCGTCGATCCCGTCTGGGACCGCATCCGCGAAGAGGCGGGCGTCGCCGTGCAGGCGGAGCCTTTGACGGGTGGCATGATCCACGCCGGTGTCCTGCACCACGCGCGGTTCGAGGATGCGCTGGGCTACCGGATCGCCATGAAGCTGGGGTCGTCCGAGATGTCGGAACAGACCCTGCGCGAGATGATCGACAGGCTTTACACCCTGCATCCCGAAATCGCCAATGCCGCACGCGCCGATCTGGTGGCCATCCTTGACCGCGACCCTGCCTGCCACCGGCTGATGCAGCCCTTGCTGTTCTTCAAGGGGTTTCAGGCCGTGCAGGCGCACCGCGTCGCCAATGCTCTGTGGACCGCCGGACGTCTGGACCTTGCCTATTTCTTCCAGATGCGCACCTCCGAGATCTTCGGCGTCGATATCCACCCCGGTGCGACCATCGGCAAGGGTATCATGATCGACCACGCGCATTCCGTTGTCATCGGTGAAACAGCGCGCGTGGGCGACAATGTCTCGATGCTGCATTCCGTCACGCTGGGCGGGACAGGCAAGGATACCGAAATCCGCCATCCCAAGATCGAGGACGGTGTGCTGATCGGGGCAGGAGCCAAGGTGCTGGGCAATATCACCGTGGGCCATTGCAGCCGTATTGCCGCAGGCTCTGTCGTGCTGGAGGATATCCCCCCGATGAAGACGGTCGCCGGTGTTCCCGCCAAAATCGTGGGCGAGGCGGGCTGTGCGCAGCCGTCGATCACGATGGATCAGCTTCTGGGCGATCTCGGACCGGCCTGAGCCGTTCGTGTGACGAGATGTCAGCGGTCGGACAGGTAGTCTGCCGCGACATACCCCGTGATCCCCGGTGCATCCGACAGCGATACGCGGCACCAAAGCTGACCCATCTCGGTCACGCAGTCCCTTCGGTCAAGAGTGGTGCCGTCCGGCAGTCCCAGAACCACGCTATACCCAAGGCCCGGACCCGCGCGCAGCTTCAGCAAGTCATCCGGCCCCGTGCCACTGACGACCGCGCGGTCACCTATGCCGGTGCTACAGCCCGCAGCAAGCAGGACGGCCAGTGTCATCGGAAGGTTGTGGCGGGGCATGGTCTGACCTCATTCGTTTTCCTGTCAGTAGACAAGCAACGGGCAAAATCCAAGCTTTCATAACCGCCTTGCGCCGGGATTTGCCGCCAGGGAAGCCCCGCGCGGCCGGTGTTCAGGCTGAACAAGAAGCGCTGGGCCATCCGCCCAAGGAAAGACGGCCCCCGAACGTTCATCCGGGGGCCGTGATCGGCGTCAAGCCATCCCGCATCGCGTCGCGGGCCTGTGCGGTGGTTACCGGTCAGGCCAGCATGGTCATCGGGCTTTCAAGGTTGTCCTTGATTGCCTGCAGCAGCTTAGCCCCCAGTGCCCCGTCGACGACCCTGTGATCCACGCTCAGCGTCACGGACATGACCGTTGCAACCGTCAGCTCGCCATCTTTCCCGACGACGGGCTTTTTCACACCCGCACCCACGGCAAGGATTCCCGAATGGGGCGGGTTGATGATCGCATCGAAGTTGTCGATGCCGAACATGCCAAGGTTGGACACGGCGAAGGCGCCACCCTGATACTCGTGCGGCGCCAGCTTGCGGTCGCGGGCGCGGGCCGCAAGGTCCTTCATCTCTGCCGACAGGGCCGACAGCGACTTCATCTCGGCGTCTTTCAGCACGGGCGTGAACAGACCGCCTTCAATCGCCACGGCAACTGCCACGTCCGATTTCTCGAACTTGAGCGTCCGGTCACCGGCCCAGACGGCGTTCGCGTCCGGCACCTGTTGCAGCGCCAGCGCGCAGGCCTTGATGATGAAGTCGTTGACCGACAGCTTCACGCCGCGCGCTTCCAGCTGCTTGTTCAACTGACCGCGGAAGTCCAGCAGGGCATCAAGGTTGATGTCGCGGCGCAGGTAGAAGTGCGGCACGGACTGCTTGGCCTCGGTCAGGCGGCCCGCAATGGTCTTGCGCATCCCGTCCAGCTTGACCTCTTCGAAGGGGCGGCCCTCGTAGCTCTTGATGACCTGCTCGGTCGAAGGTCCCTGTCCAAGGGCAGCGCCAGCGGCTGCGGCGGGTGCGTCTGCCTTGGCCGCTTTCGGGGTATCTGCCTTTTTCTGACCGGGTTGTGCGTTTTCCACATCGACTTTCACGATCCGGCCACGCGGGCCAGAACCCTTGAGGTCTGCCAGATCCAGACCCTTGTCCTTGGCAATGCGACGGGCAAGTGGGGAAGCGAAGATACGCTCGCCGTCCTTTGCCCCGGGTGGCGGGGCGGCAGGTTTTTCCTGCGTGGCGGCACCGCCCGAGCGACCGTAGCCTGCGGCGGGTTCGGTCTGTTCCGATGGCTCGGCGGGTGCCACATTGCTGTCGGCATCGCCCGAGGGGGCCGAGACATCACCGATGTCGTCAACACTTTCGCCTTCTTCCAGCAACACGGCGATCACGTCGTTGACCTTGACGCCTTCGGTGCCTTCCTCGACGACGATCTTGCCGATGGTGCCTTCGTCCACGGCCTCGAATTCCATCGTCGCCTTGTCGGTCTCGATTTCGGCCATGATATCGCCAGAGGACACGGTGTCGCCCTCTTTCACCAGCCATTTCGCCAGCGTGCCTTCTTCCATCGTGGGTGACAGGGCAGGCATCAGGATTTGGGTGGGCATCAGGAAATCTCCTCGACCATGATACGGTTGAAGGGCGGGGTTGCACCCGCGCCTTCGGGTCTGGCGTCCAGAATGTGGGCAAGGTTCGCCTCGACCCATTCCTTGCGGGTCGCTTCGGTCGACATCACGCCGACCTGATCGTCCAGCAATTCGCTGGGCACCGTAAAGCGGTAGCGTGTCGTGCCGTCGTTGATAACGAAGGTGAACGCGCGGCCCTCTTCGTAGCTTTCGATTTTTTCAGGATACAGGGACATCAGCGATAGGTCACCTTGTTGACGGCGTCGATCACCTCGGCGGTGGTCACCAGCGCGTGTTTCTCGAGATTGGCCGCATAGGGCATCGGCACGTCCTTGCCCGTGCAAGTGATGACCGGAGCATCCAGATAATCAAAGGCCTGCTGCATGATCTCGGAGGATATGTAAGAGCCGACGGACCCTTGTGGCCAGCCTTCTTCGACCGTGACGCAGCGGTTGGTCTTGCGCACGCTTTCAAGGATCGTGTCCATGTCCATCGGGCGGATCGTGCGCAGGTTGATGACTTCGGCATTTACGCCGTCTTCTGCAAGCTTTTCAGCGGCATCCAGCGCGTAAGTCATCCCGATACCGAAGCTGACGATGGTCACGTCGTCGCCCTCGCGTTCGATCTTGGCCTTGCCGAAAGGAATGGTGAAATCGTCCATCACCGGCACGTCGAAGGACCGCCCGTACAGGATTTCATTCTCGAGGAAGATCACCGGGTTCGGGTCGCGGATCGCGGACTTGAGCAAGCCTTTCGCGTCGGATGCCGAATAGGGCGTCACGACCTTGAGGCCCGGCACCTGCATGAACCATGCGGTATAGTCCTGCGAATGCTGCGCGCCCACGCGGGCAGCGGCCCCGTTCGGTCCCCGGAACACCATCGGCGCACCCATTTGCCCGCCGGACATGTAAAGCGTTTTGGCAGCAGAGTTGATGATCTGGTCCATCGCCTGCATGGCGAAGTTGAACGTCATGAACTCCACGATCGGCTTCAGTCCGCCGAAGGCCGCGCCGACACCGATACCTGCAAAGCCATGCTCGGTGATCGGCGTGTCGATGACGCGCTTGGCGCCGAATTCATCCAGCAAGCCTTGGCTGATCTTATAGGCACCCTGATACTCGGCCACCTCTTCGCCCATCAGGAACACCCCGTCGTCGCGGCGCATTTCCTCGGCCATGGCGTCGCGCAGGGCCTCGCGGACGGTCGTGGATTTCACCTCGACATCGCTGTCCCAGTCCGGTGTCTTGTCGGACTTGGGCGGTTCGGGGTGCGACATCGCCTCGGCCGGTGCGGTTTCCGACGATTGCTCCTTGTCGGCGGGAGCAGCGGCGCTGGCGTCTTCGGCCTTGTCCATGTCGTCTGGCACGTCCTCGCCTTCGTCGACCATGATGGCGATGGGATCGTTGACCTTCACGCCTTCGGTGCCTTCCGCGATCAGGATCTTGCCCAACACGCCTTCGTCAACGGCCTCGAATTCCATCGTGGCCTTGTCCGTCTCGATCTCGGCCAGAATGTCACCGGCGGCAACGGTGTCGCCCTCCTTGACCAGCCACTTGGCCAGCGTGCCTTCCTCCATCGTGGGGGACAGCGCGGGCATCAGGATTTGAGTTGCCATTTATACAGCCTCCCCTTGTGGAATCTCTTTGGCGTAGATGTCGGTCCACAACTCGTCCAGGTGGGGTTCAGCGCTTTCCTTCGAGAACTCGGCCGCATCGTTGATGACGTCCTTGGTCTCTTTGTCGATGGCTTTCAGATCGTCCTCGCTGGCGTGCTTGCCTTCCAGAATCATCTTGCGGATGGCCTCGATCGGGTCGCGTTCTTCGCGCATCTTCTGCACCTCTTCACGGGTGCGGTATTTCGCGGGGTCCGACATCGAATGGCCGCGATAGCGGTAGGTTTTGACTTCGAGGATATAGGGGCCCTTGCCCGCGCGGCAGTGGGCCACGGCGCGTTCGCCGGCCTCTTTCACCTTGATGACGTCCATGCCGTCGACTTCCTCGCCGGGGATGCCGTAGGCCGCGCCCCGTTCCCAAAGCGACGCCGACTTGGTTGACCGCTTGACGCTCGTGCCCATCGCATACTGATTGTTCTCGATCACGAAGACGACCGGCAGATCCCAGAGTTCGGCCATGTTGTAAGTCTCGTAGACCTGGCCCTGGTTGGCGGCACCGTCACCGAAATAGGTAAAGGTCACCCGGTCGTTGCCAAGGTATTTGTCGGCAAAGGCCAGACCCGCGCCCAGCGGTACCTGCGCCGCCACGATCCCGTGACCGCCGTAGAAATGCTTCTCTTTCGAGAACATGTGCATCGAGCCGCCCTTGCCCTTGGAATAGCCGCCTTCGCGGCCCGTCAGCTCGGCCATGACGCCCTTGGGGTCCATCCCGCAGGCCAGCATGTGGCCATGATCGCGGTAGGAGGTGACGCGCTTGTCGCCTTCTTCGGCGGCGGCTTCCAGCCCCACCACGACAGCCTCTTGCCCGATATAGAGGTGACAGAAGCCCCCGATCAGACCCATGCCGTACAACTGTCCGGCTTTTTCCTCGAACCTGCGGATCAGCAGCATTTCGCGGTAGTGGCCCAGCAATTCCTCGGCGGATATATTGGATTTTTCAGCGGCTTTCTTGGTAGCCATAAGGGTCCCTCTCTCAGCGTGGCAGAGATAGTTTAGCTTTAAACTATCTATACCATAACATGGTCTTCGCTGGACGCAATGCGCCAAGCCCGGTGCTGTCGCACAAACCTGTCGGGGGTCACTGGATGACGATCTCATCTGCGCGGATCAGGCCCAGCACGTCGCGGGCTTGCTGGTCCAGCAGCTCGAGGTCCAGATAGGTGTCCGACAGACGGGTCGTCAGGTTTTCCATGCGGGTCACTTCTGCCCGCAGCACCGCAAGCTCTTCGCGCATCAGGCGCGCCTCGGCGTCGATTTCGGCCCGCTTGAACACACCATAGTCACCCTGCACGGCGGCGAAGGTGAAATAGAGCCCCAGCATGATAGCCCCGAGAAAGTAGAGAATAAGCCCCATCGGGGGCATGTTCCGTCGCAACATCTGATCTGCCTCATGCCGCCTCTGCCGTGCGGCTATGTCACAGAGTCGCACATTTGATTCGGACTGTGAATCCCTTTTGTCGCGTCAGGCGGCAATTAACCCGCAATGGAGGCTTGATAAATCAGGTCGATGGAGCGGGCGAGGGTGTCGTCGAATGCGGCGTCGCTTTGCTGCGCCGACAGACTTTCGGTCAGCGCACGGCTGAAGCTGGCGATCATGCCGGTGTTCCGGGCCAGCCGGCGAGTCGCCTCTTGGATATCATAACCACCCGACAGGGCCACAACGCTCAGGACCCGCGCGTCGCGCATCAGCGGGGCATAGGTGTTCGGCTCTTCGGGCAATGTGACCTTGAGCATGACCGGGACCGGTCCTTCCCATGCGTCCAGATGCACGCCGATCGCCGCGACCAGCATGGCTTCGGCCTCGGCCTTGTCGGGGGCCTTGATGCTGATCTCGGGTTCCAGGATGGGAGCCAGTCCCTTGTCCGCAATACGGCGCCCGAATTCGAACTGCTGGGCCACGATTTCCTCGATCCCGGTCAGGTTGGCGCTGTGGATGACCGAACGCATCTTGGTGCCAAAGACGCCGGACGATACGGCGCGGTCCAGCAATGTCTCCAGCCCGTCGATTGGCTTCATCAACTGCACGCCGTTCGCTTCGTCGCGCAACCCTTTGTCAACCTTTAGAAAAGGCACGACTCCGTTGTCTTCCCACAGTGACCGTGCGGCAGGTTTGCCGTTGATGTCGCGATCCATCGTCATTTCAAACAGGATCGCACCCAGAACCTTGTCGCCCGTGAAGGCCGGTGAATTGACGATCCGGCAGCGCATCTGGTGCATCAGCGCGAACATCTCGTCATCAGAGTCGTATTGGTCCTTGTCGATCCCGTAACCCTGCAACGCCGTCGGCGTCGATCCTCCGGATTGATCGAGGGCCGCGATGAACCCCTTGCCACGTTTCACCTTGTCGAACTGCGCCTGATCCATCCGGGTCTCCTGAACTGCCAATACAACATCAGTGGCGAGCGGATCGAGCGGATGCAATTCTGGTTACGCTAACAGACTGCGATAAAACCGGTTTGGCTGAAAATGGCCCTTTGGATCGACCTTGGTCGGCACCGCCAAAGGCGTGTTTGGCGCAACGTCAGGTGCAGGCGGCGTCAGCCTGGCAAAAGACTGACGCATTCAATCTGGCGAATTTCAAGCATCAGGCAGGCCCGTTTCACAGTGCCGAAGCTTCCTTGCCCTACGCTTTCTGGTCGAGTGCCGCGACACCGGGCAGGGTCTTGCCTTCCATCCACTCAAGAAAGGCGCCGCCCGCCGATGAGACATAGGAAAAGTCATCCGACACACCCACACCCGCCTGATTGAGTGCGGACACGGTATCGCCGCCACCTGCGACCGATACCAGCTCTCCTGCCTTGGTCAGGGCTGCGGCCTTGCGGGCTGCGGCATTGGTCGCGGCATCGAAGGGCTTGATCTCGAAGGCGCCCAATGGGCCGTTCCAGACCAGTGTCTTCGAGCGTTCAAAAACCTGCACGATATGCGCCACGCTGTCGGGACCGGCATCGAGGATCATCGCATCCGCCGGACAATCCTCGGCCTTGACGGTCTGGTTTTCGGCACCTGCCTTGAACTCGGTCGCGACGACCACGTCGCGCGGCAGCAGGATCTCGCAGCCCGCATCTGCGGCCTTCTGCGCGATCTCGCGGGCGGTGTCGGCCAGATCGTGTTCGCACAGCGATTTGCCCACGTCGATGCCTTGCGCGGCCAGAAACGTGTTGGCCATGCCGCCGCCGATCACCAATGTATCGACCTTGGTGACGAGGTTGCCCAGAAGGTCGAGCTTGGTCGATACTTTTGCGCCGCCGACAACGGCGACGACCGGGCGTTCGGGGTTGCCGAGCGCCTTTTCCAGCGCCGACAGTTCCTCGGCCATCAGGCGACCGGCACAGGCGGGCAGCAGGTGGGCCAGCGCCTCGGTGCTGGCATGCGCGCGGTGGGACGCGGAAAAGGCGTCGTTGACGTAGATGTCGCCAAGGCTGGCAAGACGCTTGGCGAACTCGGGGTCGTTCGTCTCTTCGCCCGGATTGAAGCGCAGGTTTTCCAGCAGCAGGATTTCGTCGCCCTCAAGCTCCTTGACCGCGTCGCGGTAGTCGGAATCCGCCCAGACGACGGGCCAGCCCAGAACCTCGGCCACGGTGCCTGCGATATGCTCCAGTGACATCTCTGGCACGACCTTGCCCTTGGGGCGTCCGAAATGCGCCATCAGGATCACAGTGCCGCCGGCGTGCTGGATGTGATCGACCGTCGGGGCGATGCGCTCGATCCGCGTGGTATCCGTGACCTTGCCATTCTCGACGGGGACGTTGATGTCCACCCGCACCAGGACCCGCTTGCCGTTCAAATCCATGTCGTCCAGCGTTTTCCAGCCCATGATGCTCTCCTGTGTAAAGGTTTGGCCTCCAGATGCGGCAAGCTGTTGCCCGCGTCAACTGCACGGTGTTGGCAAACGGGGGCGGGGACCATATGTCTTGCGCCAAAGCAAATGAATAGGACGAACCATGGCCCAGATCGACGATCCCGAAAACACCATCATCATGACCCTCAAAGACGGTGACGTCACTATCAAGCTGTTGCCCGATGTGGCCCCCAAGCACGTCGAGCGGATGAAGGAACTGGCCCGCGAAGGTGCCTATGACGGTGTCGTCTTTCACCGTGTGATCGACGGCTTCATGGCGCAGACCGGCGACGTGGAGCACGGCAAGGAAGGCGGCAACATGGGCCGCGCCGGAACCGGTGGCTCGGACAAGCCCGATCTGCCGGCGGAGTTCTCCAAGATTCCACACGCCCGCGGATCACTGGGAGCTGCCCGCAGCCAGAACCCGAATTCGGCCAACAGCCAGTTCTTCATCAGCTTCAAGGACAATGACTTTCTGAACGGTCAATACACTGTCTACGGTCAGGTCATCGAAGGGATGCAGCACATCGATGCCATCACCAAGGGCGAGCCGCCCGCGAACCCCGACAAGATGATCAGCGTAAAGGTGGCATCCGATGCTTAAGTTTTTGGCCCCACTCGCCCCACTAGCCATTGTCGCCGCGTCGCCGGCAATCGCGACCGGCCTTGAAATCGACGTGACCGGTCAGGCCAACGGCACGATCACCATCGACCTGTTCGAGGATGTGGCCCCGCTTCACGTTGCGCAGATCACCGAGCTTGCGGAAGAGGGGCTTTATGACGGTGTCGTCTTTCACCGCGTGATGGAAGGCTTCATGGCGCAGACCGGCGACGTGCAGTTCGGTCGTGCCGATGGCGAGCTGGACCGCGCGGGAATGGGCGGCTCTGACCTTCCCGACCTCCCCGCTGAATTCAGCGACCTGACTTTCGATCGCGGTGTCGTGGGCATGGCCCGCAGCCAGAATCCGAATTCGGCCAACAGCCAGTTCTTCATCATGTTCGAACCGGGTGATTTCCTCGACGGGCAATATACGATCGTCGGCGAAGTGACCGACGGGATGGATGTTGTCGACCAGATCAAGCTGGGTGAAGGTCAGAACGGTGCCGTGACCGAGGACCCTGACGTGATGTCGGTTGTGCGTGTGACTGCGGACGCCGAGTAGCACCCACCACGTCACAAGATCGAGAGGGGGCTGTTCGCAGCCCCCTTTTGCATGCAGCTTTCGGTAGATCACAGGAGGTTACCATGATCCGGTTCCTTGCCGTTGCTGCCCTGTTGGGTCCGGTGCTGTCCGCACCGGCGTTGGCCAGCCCTAAATTCTGGGTCCATGAATGGCCCAAGACCGATTTCGAAACCACGACGGTCGACAACTGGGCGAACATCCTGTCGGGCGGGCCGCCCAAGGACGGCATTCCGGCCCTAACCGACCCCGCATTCATTCCGGTCGCACAGGAAACGCGGCTGTCACCACGGGAACCGGTCCTCGCGGTCGAAATAGGGGGCGACACACGGGCCTATCCGCTGCGCTATCTGACATGGCACGAGATCGTCAACGACACGCTGGGCGGTAGGCCTGTCGCGGTCACCTTCTGCCCCCTGTGCAATTCCGGCCTGACCTTCGACCGCCGGACCGAAGCGGGCGTCCTGGACTTCGGCGTGACCGGCAAGCTGCGCAATTCGGACATGGTCATGTATGACCGGCAAACCGAAAGCTGGTGGCAGCAGGCGACGGGCGAGGCGATCGTCGGACAGCTGACCGGAACCCGCCTGACCCCGCTGCCCAGCTGGATGGAAAGCTGGGAGGTGTTTGCCGCACGCAACCCTGATGGCGTCGTCATGGACGAGCCTGACTTTGCACGCCGCTACGGCACCAACCCTTACCAGATTTATGACAGCGGTTTCCGGCCGTTTCTCTATTCGGGTGAACTGCCGCCGCATGACATTCCCGCCCTCGCGCGGGTCGTGCGTGTGGATGATCGGGCCTGGCCCATGACGCGGCTGACAGAGGCGGGCGAG
>Ga0307946_1000768_pt1 | contig 16336 bp, 18 predicted proteins | sample OrgLakmetagen230_FD_203153 | JGI IMG/M metagenome (GOLD analysis project Ga0307946, IMG submission 203153) | Saline water microbial communities from Organic Lake, Antarctica - #230 | ecosystem: Environmental > Aquatic > Non-marine Saline and Alkaline > Saline | place: Antarctica: Organic Lake...
ACGAGAGTTTTTGAATGAGAACACTAAACAAGATGATATTGATAGTGTATTCCAATATTTTAGTAATAAAAATTTGAATTATGAACTTCAAGAAAATTTAGAAAATTGTTATGCAGAATTGAAGAATTTAATCAACAATCATAAAATTGTTGCGTATAGGGTTTTAAATGTTGATAATATTAAAGATATTGATATTAATAAACTTGGTATTCATTTCACAACAGATAAACAAAATACAACAAGTGATGATTTTCTCGAAAAAATAGGTATTATTGATAATCAAGGAAATTATGATTATGAAAAGTTTTTTGTAACTACTGTTGAAACAGATATAAACAATATTGATTGGTATAAAACTTTTGATAATAGAATTAATTATTATGGTGAAGATGAGGTAAATTTTATCAATAGTAATCAATTAAAAGTATTAAATATTGAAGAAATTGAACGTTAAATGTATGTTATCGGTTTTGTTTTTCACAAAACTGGAATATACATGGTGTTATATGCTGTGTGGATTTATACCACAAAATTACCTACGAAGAACGAAACTATTCTGTTTTATATTTTGTATGTAAATTGAATATTGAATATTTATATATATATATATTAAACTATTTATTATTATGAAATTAAAAAAATTTATAGCAACTACTATACGTGAATATTTGAATGAGCAAATATTAAATTATATACAATGGGGGGAATTATCAACAACAATTAAAAACGATATAACCGAAAATTTAATAAGAAAAAACGAATATCTTCAATCTAATTATTGGAATAGTGAAGCATTAAGGGATATAATTGATGATGTAATTATTCAACCAAGGTTTAAAATAGAGCACAAAAGTGTCGATGGGTTATATAATGAATTAACGCAAATTGGTTGGGGAATTAGTGAAAAAAACGTTAAAAAATTAATTAATATTTTAAGTGATGGAACAGAACTTGACCCGATAATACTAAACAATGGTAATTTTTTTGATGGAGGACATAGATTGACTGCATATAAAAGATTAAGAAAGGAAATGATACCAACAATAGATATTGGGTTTCTATTAAACTTTGATTGGGAAAAATGGGATAACGATGAGGTGGATTTTAAAAGTTTTTAAAACAAAATGTTAATTATAACGTATAATCTAGTATTATGTATAACGGATGGTGCTATACGATGGAGGCTAATTTAACCACAAAACTTGATATGATAAACGAATGTTCAACTTGCTACAAAACTTCATTAGATGCACTAAACAGCCTCTTTTGTATAGCACATGTTATATGCTATGCGGATTAAACCACTAACTACCTACGAAGAACCAAACCTTTTTGTTTTTTATGGTGGTAAATTAAAAACTGAATATTTATATATATATTAAACTATTTATTACTATGGAAATAAAAAAATTTATAACAACCACTATACGTGAATATTTGAATGAACAACAAAATGTTGAATATATTACGGAAGAAATAATAGTTTATCATAGAAGTCCAAAAAAATTTTATAAGTTTAATATGTCAAATATTAGTACAAGTAGTAATAGACAACGATATGGATATGGACTTTACTTTTCCAATATAATACCAAATAAAGAGTATGGCGATTACTTATATACAGTAAAACTTTCTAAAATCTTCTTAATAGATGGTAATAAACCAGTTGAAGGAAAAATAGTTAATAAAATTGTAGAAGCACTTACAAAAGATAATAAAAAATATGATGAAGTTGTTGAATTTTCTTACAATGGCTTCTTATTCTATAAAACTTTATCAAGAATTTTAGGTAGTGATAAAAACACATCTTTATTTTTATCTAATAATGGTGTAGATGGATTAAAACGTAGTATGACTAAAAATTGGAATGATTACATATTATTTAATGATGATTCTATAACTATTGAAGAAATTAAATATGACCCATATTAGTCTTAAATTTGTGTGGTGGGAAAAAATAAAACAAAAAGATTACAACCACAAAACTTAATGCGAAGCAGAAACGTAGCATTGCATATAATGGTAAGTGTAAAATTTCGTTTTAATGAATTTTAAAAAATGTTATAAAGAGTTATGGTAATAGATAAAAACAAAGTAATAATAATACAACCAAGAATGTTATGTACGTGTTGCTATAAAGAAAACTGTAAAGGTAAGTGCTGGATAACAATTAGATTTTATAGATGTATAAAGAGTGTATTCAATTCTTTATAACGTATGGTAATATGGTTAGTTGGTCTTTTTCCCAATTAATTATATTACGTGCTATATACTGTACTATTTTTTAGAGCGTTGGCAAATTATTTTTGCATAAAAATAAAATATTTACAAAATAATTTATAAAACACTTGTGTATATAATATACTTGATGCATATTTGTATAACAATAATAAACAAAACTAAAAATATGAAATTATGTACACATTTAAAAACGCTTTACAAAATTGCAATAAAAACCAAAAAATAATATATGGAACGAGAACCGAGATGTTTCATATAATTGAATCCAATGATAGAGACTTTAACACTAATTACGCATCAACTAAAGATGTTTCTGATAAATTAGGTGAAGTAAAGACTGTTTTAAAATCAATAGGAAGATTGTAATAATGGCAAAATATACACTACACAATAAAGACAATGATTTTATGCACGATACCGCTAGAACTATTGACACGGCTATAGATAAATGTAAAAACAAAAACTATAGGTGTAAGGTAATGGAAACGTATTACGCAAAAAGTCCTTGGTCTAACAAGGTGACAGAACACGGGAAGGAAGTTTACCGAAACTATTAGTTATGAGAAAAATATAGATATTAAAGAAGAAGATGTACAACCATTAAAGATATTAGGGGTTAAAGCAAATAAGGACTTAGAAAACTACATACAAGACGTACTAAGTGAACACGTTAGAGTGGGTGGCAAAAAATAGTATTGTATATAACGTGTTGTATATGGTGGCGGTTGCCTTTATAACCGCAAACAACGTGGCAACTGCACTATATTACGTGTTACCCACTTTTAATAAATAAGATAAACAAGCGAGAACTATGAAATATATGGGAAGCAAAAATAGATTTGCGAAAGAATTACTACCAATTATATTAAAAAACAGAACTAAAGGACAGTACTATATTGAGCCATTTGCTGGAGGTATGAACTTAATTGATAAAGTAACAGGAAACCGAATAGCAAACGATAATAATAAGTACTTGATTGCTATGTGGAACGGAATTAATAAAGGTGTTGTCTACCCAAAAGAAATCGGCAAAAGCCTATACTGTTTAGCAAGAGATGTGTTTAATGGAAAAGAAACAAGATTTGAACACACAATGAATATGACTGACGATTTAGTTGGGTGGATTGGCTTTATGGGTAGTGCAAACGGACGTTTCTTTGAGGGTGGTTATAGTGGTAAAAGCAATACCAAAAATGGCACAGTACGAGATTATATTGCAGAAAGTATTAGGAATATAGAAAAGCAAATACCAAACTTAAAAGACGTTGATTTTAGAGTTGGTGATTATAGATTGTTGGAAATACCTAAAGATAGTATTATATATTGTGACATCCCTTATGAGGGAACTAAACAATACTCGACAAGCAAAGGATTTGATTATAGCCAATTTTGGGATTGGGTAAGAAGCACTACACTTAATGGAAACAAGGTTTTTGTAAGTGAGTATAAAGCACCCGATGATTTCGTTTGCGTATGGGAAAAGGAAGCCAAAAGTAGTTTAAAAGCAAATGGCGTGATAAGTGGCAATAAGATAAGTACCGAACGCTTATTTATTTATTGTGGGTAACATCCGTATAAACCCTATTAATTTTTTATTATGGATATATCTAGTGTTATCCATAGTAAGGTTAACTAATACACTAATTTAATTAAAGTATATGAATAATAGCAAGTATATATGTGTAATGTTTCCCTACCCAAGTGGAAACGGTTTACACATTGGACATTCTTATAATTACGCAATAATAGATAGTTATTGCAACTATTTGAGATATAAAGGTGATGAAGTTTTTCAACCTTTTGGATATGATTCATTTGGTCTTCCAGCTGAAAATTATGCTAAAAAAGTAGGTAGAGGTGTTAAGGATGTTACCTATGAAAATATAGGTAATTTTAGAAATCAAATGGATAAAATGAACACTTCATTTGAAGAGTTGTTGGTTACTTCTGATGAAGATTATAAAAAACACTCACAATGGTTATTCACTAAACTTTATGAAAATGGATTAGCATATAAAAAAGATGCTGAAGTAGATTTTTGTAATGATTGTGATACTGTTTTGGCTCGTGAACAAATAAAAAATAATAGTTGTGATAGATGTGGACATAAAACAATTAAAAAGACACTTAACCAATGGTACTTCAAGATAACTGACTACAAAGAGAGGCTTATAAAAAATCTTGATATTATTGATTATCCAAATAGTACAATTAATGCACAAAGAAATTGGTTAGAAAATCAACACGATTGGTGTATTAGTAGACAGAGAAAATGGGGTTGTGAAATACCCATTGATGGTGAAACAGATACTATGGATACCTTTGTGGATAGTTCGTTTTATTATATAATTTACTGCTTAATGAAAGGGATAAAACCAAAGCAAGTAGATTTATATGTAGGTGGTTCAGAACACGCTTGTATGCACTTAATTTATGCAAGGTTTATTAATATGTTTTTATTTGATATTAAATTTATTGATTTTGAAGAACCATTTAAAAAAGTTATTCATCAAGGTATGATTTTGAACGATGGTGAAAAAATGAGCAAATCTAAAGGCAATGTGGTTAATCCAGATAAATACGACCAAAGGGTGCTAAGGTTTTATCTAATGTTTATAGGACATTACTTTGATGGTGGAAGTTGGAATGATGCTAATATAAAAGGAATTGAGAGGTTTTTTAAGAGGTTTGAATTGTGGACATCTGAAAACGGAAACGACATAATTGATATTGAAAAATTTAAAGTAGAAATATTTAACTACACAGATTCTTTTAAGTTTAACAAAGTAGTTAGTTCGTTTATGACTTTTTATAATAAAAACAAAAAGTTAAGATTAACAGAAAAACAGAATGAAGAAATGAGAGAGTTACTTAAAATATACACATCCTAGTATTAGATTTGTGTTATATTTTTAAATATGTGAACTATAACGTCAACACCCCAACCATCACCTAGAATACAAGCTGCTTCATTTTGTGTTAGTCCATCTGTATAACCCTTTGGATATGCAAGGAGCTGAACCTTTTTATTTTATTTATTTGTGGGTGGAAAATTAAAAACTTAATATTTATATATAGATTAAACTATTTATTATGGAATTAAGAAAATTTGTAGCAACGACTATACATGAATATTTGAATGAAAATGATAATATGGATATTAATATAGAAACCGAAATTATTAATCTAATTCAAGATTATGTCCATAATAATCAATGTGCTATTGAAGATATTAATCGTGGTATGTGCGATGAATTCGCATATGATATGTTAGATATTGTTGGTGGTGAAAGCGAAACATCATTTTTAATTTCAAATAACATAGATTATGATGAAGATAGCGGTATAAATTTTTCGGATAAATCAGATAAAAGATATTATAAAAAACTTACGAAATATAATGGTAATATAGATAAAATAACCAACGCTGACCATGTATGGTTGCACCACAATGGATTACATTATGATGCAGAAGCACCAAATGGTGTAGTTGATTACCTACACTTACCCTTCTTTAAAAGATACCACGATAAGATAATGTAACACTTACACATAACGTTCCGTGTATGAAATCGGTTTTATTTTTCTTAAAACTGTTTTATACATATTGTTATGTGTTGGTGTGGTTAGATTAGTACTAAATTTAATTTAGAGATATTTATATATAAAGAAAATATTATGAGTAAAGAAATGAGGGAACAAATAAATAAGGTTAAGAATTTCAGACAATTCTTAAATGAAGATATAAAAACTGGAATAACTATGTTAACTGGTATATCTAGTGATAAATGGGATAGTATTTGGAAAGATAAAAAATTCACAGATAGATTGACTAATGTTACTTCCGATGAAGATTTCGCTATTGATTATTCATATAATTTTAAAACTGGTGAATATGAAGATGTATATGTTGAAATATCTAATATACCAATAGAAGCATTTGTTTCATATAGAGAAGAAGACTATGCCGATGATGAAGATTTTCATAGTATGACTGATATGAATAATGAAGAAAAACATAAAATCATCAGAGATAATAGTTTATTTTTAGTAGATTTGTTCACATATAAAAATATAATATCTACCAAATTAGTAGAGCTGTAACACTTACACATAACATCCGTATAAACACTATTCAATTCTTTATTATATGTTATATATCTATTTAAGATATTGTTTTTTTATATATACCTTATAAAAAAATAATAATAGATGAAATATTTAAAATTCTTTGAATCAAGACAAACAGAAAAACAAGCACTTAAATTGATTGATGATAATGATAAGTTATTAAATGATTTCAAAGACATTGATACTTCAAAAAATCAAATATTATTACCGATTATAGCTTATTTTTATAATCAAAATAATGATTTGGATACATTAAATCAAATATTTTCTAAAATTCCAAATCTTTTAGATAAAAAGTTATTAACTATTCAGTATACGAAAAATGGAATCTTAATTAAAAATGATTTATTTACAGATTTTATTAAATTTTCCGAGAAAATAGATGCTATGGATTCAGCTATATCTTACAAAAATAGAGAAAAATTAAATAAAAAAAATCTAAAAAATAATACTAATGATTTAGATGATGATTTAGATAAACCAATATTTAATAAAAATGGCATTAAAATATTTAAAGGAACTGATATCGGTTCGTGTATTAGATTAGGTAAAGGTGAGTCTTTTTGTATATCACAACCTTCTAATAATATGTATCAATCTTATAGAGATAGTAAAAATTCATCTTTTTATTTTATATATGATGATAATAATAAATCTAACCCATTGAATATAGTAGTTTTTGATAATACCAATTATGGAGTTGAGTTAACCGATAAAAAAAATAACACAGGTAATATCTATAAATATGGCACTGAAACTAAACCTTATATTGAATATTTAAATTCAAAAGGGGTTGATACTAATTCTCTGCTAATTAATATACCAAAAAGTGATATAGAGAATAAAGAACAAAAATTAATAGGAAAGAAAAATGAAGATTTAAAATGGTTTATAAATTTAAGTCCTGATTTTAAATCTAAATACATAGGAAGAGGTTTTAAGTTATCGAATAAACAGTTTGATTACTTAATAGACAATAACTTAGATTCATTATTAAAACAGCATTTAAATATTGGAGTTCAAATATCAAAATATCAATTTAATAAAATAGAAGATAAACCTAATATACTCAAAACATATATTAAAACATGCTTTTCTAAACTTAAAACGGATGAATACTATGAACCTAATAATGAGATAATGAACCAACTATATAAATTAGGATATTTTAAACAAAATATTGAATATCCTAATAATAAAGATAATAATTATTATAATGCTATAATAAATCCAACTATTGAATTAATAAATAAACATAATATAGATATTGAATCTGCATCAGAGGATGGTCATTTAGAAGTAGTAAAGGTGTTAACAGAGAATGGGAGAGATGTAACGGTTAGTGATAACTATGCTATTAGAATGGCATCAAATAATGGTCATTTAGAAGTAGTAAAGGTGTTAATAGAGAATGGTGCTGATGTAACGGCTAGAGATAACCTTTCTATTAGAATGGCATCAGAGAATGGTCATTTAGAAGTAGTAAAGGTGTTGATAGAGAATGGAGCGGATGTAACGGCTAATCGTAACCATGCTATTATAATGGCATCAAAGTATGATCATTTAGAAGTAGTGAGATTATTAATAGAGAATGGTGCAGATGTAACGGCTAGAGATAACCTTGCTATTAGAATAGCATCAGGATATGGTCGTTTAGAAGTAGTGAAATTATTAATAGAGAATGGTGCGGATGTAAGGGCTGAAGATAACGATGCTATTAAAATGGCATCAAAGAATGGTAGTTTAGAAGTAGTGAAATTATTAATAGAGAATGGTGTGGATGTAAGGGCTGAAGATAACGATGCTATTAAAACGGCATCATATAATGGTCATTCAGAAGTAGTAAAGGTGTTAATAGAGAATGGTGCGGATGTAACGGTTAAAGATAACTATGCTATTAGAATGGCATCAAAGAATGGTCATTCAGAAGTAGTAAAGGTGTTAATAGGGAATGATTATACAGGGGTTAAAGTTAACCTTGCTATTAGATTAGCATCAGAGTATGGTCATTTAGAAATAGTGAAATTATTAATAGAGAATGGAGTGGATGCAAGTGCTGAAGATAACTATGCTATTATAATGGCATCAAAGAATGGTCGTTTAGAAATAGTGAAATTATTAATAGAGAATGGTGCGGGTGTAACGAGTAAAGATAACCTTGCTATTAGACTGTCGTCATATAATGGTTATTTAGAAGTAGTGAAATTATTAATAGAGAATGGTGCGGATGTAACGGTTAGAGATAACTATGCTATTAAAATGGCATCAAAGAATGGTCATTCAGAAGTAGTTGAATTATTAAAATCTAATGGGGGTGTATTAGAAAGTAATTCTAATAATTTAATTAAAACATGGAAAATGTTTAAATCTTAATAATTTTTATATATAGTGTATATGAAATCAAGAAACATAGCCACAACAATATCTATTAGGGATATTGTTGTATATAAAGAAATATTATGAGTAAAGAAACGGGAGAGCAAATAAATAAGGTTAAGAACTTTGGTCAGTTTTTGAATGAACATGCAAAACAAACACCACCTAATGAGCCTAAAAAAACTATTAATCATAAGCAATTAACAGATTTATTAAATACAATAGGTTATGATAAAACATTTATAAATTATGCTAATAAGCATGGTAGAAAAGATTATATATGTAATGATTTCGATAGTGATAAATTAACACATGGATTTTGTAATCCCTTAGCTTATTATATAATGGATAGATATTTAGGAATATCTGTGTATAAGGGTATGAATGATATAGATGGAAATCATTTATTTATAAAATTTGAGGGTAAGTTTTATGATGGTAAGAATACAAATGGTGTTAATTCACCTACCGAATTTGATTTCTTTACATCAAAAGAAGGTATTGAGATAAAATTATTAGAACAATGAATGTAACATTTACACATAACGACCCGTGTATGAAATCGGTTTTATTTTTCTTAAAACTGTTTTATACATATTGTTATGTGTAGGTGTGGTTGGTTTAGTATTAAATTTAATTCTGAGATATTTATATATAAAGAAAATATTATGAGTAAAGAAATGAGAGAACAAATAAATAAGGTTAAGAACTTTGGTGAGTTTTTGAATGAAAATAAGTTACATGAGGAAATTGTATATCATTCTGGCGATATTGAGGGCGAAATAACAACACCATTTTATGTTACCGATAATGATTTTGGTGCAGAAAGTTATGGTGGTGGAAAACTATATAAATTTAAATTAGATACTAATTCAAAAATATTAGATTTAACTAATCGCAAAACTTTCAAAGAAATTAAAATGAAAATTTATGATAATAATTCTAAATTATTTCCAATATATATGAATACTGGTGGTTTTGGTGGATATTCAAAAGAAAGAATGAATAGAGATTATTTAACATTAAAACAATTTAAAAATTTTAACGAAATTGAACGAAAATATAATGATATAATAAATTCTGAATTATTTGATAAAATATTTGATTATGGTTTTCAAGGTTATGGTGATGATATACATAAAATACGTGATTATTATTTAGATAATAATGCTTCTGATAGTGAAAAAAAGATGATAAATATTTTTGAAATTCTATACCAAGAAGTTAAAAATATTGATAAATTAGATGACTACTCATTAAATAGTTTTGGAAAATATTTTTATGATTATGCGAAATCAAATGGGTTTAATGCTTATAAGGCATGGAGCACAGACGCAAGTGGTCAAATGAGAATAATTGAATATTGTATTATAAATACTTCAATTTTAACTGAAATATAACACTTACACATAACATCCGTATAAACCCTATTCAAATCTTTATTATAGGTTATATATCTATTTAGACATTGTTTTTATAGATATATATACTAAACTATTTAAAAATATGAAACCCCAAAACATAGCTACAACCATACAGCAATATCTAAACTATAAAAGGATTAACGAAGCATCATTTCACACCTTTTCTATTGATATGATTATATCTGATGGATATTTAAAACACTTCATAGATGAGGATTCTAGTCAATTATTAGATTATTTTATAGAGGAAAATGATTTAGATGAAACTAAAGAAGATGAAATAAGATCTTCATCAGATTTTTATGATTTTATTTATAATGAATTAGAAAGACACTATATAACAGCACATGAAAATATTTATGACAGAATTGATGATAGTACAAATAAAATAACAATCCATAGAGTAATTACAGTTAATGATGATTGGGTAGATCATTTAAAAAAACAAGGTAAACGATTAGGTATTTGCTGGTCATGGGATTCAGAAGCTGCTGAGGCATACTGGGGGGATTCTAAAAAGAAAAATGAGGCAATAATTGAAGTAGATATTGATGAAAAATATGTGGATTGGCAAAGTACCTTTAAATTGAATACATACCCAATTTATTCAGAAGAAAGAGAAATAAGATTGTTTAAAAATACCCCAATAAAAATTAAATCGATTTCTATAAATGATGAAGTAGTAGATATATCAGTGCTTGGTGATAAAACTTTCTATTCCTAATACACAAATGATGCTCTAAGTGATGCTGTAAATGATGCTCTATTATAATTAAAATAAACTTATTATATAAAACTTCATATAAAAATATATGAGTAATATTGATTTAAGATTAGGCGATTGCCTTGAGGTGATGAAGGAAATACCTAAAGGAAGTATTAACCTTATTTATTGTGATTTACCCTATGGGACTACACAATGTAAGTGGGATGAGGTTATACCCTTTGATAAAATGTGGATAGAATGTAAAAGAGTTTTGAATGACTTTGGTACAATAGTTTTTCATGCACAACAACCCTTTACAAGTGCTTTAATAATGAGTAATCCTAAAATGTTTAAGTATACATGGGTTTGGGAAAAAAGCAAAGCAACTGGGTTTTTAAACTCTAAAATTAGACCCCTTGTAGCACATGAAGATATTGTTGTGTTTTCTAAAAATAAACCACCTTATAATCCCCAAATGACAAAAGGAACTGCTTATAATAAAGGTTTTAGAAAAGAGCAGACAGAAAATGATGTTTATGGAAACTTTGAACAAGTAGAGGTTAAAAGTGAAGGATTTAGATATCCAAGAAGTGTTCAGTATTTTAAAACTGCTGAAAGTGAAGGTAAAACATACCACAAAACACAAAAGCCATTAGATTTATGTGAATATATTATAAAAACATACACCAACGAAGGTGAAACAGTTTTGGATTTTACAATGGGTAGTGGCACAACAATGCTAGCGTGTCAAAACCTTAACAGAAAAGGAATAGGTATTGAAAAAGAACAAATGTATTTTGATATTTCTAGACAAAGAACTGATGATATAATAAAAATAAAACAATAAGATATATGAGTAATATTGATTTAAGACTGGGCGATTGCCTTGAAATATTAAAAACAATACCAAGTGAAAGTATTGATTGCTTAGTTACTGACCCACCTTATAAAATAATTACTGGTGGAGATAGTAATGGTAAGAATAGTGTTAGACCAAAAGGTATATTGAAAGGCAATAGAGAGTTAATGAAAACCATACCAAAATTTAGTGACTGGCTACCCGAAATGTTTAGAGTACTTAAAGATGGCTCACAAAACTATGTAATGGTAAACTCTTCTAATTTGTTAAAAATGGCAAACGAAATAGAAAAGACTGGTTTTAAAATACAGAACTTTCTAATTTGGCAAAAGAATAACTGTACACCTTCACAGTTTTATATGAAAAATTGTGAGTACACCTTGTTTTTTAGAAAAGGGAAGTCAAAGTATATAAATGATATTGGTGGGAGCAAAACAGTACACTCTTTTAATAATATAATTGGTAATAAACTACACCCAACAGAAAAACCAATAGACTTAATGGAATTCTATATTAGAAACTCTACTAATGAGAACGATATAGTCCTAGATCCTTTTATGGGAAGTGGTACAACAATGCTAGCGTGTAAAAACCTTAACAGAAAAGGAATAGGTATTGAAAAAGAACAAATGTATTTTGATATAGCAACAAAAAGACTTTCTTGAAAATAATATATAGTATATGAAATATATAAGAAAAAATATTAATGACTTTAAGCAGTTCATAAATGAAGACAAATATTATGACCAAGATGATGATGAGTATTATGAACTAATAAATATTAATATATCTGACATTATATTAAGCAAAAGAAGCTTATTGGGAGTGTTTGATAATTTTCTAAATAATAAAAAAAGTCAAAGTTATAATAAACCATTAATAGTTTGGAAAAATGATGATGGTAAGTTTTTTTTAGTTGATGGATATCACAGAGTCTTTGATTATTTAATGAGTGATAAACTATTACAAAATGTTATTGTTACAGGAGAAGGCTATACCGATTATTATGCTGAGCCAAGTGGAGATAATATATTTTATGCTAATCAAAAATATAAGTATAATGGTCTAGAAAATATTATTGATACTAATATGATAGATTCTCTAATATAAACAATACAGAATACTAAGTAATAATATATAGTATATGAAATCTATAAGAAAAAATATTAATGACTTCAATACCTTTATAAATGAAAATAAGCAAGAACACGAATTGCCTGATTATTGGTATCATGGGAGTAATAAATATTTTGATAATTTTTCATTAGACAACCAAGGAATAAATTGGAGGCAGAGTGAACTAGGTATTTACTTCACGCAATATATTAAACCAGGAATTTATGGATCCACTGCAAAAGAATATGCACAAGATTTGGTTGTAAGAGAAGGTGGTAAACCATATATTTATAAATGTGAAATTAATACTAACAAAGCATTAGTATTAAACTCAAACGGGTGGTATTCCTCAAATAGTTTTGTGGATAAAAATAGAAATGATATAAAAAGATACATGAGTGATGGCAATAATGACTGTGTGATAGCATATGACTTTGAAAATAAAAAAGAAGAAGGATTAAAATGGGGAGATTATATATTAGCCACAAGTGTTATTAGTAATATAAAAATTATCGATGTGTTTGAATTTAAAGAATAAAAAGAAACCAAAAATAATATGAAAAACTTCAATTCCTTTGTAAATGAAAACACAAACAAAAGCATAAACAAAAGCATAAACAAAAGCATTACAAATAAAAATGTTAACATTGGTGATACTTATCACGAACACCATATATATTCATACTCACAAAAGATGCACCATACATATGATGACTTTATCGATGGAGATTTAGGAGAAAGAATTGAACAATATAGTGAGTATGTTGTTAAAAGTATCAGTATATATGAAATTGAAATAGATGAATTTATGATAGATGAAGGACTAGTGGATGAATACAAAGAGGAATTCCAAAGATTAAATACTTACCCACCAATAATACTAAATAGTGATTATAGTATTATTGATGGAACTCATAGAGTGAACGCATTAAATGATTTGGGAATTGAAAATGTAGTAGCATTTGTTGGTGTATTATAAATATCACTATAACACTTAAGAAGAACAACCCTCTCTTATAATGTTCTTTACCTCATCAGAACTAAGCATATAAGAATTGTCTAAATCATAAGCCTTTATATTACCCCTACTGTCATATGCAAATTGTCTTGGATGTATATCCATCCAATCAAAATTCTTACCTATCTCCCTAAATAAAATAAGAGTCTTGTCAAGTGTGTCCATAATATCATCCGAATTAGAAACATTGTCCCTTATATAATTAGAAAACTTTAATAATATTTCCATATTATCCCTCTCTTCAAATAACTTACGTAAACCAGGAATTTCTATAAAACTACTGTGTACTACCTCATAGAACTTCTCAAACAAATCCTGTAAATTATCTATATCATCTTCTAATGCCTTATCTGTGTATAAACGTTCCATTATAATGTAATAAATATAACCATCCTTATTTAAGCTTATATAACTCCCACTAGTCTCAATAATATTAGATACCTTACCACCTGCTTTTAATAAAAACCTTGTAGGTACTTTTATCTTACCATAAGAATAAACCTTTACAACACCATTAATAGATTTATTAATAGTTGAATAAGTATCTAATTCCGCTTTAGGACTCAATTTTATCGCCCTCTTACCATTCTTGCCAAATTCAAACACAGAACCACTCTGTCCACTGCCTAGTAAACTACCAATGCCTTGTCCAAACTTAGTAGCTAACCAATCTAAAAAAGCACCCTTGTCATAACTATAATTAATATCATTCCTACTATAACTCTCGAAATTCTCATAAGTCTTAATATATACCATAATACTATATATTATACTTTCTATGCTAAATAAAGTATAAGTACTGCCATTTATAATATATACATAAAAATAAATAAACAAATGGCAAGAACAGCAAATAGCATGGTAACATTTCAAGACTTAGATGATATGGTCACTTTTGATGGTTTCTCTTATGTTACAAATCCCATTACACCACCTAGCAATTTGAATACTTGTGCTACTAAACTTGATGTTTTAGGTTATTTAAATGTTACATTAAATAGAAGTATTGCTAATAACCAGTTAGTGAGTTACAGCATTATAGTATCTAGTATTAATACTAACATTTTTATTATTGAAGTAGACACAACAAATTCTGGGTCTTCTAATGCAAATCAATTTCAATTCACAGGTGCTGAAGGAGATTACGATGTTGTTGCAAAACAAAGTGGAACAACAGTAGCCACCTTCAACAACTTAAGCAATGAAGAAACTATTACTTTACCTAGCAATGGTAATTATATTTTAGAGGTTACTCCCAAAGAAACAAACGGATTTAATAAAATTCGGTTTAACAATGGAGGTGATAAACTTAAAATCACAGATATTAAACAATGGGGGAATATTGTTTGGTCTAGTTTTAATAGTGCTTTTTTTGGATGTGGTAATATGTTAGTTACTGCAACAAATACTCCCAATTTAAGTAATGTCACTACTATGGTTAATATGTTTCGTAATACATCATCAGCAAATCCAAATACTTCTAATTGGGATGTAAGTAATGTCGAAAATATGACTTTTATGTTTGGATCAGCATCTGTAGCTAATCCTGACGTTTCGAATTGGGATGTCAGTAATGTTACTAATATGAGTTTCATGTTTTATGATACAAATTCATTTAACCAACCACTTAATAATTGGGATGTAAGTAGTGTAAGTAATATGGGTGCTATGTTCCGTAATGCAGAGGCTTTCAATCAGCCACTTAATAATTGGGATGTGAGTAGTGTAACTAGTATGGGTGCCATGTTTTTTGAAGCAAGTTCATTTAACCAACCACTTAATAATTGGGATGTCAGTAATGTTACTAATATGAGTTTCATGTTTTATGATACAAATTCATTTAACCAACCACTTAATAATTGGGATGTAAGTAGTGTAAGTAATATGGGTGCTATGTTCCGTAATACAGAGGCTTTCAATCAGCCACTTAATAATTGGGATGTTAGTAGTGTAACTATTATGAGTTTCATGTTTTATGATACAAATTCATTTAATCAACCCCTTGATAATTGGGATGTTAGTAGTGTAACTAGTATGGGTGCTATGTTTGAAGATGCAGAATCATTTAACAGAGACCTTTCAAGTTGGTGTGTGAGTAATATAACAAGTGAACCAAGTGATTTCGACACGAGAGCAAGCGATTGGATACTAGCAAATTCAAGACCAGTATGGGGGACATGTCCTGGTGTTGTTGTTGATGAGTTGGAAATAAATCCTGGAACTATAGAGGTTGATATTTGTCCACAAACTTATGATATTATTGTAACTTCAAACACAAGTTGGACTGTAAGTGAAAGTTTAAATTGGGCTACTCTAAGCACAACTAGTGGTTCTGGAGATGACACTATAACTGTAACTCTATTAGAGAATACATCTGGTATTAGAAGTGGTACAATTACATTTTCCACAGCAGATGTAACTGTAAATCATACAATAACACAACAAGTTAGTTCAATCGATACTTT